>Ga0224505_10000484_pt1 | contig 27094 bp, 17 predicted proteins | sample SF_Jan12_sed_USG_FD_169102 | JGI IMG/M metagenome (GOLD analysis project Ga0224505, IMG submission 169102) | Sediment microbial communities from San Francisco Bay, California, United States - SF_Jan12_sed_USGS_4_1 | ecosystem: Environmental > Aquatic > Marine > Sediment | place: USA: California... | reverse complement strand
AGAAAGCTGTTTTCAGTTCGATCCTTTTTCTATCACTGATGTGCCGGCGCCTGATATTAAACAGCCCCGCCGTTGCCGGCAGGGCTGCTTTCTGGCTAGACCGGTATGCTTCGTTTATTCCTCGAACAACCCTCCCACCTCAACGATTTTCACATTCTCCGCTTTGATGTCAAGCGGAAACCGGATGATCTCCTTGTCTTCCTCGAGGACCGATGCCGCTTTGGGCGAGCTGTAGGTTATCGGACTTTCCACATCGCTCACGAGCATTTCCTTCATCCCCTCTGCATCCTTCGTGATGATCGCGATCTGCATGTTTCCGTACTGCCAGTATTTCCTGATTGCGGAATTGACATCCTCCAGTGTCACCTCACCCATCATCTTCCGGAAGAGTTCGAGATGACTTCCCTGTACGCCGTAGAACCGGTCGTCCAGGGCATAACCGAGCCGCTCCATTGTTGTCGGCGCATAATGAAGCACATACTTGCTCAGGAAGTTCCGGGTGAGTTCGAAATCTTCCCCGGTCATCCCGTTTTCCACGAGCATCCTGAACTCCCGAAGCGCTGCGCGAATCGCGAAATGGCGGACCTCATGGGGAACCGGCCTGATCCAGATCTCGAAGATCTGCTGCCGGCGCGACACGTTCTGCGGAGGCATCTGCCGCCTGCTCCCTTCGGGGAAATTCTCAATGTACGAGTAGTCTCCGTAGTTCAATCCCCGCTCCTCCCGGATCACCTGATACAGATGACTGCTCGAGTTCCGGTGTTCACCGAGCCAGGAATTGGCGACGGCAAGAGCGTACCATTCCCGGCTTCCGCGCACAATGTCGATCGGAAAGCCCATGCTGATCGCCGTTGCCGGAGCATCCTTCTCGACAATCGTTACCTGCATCCCGTCGATCGGTGCCGGCTTCGGTTTATCGATCTGAAGACCATGACCTTCAGGCAGTGAGGCCAGGTCTCCCCGGATCATCTCCAGCAGATTGTCATCATAGCTGCCTGCAAGACCGATGACGAAATTCTCACGGGTGAAATGCTGCTGATAGAACGAACGGATATCGTCGATCGTGATACTCCTGATCCCCTTAACCGTTCCTGCTGTCAGGTGCCCGTAGGGCGTACCGGCAAAGATGTCGTTGTACAGAACCGCCTTGCCCAGGTCTTCATCACTTGCATACCGGAGGGAGTTTTCCAGATAATTCAGCATCTGGCTCCTGATCCGCTCGAGGTCTTCCTCTCTGAAGGCCGGCCGGAGCAGGGCATCCATGAAGAGAGGATAGAACTCCAGGACATTGTCACGGTGAGTCCTCCCGCTGGCCACCGTCATTTCGACGGAGGTCGCCGCATCATAATTTGCAGCAAGGGGATACAGCTTGTCCAGGATCTCTTCGTAGCTGTTGTTCGTTGTGGATGCATCGGTGAGCATCGAGGCGGTCAGTTGCGCCAGCCCCTCCTTGCCGACCGGATCATTCTGTGAGCCGACTTTGAACCATATCCTGAACGAGATGCTCGGATCGTTCTTCACCGGCAGAAGGACCGTGTCCTCTGCCGACGGTGAGCAGGCACTGACCATGGTCGCGGCCAGAACTCCCGCGAGAGTGAGCGCAATATCTGATCGTTTCATTACTTCGCTCCTTTCAGGACAACGGTCGTCCGCCGCTCTGGGGTAAAATACTTGTTCGCCGCCTTCATGATGTCGTCTGGGGTGACTTCATCCATCTTTGCATAAAGCCCGTCGACCACATCAATGCCACCTGTCAGCGCAACGAGGCGGGCAAGACCCCCGGCGACGTTGTCCGGTGTGTCGAGGCCCATCAGAAAGCTGTACTTGTTCCGTCTCTTCAGGTCATCCAGCCGTTTCGTATCAACAGCAACGGTCTGGAACTGCTTCAGGACTCTGGAGATTTCATCCTTGACGTACCCGATATCGTTTTCTGATTTCACCATCGAGTAGATCTCAAACAGCGGAAGATCGCGATTCATCGGCGTGCTGGCTGCAATGAACTGCACCTTCTGCTCCTGAATCACCAGTTTCTTGTACAGATCGCTGTTCTCTCCGAACGCGAGGTCTCCGAGCAGAAGGGCTGCCACATAGTCGCTGTTCTCCGGATCGAATGGATCCCCCTTGAAGGCGACATCGATGATGGGAAGCGTCTTTCCGCCGTACCGGACTTCACCGTCCCTCGGAGCCCGCTGTTTCGGTTCCGCGGGAATGGCCGGTTTGACATATCCTTTCTCCCATCCGCCATAGTACCTCTCAATAAGGGCAAAGGTGGCATCCGGATTGAAGTCTCCGGCCACGACAACGACAACATTGTCAGGACGGTAGTACCGGCTGAAAAAGGAGCCGGCATACTCGAATGCCTGCGGCATCGCCTTGATGTCCGGCTCGAAGCCGATGGTTGTATGCTTGTACGTGTGAACATCGTACGCGAGGTTCTGCATATACTCATTCAGAACCCACCAGGGACTGGTGATACCCTTGCGATATTCCCCGTAGACGGCGCCCGCCTCCGTCTGGAAATCAGCTTCCGTGTAATGAAGGAACTGGAAACGATCGCTCTCGAGCTGGATGACCCGTTCGAGGTCATCCTTAGCAAAGTTCAGATGATAGGCCGTATAGTCATCGGTCGTGTAAGCATTCGCATCCGCGCCGATGCTGGTCATGATGCTGTCATAGACAGGACCGGGAAAATTCTCCGTGCCGCGGAACATCATATGCTCGAAGAAATGGGCAAAGCCCGATTTTCCCTTTTCGACTTCATCGCGACTGCCGGTGCGTACGACAGAGTAGTATGCGACGAGGCCCGGGCTTTCCATCGGGATCATGACCACCGTCAGTCCGTTCTCCAGCACCCGTTTCTCATGCTGATACGGGAATATGGACTGAGCCGTGGCGGGGGGGACGCTGGCCGCAATCATAGCCATGCCAACCCCCGTAATGAGAAACTGTTTCATTGATCTGCTCCGTTTGTGACGAAATGGAAGAGGAACGAAGAGGTGTCGAACAAGATACCAAATAGAGCCGAAAATGTGAAGTGTCAGCGGTCGCTGAACCTGTCCAAAAACGCCTTTTCTGCCGGCGTCAACGCGGATGCCCCCTCACCCGAGAGCTTCGATTGTATCCGGTCAAGCTCTTCCCTGTTCACATCATGGAGCCGTTCACCGTCAATCGCCTTCCAGCGTTCGATATCAGACCGGCTGACCTTCACGACTTCAGGTCTCGACACGTTTTCCCGTGCCTTCTGGACTGCCCAGCGAAGGTAGAGCCAGGCGCCGAGAAAACCGCCAAGGTGCGCGAAATGTGCAATGCCGTCCGGTGCCCCTCCGAATCCTCCGTAAAGGGACAACCCTGTCATGATCACAACCAGCCACCTGGCCTGAATCGGGAAGACGCCCCAGATGTAGATCATCTGTTTCGGCCAGAAGTAAGCAAATCCAAGGAAGACTCCGTACACCGCACCGGACGCTCCGATGATCGGAGTAAAGGGGGAAACACCGGATAGAACCGCGGCTGCCAGTCCGCTGATCCCGTACAACAGGAGGAACCTCTTCTCGCCGAGAAAAGTCTCCAGTGGCGGGCCGAAGAAGAAGAGCCCGATCATATTGAACAGAATGTGGCTCCATCCTCCGTGAAGGAACATATATGTCACCAGAGTCCAGGGGCGCACCAGGATCTCCACCGGGAGAAACGCGAACTCCCTGATTAGAATCGGGTTGGACAACGTCAGGAGGAAAATGGCAAGGTTCGCGACAATAAGCGTTGTCACCCAGCGGGTCACCGGACCTCCTTGAGCGCTTTTTCCGTGGCGTGGAGAAGAGCATCCGGTCCGACAGGCTTCCCGGTTGCATGGATCATCCAGAGGTCGGGAACAAGTGATCCGTACCTTGCCATTCTCTCGAATTCCGAACCGAGGTTACCGGACGTCTCAACCTGCTCCTCAATCTGATGGGCAATCAGATGCCCGATCGGATAATCCGGCAAATAGAGGAACGAATGGATCATGTGAGAATAAACACCAAGAAGGTCGGCATCCTTCGACCCGAGGACCGGAGCATAATATTTGTTCCAGGTCTCACGGGCAATGCGTATCGTCGCTTTCCGTAACTCCGATGCTGTTGCTTCAGGGTGGTCATACATCCAGTGCCAGACCGCCATGTCGACCAGCGCCACGCCGGCGATTTCATAGGTACCCCAGAAGTCATCGAGCGTTTCAAGCGCGCGGCTGGCGGCGTCCGGCGTCGAGAGTCCGAGCAATTCCAGGTCCCGGCCCTGGAAGACGAACGCCAGCGCTTCGGTGAACGCCGTGTTGGGGACACCCTGCAGAAGGACGTAGTCGATCTCGTTCAATGAAAAGACCTGCTCCACATTGTGGCCGAGTTCATGGACGGCGATGTTGTATCCCTTGTAGTTCATTCCGGTTTTTTCAACCCGTGTCCGCAAATGCGCTTTGGCGCTCCTCATTGCGGCACCCCAGGCATGGCCGGATCCTCTCGCCGGATCGACAACCACGTGGTCCGCAAGATACCTCGCTCGTGCCTCTGTGAACCCGAGTTTGACCAGCTGATTCGGGATATCTTCCCAGTATGCCGCGGCGGTCGGATATTTCTCAGCGGTGATCCGGTCCAGCTCTTCTTCTGTATACGCGCCCCGCGCCTTGAACCCGTTGTACCAGATGTCGAACGGCTCGAGGGGACGGCCTAGGCGGCTTTCGATCAGCCGGCCGACCTGGGCCGCCAGGGGTGACGATACGACCGCTTCGAGCATCTCCCGAACCCTTTTTTCCGGAATCTCCCTGTCCTCGTCGAACCTTCGGGCAATATGCGTCGGGGCAGATGGCGAATAGGGGTCGAGCTTTTGTGCCGCGTGGAATGTGTTGAACAGAACCTGGTACCTGGTATCCGGCTCCGCCATGTTGTCCGGCTTCAGACCGGCAGGAGGTTCGCGATCCGAATCATTCACGGTCGCGAGGGTCACCTCATTGGTGTAAGGATTCCAGTCAACATGCGGGTTATCAACGACCTGTCCCGGAATCGTCTGCGTGACGATTCGTTCCATCACTTTCTGGATCAGACGCTGTTTCCGCAACGCAAGGTCCTGATCCGGCAGACTATAGTTCGCCTTGATTTCATCCCGGAGGTTCCAGTGGGAAAGAAGGCGCAGCTTCGGTTGAAAAAGCCGTTCACCGTTGTTCGTCAGCAGATGATGCATCCAGATGTTGTACTGTGCAATATACTGGTCTGCTTCCGCCCCCGCTTCCGAGAGGGCCTGGTTCACATCGGCAGGAACACGTTTCGCAAACCGCTGGGCAAGCCGGACTTCCGCCCACTCCCTCCTCGTCCAGTTCTTTCCCTCCTCGAGGCGCTGTTCAAGCGTCGTCACCGGAAAATTGAGGAGCACCGTGAAAGCAATCTTGTTCCGGAACAGATCGTCCGCCAGGTGAGCGGATGGATCGTAGGCGGCAAATATCTCGTCATAGGGCTGAATCGGACCATAGTCCAGATCAACCTGCTGTCGAAGCTCCCGGATGATCTCGAGCATATGACCGTCGAGCACTTCAAGAAGCCGGTCGAACCGGGCGAACATCGTGTCTCGTGAGGCCTGGTCTCCAGCGAACTGTGTTCTGGCGAACTCTTCGAAGACGCCTGCGTCACCATCTTCCTCCCGCCAGAAATCCGCCATTTGCTGCAAGCCTCTCTCAGCCCGGGCGCGGACTTCCGGTCCGTAAGTCTCCGACAGTTCAGACGTCATCCTCTCCACCGAAGCGGAAATCCATGCCGGCCGCGTCGATTCTTCCGACACAGCCTGAAATGATGAGAGCAGACCAAGCAGCATTGCCGCTGCCACGATTCTTTTCATCACACCTCCTGATCGATCAGTTTATTTTCTTCTTTTTGAGCGGGCCTGAATGACAATGCCAACAACCGCAACCAGCACGGTGAGGGGGACCAGAAATGCCGGTCCGACACTGAGGAAATGGGTAACGAGGATCGCTCCAATGAGCGAAGTCAGCACGATCAGCGTCCACTCGAAGACAATCCGGATCAGAAACGCACCAATCACGCCTCCAACGAGGAACGGAATCCATTCAGGAATCGAACTGATCCCGGGAACCCCGCCCGCGAGCACCATCAGTCCATAGCCGCCGGCCAGAAATCCACCAAGCGTCACCGCAACCTTCTGAGCAAACAACGCGATCAGTGCTCCGGCAGCACCGGCGAGGAGACCCGCTACGAGCGCGCTTGTGGTGGATGGTTCTTCCAGAAAGAGAGTAACGAAAGTGAATCCGGCAAGAAATCCCGCCGAGGCAACGAGCAGCCAGAAGAGCCGCCGGCCGAACAACAGCAGAGCAACGCCCCCGGCAACCGGAATGAGGTTCAGTATCTCCACAACCTACGAGGCCCTGACCGCTTCGAGAACGAGCTCCGCAACATCCTTCACTTTCACATCATCTGCCTTTTCCTTCGCCTTGACGCCGTCGGTCATCATCGTCATACAGAACGGGCACCCTGTGCCGATCACGTTTGCGTTTGTCGCCAGCGCCTCCTCCGTCCTCTCGATATTGACCCGTTTTCCCTCACGTTCTTCCATCCACATCTGACCGCCGCCCGCACCACAGCAGAAGCTGCGTGACCGTGAACGATCCATCTCCACGCTCGCCTTGCCGACACTGTTCACGAGATCACGGGGCGCATTATATTCATCGTTGTACCGTCCGAGATAGCAGGGATCATGAAACGTGATGGTGTCGACCTTCTCGGGAGACATCTTCAGTTTCCCTTCATCGATCAGCTCTTTGAGGAAGACCGTGTGATGCACCACCTCGTAGTTCCCTCCGAACTGAGGATATTCCTTTCCGAGTGACTGGAGGCAATGGGGGCAGGTCACGACTATTTTCTTCACCCGGTATTTGTTCAGCGTCTGCACATTCTCCGTCATCAGCATCTGCGCGAGGTATTCATTCCCCATCCTCCGGGCCGGATCGCCGGTACACTTCTCTTCGGTGCCCAGGATGGCAAAACTGACCCCCGCCATCTTCATCAGCTCGGAAAACGCTTCCGTGACCTTCCGGTATCTTGCATCGTAAGCTCCGGCGCAGCCGACCCAGAAGAGGACGTCCGGTGATCCGCCATCGCTCATTCGCGGAATCTCCTTCCCCTCAGCCCAATCAGCCCTGGCCGCGTGGCCGAACCCCCATGGTGTGAAATTGCGCTCGAGATTGGAGAAGGGAGCTTTCAGCTCTTCCGGGAACCGGGACTCATTCAGCACGAGCCCTCTCCGCAGGTCGACGATCGAATCCACATGCTCGATCATGACGGGACATTCCTGGACGCATGCCATGCAGGAAGTACAGGCCCACAGCTCCTGTTCGGTAATGAAATTATCGAGAAGCTGATGCGGAGATCCCCCCTCATCACCTGCCGCCGCCTTTTCAAATGTACGCGAGCGGATATCGACGATGATCTTGCGCGGGCTGAGGAGTTTCCCCGTCGTGTGGGCCGGACAGGCAGCTGTACAGCGGCCGCATTCGGTGCAGGTATAACCGTCCAGCAGCTGCTTCCAGGTCATATCCTCAACATCGGTCGCCCCCCATTTCGTCAGCGACTCGTCGGCGAGGTCGATTTTTTTCAACGCACCTCGCGGATTCAGGTCAGAGAAATAGACGTTCGGAATCGAAGTAAGAACATGCAGATGCTTCGAGTAGGGAAGGTAGTTCAGAAACCCGAGAACGGCGAGCATGTGTCCCCAGAAGAAAAGATGGTACCAGGTCTCCGCCGTTTCAGGGGAAAACCATCCGGAGATAGCCAGCGATACAAACCGCGCTTCATCTGGCCCTGTCAGAAGCATCCTTGTTGCATTCTGGCCGAACATGGTCACCATAACAACCAGAATCATCGAAAGAATGAAGATAGCGTCCCACTTCGAGTGTCCTGAGACCTGCAGGCGCGCTGGGGGTGACAGCACACGCCGGTAAAGATAGATGAGGACTGAGATCGTCACGAACAGACCGAACAGATCCTCGAGGAACACAAGAGGCCCGTACAGCGGCCCGAGAAATGCAAAGGAGAAGCCGGGGATCAGTCCTTCGCCGATCGATTCCAGGACGGCCGCAAGGAGGATGACAAATCCCCAGAAAACAAGGAAGTGGAGAATGCCGGCAACCGGCTCTCTCAGCAATTTTGTCTGGCCGAAAGCAATCCTGAGGACATTCGCCATCCGCTCTCCCACCCGGTCGAAGCGATCCTCCTTCTTCCCGATTTTCAGATAGCCGATCAGATGGCCTGCCCGACGGACGAACATGGCAAGTGAAGCAATGAGGACTCCTGCAAATAGTATCGATTGCACTGTCATCGGCGGTTTATTCCCATCATGGATAAGAAAGGAGTGCCAGGGTTGGAGTTTAATATAGGATACGCGGGGGTGCGCATCAAGTCTCGGGGTTCCAGATGGAATAGAACACGGAGGAGGCGGAAACGTTACGATACACGCTGATCGGATCCTTTGGCACCGGCCCTATGATGACGGGCTTTTCAGAGTCAGTTCGTTTGGTTGAAGCCCGGTTTTCCAGCCATCGCCTTTTCTGTCATTCGTGAAAATCTTCCGCCGAACTTCTGTTCCAAGATCACCTCCCATCGGCAGGAGGACGGGATATGTATGCTTGATCAATCTATGTAGCGGGTGACAGACGGGGAAGCGTTCAAGCGATGATTCTGTTTTCCCTATTCGTGATGAACCGTTTTTTCGGTATCAGTCCGGGTTCCATCCTTCCTGCTACCGCAGCACCATGCTCCCTTTCAGCACGGTGACCGCCGTCCCCCCGATCCGGACACCTCTCACCTTCTTGTTCCTATGGGTGACTTCGATCGTCACACGCCCTCCCCTGCCGATCACGTCTCCCTGTTCGCCGACGAACGTCATCGTTTCTCCGTCCAGTTTGATCTTGCCGTATTCCACAAGGTAGGCACCGAGCGGTCCGTTGGCCGAACCGGTTACCGGATCCTCGTCGATGCCGACCGGTGGAGCAAAGAACCTGGAGTGCAGATGGGATGTCCGGTCCACGGTCTCCGTTGTGAAGACACAGAGTCCTGTCAGATTCCGGTTCGAAAGAAACTGGTTCATCGCTGAGAAATTCGGTTTCATCGAATAGAGCGTGTGGAGGCGCCTGATCGGAACGTAGAGGTAGTCCGTCATGACAAGCGGCATCCGGTTCTCGATCTGGTCCAGATTGATGTTCAGGATCCGCATAGCATCGAGTTTATACTGGCCGGCTCTCGTGAAGGCGGGCGGATGAAGACCGAGAAAGACTTCGATCGAAGCGGCTCCCTTTTGCACGTCGACCGGGAGAATCCCGGACTTCGTTTCGACCTGGAACCTGTACCGGCCATCCGCTTTCATGTTCCAGAGGGCCTCCTGTGCGAGCACATGAAACCCTGCGATCGTTGCATGTCCGCAGAGCGGGACCTCGGTTTGCGGAGTGAACCACCGGATCTGCAGGTCGGCTCCCGAGCGGGTCGAAGGAAGAATAAAGGCGGTTTCAGAGACAAACATCTCGCGTGCGATCTGCTGCATCTGCTCTGTTGTGAGTCCGTCGGCATCAACCACCACCCCGGCCGGGTTCCCGGTCAGAGGAATTGTGGTGAACGCGTCAACCTGATAAATCGTAATCGTGCTCCGGTCCCGGGGACTCGATTTCGGCCGTACAAGCTCAACCGGCGTCATTTCCCCTCCGAAGGAAGTTTCACGGCAATCAGTTCCTTTCTGTCTTTCACGAAGTACAGCATTGACTCCTGGACAAGGAAGGAGTCGGGGATGAACGGACCTTCCTCCGAGGTGATTCTATTCCGATAGAGTTCCTCGCCGGTCCCCGAATCGAAGATCAGGATTCTCTGTTCCCCCACAGGCTTATCCCGGCAGGCAACGATGGAATACCCGCTCTCCTCGATGATCGAAGAAGGTCCGGAGAATGAAGGCAGGTACTCCCGGAATTTCGACTGGTCAGGATCGGTCAACAGCTCAGGATACCGGATCGTCTGCTCCGGAAAAACATCCGGCGCGTCGGGCCCGACATCCAACCCTTCCTTCCATTCCGTCACAACATCGCCCGTTCCAGCCTCCAGCATGAACAACGTCTTGCTTCCTGCTGCACCGCTGGACGCAATGACGCTATTATTTGTTCCGTACTCGAAACAGAGATCAGGATTCTCCCAGACCTGTTCCCCGGTCCTTCCGTTGATAGCCACAATCCCCCGATGCATCGGCATGTCCGGAGTTGCAAACCCGTGTAGAAACAATGTCTCACCGATCACCCCTTCAACACCAACCCACCATTCATGCACTTTCTCTCCTGACCAGTACCGGTCTCCCGTGTGTCTGTTGAGAGAAAAGAAACCAGTCTTCTTTGTCCCGGTTTCCCGGTCCTCACCGAAAAGAAGGTCGGTCCCTGTCGGATAGATCCTCCAGATCTCTCCGTCCGCACGATACTTCCACGCCTGCGTGAGAGAACGTTTCCGCGCAAAGAGCTTCAAATTGGTTCGCTAAAATTTTTAGACAACATAAGAATTGATGAACCGAAAGGCAAGGCGGCGAGGCAGGTCAGGAATAGCAGAACGGAGTGGCAGGAGGAATAAGGCCCGGGTACCAGGCGAAGAGTTCAGCGCCCGGCCTCCCTGCCAAAGAACTCAGAAAGCAAGGGCCGAATCAATTCCAGCGCCTTTCCCCGATGACTGATTCGGTTCTTCTCGTCCGGATCCATTTCTGCAAAGGTCCGAAGAGCACCGACCGGCAGGAACACCGGATCATAGCCGAACCCGTTCTTCCCGAGCGGCTCCTCCGTGATCGTCCCTTTGCAAATCCCTTCGACCGTCTCCTCGGTCCCTTCGGCAATGAAGGCAAGTACAGTACGAAACCGTGCCCCGCGTCGTCGGGGCGGAACACCACGCATTTCGGTGAGCAGTTTCTTGCAGTTCGATTGATACGACGCACCGGGGCCGGAGTACCGCGCGGTATAGATTCCCGGCTCGCCCCGCAGGTAGTGGACCTCCAGGCCGGAATCGTCCGCGAGAGAGGGAATTCCGGTTGCTCCGAACACGGCCCGGGCCTTCTTGAGTGCATTCTCTTCCAGCGTCTCTCCGTCTTCAATGATCTCTCCGATCGGGGAGACATCATCGAGGGTCAGAACATGAAGGCCAAAACCGGAGCAGAGCGTCTGCAATTCTCTCGCTTTGTCTTTGTTATGAGTGGCCAGAACGAGTTTACGATCCATTCAGCATTCTCCCGATTGCATCTTCTATGGTCTGCACGCCGATGATCTCAATATCACTCCTGCGGAGGTTCTTCGTGTTCCCGGACGGAACGATGACCTTTCTGAACCCCAGCTTCCTTGCTTCCTGGATCCGACGTTCGATTTGACTGGTTCCTCTGATCTCGCCGCCGAGTCCAACCTCCCCCACCGCGACGGTATCCTGTTCTGCCGACCGGTCACGCATGCTCGAGACAATCGAGACGGCAACGCCGAGGTCGACCGCCGGCTCCTCCACACGGATACCCCCGGCAATATTCACAAACACATCATATTGACCGAGGTGCAGACCGACCCTCTTTTCGAGAACGGCTAGAAGCATTTGAAGTCTCTTTGCATCGAAGCCGGTAGCGGTACGCTGAGGCATACCATAGCTGGTGGGTGTCACCAGGGCCTGCACCTCGAGCAGAAGCGGGCGGGTCCCTTCCAGGCTGGCAACCACGGTGGAGCCGGAGGCACCCGGCAACCGCTGGGCGAGAAACGTTTCAGAAGGATTCGTCACCTCACGCAATCCGGCCTCACCCATCTCGAAGATCCCGATCTCGTTGGTCGACCCGAACCTGTTCTTGTTCGACCGGAGCACCCGGAACGCATAGTGCTTCTCTCCTTCAAACTGGAGTACGGTATCGACAATGTGCTCAACCACCTTCGGGCCTGCAATCGCCCCTTCCTTCGTCACATGCCCGACGAGGAAGACTGCGGTGCCGAGCGTCTTCGCCCGCTTCATCATGAGACCCGCCACCTCACGCACCTGCCCGACCGTTCCCGGCGCACTCTCCAGCCCTGCCCGGAACATCGTCTGGATTGAGTCGACAATCAGCACCGCGGGCCGGACACGATCGATCACCGCATCAACCATATCAATGTCGGTTTCCGCCAGAACGAGCAGCGATCCTCCCGGTGTTACACCGAGTCGCTCGGAACGGAGCTTGATCTGGGCGGCCGATTCCTCACCGGTCACATACAGGACCACTCCTTTCACAAGGGATGCCATCTGCAGCATCAGCGTCGATTTGCCGATCCCGGGATCCCCACCCACCAGAACGACGGCTCCGGGAACGATTCCCCCTCCGAGAACACGGTCGAACTCGGGCACGCCGGTAGACATTCTGGTCTGGGGAATCGAAGTGATTTCGGTGATCGGAACCGCTCCAGCCATGGGTGATGCCTGGGAACGCTTTCTTGCCGATGATGCGGAACCCGAGGCGAGCTCCTCTACAAAGGAGTTCCATCCCTGGCAGTTCGGGCATTTCCCGGTCCATCGGGGAGATTCGTAGCCACAGGACTGACAGACGTATTTCGACAGTGCTTTCTTCATTTGACCGACAATATACAAAAGAAAGCCGGAACACCGAATACACAGGGACTGTCCGATCGAGGTATGGTCGCCTGTTTGCGGATTCTGCCTTTTTGCCTTATCATGAAGGAACCCCATCGCTCTCCCTTCCGGACAACATCGTCGAGAACCTCAAAGGACACGGTTATGATATCCCGACAAATCTTCTGCTTACTCTTTGTGACGCTCCCTCTGCTGTTCGCTTCGTCAATGGTAAAGGCGCAGCCCTGGATGGAGACGGTCCCCCCCGGCGAGAGTGAGAATTTCTATGCGATTCAGAACGCCTTTGATACCTACTGGAAGTCCCGTGACACTGAGGAAAAAGGAAAGGGCTGGAAACCGTTCAAACGATGGGAATGGTTCTGGGAACAGCGTGTTTCCCCGACCGGAGAGTTCCCCAACAGTATGCATCTCTACAATGAATACCGAAAGGTGGTAGCACAAAGGGAGCTGCAACCGGTCCAGGGCTCTGCCGCCAGCTGGAGTGAGATCGGTCCATCCAGCTCACCGGGCGGGTACGCCGGCCTTGGCCGGCTGGGTTGTGTCAGGCCTGACCCTGTCGACCCGAACATCCTCTGGGTCGGCTCGGCGGGAGGCGGCCTCTGGAAATCGACCGACGGCGGCCTCACATGGACAACCGGAACGGACCACCTCCCTACACTCGGAGTAACTGATATTGCCTTCGATCCTGTGGATCCTTCGACGATGTATATAGCAACGGGTGACGGGGATGCAAGCGACACCTATAGCATCGGCGTCATGAAATCGGTTGATGGTGGTGTCACCTGGGAGACCACCGGTCTGAGCTGGGCAACGTCGCAGACAAGTCTGCTGAACCGCGTCCTCGTGAACCCGGACGATGGCAACATTCTGATTGCGGCGGGCTCCGGGATTCACCGAAGCACCGACGCCGGCGCGACGTGGGTTCAGACAAGCTCCACCCGGATTTTTGACCTTGAGTTCAAGCCGGGTGATCCGACGACGATGTACGCCTCGGGCAATCTCAGCAATGTATTCCGGTCAACAGACGGTGGAGCCTCGTGGACTCAGATGGGGGGAGGATTTCCGACCGCAGGGCGACGGGTCGCTCTTGCCGTGACTGCAGCCAATCCGGAGTATGTCTATGCACTTGTGGCAAACGCCAGCTCCGGTTTCCTCGGCGTGTACCGCTCCACAGACGGCGGGAGCACATGGAGCATGAGGGCCAACAGCCCGAATCTGCTTGGCTGGGAAGCGAACGGAAGTGACACCGGAGGACAGGGATGGTATGATCTGGCGATCGCCGCGTCGCCTCTCGACGCCGAGGAGATCTACACCGGGGGCGTCAATGTGTGGAAATCGATCAATGGCGGCACGAGCTGGACGATTTCCACGATGTGGTATGCCGTCGGCGGCATCGCTAACATCCATGCCGACCAGCATGATCTGTATTTCCTAACGGGCACCTCGACACTCTATGCGGGAAACGACGGCGGAATCTATCGTACGACCGATCATGGCAGCACATGGAGCTGGCTCGGCGCAGGCCTTCGGATTACCCAGTTCTACCGCTTCGGGAACTCACAGACCGATGCTGACAGAGTGATCGCCGGGGCACAGGACAATGGAACGAAGATGGTGAACAACACGACCTGGTCTGACGTGATCGGCGGTGACGGAATGGAAGCGTTGATCGATTATTCAGACGAAGATATCATGTATGGAGAATTATACTACGGCGATATTTACCGTTCGATGAATGGAGGAATTTCGTGGGCCCCGATCTCCGGCGGCATTACCGAGTCCGGGGGATGGATCACACCCTATGTGATCGACCCCGAGGATCCGGCGACACTCTACGCCGGATTCCGCCACGTGTGGAAAACCACCAACCGGGGCACGAGCTGGTCGATCATCTCGAATTTCGGCAACTCGACCCTCACGCTGCTCGAGATCTCCCCGTCGAACCCTGACTTCATCTATGCCGGAACCGGTGGATTGATTTACCGGACAACGGACGGCGGCGCAACCAACTGGACCACCCTGACACGGCCAGCCGGGTCGGGCACAACAACCGATATTGCGATCCACCAGTTCGACCCGGACCATATCTGGTTCACATCCTCCGGCTACACGGCGGGTCAGAAGGTGTATGAATCGCTCGATGGCGGGACAACCTGGACGAACATCTCCAGCAACCTGCCGAATGTTCCCGTCAACTGCGTTCTGTTCCAGAACAACTCTCCTGACAGGATCTATGTCGGAACCGATATCGGCGTATGGTACAGAGACCAGGCATCGCCGGACTGGATCGAATACAATGACGGGTTGGCGAATGTCGTCGTGACGGAGCTTGAGATGCAGTATGCAACGAACAAACTCAGGGCCGCAACGTACGGGCGCGGTGTCTGGGAGTCCGATGCCGTGGAAAACACCGGAGCTGTTATCGGAATATCCCACAGCACCGTTGATTTCGGGCGCGTGGAGGCCGGGACAACGAGCGGTCCGGTGGTTTTCTCGATGACAAACCTGGGGACGGTCGATACGCTGACGGTGACGACAATCTCGGTCGGCGACGAAGGATTCGCGTTCAGCTCAGTTCCCGATCTTCCGGCTGATGTGGGACCGGGAGAGTCTCTGGAGCTGAGTATTTTGTTTCAACCTGATGAGCATGGTACATTTTCCGATACGATCGCTGTGGAGAGCAACGCGACAAACACCGCGAGTCTGAGGATCCCCCTCGACGGCCTTGGTGTTGTCATCGGTCAGGCCGCGCCGGGTATCCTCTACGCGGCCACAGATTCCCTGTACACCGTTGATCGATTCACGGGAGCGGTCAGCGGAATCGGATGGACGGGGGGCCGTGCCGTTACCTCCCTTTCCGTGCGCCCGGCGACCGGAGAGCTGTATGGATTGGCGGATGACGGGGTTACGGGAACCGTATACCGCCTGAGCGCATCTTATGGCGATGCGGTGGTCGCGCAGACGTTTCCCGTTCCCCTCCTTCGCGCCATCGCCTTTTCGGAGGATGATATTCTGTACGGCGTGGTTGCATTCGGAGCCGGAGCGGGGACGCTGTGGCGGCTTGATCTGACAACGGGAGATGCGGAGGAAATCGGAACGTCGGGATTGTACTACAGTTCTCTCTCGTTCGATCCGGGATCAGGTACCCTGTTCGCCTCCGAGCGCCCGCCGGTCGGCACGAAGGACAGGATCTATACAATCGACACCGAAACCGGAAGTGCAACCCTCGTGGGACAGGTGGGTGATCCTTTGCGGATCACTGCAGCTCTTTCGTTCGACGATCAGGGAGAATTGTTTGGCATCACCGGTAACGGGCAGTTTGAAAACGAACTGGTTATGATCGATCCGTCGACGGGAGCCGGTACGGTCATCGCGGGGATGGGAACGTACAATCTTTCCTCGCTCGCAATCCGGGTGGATTCCATGGTAACAGGAATTGCAGGAACGGTCGGTGACGTGCTCCCCGGTCACTACGTTCTCGATCAGAATTATCCGAACCCTTTCAATCCAGTCACGGAGATCGGATACGGCCTGCCTCAGCAGAGCAACGTCAGGGTCACGGTGTACAATACCATCGGACAACAAATCCGGGAACTCGTGAACGGAGAACAGGCGGCCGGTTATCATCGCGTGGTGTGGAACGGTACGAATGCAGACGGGGGAACAGTTGCCAGCGGTCTTTACCTCTACCGGATCGATGCGACCGGGGCTGACGGAACACAGTTCACACGGATCAGAAAAATGATTCTCCTCCGCTGACCCGGGTTCGGAAGGAGAGCGGACCGGAAATGCATCACCCAAATCTCCGGCCCGAGAAAACTCAGGGCCGGAGATCCGGGAGTTTCTTGTTTCTCCGGATCCTTCTTTCTATATTCGACAAAACACCAGGCCATCCCCCCTTGCCCTTTCGGACGATCCTCTCTCTTCTTGTCACTCTTACCCTTCTACCGATGACCGCCGTTCCCGGGACGATGGAAGAATTGCGCGCGGTCTGGATTACCACGGCGGCCTCCCTGGACTGGCCGAGGAGTCGCACCCCGCAGGCCCAGCAGGAAGAACTTCTGGATATGATCACGCTCCTCCGCCGTGAGAATTTCAACACTATTTTCTTCCAGGTTCGGGCACGTGGAGACGCCTACTACCGATCCTCACATGAGCCGTGGGCAGAGAACCTGACCGGCTCCCTCGGAGCACCCCCGGGGTGGGATCCGCTTGCGTTCCTGGTCGACCATGCCCATGCCGCAGGACTCGAGGTTCACGCGTGGGTGAACCTGTATAAGGTGAGCGGACCCGGCTTCCCGGAGGCATCAACTCCGGCTCATATTGCACGGGCGAAACCGGAATGGGTATTCTCCTATGAAGGAGAGCTTTGGCTCAATCCGGGAACGGCCGGAGTCAACGATTTCCTGTACGATGTGTCGATGGAGGTCGTTCGGAATTACGATATCGACGGGATACAGTTTGACTTCGCCCGCTATCCGGGGAGGAACATTCCTGACCAGGCCGACTATGCTGCGTACGGTGAAGGACGAACGAAAGATGACTGGAGGCGGGAAAACATCGACAGATTTCTCAGGACGTTCTATGACAGTTCGACAGCAGCAAAGCCATGGTTGAAAGTCGGGGCAACCCCGGTTGGGAATTTCGGCGGAAACGGCAGAACGGACGTACCTGCCGGATATTCAGAGGTGTATCAGAATGCCCCCGGCTGGATGCGGAGCGGGTCGGTCGATTACATCGTCCCCCAGATCTACTGGAGCCTGGGAGAATCCGGGTCGGACCCCGATTTCGCCCTCCTGGCCCGTCGATGGGCAGCCACTGGATTGGGACGCCATGTTTACGCCGGGATCGCCCCGTACAAGCCTGAGATACTGGCCGAACTGCCTGAACAAATCGACTCTGCCCGCACCAGCGGATGTTCCGGACAGGCATTCTTCCGGTTTCGAACCCTTGAAATGGCAGCCCTGGGAGACCGCTATCGGAACCTTGCACCCGTTCCCGTCATGCGGTGGAAGGTTACCGAGCCACCCGGAAGTCCCGGGCAACTTGCCGTGACACAAACAGGAACCGGCTCCCTTTTCCTCGAGTGGAGTGAACCAGCCGTTCCCCCGAACGGTCCGGGTCAGCTCCTCCGTTATAACGTCTACCGTTCGACGATCCCGCACAGTCTGACTCCGGACCCGAACACTCTGATCCACACGACAGAGCGATCGATCCGTCACTACACCGATTCAACGGCAGCGACGGAACCGGGACCACTCTACTATGTCGTCACGGCCGTCCACCGGTTCAGCCAGGAAGGATCGCCGTCACCAGTCGTGTCATCCACGCTGGATGAGATCCGGGAGTTCCGGACGATAATGATGGCTCCTGTCGCCATGTCAGCCATGCTGGATTCGACAGATTCAGGGATTCTGATCGCCTACCGGCTCCCGGAGGAGATGCCGGTAACCATTCTGTTCCAGCAGGATGCCAGGAACGCAACGAACCCGCTCGTGGAGACTGTCGTTGGAGAAATACAGCAGGGAGGAATCCATCTCCTGAAACTTGACCGTCACCGGTACCCCGCCGGTGAGTACTTCGTCATACTCAGAGCGGGTGGGGTCACCATCAACAAACCGATCTCCCTGCGGTAAGCCTGGCCGGAAAACACAACAGCTGTCAGTTGACACCGAGGAGATCGACAAGCCACAGGCTCAGCTCGGGGATATAGGTAATAATCAGAAGAGCGACAAACAGCATCCCGATGTACGGAAGCGTGGAGCGGACCACGGTAAACACAGGTTTATCAAAACGCATGCTTGAGATGAAGAGATTCAGGCCAACCGGTGGTGTCAGATAGCCTATCTCGAGGTTCGCCAGAAAGATAATCCCGAGATGAACCGGATCAATACCATAGGCGAGGGCTATCGGCACGATCAGCGGGACGACAACGATAATGGCTGAGAAGATGTCCATCATCATGCCGACCAGAATCAGGAAGATATTCAACACAACCAGAAACCAAATCGGATCTTCAATGAACGTTTGAGTGAACTCAAACAGTTTCATCGGTACTTCTTCATCGATCAGATAGTTGGTCAACCCCATCGCGGCCCCGAGAATCATCAGGATCGCCCCAACCAGCACCATACTTTCCTTCATCACGCGGGGGAGGTCTCTGAAAATGTTCAGGTCCCTGTACACGAAGAATTCTACGACCACTACATAGAATGCTGTGACAGCGGCCGCTTCTGTGGCGGTAAACAGACCGGAGTAGATACCGCCGATGACAAGGAACGGAAGCGGGATTTCCCAGAGAGCACCCCGCGCCGCTGTCCGAAGGTTCCCCCAGTTGAATGGCGTTGTCGGAACCCTGTGCCGTTTACCCTGATAGATCCCGTAAATCCCGAGAATCCCCACGAGCAGAATCCCGGGCATGATACCGGCAACAAACAGTTTGTCGATGCTTAGTTTTGCGACGAGGGCGTAGAGAATGAGGGGCAGACTGGGAGGAAAGAGGAGTCCCAGGCTTCCTGAAGTCGTGATCAATCCAAGAGAAAAACGCTCCGGATATCTTTCTTTCGTCAGAATCGGGTAGAGCAATCCCCCCAGTGCCACAATGGTCACTCCTGACGCTCCCGTGAAGGCCGTGAAGACTGCGCAGGTAAGCAGCACCACGACGGCGAGTCCCCCCGGGATCCAGCCAAACAAGGCACGGGAGAGATTCACGAGACGGACGGAGGTTTTGCTCTCGGCAAGGACATAGCCGGCGAACGTGAACAAAGGGATGGCGAGGAGGGTCGGATTGGTCGCTATCCGGTATAACTCAACCATGACGGCCGATGAATCAATCTCCGCGGCATGGAAGCTGAACACCGCGATCGCGCCGATAATAGAGAACAGCGGCGCACCGAGCAGTGCCAGCAGGAGAACCCCCAGCCCGATCAGGAAGGTTTCCATCGCTACCGGCCCGCTGGCTCTAACAGGCTCAGGAAAATCACGCGGTCCCGGGCTCCTCTGCCCGACCTGTGGCAAGCATGAAGCTCTGTATCGATTTCACGAAAAAATGGAATGCCATCAGCAGGTACCCGGGCGCGAGTATTGCTACCCCGACCCAGGAAGGTATCTCCAGCACCATCGTCCCCCCGTAATGCAGTTCATCCAGAAGAAGAGTGTAGGCGGCATCTGCCAGAAGGAGACAAACGAGCAGTGCAAAGATGTTCGTAAGAACGCGGGCGAAATGCCGCGTCCGTGCAGGAAGAAACTTGGTGAGGGCGTCGATTGCGATGTGGCGCTCACTGCCGGCCGCAATGGCGGCGCCCGCAAAACCGACCCAGAGGACCAGGTGCCGGACGACCGTGTCAGCCCACAGGATCCCGGTGCCGAACACATTTCTGAGAATGACCTGAGCGAACGCCAGCAGGATCATCACCGACAGGAAGAGAACCAGGAAGAACGTCTCCGCCTTGACCAGCCCGTTCTCGATCGCCGTCAGCGTCTTCATTTTGAACCGGCGGTTCCAGCCCGGAACGTCTTGAGCTGTCCTTCCACTCTGCTCAGAAACTCCTCATCGTACAGCTTTCCGACCAGCGCTTGCCGTGTTTCCCTGCCAAGCCGGTTATATTCAGTCACCGTTTTCTCGGAGCTGACCTCGACAACCTGAATTCCGTTCTTCTTCAGGGTCTCGATCGCCGCCTTGTTCTCGGCCCTGCTCTTCAGAGTCAATTCACGAAGAAATGTTTTTCCGTTCCGGAGGAGGATTTCCCGAAGATCCGGAGGGATCGAATCGAATTTCTTTCGCGAGATGACAACGGCCCCGCAGGCATCCGCCAGCGGTACGCCCATCATGTACCTGACCCTCGTATTCCACTGGAGGGCGACAGCGGCATAGGGGGAAACATATGCGCCATTGATGAGTCCGGTTTGCAGCGAGGTGAGCACGTCAACGACCGACAGGGGAATAGGGTTGATCCCGAACGTCTTGAAGGTCGCTTCTGCCACCGGGTCCCCTTCCCACATCCACATCTTGACGCCACTCATATCAGAAACCGTTCGGACCGGCGTGTTGGAGAACACATACACGAACCCGACTTCGGCCCAGCCGAGGAGAACGAAACCTCCATCAAGAAATGCCTGCTCGAATTCCCCCTGCAGGTTCTCATACAGGTGATCGACTTCGGCATAATTCCGGCAAAGAAAGGGGGAGTCCAGAATGCGCACCTTCGGAGCGATCTCACCGAGTCCCACTCCGGTAAATCCCGCGCTGTGGATCTGGCCGATCCGGATCTTCTTGATCACATCCTTGTCTTCTCCCTGAACACCGCCGGGGTAGATCTTGAAACCGAGCCTCCCGCCACTCTCTTTTCTTATCGCCTCGTCGTAGGCACGCATCACGTTCATCCATGTGCTTCCGTCAGGAGCAATCGTGGCAAACTTGATGGTATGGTCCTGTGCCACAGCCGGTGACACGAGTCCCCATGCTGAACACAGCATCAAACAGATGCTGCCGAGAATAATCCCTGATCGCTTCACCAATCCGCTTCCTCCATTCATAACATCATCTATCCTTGTCAGAAATAGTCGGCCTTGAATGCCCGCAGAGCCCGTGCCTTTTCCTTGGCGATCGCATTCGGCAGACGGATCTCAGGCCTGACATCCACAGACGTATTGTCGACTTTCAGGAGTAACTCATCAAACAGCGCTTCATTGAGTGTCTGAAGAGCGACTGACCGTGCATAGTACACATATGTAAGAAGGAAAGTTCCTCCGTTGATCCGCATCGCACGCTCAAAGTGACCCCGGGCACGATCGGTGTCCCCGCCGAGCATTCTCGGTCGGCTGCCGTACAGGGTCCCCAGAAAAATGTCCGCTCCACCGTGGTAGAATGCAGAATCCTCCTTCGCGACATATTCCATGATCGCTTCAACCCGTGGAAGTTCGGCCAGTGCATCCGGATCGGAGAGTGAGAGATTCATGTAACTTCCGAGGCCGAAGGCTGTCCAAAAAAGCGCTGCGATGTGGTCCTTTCCGGATTCCTGAAGGACCCTTCTGAGGCTGTCGGCAGGTCCGGCCATGGCAGCGGCCAGTGCATCATTCTGTTTCACCGCCCGGAGACCGTAGCCGCTCGCCCGCAGATAGAAGGCACGTGCCCGCGCGTGGTCATGATCTTCCACGAAACCGAGTGAATAACTGCTGTATCCCTCGCTCAGGAGGAGCAGGATCCGGGTATTTTCCGGATCCGATTTGAGCATGACCTCGAGCAGCTTGAGATTCCCGGGAAGGGCCTGTCCCGCGAACTCAAGGTCGCTTTCCTCCATAATCCCGCCAAAACCGTCATGCACAATATCGGCAACGGTGGAAACGGCGATCTGTTGAATGCAGCCGGAAGAAAGGACAACCAGAGGAACAAGGAAGAGCAGGGGTTTTGTCATGAGATGCTTCATAGAGCGAGGGCAAATATAGAGAAAAACAGCCAGAATCAAAAACGCGTGTTGTCCCGGATTTCGAGTCCGGGGGCAAGAATGCCCTTCACGGGCAGAAAGAGGCGTTCCGTCAGTCTGCGGACGAACCGGTTAGAAATCAGCGCCGAGAGAGAAGTAGTATTTCGGTTTCGAGAATTTGTCGAGATTCCACGACCAGGCGACATCAAACTTGATAAGGAATGCGAGAAAGAAGATACGGGCTCCTGTTCCCATGCCCATCAGGAGGTCTTTGGATACCAGCGTTCCGGCATCGTTTCGCACGAAGGGCTGATACTTATGATTCGCGTTCCATGCCGATCCAGCATCAAAAAACATCACCCCTCCGAGGCTTTGAAGACCGATCGGAAGCGGTCCGGCCTGGAGGAACGCAAACAACGGATACCGGAGTTCAAAATTCATCATTGCATAGCGGGAGCCAATGGCGGCATTGTAGTTGTGTCCGCGCAGTGGTGTACCAATCTGGAGGAATATGAAATCTTCAGCGCTGTCGAGCGGTATGAAGCCTCCTTCGAACGACCGATTGATCCAGTTGTCAACTCCGCCAATGATGAATTTCTGAGGGTCGCGGCCGAAACTCGCCCCCCCGGCCAGCCTGAAGCCGATTGAATAGTTGTTGCCGAGACGCAAATAGGTCCGATAATCTCCGACAACGTTTACAAAGCTCAGGCCATCGGCACCGAGCTGAGGGGTTCCGAAGACACTGATACTGTACCGCGTACCGTTGACCGGCGAGATAAAGCCCCACAGGGATGTATCATGCGTGAATCCGACACTTGGAACGAACACAAGTTTTTCCTGAATCGGATCCGCAAGCACGTCCAGGTTTTCACGGGAGATGTTGTACCAGGTTCCCCCGAACTCGAGCCGGTCGAACCGGTCAATCGGGTATGAGGCGGCGAGGTTCACGCCGTATGTCCTGAATCGATAAAAGCTCCCTCCATAGAGATCGTTGATCACCGCAAACCGAGCGCTGTGAAACGCGGCGATACCGACATCCGTGCGCTCCCGAAGGTACAGATACTGGAGTCCATAGTCACTGTTCTTCAGATCAAAATTCAGGTTTGTCACGAACACAATCTGATGGTCTCCCAGGAGATCGCTGAACGCCATCACCGTCGAACCCATCACACCATAGAAGGTGTCGAACCCGGCATTGCCGTAGATGATATCAGGAGAGAAATTCAGCTTGTACTTGTTGACGATATAATTTCCCTGTTCGTCCACATTTCCGTCAACCGTTGTTCCGGTGGCCCCGGTCGTATCCCGGGAAGATTCGTCCTTGTCCCGGCGAAACACATAATTCGAAAAATCAATGTCAACATCATCGCCGTAGAGTCCGGTCGTATCGGCCGGCGCTTTGTTGGTTCCCGAAAGCCCGCCGGATTCCGCGGATATTTCCCCTGCCCTGATCCTGGATAACTCCGTCATTTCGAGAACCGGTTTGTCATGCTCGCGTTCGAGAGGACTCCGCATCAGAAAGAGGTCGAAGCCGGAGTTATGCAGGGAAGAAAACACCAGCTTCCCTCCATCGCGTGAAATCGAGAGCTGGTAGACGCCGCTGAGAGAATTGGTGACGGGACGGGTCAGAAGTGAAGCCAGATCCAGCCTGTGGATATTGTTGATTCCGTTCATGTCAGAAACGAACAGGAGGGTGGAACCATCAGGTGACACCACCGGAGAAGTCTCATCGCTTGCGGGAAGAAATGTGAGCCGGACGATCTCCCGGGATCCTGTATCGATGGAAAAGAGGTCGACCTGACTGTAGTCGTAAGCCCACGGCGCGCCATCAGGTCTCGCCTGCTGAGCAGCCCGATCCGACGAAAAATAGATCGTGGTTCCGTCCGGAGACCAGACCGGGTCGGAATCGCTGAAGATATCGTCAGTGAGGTTCTTCAGTTCTTTGGTTGTGAAATCATACGTGTAAATGTCCGACTGATGACGATCGATACCAACGAACGCAAGCATCTCTCCTGTGCGTGACCAGTCAACGGAGAAAATGCCGTCAAGTCCGAACGTCAGCTTCTCCTGTTCACCACCATCGACATCCAGGATCATGATGGCATCCTGATCGCCCGCTTTGGTCGCCACCGCTATCCGTTCGCCGTCAGGAGACCACGAGATCCCCGGTGTAAGGAGATGCAATTCTTCGAAATCCGGGGTCGTCTGACCGTCGGCAATCTTGTCAACCCTGTCGACGTCGAGCGTGCTCATCACAAACAGGCCGAAATAATCATCCCTGTTCGAAATGAATGCAACCCGGTCTCCCTGCGGAGAGATCGATGGGCTGGTATTGTAGAACCCTCCCTCCTCTTCATGGTCGGTCAGCCGTCTTGCAAATTCCGTCGGTTCATCCATTTTGGCAATATCGGGCCAGTAGATCACACGCTGGTCCTTCTGCCATCGCTTGGAGAGCTCCTTTACATCGAGTCCGATGGAGCTGCGAAATCCATGATCAACGTTCCTCGTGCTCTTTACCCTGTTGAGAATCTCGCCGATCTTTTCTTTTCCGTATTTCCGGGCGATGTAATACCAGACCGATTGCCCGCCTCTGTAGGCGAAGTAGCCGTAAAGATTCCGAATCTCCGGCAGGTATTCGTGAACGGTCGCGTCCCGGAGGAACATATCGGAGTTGCTGTCCCATTCCAGAGCGGCATATTCGGCAAGCCCTTCGTTGAACCAGAGAGGAAGCTGGAGGGTAATGTTGTTGGAAATGATCGACTGGATCGAGCCGCCATAAAACATGTCGTTGATGACCGCGTGCACCAGTTCATGGTGAATGACATGGCGGAACTTGCGGTAATCACCCTCGTATGGAACTACGACACGGTTCTTGAACAATTCTGTGACGCCGCCGATCCCTTCCTCAAGATAGGAACTGATGACGTTGGTCTGCTGGAAATCGTTGTGGGAGTTGTAGATAATCAGTGGAACGCGGTTGACGAGGCGGTAGCGGAACAGCTCGCTGATCTGCGTATAGGCGGATTCCGCGGCGGCGGCGGTGAAAAGGGCCAGGTACTCACCCTCTTCACTGAAGTAGATGTCGAAATGATCGGTCTGAATGAAAGACCAGGAAAACCGGTCATATTGGACCTTGTTTTTCCCGAAACTCTGCCCGAAGAGATCCGGGGCTGTCACCCCGAGGAGCAGGACCACCCCAATCAGGACCTTCACCGTACCGGCTTTCATCACGTGTATCCTTCCCATACCATATCCCCACAGGTACTCTTTCATTCCTTCCCAATAATAAGAAACTCCACCGCGAAATGCAAAGTTCCTGAGGGACCGGATGATCACGGCACAATCAGCATATCGATCTGCTGTTCCCGGTCATTGACTGAAATCACCCGGACTTTCACCCTGTCTCCCAGCCGGAATATCCGGCCGTTCGATCGCCCTTTCAGGGCGTACTGTCGCTCATCGAACATGTAATAATCATCCGAAAGGTCCCGGACCCGGACCAGCCCCTCGATCTGAAGATCATTCACCTCAACAAAGATCCCGAAGTCAGCGACCCCGCCGATCACTCCGTCGAGGACATCGCCGATATGCCGTTTCATATATTCCACCTGCATCACTTTCACCGAAGCCCGCTCGGCTTCAACCGCAACACGCTCCCGCATGGAGGCTTTCGCTGCAGTGGCGGCGGTGATCTCCTTCAGCCCGTCCAGCCGTTCATTGCTCACCGGCTTTTCATACTCCTCAAGAAGCCGATGCACGATCAGGTCGGGATACCGCCTGATCGGTGAGGTGAAATGCGTGTAATGCCGGAAGCCAAGTCCGTAATGACCGTAGCTGTCCGGGGAATAGATTGCCTTCGCCATCGAACGGAGCGCCACTTTATTGATCAGTGTTTCCACCTCAGATCCGCGGACCTGGTCAAGAAGACCCTGGAGTGCCCTGGTCGGAACGCCAGATTTGACATCGAGCGAATACCCGAACTGTTTGACGAAATTGGACAGATCCTTGATCCGGTCGGGATCGGGTGAGTCATGAATACGGTACACGAACGGCCGGACGACCCCATCTTTCTGACCCGCCCCGATGTGCCTGGCGACGGTGACGTTTGCAAGGAGCATGCACTCCTCCACAAGCCGGTTCGACTCCAGTCGCTCTTTCTTCAGGATCTTGTCGGGAAGGCCGCCGGCATCAAAATGAAACTTGACCTCCGGTGTATCAAAATCGAGACTACCTTTCGCCCGCCGCTTCCGGTACAGAGCCTTTGCGAGTTTCTGAAGCAGTTGGAGTTCATCACGGTACGGTCCGTTCCCGGTCTTCAGAACTTCTTCCGCCTCTTCGTATGTAAACCTCTTGGCACTATGGATGATGCTCTTCCGGATCTCATACGAGCCAACCGTACCATGCTCATTCAACTCCATCATGACGCTGAAGGTGAGGCGGTCGACGTCCGGACGGAGACTGCACAAATCGTTGGAAAGCCGCTCGGGAAGCATCGGGACAACCTCGTTCACCATGTAAACGCTGGTTCCCCGCTCGTATGCCTCACGGTCGAGCCCGCTTCCCTGCCGGACGAAATGGCTGACATCCGCGATATGGACCCCGAGCCGCAGATGTCCGTTCTTCAATCGCTCGATCGACAGCGCGTCATCGAAGTCCTGTGCGTCCACGGGATCGATCGTGAAACAGGTGATGGATCGCATGTCGAGCCGTGACGCCAGCTCAGCCCTGGTTGGTTGTTCCGGGAACCGCGCGGCCTCGGCTTCGACGGCATCCGGAAACGCTTCCGGCAGTCCGAATGTCCTGGCAACGCTCAGCACCTCAGCGTGGGCGTTGCCTGAAGGCCCCAGGTTTTCGATGATCGACCCTTCAGGATTCAGATGCGGATCGGTCCACGGGGCAAGACGCACCACAACCTTGTCCCCTGTCGATGCACGCTCGGCCTCCTCCCTCGGGACATACACATCGCGTCGCATCCTGTCATCATCAGGAACGACGAAAAAGAAATGCCCGGATTTCTCCAGCCGCCCGACCATCGTT
>Ga0224505_10000482_pt1 | contig 27178 bp, 20 predicted proteins | sample SF_Jan12_sed_USG_FD_169102 | JGI IMG/M metagenome (GOLD analysis project Ga0224505, IMG submission 169102) | Sediment microbial communities from San Francisco Bay, California, United States - SF_Jan12_sed_USGS_4_1 | ecosystem: Environmental > Aquatic > Marine > Sediment | place: USA: California... | reverse complement strand
CTTTTACCCCGATATCGACCTTGAACTGCGGCGCGGACCCAAGGGCGAGTACGTGTTCCGCCATCGCGACGGAACCGACTACTGAACCGAATCGGCGCCCTGGCGGCTAGCGGTACCGCGCCATCAGCTTCGTGAGCGCGGCGGCCCCGGGGTTCAGCCTGTCGTAATCGAGCCTGGCAAGCGGCTCGTCGACCGTGCCGGACAGCCCGTGCATGTCCTGGGATTCCTCGTCGATATACAGGAGCCCGGTGATGATCTCGCCCGCGCGGATGCTGTCACGCAGGTAGGAGAACGCCGCCGCGCGGCTGGTCGGATCGTAGTCGAGGTCGGCTTTCCGGAATACGATCTTGCTGCCGTCGTGCAGCTTGATAGGCATCGCCTCGCCGGCAGCGTAGCGGGCCTTGATCTCTTCGGCGGGCGGCACGAAGTCCGAGTCGACGACGTGGTGGTAGTGGCGCCGCGTGTGAGAGTAACTCTTGGTCGATCCTTCGTGGTCATTGAAGGTCACACAGGGGCTGATGACGTCCACCAGCGCGAATCCCCGGTGCATCAGCGCGCCCTTCAGGAGTGGCACGAGCTGTTCCTTGTCGCCCGAGAAACCGCGCGCAATGTAGGTCGCACCCAGGCCGATCGCGGTGCTGACCGGGTCGATCGGCATGTGCCGGTTCGCTTCACCTTTCTTCGCCTTGGTGCCGACGTCCGCTGAGGCCGAGAACTGGCCTTTCGTCAGCCCGTAGACGCCGTTGTTCTCGATGATGTAGCACATGTGCAGGTTACGACGAATGACGTGCGCAAATTGCCCCATGCCGATCGACAGCGAGTCGCCGTCCCCCGAGACTCCCAGGTAGATCAGGTCCTTGTTCGCCGCGTTCGCGCCGGTCGTCACGGATGCCATGCGGCCGTGCACCGAGTTGAAACCGTGCGACTGGCTGACGAAATAGGCCGGCGTCTTCGACGAGCAGCCGATGCCGCTCATCTTGCCGAGCCGATGCGGTTCTATGTCGAGCTCGAACACGGCCTGAATGATGGCCGCGGTGATCGAGTCGTGACCGCAGCCGGCGCACAGTGTCGATACCGAGCCCTCGTAATCCCGCTCGGTAAGTCCGAGCTTGTTGCGGGGCAGCTTTGGATGCGTAATTTTCGGCTTCGGGATGTAACTCATGCGCGTATCCTCGCCTCAGGCCGCCTGGCCCTTGGCAACCTCCTCCAGCACTCGCCTGACGACGAACCCGGCGTTCAGCGGAATGCCGTTGTAATGCAGAACCGGCACCAGCTTCGCGGGATCGATCTCGAGGTCCAGGATTAGCAGCGAACGGAGCTGCGCGTCGCGGTTCTGTTCGACCACGTAGACCCGCTCGTGACTGGCAATAAAATCGCGGATCGAATCGCTGAACGGGAACGCCTTGATCCTGCAGTAATTCATCCCTACGCCCTCGGCGTTCAGCCGGTCCAGCGCTTCCCGGACGGCACCGTCGCTGCTGCCGATCGCGATGATCGCGGACTTGTTGAACTTGGCGTAGCGTATATCCGGCTCCGGCACCATCTTGCGCGCTGTTTCCCATTTGACCAGCAGGCGGTCGACGACGTCCTGGTATTCCTCTGCGTCCTCGGTATACGCACCGTACTTGTTGTGGCCGGAGCCACGCGTGAAGTACGAACCCTTTGGGTGCTCGCCGGGCAGGGTCCGGTAAGGTATGCCGTCGCCATCCGTGTCCAGGTATCGATGGAACTTCTGGATCGACTCGAGCTGCTCGGCGCTCAGCACCTTGCCCTTGCGCGGCTCGTAGCTATCGTCCCATTTGAACTCCGGGCACATCCAGTCATTCATCCCGATGTCGAGATCGGACAGGACCATCACCGGCGTCTGCAGCTCGTCCGCCAGGTCGAAGGCGTCCTTCGCCATGTAGAAACACTCCTCGGGATTCGCCGGGAACAGCAGCACGTGGCGCGTGTCGCCGTGCGACGCGTAGGCGCAAGCGAGCAGGTCTGCCTGCTGGGTACGCGTCGGCATGCCGGTAGACGGGCCGGTGCGCTGCACGTTGAAGATCACCGCCGGCAGCTCGGAATAATAGGCAAAGCCGATAAACTCGCTCATCAGCGAAATTCCAGGGCCGCTGGTCGGCGTGAACGCGCGTGCGCCATTCCAGGTCGCGCCCAGCACCATGCCGATGGCCGCCAGTTCGTCCTCGGCCTGGATGATGCAGAAACGCTTGCGCCCATCCTCGTCGGTCCGGTACTTCTGGCAGAACGCCTTGAACGCGTCCATCAGCGACGTCGACGGCGTGATCGGGTACCACGCTCCGACGGTGGCGCCGGCGTAGACACAGCCGAGACCGGCGGCGGTGTTGCCGTCGATGATGATGTGGCCCTTCGTCTTGTCCATCGGTACGAGCGCGCCCGGCAGCGGACAGGGGAAGTGCTCGACCGCGTAGTCGTGCCCGAGCATGATCGCTTCCATGTTCGCGTCAGCGAGATGCTTCTTGCTGGAGAATGTCTCCTGCAGCAGTTGCGTGATCACGTCGAGGTCTATGCTCAGCAGGGCCGCCAGCGCCCCGACATAGGCGATGTTCTTCATCAGGATGCGGGTCCGCGCGCCCTGGAAGTGCTCGTTACACATCCTCGAAAGCGGGATCCCGAGGACCGTGACGTCCTCCCGGACCAGCAGGTTGCTGCGTGGCCAGGTCGAGTCATAGATCAGCCAGCCGCCCGGCGATACGGCGGCGAGGTCCTTCGCGTAAGTCTGGGCGTTCATTGCGACCATGATGTCGACACGGCCGGCGCGGGCCCGGTAGCCGTCGCCGGTCACCCGGACCTCGTACCAGGTCGGCAGGCCCTGGATATTGGAGGGGAAATAGTTCTTGCCGACCACTGGGATGCCCATCCGGAAGATGGACTTCATCAGGAGGCCGTTCGCACTCGCAGACCCGGTACCGTTTACGGTCGCGAGCTTGATGACGACATCGTTGACCTTTGCCACTGCTGCACTACCCTCGAAACTCATGCCCCGTGCCGGTTGGACCGGACCCGGCACCGAAAATTCTGCGCTCGCTCAGCCCGCCTTGGCCTTACCGCGAGCACTGGCCGCGGCCTCGTCCTTCGCATAGGGGATCAGGATAGTGGACTTCTGCATGTCCCAGGCACCGGTCGGGCAGCGCTCCGCACACAGCCCGCAGTGCACGCAGATGTCCTCGTCCTTGACCATCACGCGGCCCGTCTGAGGGAGCGGCTCGGAGACATACAGCGCCTGCTCCCGATTCTCGGCGGGCGCGGTCAGCCGTGCCCTGAGATCGTCCTCGTCGCCATTGCGCGTGATCGTCAGGCAGTCGACCGGGCAAATGTCGATGCAGGCATCGCACTCGATGCAAAGCTTGGCAGCGAACACGGTCTGTATGTCGCAGTTCAGGCAGCGCTCGACCTCCTGCGCCGCGAGCTCCGGCGTAAATCCGAGCTCGACCTCGATGTCTATCTTCTTGAATCGCTCGGCCAGCGAGACGTGCGGCATGAGCCTCCGTTCCGAGTAATCGTAATTATTCGAATAGCTCCACTCGTGGATACCCATTTTCTGGCTCGACAGGTTCATGCCGGGCGGCAAGCGATCCTGGAGATCTTCCTTGTTGCAGTACCGGTGTATCGAGATTGCTGCTTCGTGACCGTGTGCGACTGCCCAGATGATGTTTTTCGGGCCGAAGGCTGAATCGCCGCCGAAAAACACGCCCTCGCGGGTGCACATCATCGTTTTCTCGTCGACGACCGGGCAATCCCACTTGTCGAACTCGATGCCTGCGTCGCGTTCGATCCATGGGAACGCGTTTTCCTGGCCTATCGCGAGGATGACGTCATCGCAGGGAATAGTGACCTCGCCGGTGACGGTACCACGGTCGATCCGGCCCTGGTCGTCGGTCTTGTATTCGATCTGCTCGAACACCATCCCGACCAGCTTGCCCTTTTCGATGACGAAGCACTTCGGGGAGTGATTGACGATGATCTCGACGTTTTCCTCCTCGGCGTCCTCGAGCTCCCAGGTCGAGGCCTTGAAGTAGCCGCGCGGCTTGCGCGCCATGACCTTGACGCTCCTGGCCCCCAGGCGCAGCGACGTACGGCAGCAGTCCATCGCCGTGTTGCCGACTCCGATGATCAGCACCTTTTCGCCGATGGATTCCGTGTGTCCGAAAGCGACCGACTCCAGCCAGTCTATGCCGATGTGAACATTGCCGGTGTCGTGGCGTCCGGGCAGGTCCAGTTCCTTGCCGCGCGGCGCACCGGTGCCGACAAAAATCGCGTCGAAACCTCCCTTCTCGAGCAGCTCCTTCATGCTGTCGATGCGGTGATTCAGCTTGAGCTCCGCGCCCATGTCGACGATGTAATTGATCTCTTCGTCGAGCACCTTGGGCGGTAGCCGGAACTGCGGGATATTCGTCCGCATCAGGCCGCCCGTCTTGTTGAGCTGCTCGAAGATCGTTACGTCGTAACCGAGGGGCAGCAGATCGTTGGCGACCGTAAGGGAAGCGCAGCCAGCGCCGATCAGCGCGACGCGCTTGCCGTTCCGCTTGTCCGGCGCCCTGGGCAACCGATCCCGAATGTCGTCCCGGTTGTCGGCGGCCACCCGCTTCAGGCGGCAGATGGCAACCGGCTTGTCCTCGACGCGGCCGCGCCGGCAGGCCGGCTCACAAGGCCGATCGCAAACCCGGCCGAGAATGCCCGGGAACACGTTCGATTGCCGATTCAGCATGTACGCGTCGGAGAATTGCCCCTGCGCTATCAGCCGGATGTAGTTGGGAACGTCGGTATGCGCCGGGCATGCCCATTGGCAGTCCACGACCTTGTGGAAATAGTCGGGATTCGAAGTGTCGGTGGGCTTCATTTGAGCGTGGTCAGGAGCGGCTTGTCGGCTCGCAAAATGGAAAGATCGGGGTTTTTCCGGACGGGGGCCTTTTTGCAAGGCGCTAGCATAACGGGATGGTCCGGAAAGTAAACCAGAAGATCCCCGGTGTGTGACTCCGTCGGCGCCCTGGTCCGGAACCGGCCGGAACGGCTCCGCATACCGGCCCCGCGGCGCCCCAATGGCAGGCCGCCGGGCATCGGCTCGACATCACGGAGTAGACGATGATCGTCGGGAGCACGGCCGGACGACGCCGCGGCCTTCGTACCCTGCCGGCATCCCGGCGTCAGCGTGCCCGGTCGAATTCGAGGCGTTGCCCCGGAACGTTCCCGGTCAGGGCCCCGTCCCGATAAACGACCCGGCCATTGACGATGGTGGTGTCTATGCTGGCCGAGAACGTATGTCCCTCGAATGGCGACCAGTGACATTTCGACAGCAGGTTCGACCGCTCCACCGCAAACGGCTTCGCCGGGTCCACGATGACCAGGTCCGCGAAATAGCCTTCCCGAACGTAGCCGCGCTCGACGACGCCGAATATATCCGCGACAGCATGGCTCGTTCGATCGACGACGAGCTCCAGCGGCAGCTCTCCGGCCGCGACGAGATCGAACAAGCTCAGCAGCGCATGCTGAACCAGCGGCAAGCCGGCCGGCGCCTTGAAATACGCCCGCTTCTTTTCCACGGCCGTGTGCGGCGCGTGGTCGGTCGCGATGATGTCGAGTTTGCCTTCCTTGAGCGCCGCGAGCAGCGCTGCACGATCGGCTGCCGACTTGATCGCGGGATTGCACTTGATCTTTGCACCGAGCTCGCCGTAACGGCTCTCGTCGAACCACAGGTGATGCACGCAGACCTCGGCGGTGATGCGTTTGGTCGAACGGTGCGCCCTGGAAAAAAGGCCCATCTCTATGGCCGTCGTCAGGTGCAGGACGTGCAGCAACGCGTCATGTCGGCGCGCAAGGTCGGTTGCAAGGCTCGACGATGCCAGGCAGGCGCTGGCCGAGCGAATGCGTGGATGCTCGGACATAGGCACGTCATCGCCATACTGCGCCTTCGCCCTGGTCTCGTTATCCCAGATCGTCGGCGAATGCTCGCAATGGGTGACCACGATGACGGGCGCATGCTCGAACATCCGCTCGAGAACTTCGGGATCGTCGACCAGCATGTCGCCCGTCGACGCCCCCATGAATATCTTGATACCGCAGGCCTCGTTGACCTGCAGCGCCCGGATCTCGTCGAGATTGCGATTGGTTGCCCCGAGGTAGAAGCCATAGTTGGCAGTGCACCGGCCTTCTGCCAGCCCGTACTTGTCGGCGAGCGCCGTGCGCGTCGTCGTCTGCGGATTGACGTTGGGCATATCCATGAAACTGGTAATGCCGCCCGCCGCGGCGGCCGCGGATTCTGTCGCAAGGTCGCCTTTGTAGGTCAGTCCCGGCTCACGGAAATGTACCTGGTCGTCGATCATGCCGGGCAGCAGGTAACGACCGGCCGCGTCGATAAGCTCCGTGCCGGCCTCGGCCCTGATGCCGCTATCGACCCGCACGATCCGTTCGCCCTCGATCAGGACGTCCGCATCGCGAATCTCGCCTTCGTTGACCAGGCGCGCGTTCGTAATAAGCAGGCTGCCCACGGTTAACCCCTATCGAGCCGCGAAGTGGTCGGTCGCCATGACCAGTTCGTGGACGTTGCCAGGATCGAACGCGGAGTGGCCCGCATCCGGTGTGATCCGCAGGTCGACCTCCGGCCACGCAGCGGCAAGCTCGTATGCCGTCGAGGCCGGGCAGAGCGCGTCGTAGCGTCCGTGAACGATAACGCCCGGAATGTGCCGGATCCTGCCCACGTCCCGAATCAACTGCCCGTCCTCCATGAAGCACTTGTTGACGAAGTAATGAACTTCGATCTGGGCCAGGGAAACCGCCATGTGCTCCGCCCCGAACATCTGCTCGACATCGCTCGTAGGAACCAGCTGGCTTGCGGATCCCTCGAAGATCGACCAGCTGCGGGCCGCGGCCAGGCGCTCCGCCGGGTCGTCGCTCATCAGGCGCTTGCGGTAGGCCTGCAGCAGGTCGCCACGCTCGCGTTTGGGGACGGGTTCGATGAAGCGCCGCCAGGCCTCGGGGAATATTTCACTGGTCCCTTTTCGGTACACCCAGTCCAGTTCTTTCTGGCGGACGGTGAAGATACCGCGCAATACGAGCTCGGTGACGTGCTCCGGATGGCTCTCCGCATAAGCCAGGGCAAGCGTGCTCCCCCATGATCCTCCGAACACCTGCCAGCGCTGGATCTGCAGCGCGGCGCGCAGGATCTCGATATCGCCGACGAGATCCCATGTCGTGTTGGACTCCAGGCTGGCATGTGGCGTGCTCTTGCCGCAGCCTCTCTGGTCGAAAAGGACGATCCGGTAGACGTCCGGGTTGAAAAACCGGCGCATTGCGGGCGTGGTGCCGGCGCCGGGGCCCCCGTGCAGGAACACTACCGGCTTGCCATTCGGATTTCCGGACTCTTCGTAGTAAATTCTATGCCCCGCGCCGACTTCGATATAGCCCGTGTGATTGGGTTCGACCGGCGGATACAGGTTTCGTCTTTCGGCTGTACGTTCCATGCGCGCATTATGGGATGGCGGCTGTCCGAAAGCCATTCGGGCAAACCGCGAAACGGAACCTTGGGGACGCGGGCCGGTCTGTTGGCTGCATAACCGCAATACACCTTTATATAAGAATCACAGCAAGGGTCTCTTCTCATGATTGGATCGAATCGTTCCCTGCGGGGTTTGCTCGTGGCCTGGCTGGCCATATCGTCGCTGAACGCCGTAGCGGCAAGCGACGTACATATCGAGTACACGGAATTCACGCTCGACAACGGCCTGCGGCTGATCGTCCACGAGGATCGCAAAGCGCCTATCGTCGCGATCAACCTCTGGTATCACGTCGGCTCGAAAAACGAGAAGCCGGGCAAGACCGGATTCGCGCACCTCTTCGAGCACCTGATGTTCAACGGCAGCGAGAACTACAACGACGAGTTCTTCAAACCTTTCGAGCAGGTCGGCGCGACCAACATGAACGGCACCACCTGGTTCGACCGTACCAATTATTTCGAGAACGTGCCGAAAACGGCGCTGGACATGGCGTTGTGGATGGAATCCGACCGCATGGGCCACATGCTCGGCGCGGTGACGCAGGAGCGCCTGGACGAGCAGCGCGGAGTCGTGCAGAACGAGAAGCGCCAGGGCGACAACCAGCCTTACGGCATGGTCGAGTACCACATCCTCGAGGGCGTGTTCCCGCCGGGCCATCCCTACCGCTGGAGCACGATCGGCTCGATGGAGGACCTGAACGCCGCGAGCCTCGAGGACGTGCACGAGTGGTTCAAGACCTATTACGGCCCGAATAATGCGGTACTCGTCATTGCCGGCGACATTTCCGCCAACGAAGCTTACGAGAAAGTCAGCAAATACTTCGGCGACATTCCACCCGGTCCGCCGATTGCCAAGGTGCACGAGTGGCCGGTGCGCCTCGACGGAGACAAGCGCGAAGTGATGCAGGACCGGGTTCCGCAGGCCCGGCTCTACAAGGTCTGGGGCGGCCCGGGGTTTCGGTCCGAAGACGCCGACCTGCTGCAGCTCGCGGACTCCATCCTGACGACGGGCAAGACCTCGAGACTCTACGAGCGCCTGGTCTATACCGACCAGATCGCGACCGACGTGGGCTCGTCGCAGTTCGCCGGCGACATCGCCGGCTACTACCAGGTGCAGGCATCGGCCCAGCCGGGCGGCGACCTGGCGGCGATCGAGGCGGCGATCAACGAGGAGCTGGAGCGCTTCCTGCGTGAGGGGCCGACCGAAGACGAACTCAGTCGCGCTCGCACACGGATCAAGTCGGGCCTTATCCGCGGCCTCGAGGAGGTCGGCGGCTTCGGCGGCAAGTCCGACATCCTCGCCCAGAATGCCGTCTATGCCGGCGATCCCGGCTTCTACAAGGTGTCACTGGAGCGCCTCGACAGCGCCACTACCGCCCAGGTCAGGGACGCCGCCCGTCGCTGGCTCGACACAGGCGCCTATCACCTGGAGGTGCACCCCTACCCCGAGCTCAGCGTCGCCTCCGAAGGCGCAGATCGCTCGGCCGTGCCTGAAACAACCGAATTCCCGGAAGTCGGCTTCGACGATTTCGAGCGCGCGATCCTCGACAACGGCCTCGAGCTGATCGTCGCGCAGCGCAGCGCGGTGCCGATCGTGAACTTCAGCCTGCGCTTTGACGCCGGGTATGCATCCGACCAGTTCGGCGAGCCGGGCACCTCCAGTCTCGCGATGGCGATGCTCGACGAGGGAACCAGGCGGCGTAATGCGCTGGAGATCAGCGACGAGACCGGCCGCCTCGGTGCGCGGATCTCTGCCGGGTCGAATATCGATGGCTCGACCGTGACGCTGAGCGCGCTCAAGGAGAACCTGGATCCGTCGCTGGATCTGTTCGCCGACATCGTATTGAATCCGCTGTTCCCGGAAGGCGAACTGGAACGCCTGCGCCGCCAGCGCCTCGCCCAGATCCAGCAGGAAAAGAACCAGCCGGTGGGTATGGCGCTCCGGCTCTTCCCGAAGCTGCTGTACGGGGAAGGCCACGCCTACGCGTTGCCTCTCACCGGCTCGGGCACGGAAGAATCCGTGGCACGCATCAGCCGCGACACGCTGGTCAATTACCACGCCACGTGGTTCAAACCGAACAACGCGACGATGATCGTCGTCGGTGACACGACGATGGACGAGATCCGGCCCAGGCTCGAACGCCTGTTCCGTGGCTGGAAACCGGGTGATGTGCCGCGGAAGAATATCGCGGATGTGCCCCTCAAGGAGCGGGACGAGGTCTACATCATCGACCGTCCCGGCGCAGCCCAGTCAATCATCTTCGCCGCCAATATCGCCCCGCCGCGCGGCGCGGAGGGCGAGATAGCCATCGAGTCTGCCAACGAGATCATCGGGGGCTCCTTCACCTCGCGCATCAACATGAACCTGCGCGAGGACAAGGCCTGGGCTTACGGGGCGTTCACGTTCATGCTGGGCACCAAGGGGCCGCGGCCGTTCATCGGCTATGCCCCGGTCCAGACCGACAAGACGATGGAATCGATGGCCGAAATGAAGCGTGAGCTCGTCGAGTACCTCGACGAGAACCCGGCGACTGACGAGGAACTTGCGAAGGTCGTCGCCAATAACACGCTCAGCCTGCCGGGACGCTGGGAAACCGCGGCGGCTGTCCTGCAGGACATCGGCGCGATCGTGACCTACGAGCTGCCCGACGACTACTGGGACAATTACGCCGACAGCGTTCGCGGCCTGTCGCTCGAAGAAGTCATCGAGGCGGCCGACAAGGTCATCAAACCGCACAACCTGGTTTGGGTCGTCGTCGGCGACCGGGCCGAGATAGAAGATCGCATCGGCGAACTCGAGTTCGGCGAGATCACGTTCCTCGACGCGGACGGCAATGTCGTAGCGCACTGACGGATCGGGCCCCGGACAGGGTCCGGGGCCCGGCTCCCAGGGGCAATGCCTGAGGGGCGGCGCGCCGCAGTCGCCATTGTTTCATCCGCAAGTACACAGGTTCTGTCGCGGCCTCCCGCGATCGGGTAACCTGCGCCTCTTTCTCCGCGCGGCACAGGATCCGACACGCCCGACATGAACACGGCCGACTACCTGCAGCGCATCCGGGATGCGGATGTCTACGCGGTCGCGATAGAGACCCCCCTCGAAGCCGCCCCACTGTTGTCGTCCCGTCTCGGTAACCGGATCCTGTTGAAACGCGAAGACCTGCAGCCCATCTTTTCGTTCAAGATTCGCGGGGCGTTCAACAAGATCAGCCACCTTCCGCCCGAACGCCTGGCGCTCGGCGTCATCTGCAGTTCCGCAGGCAACCACGCCCAGGGAGTGGCGCTGGCAGCCAGCGGCAAGGGTGTGCGCGCGCTCATCGTCATGCCGGAGACGACGCCAACGATCAAGGTCAACGCGGTCAGGGCCCTGAAAGGCGAAGTCGTATTACACGGCGACACCTACGACGACGCGTACGCACATGCACGCAAGCTGGAGAAGGAGCTCGGGCTGGCCTTCATACACCCGTTCGACGATCCGGACGTCATTGCAGGCCAGGGCACGATAGCGGTCGAAATTCTCGAACAGGCAGAAGAGTCGATCGATGCTATTTTCGTGCCGATCGGCGGCGGGGGGCTGATTGCAGGCATTGCCGCCTATGTGAAAGAAACCGATCCTTCTATCAAGGTCATAGGTGTCGAGCCGGAGGATTCGGCCGGCATGAAAACGTCGCTGGCTGCAGGTCATCCGGTAACTCTCGATCATGTCGGAATCTTTGCCGATGGCGTGGCGGTAAGGCGCGTGGGCGACGAGACGTTCCGTCTTTGTCAGCTTTATGTCGACGAGATCATCACCGTGGACACTGACGAAATTTGCGCTGCGGTGCAGGAGATCTACCAGGATACGCGGACTATCGTCGAGCCGGCAGGCGCGCTGGCCGTCGCGGCCATCACCAAGTACGTCCAGTCCAGCGGCGTCAAAGGAAAGAGCTTCGTAGCCGTCAACTGCGGTGCGAACATGAATTTCGACCGGCTCCGGCATGTTGCGGAGCGCGCTGCACTCGGCGAGCACCGCGAAATGCTGCTGGCTGCCGAGATCCCGGAGGAGCCGGGCAGTTTCCGCAATTTTTGCGCGGCCATCGGCCGGCGCAGCGTCACCGAGTTCAACTATCGCTACAGCGACTCGGCTGTCGCGCGCGTCTTTGTCGGCGTCGAGTTGCGGGGAGGCCTGGCCGAGCGCGCGGAAGTGCTCGAATCCATCCGGTCGATCGGCTATCCGGTGGTCGACCTCAGTGACAACGAGATGGCCAAGCTTCATGTCCGTCACATGGTGGGCGGCCGCAGCACCGGCATCAGGAACGAACGCCTGTTCCGGTTCGAGTTTCCGGAGCGCCCCGGCGCACTGCTCAACTTTCTGAACGCAATTGGCAAGCAGTGGAACATCAGCCTGTTTCACTACCGGAACCATGGCTCCGATTACGGGCGCGTGCTGGCGGGTATCCAGGTTCGCGACGACGATCTCGGCGAACTCGAGGCGCACCTGGCCGAACTCGGTTATCCCCACTGGGACGAAAGCGACAACCCCGCCTACCGGATGTTCCTGGTCTGAGTGGGCCGCCCCCGGCACGCAAGCATGCCCGGCGGCTGGCTGCTTATTCGATTCCGTTTGCGACCCAATGGGCGTCTGACGCATCGTAGTCCTGTAAGGGCTCACCTGGATGAAGTTCACATGAAAGTTTCCTTTGCCACTGTTCTTGCTACCTGCCTGCTTGCGGCCTTCGCGGCATCTGGCCAGGAAGTTCTCGAGAAACAAATGGTCATCGCCGTCGACGACGGGAGCGGCCCAGTGACCGTGACTCTCGGCGGCGAGAACGCGTTCGACCCGGCCGAGCTCCAGGTCGGTGAGTCGCGGTCGATCGTGGACGACGATGGCCGCACCGTGCTGGTCACGCGCACGGCGGATGGAATCGAACTCAGCGTAGACGGCAGGACCATCGCTCTCCCGCACATCGAGGGCGTGCATGCGGGCGCGCACGACGCGAACGTGGACGTCAAAGTCATGCGTTTGCACGGCCCCGGTAGTCCCGGCGAGGATGCGGTAACGATCATCAGCGGCAAGCCGCTGGACCCCTCGGTCCAGGAGACGATCCGGTCCGCACTGGTTTCCGCGGGCGACAATCGACAAGTGGTCTTCGTCGACGGAGCCGGAAGCGAGGGAGATCACATGATCATGCACGGCGGCGATGCTCACCGCATCAAGGTCATTCGCAAGGAAGTCGGCGCAACAAACTAGAATCCCCAAACATAGTTTGTTTCGTGTCCTGGACGGTGGCTCTGCCACCGTCTTTTTTTGCCATTGTCCCGGCGGGCACGACCCCGGAGTGACTACCCCTGCCAGCCGGCGCGGGCCCAGGCGCGCGAGTGTATATGGCTGATTTTCTCGGACTGGGTCAACCGGTAGAAACGGCGTAGCTCTTCCATCGCCCCGCCGCTGCGGTCGATCAGGCCCTGGCGCAGGCCGTTGCACAGGCGGGCCGCATACTCGTTGGCCGCGCGATAGCGCTCGTATTGCTCCGGTTCCAGCTCCGCCTTGAAGCTGACCTGGTCAAACAGCCATCCATGCAGCCGGTTGACCAGATCGCGGTCGCCCTGCTCGACTGCCAGGAGAAGAGTACTGACGAACTTGTCGACCTCGGCCTGCAACTCGAGCTCGAGCAAGGTCACCGGCCGCTCCCTCGAAGCGCTCCAGACGATGTAGTTGAAGTGGCTGATACCCTCCAGCACCGTCCAGAGGTCCGCCAGTTGATTCGCCCTGAGCTTGGTCATCGGGTTAGCCGCACCGAGCCGGTCGAGCAACTCCCTGTCGAGGAAGACCGACAATGCGATGCCGCCCTCGTCCTCGACGACCAGCACGGACTCCTGGGTATTCGTCAGCATTGCGTCCCGGCCGAGGATCTTTGCGACCGCCGGGTCGGTCACCAGGTAGTCGCGTACGTCGTGCGCACCCTCGACCCTGTAGATGTCGTTAAGATGCTGCTGCAGTTCCGACAGCATGATCCGTTCGTACCTCAATGCTTTCGGGGATCCCGGGCGCTGCTGATCGGAACCACCCGGTTCTGCTTCAATAGCGCTGCGGCCCTGCGGCTGCCGGTCTTCAGCCAGATCTCGTAGGTCCGCAGCAAGTCGATGTCCGACTCGTTGCGCGTGCCGTCGCGAACTTCATGCAGCACATCGACGAGAACCTGGAATTTCGCGGCCAGCTCCCGGTAGATGGACGCGAAGGCCCGCCCGCGAACCGTGCCGCGGATTTCCTCGGACAGGGATCCGTAGGCCGTGCCGCCCATGCATATGTAATAGTCGACATCGACCGCCTTGTCCGCGAGGCTGTCGGCAAAGAAACCGGCTATAAAGAGGGCGACGTCGCCGATTCTCTGGAGGGAGAAGCTCCGTTCCGAGAGGCTACGGGCTTCAGCCGCGTCCGCCATCATCAGCGCCAGCGGCTTGAGCCCGTAATTATCGCCGTGATCTTCGTATAGCTCCTCGGAGCGCGAAAACAGGGTGAGGAGATTCACGACGTAATGTGTCGCGTGCGGATCGACGTCAACCCGCTGCTTGGACATCGCCTCGTCGATGGATTCGCGAAAGAATTCGCGCAGATTCTGAACCGGCACTACCCGGTCATGTGAACAACGATCTTGCATTGGCCTCGCATCCTCTCCATTGATTGGACAAGCATGCGGCCTGACCGCCACCGGCAACTGCCTGATCACCGACTGTTCGTGCTGCGCAGTCTCGTAACCCGGTACCAGCCCTGCCGCAATATTTCTGTCTGTGTGAGCTCAGAAACCCGAGAACCAGCGGAAAGTCGCGTGAAATCCGCCTCGTTCACGGTCAGCTATAAATCAATACGAGCGCGATCGTTGTGATCGAGTTCACGTGCCTGCGGGAATTAATACTATTTACGGAGAAATTTGTGAAGCCCGGACAAAATCACCAGCCGTCAGGCAGCCGGGTATGTCAGGGATTCCTGCCGCAGCGTTCGGCAGCAGCACTGTCGATACGAGAGTGCCAGGCCTGGAAAAGCCCGCGTGCCTGCAACGCAACGCGTCGCCTTCGCACTCACCACATCTCGCGGAGTTTCTTCTGAACGTCGATTTTCTTGTCGCTGCCCGGCAGTGACGCGCCGGCGCGCTGCTCTGCGCGACCATGAAAGCGGCGCTCCATCGTCGCAAGCAGCGTGTCGGTCACGAAACGGCTGCGCGCCCCGTAGACATGTCGGTCACCGTCACGCCGCTGCTGAGTGACGTGGTAGCGAAGCGGCGCTACCAGTGCCAAGGACTGCTTGGCCCGGGTCATGGCGACGTACAGCAGGCGACGCTCCTCGTCGATCAACTCCGGCTTGCCGGTTGCGAACTCATTCGGAAAGTTTCCATCCGATACGTTTAAAACGAAGACGGATTTCCACTCCTGCCCCTTCGCAGAATGAACCGTGGACAGGACGAGGTAGTCCTCGTCCAGCAGGGGATCGCCGGAGAGGTCGCCGGATGCGGAGGGCGGATCGAGCGTCAGTTCGGTCAGGAAGCGCTCACGCGTCCCATAGCGGCCGGAAATCTGCTCGAGCTGTTCGAGGTCGGACTCCCTCAGTTCAGCATTGTCGTAAATCCTTTCGAGTTGGGGCTTGTACCAGCGGCGCGCCTGCCCTAGCTGGTGCTGCCAGGCCGGCGCGTCGAACCCCTCCGCGCCCAGTTCTCGCATCAGCCGGCAGAAGCCTGGCCAGTGTTCGCGGCTGGCGGCCGGCGGGCGAAACGTGGCGAGCGCGTCGAACAGGCAATCCTGGAGGGCCATGTGCTCGAAACAGCGCGATGCCATGGCCGGACCCATGCCCGGTAGCAATTTCAGCACCCGGAACGCGGCCACCTGGTTTTTCGGATTCTCGGCCCACTTTAGTATCGACAGCAGGTCCTTGACGTGGGCGGCTTCGAGAAACTTCAGCCCGCCGTACTTCACATAGGGAATATTGCGGCGGACAAGCTCCAGCTCGAGCCGGTCACTGTGATGCGCGGCGCGGAACAGCACCGCCTGGTCCTTGAGTTCCAGGCCCTCCTCGCGACCTGCCAACACGGATTCGACGACATACTCCGCCTCTGCATCGCCGTCTTCGACGGTGACGTATGCCGGCCTGGCGCCGCCCGGCGCAGTCGCCTGCAGGCGCTTTCGGAAGCGGCTACCCCCTTCCTCCATCAGCTGGTTCGCAGTATCGAGAATGGGCTGCACCGAGCGGTAATTCTGCTCCAGCGTCACCACTGCCGCCTGCGGCTGATACTGCGCCGGGAAGTCGAGGATGTTGCGCACCTCGGCCGCGCGGAACGAATAGATCGATTGCGCGTCATCTCCGACGACGGTCAGCCCGGCACCATCCGGCTTCAACGCGCGCAGGATATTGGCCTGCAGCAGGTTAGTGTCCTGGTATTCGTCGACCAGCACATGGTCGAAACCCGCCCCGATTGCGGCCGCCAGGTCCGCGTCTTCGACGAGGTGCGCCCAGTACAGCAGCAGGTCGTCGTAATCGAGCGCCTGGCTGGCCTGCTTGGCCGCAACGTAGGCTCGAAAAAGCTGTTTCAGCTCCTCTTCCCAGTCCTCGCACCACGGAAAATGTACACGCAGGCAATCTTCGACGGCTTCGCGCGCGTTAACACAGCGGGAATAGATCGCGAGGCAGGTGTCTTTCTTGGGGAACCGCCGCTGCTGCTTCGACAGGCCCAGTTCGTGCCGCGCGACGTCAAGCAGATCGGCCGAATCGCCGCGGTCGAGCACGGAGAATCCCGGATCGAGACCCAGGTTTGCAGCGAAGCGCCGCAACAGTCGGTTGGCAATGGAGTGGAAGGTGCCCGACCACGGCAGCATGCCCGCCGGGCCGCTGCCCTGCGCGCGCGTCGCCTTGCGCACGATCGCTTCGACCCGCCGGGTCATCTCGAGGGCCGCCCGCCGCGTGAACGTCAAGAGGAGGATGCGCTCCGGGGCGACGCCCGCAACGACCAGGTGCGCCACGCGATGCGCCAGCGTCATCGTCTTGCCCGTGCCCGCCCCGGCAATCACCAGCAGCGGCCCGGCCAGGACGCCTCCCCGGTCGTCCCGGCGGCCGAAGGACGCGGCCTCGCGCTGCGCCGGATTCAGTGCCGCAAGGTAATCGGCTTCGGCCACCGCTGCCTGGCTCATGGCTACCCCCTGTAGAGCCTGTATTTTTGTCCAGTACTGGTTTTATTTACAAGCGCGGCGTCACGAAGTCCGCAATGGCCTGCGCAAGGGCCTCGGGCGCGTCGAAGTGCACCATGTGTCCGGCCGCCGGGATCACCACCATCGGGGCGCCGTGGAACGGCTGCCGGGACTCGTCGGGATCTATCCAGGCCTTGGCGCCGGTCTTGAAATCCGTTTCCGCGCCGATAACCAGCAACACGTCGGCTGCGGCGCGCTGCCAGCAGGCCTCCGCCTCGGCCCTCCGATAGAGAATCGGATTCGGGAGCTTGTGCGCCGGGTCGGCGCGCAGGCGCGCGATCCCGTCCGCACCGAGATCGGCCCACTCGGCGGCAACGAACACCGCCCGGTCGCGGCGCATGCGCGGATTGTTCTTCATGACGCGATCCGCGAGCGCCGGCAGGCCAGGGTACTCGGAAAACGGCCGCAGCGATTTCGCCTGGTCAAGCCAGCGGCGATAGTTATCGGGCGCACCGGCCGGATCGCGATCGGCCAGCCCGAAGCCCTCGACGTTCACCAGGATACCCACCCGTTCCGGGCGAATACCGCAATACAGGCCCGCGACGTTGGCGCCCATGCTGTGCCCTATCAGGCATGCAGGATCTTTCGGGCTGATTGCGTCGAGCAGACAATCGAGATCGGCAACGTAGTCCGGAAACCAGTAACTTTCCGCCCGGCACGTCGATCGACCGAAGCCTCGCCAGTCGGGCGCCACGATGCGCCAGTCCTCCGGCAGCGCGTCGACGACGAACTGAAAGGTCGAACCCGTGTCGCCCCATCCGTGCAAATAGACGAGCGCCCGAGCCTCGGCCGGACCCCACTCGTTCAACTCGTATTCCACGCCCCGGACCAGGAGGCGTGTCGATCTGCGTGGCCTGACAGGACGGTATTTTTCGTCGGATATCATGCGTTATGATTTTGAAATGCTGAAGCTTGAACCGGCTGGGCGCATCATAACGGACTGCAAGCGACCCGGCTCGCCCTTCACTTGGCCGCTGGTCTCTCCGCCTCCTGCACCGCCGTTCCTTTCGGTCTATGGAAGCGAGGGCCGCTCCCGATGACGCTGGAAATCTCGCTGGTTCTTGCGATCCTGCTGATTTCGCTGATCCTGTTCGTCAGCGAAATCATCCGCATGGACCTGGTGGCAATGCTCGTCCTGTGCGCATTGGCGGTGACCGGGCTCGTCGAAGCGGGCGAGATTTTCGATGGATTCAGCAACAGCGCCGTCATCACGGTGTGGGCAATGTTCATCCTGAGCGAAGGATTGACCCGGACCGGGATCGCGAACGTCATCGGCATCCAGGTGATGCGCATTGCCGGCCGGCGCGAGATCGTCATGATTGTCGTCATAATGATCACGGCCGCCGTTCTGTCTGCCTTCATGAACAATATCGGGGTCGCCGCGCTCATGCTGCCGGTTGCCGTCGAAGTGGCACGCCGTACGCGCATCCCTGCGTCCCGGCTGCTCATGCCACTGGCCTACGGGACGCTGCTCGGCGGCCTGATGACGCTGATCGGCACGCCGCCGAACCTGTTGATCGCCGAAGGCCTGTCGCAGAACGGATACCAGCCGTTCGCGCTGTTCGACTTTACGCCTATCGGCGGCGTCGTCATGATTACCGGCGTCGCTTTCGTCGCTGTGTTCGGCCGGCTGCTACTGCCCAAGACGCGTGCGGCCCGCTCCCGTCAGCACAGCCAGCGCAGCCTCCGCTCCCGGTACAAACTGCACGAGAAGACTTTCTCGGTGAAGGTGCCGGTCGACTCCGTGCTGGTCGGCAAAACGATTGCCGAGAGCCGGATTGGCTCATCGACCGGATTGATTATCCTCGCCCTGGTGCGTTTCGGCCGCAGCGAGGCAATGCCCGGGCGGCAGACGGTGCTGCGTGCAGGCGATACGCTGCTGGTGCAGGGCCGCCTCGACCAGTTCCGCGAGCTGCAGCGCTGGAGGGACCTCGTCATAGAGCGCGAGGCGCCCGTGCTCAAATCGATGGTTGCGACAAAAATCGCCTACGCCGAGGTCACCGTCGCAGAGAGTTCGTCGCTGGTATCGGAACTCATCCGGCTCGCCGGGTTCCGGTCACGATTCAATGTCGCGGTAGTCGGCATCATGCGCCGCAGGCGTTACCGACTGACCAACCTCGCCTACGTGCCGATACGTGCCGGAGATCATCTCCTCGTTCAAGGCGAGATCGAGGCCGTCGACCAGCTCGAAGGCCAGGCCGACTTCAGCCAGGTGCGCAAGCTCAGCGGAGACGAGCTTGCACAGCGGTATCGCGGGGACGAGCGCCTGTTCGTCATGCGCCTGCCGAAAGAAAGCGGTCTCGACGGGGCAACGCTGCGAAAGAGCCGCCTGGCAGACGTGTTCGATTTCCGGGTGGTTGCCATTTTCCGCGACGGCCGCCTGACCGTGATGCCACGCGGCGACGAAGTGCTCGAAGGCGGCGACCTGTTGCTGATCGAGGGTCAGCCCGAGGACATCGACGTCTTCCGCGGGCTGCAGGAGCTGGAGATACACTCCCGGCCGGCGGCGAGTCTCGGCTCGCTCGAATCGGAGCGGCTCACGCTGATGGATGCGACGCTCGACCCACGCAGCTCCCTGGCCGGCAAGACCGTCGGTGAACTCAATTTCCGCGAGCGCTATGGCATCGAGCTCGCCGCCATCTGGCGCGAGGGCGCTCCGCTGGGCACCGAACTCGCGGACGAACGGCTAAAGGTGGGCGACGCCTTGCTGATGATCGGTCCCCGCGACCGGCTGGAACTGATCGGCAAGGACCCGGACTTCCTGGTGCTGACGGCGCTGGGCCAGGAACCGCCGGACACCCGGCGTGCACCGCTCGCCGCGGCCATCATGCTCTGCGTCGTAGCTGCTGTAATGCTGGGCTACGCACCAATCTCGATAGCCGCGGTCGTCGGCGCGACCATCATGGTGCTGACCGGTTGCCTGAACATGGAGCAGGCATACCGGGCAATCGACTGGCGCGCGATCTTCCTGATAGCAGGCATGCTGCCTCTCGGCACGGCGATGCAGGACACGGGCGCCGCACAGTATCTTGCCGGACGTGTCATGGACGCACTCGGCGATGCCGGTCCGTGGCCGGTCATCATGGGACTCTACGTGCTGACGGCCGCGGCCACGATGATCATCCCGACGGCTGCGCTCGTCGTACTCATGTCGCCAATAGTTCTCTCGGCCATGGGTGAAATGGGCTTCGCCCCGCACACAGCCATGATGGCCATTGCAATGGCTGCCTCCGCCAGTTTCACGAGCCCGATTTCACACCCAGCGAACATACTCGTCATGGGACCCGGCGGTTATCGCTTTGTCGACTACCTGAAAGTCGGCGTGCCGCTGACCGTGGTCGTGTTTGTAACGGTGATGCTGCTGCTGCCGCTGCTGTGGCCGTTGACGCCGGTGTGACTGGCCAGCAGGTCGCAGCCGGCACTGGAACAACCAGGGCGCCGACTCAGGGCAAGAGGACCGTCGACCCGGTTGTCTTCCGAGCCTCGAGGTCGCGATGCGCCTGGACCGCGTCCTTCAGAGCGTAGCGCTGGTTGATACTGATCTTCACCGTACCGTCCGCGATAACGCGAAAGAGTTCATCGCAGGCCGCGAGCAATCTCACGCGGGTATCGATGAAGTCGAAGAGCACCGGTCGCGTCACGTACAGCGAGTGGCGCGAGGCAAGTTCCGTCAGGGCGAACGGAGCGACCGGTCCGGACGCGTTGCCGTAGGAAACCATGACGCCGTGCGGACGAAGACAGTCCAGTGACGTAAAGAACGTGTCGCGCCCGACCGAGTCGTAAACCGCCGCGACGCCCGCGCCGCCGGTCAGCTTGCGAACCGAACCCGCGACATCCGGATCGTCCGCCATGACGATGTGATCGCAGCCCTGCGCCCTGGCGATTTCGGCCTTCCTGTCGGTGCTTACGATGCCGATGACGATCGCGCCCAGGTGCTTCGCCCACTGGCTGGCCAGCGAGCCGACGCCGCCCGCCGCTGCGTGCAGCAGCACGGCGTCACCCGCTTGTACCGGGTAGCTGCGCCGCAGCAGGTACCACGCGGTCAGGCCCTTCAAAAGCACGGCCGCGGCCTGTTCGTCGCTCACTCCCCCAGGCACCGGCACGAGCTGGGCTGCAGGGAAATTGCGACATTCCGAGTACGAGTCGGCGGGACGACCGGTATAGACGACCCGGTCCCCCGGCCGTACATCGGTGACGCCCGGCCCGACTGCCTCGACGACACCGGCCGCCTCGCTGCCCAGTCCTGCCGGCAGTGCCAACGGATACAGCCCCGTGCGATGGTAGGTGTCGATGAAATTCAGGCCGATCGCCGTGTGGCGAATCCGGGCCTCGCCTGCCGCGGGCTCGGGCAGGTCCACTTCGGCGAATTTCATGACCTCCGGCCCGCCGAACTTTTCTATGCGTATCGCGTGCGTCTTCATGTTGCGCCCCGTGCCTGTGCAGGATGGCAAGGATAACCGCCCGCACGGCAAATTCCATCCGGCTTGTCCGGGCGAATGCATGCGTGACTGTCGCCAGCCGCCACGCGCACGTAGAATGCCGGCAGCATTCGGTAACGAGCGACACCGATGGGAAGAGTCGAAAACAAGACGGCGCTGGTGACCGGCGGCGCCCAGGGCCTCGGTGCAGCCATTGCCGTGCTGCTCGCAGCAGAAGGCGCACGCGTATTGCTCACCGACATCAACGCCGACGGAGCCGCGAGCCAGGCTGCCGCCCTGAACACGACATTACCCGGCAGCGCCGTGTCGCTGAGCCATGATGTCAGTAACGAAGCGGACTGGGTCGCGGTCGTCGCCGAACTCGACAATCGGTATGGCGGCCTCGACATCCTCGTGAACAATGCCGGTATTGGCGCGATAGGCAACGTCGAGGAAATCTCTCTCGACGCGTGGCGGCACGTGCACGCGGTCGATCTCGACAGCGTATTCCTGGGCTGCAAGCATGCCATTCCGCTGATGGCCGCTTCGGGCGGCGGGTCGATCATCAACATCTCGTCGATCTCGGGCATCATCGCCGGCCATAACATGGCGGCCTACAACTCCGCGAAGGCGGCAGTCCGCCACCTCAGCAAGTCCATTGCGCTGCACTGCGCCCGGGCCGGCAATGGCATCCGCTGTAATTCCGTGCACCCTGCATTTACCGATACGCCGATCCTCGATGGCCTGGTCGGCCCCGGCGCGGATCGCGCGGCCGCGCTCTCGAAACTATCCCGGCAGATACCGCTGGGGCGCCTCGGGCGCCCGGAAGACGTCGCGTACGCCGTTCTATACCTTGCCTCGGACGAATCGGCCTTCGTAACCGGCACCGAACTCGTCATCGACGGCGGCATCAGCGCGATGTAGGTATGCAGGACCAGCCCGAGCACATCGCCGTTGTCGGCGCCGGCCATGCTGCCGGCCAGCTGTTGGTTTCACTGCGCCAGCGGAACTATGCCGGGCGGATAACGCTCGTCGGCGACGAGTCCTGGTATCCCTACCAGCGCCCGCCGCTGTCGAAAAAGTTCCTGCTCGGGGAACTCGCGGTCGAGCGCCTGTTCGTGAAGCCACCTTCCTTTTACGACGATCCGGGGCTGTCGGTCAGGCTCGGCGAAGAAGTCGGGGCGATCGACACTGGCGCGAAGGCCCTGCGCACGAGCCGCGGCGACGTTGTGCCGTACGACAGCCTCGTCCTGGCAACAGGAGCGTCGCCGCGCCGACTCGGTCTGCCCGGCGCGGACCTGGGCGGCATTCACTACCTGCGCAGTATCGGCGACGTCGAGGCGATCCGGCCGGGTCTCGTGCCCGGCTGCCGCCTTACCGTCATCGGCGCGGGTTACATCGGGCTGGAAGTGGCCGCGGTTGCCCGGATGCTGGGAGCGAGGGTTACCGTCGTCGAGAAGCTGGAGCGCGTATTGAGCCGGGTCGTATCACCGGCCGTGTCCTCCTTTTATGAAGTGGAGCACCGCGCGCAGGGAGTCGAGTTTCGGCTCGGCGCAGATGTACTCGGCTTCGATGGTTCACGACGGGTCGCGGCGGTCCGCACGTCCGCCGGCCCTGTCGAAGCCGATCTCGTCATCGTCGGCATCGGCGTTGCCCCGAATACGAAACTGGCCGCGACAGCCGGCCTGGCCACGGACGACGGGATAGTCGTGGACACCCGCTGCAGGACGACCGGCGAGGCGATCTTCGCCATCGGCGACTGCACCAACCACCCGAACCCGCTGTTGGGCCGTCGGCTGAGACTCGAGTCGGTACACAATGCGCTGGAACAGGCAAAGACGGCTGCTGCAAACCTCTGCGGCGAAGCGCTCGAATATGCCCAGATCCCGTGGTTCTGGTCCGACCAGTACGACCTGAAGCTGCAGATCGCGGGAATCTCCGAGGGCTACGATCAGACGGTGCTGCGCGGCGACCCGGCCTCACGTTCCTTTGCCTGCCTTTACTTGCGGCAGGGCCGCCTGCTCGCGGTCGACGCGATCAACCGCGCGCGGGACTTCATGCAGGCCAAGCCGCTGATTGCAGCGGGCGCCGTCATCGACCCGGCGCTGCTTGCCGATGCCAATTCGGCATTGCAGGACCTGCCTGTGATCTCCGTGCGGGATAGCTGACAGGGCGCCGCTTGCAGGCCCGCTAGCAGGGTGTTGAAAAACACCCTGCTGGCGCGAGACAAGGATGTCTCGCCCGCGGTTCAAGCACGTAAGTGCTTGAACCGTCGGGAGCGAGTCCGGACATGCGCCGGACTCGCGACGTTGAAAAAGGTCTGGACGACCTTTTTCAACATCCTACTAGTCCAGTTCCACTTCGTCGTTCCCGTTTTCAGGGGTCTGCGATGGCAGGGAAACCGTCAGGCTGCCGGTCATCGCGGCCGGGCCATTGACTGCCGAGTAGGCGGTAACCTGCAGGGTCTCGACGGACTCGGACTGACTCCCGGCAAACTCACCGCTGCCGCCCCAGACGCGCCCGGTCCCGATCTGGTTCGGGCCGGCGGTCGTGATGCCGATCCACGAGCCGCGCCAACTGTCGGCAGAGCTCACGCGGGCCGGTATGACGATGTCCCGGATGTACGCCCAGTAGTTTTCGCGCTGCTCGACAAACAGCGTGCCGCGTCCCGGGAGATAGATATGCCAAATGCTGTCGACCAGCGCCTGCGCATTCAGCGGCCGGGTCGCTTCCGATTCCGACGAAAACTTGACGCCGACACCGAGCGGGGTTCCGCTGGCATTCGACAACTCGACGACCTGGACCCAGCTATCGCGGACGGTCGGCTCCCAGATCTCCTCAACCTTGACAGGGTGTGGTGCGACCAGCGATTCGCCATCGTTCGTGTAGAGCAGCATCTGCTGGGCCACGGCTTCGTAACGCAAGACAAGCTGCTCCTGGTCCGACACCGCGAGAGGTGAAACCTCGATCCGGCCTGCAAACGGGTTGAAATAGAGCATCGCCATGAAAAGAGCTGTCCCGGTGACGACGCCGAGCAGCAGGGAAATCACGTACTTCACTGCTGTATCTCCGCTTCTTCCTCGGCCGGATCCGGCGCCACGTCCGGGCCGACCAGCGCCATCGCGAGTTCCAGCCGGCCGGTGATGCCGTCCGACGCGTCCGCGGCCGCCACATAGCGCTCGCGCACGGCTCCGCGCAACGGTTCGAATTCCCGCGTCGCGGCTCTCAGTGAACCGCTCCGGCCGCCGGCGGCGGCGGGCATGGCATCGAGCAGTGCATAAATGGTTCCGCGCGCCGGCAGATGCAGCGCCCACTCGACGTAGGGCGCCGATCCACCGACCGCCAGACGGCTCGCGACGCCGACGATTCTGTCCTCGGCGTTGCGGAGCTTGAACAGCTCGACCTGGCTGCCCTGCAAGCCGGCTCGAACGGGCCAGCGCAGGCTGGCCGGCACCGGCTTGTCGATTCCCGGTGCGCCGATCATGACGCGATCTACCGGCAGGTTGACGTGGAATACCTCCTGGTTGCCGCCATTCGGTTGGACCGACACGATCGACCGCTCACGATACTGGTTCACTGGCGGAACGAAATGCAGCAGCGCGGCCGTTCCGATCAGGCCCAGGATGGTTCCGAAGCTGAACATTTTGAACAAGGCAGACTCCCGGCGCTGAGCGCGCTTGGTTCCGTCAAGTTTAGTTAAATCAATCGATCGGCTCAGCATACGCATTGGCGAATTGTGACGGGCAGCACAATCCGGGGGCCGTGGCCAGCGTATTTCGCCGCAGCAAGGTCAATTCAGTAGAATTCCGGGAGGGGCAAGCAGCCCGCCGGACTCCTATATTGAAAAAGATCTGCCTCTGGTCAGGACCGCGTAATGTCTCGACGGCGTTGATGTACAGCTTCGCACAGCGTCGGGATACACGCGTAGTGGACGAGCCGCTGTACGGCCACTACCTGCGGGTCAGCGCCGCGGCGCATCCGGGGCGAGACGCGGTGATGGAGTCCATGAACTGTGATGGCGATGCCGTCATGGCCCGCCTGCTGCAGAGCGAGGCCCATGATGGCCGTCCGGTGCTGTTCATGAAGCAGATGGCGCACCACCTGCGGGATCTTGACCTGGCGTTCCTCGCTGCGATGGACAACGTCCTGCTGATCCGCGATCCGCGCGAGATGCTGCCGTCGCTGACCGTCCAGCTGCCTTGCGCGCGCCTCGAAGACACGGGTCTTGCGCTGCAGTCGTGGCTGCTGGCCCGGCTGCATGAACTCGGCCAGGAGCCGTCCGTGCTGGACTCCCGCGAGTTGCTCCTCGATCCGGAGGGAGTCCTCCGGCAACTCTGCAGCAGGCTCAGCATGGAGTTCGACGAGCGCATGCTGCGCTGGGAGCCCGGACCCCGGCCGGAGGACGGCATCTGGGCAGACCACTGGTACCAGTCCGTGCATCGCAGCACGGGCTTCGCGCCCTACCGCCGCAAGGAAGGTTTTCCGGCGAGGCTCGAGCCATTGCTCGCCGAGTGCCGTCCTCACTATGAAAATCTATACGCGCACGCGCTGCGGGCGAGGGAGAACTGAGCGATGAAATTGCCGGATTCGCGCAATGCCGACATCCTGGTCCACGTCAACGGGCAGCTGTTGCCCAGGTCGGAAGCAAAGGTGTCGGTGTTCGACAGTGTGGTGCAGGGTGGCGACGCGGTCTGGGAGGGGCTGCGCGTGTATGACGGCCGCATCGCGGCCCTCTCCGAACACCTCGACCGGCTGCAGGACTCGGCCAGGGCGCTGGCGTTTGCGCAGGTGCCGGATTCGGACAGCGTCCGCCACGCGCTTTTCAGCACGCTGGAAGCGAACGGCATGCGCGACGAAACTCATGTACGCCTTACATTGACTCGCGGCGAAAAGATCACGTCCGGCATGAACCCCCGGCTGAACCAGGCCGGCTGCGGCCTGATCGTGCTCGCGGAGTGGAAGCCGCCGGTCTATTCGGATGAGGGCATCCGGGTGATCACGTCTTCCGTGCGTCGCAATACACCGCAATGCCTCGACTCGAAAATCCACCACAACAACCTGCTAAATAACATCCTGGCGGCGATCGAGGCGAACGTTGCCGGTGTCGAGAGCGCGGTCATGCTGGACGTGCACGGCTTCATCTCCGAAACGAACGACACAAACCTGTTCGTCGTTCGCAGGGGCCGACTGTTCACGCCGTTTGCTGACAGCTGCCTGCCCGGCATAACGCGGAGGATGATCCTCGACATCGCGGCGGCCGAGCGTATCCCGGTGCAGGAGAAGAATCTCTCGCTGACTGAGCTGTATACCGCCGACGAAGCTTTCACCACCGGCACCATGGGAGAGCTGACGCCGGTCCTGGAGGCGGATGGCAGGAAGATCGGGGACGGGCGCCGTGGCGACCTGACGCGGCGCCTGCAGAAGCTGCACAGGGAATTCGCCTGGGAGCATGGCGAATCCTTGCCGTTCTGACTGGTGCCCGGGCCGGTACGAATCTGCCCGGCCGTCACTCCTGGAAGTAGTGCTCCAGGAATTCATCGAAATTCATCGTGTCGGCCGCCTCGATCTGCGCCTGGCGCTCGAGTGACTCGGCGGCCTCTCGTTGCAACATCGCGAGCTGCTCGGCCTGCATCGGTGCAAGCTCGGCGAAATAGTCCCGATGTCCCTTCGCCGCAGCCAGAGCGTAGTAAAAGAAGCCGGTGTCCTGGTCACGCATCTCCGCGAGAATACGGGCCGAAGGCGTCGCATCGGCATCGCTGACAAGGGCAGCCTGCGCTCTCACGGCCGCCGAGTAGTCACCCTGGCCGTCGGCCCGGTCGATCAATTCGGCCACGGCGGCGACCCCTTCGACGATTTCGCTCGCCCAATCGCGCAACGACACCTCCGCGCCTGAGCGGAGCAGACGGAAGTCCGGGTCCCGCCCGTGCCTTGCCGTCTGCATGTGATTGCGAAGTATCGCCTGCCATTCGTTTTCTGCAATCGGCGGACTGTCGGACAGCAAGCAGTAAATCAGCAGCGCTTCGACGAAGCGCATGACGTTCTG
>Ga0224505_10000480_pt1 | contig 27268 bp, 30 predicted proteins | sample SF_Jan12_sed_USG_FD_169102 | JGI IMG/M metagenome (GOLD analysis project Ga0224505, IMG submission 169102) | Sediment microbial communities from San Francisco Bay, California, United States - SF_Jan12_sed_USGS_4_1 | ecosystem: Environmental > Aquatic > Marine > Sediment | place: USA: California... | reverse complement strand
GAGCAGATCCTCACCCTGTCGGATGTAGCGCGTCGCGCCCACGCTTCGATAGAAGGCGAGGGCCTCACGTACGACGGGAGTCCCGAACACGGCCATGACCGCATCGCCGATGAATTTCTCGACGGTGCCGCCAAAGCGCTCGAGCTCCGACCGGACTCGCTCGGCGACAGGACGAGAGGATCGTCTGAACATCCTCCGGGTCGAGCCGCTCGGCACGCGAAGTGAAGCCCACGAGATCGGCGAAGAGCACGGTGATGATCTTCCGCTCCTCGCGTTGAACGCGCGCCCCAGCCTCGAGCGGAGCAGCGCAGCGTTGCAGAAGCGTGCGCCCTCGGGGTTCTCCTGGCCGCAGCTCGGGCAGGTGCGCATGGCTGAAGCCTATGACGAGCGCTTGTCTCGTCAGGCGGCTTCGGCGTCGCGACCGTCGAGTCGGAGCTCGAGCAGCATGCGCAAGCGCTCCCCGACGTCGCTTGGCTCGGCTGTCGCGTCGGGCTCGCGGTAGAGGATCTTGACGGTGTCCTCGGTATGCCGCCAGCCGTAGCAGCGCTCGTAGCACTCCGCTTCGCTGAGCGTCCGGAGCCGCTCCATTCGCGCGCACCCTAGGCCAGGGCCCGGACGGCGGGGGTACGCTCCTCCCGTGTCAACCCGGCCCCGAGTTCTCCAATTCGACGTCACGGTCGATCGCGACCGGGTCGCTCGCAGCGCGCTCGGCGGAAGCCCGATGCCGCGAGAGGCCGAGTGGTGGGCCGAGCACATCGTGCTCGCTGGCCTCGTCCGCTGCACGCTCGCAAGTCTGGACTACGCCGCACGACGCGCCGGAGTGAACGTCGTGGGCTCCGGGACCGCGCACGGTCTCGTCACGAAGCGTGAGGAGGACGAGCTCTACGCGCTCGTCGAGATCGAGACAAGGCTCGAGGTTCAGCTCGCGCCGGCACCCGAACCGACCGCGCTCGAGGATCTCCTCGCTCACGCGGAGCGCGGCTGCTTCGTCAGCAATTCGTTGACGGCGAAACCGAAACATCAGTGGATCGTCAACGGTGAGGAGATCGCATGAGCATTGCAACACTCGACATCAGCGCTGTGCGCGCCCGCTACTCGGCGCTCGATCGCCACCTGGCGTTCTTCGACGGGCCCGGCGGGACGCAATGCCCGGATGAGGTCATCGACGCGATCTCGCGTTACCTCCGCGAGGACAACGCGAACATCGGTGCGCCATACGAGACGAGTCGCCGCACGACGGAGCTGGTCGACCTCGCGCACGAACGAGCTGCTTCCTTCCTCGGCTGCTCGGCCGGTGAGGTCGCCTTCGGGCAGAGCATGACGGCGCTCAACTTCCTCTTCACGCGCGCGTTCGCGCGAACGCTCCGGAAGGGCGATGAGATCGTCGTCACTGCGCTCGACCACGACGCCAACGTGTCGCCGTGGTTGGAGCTCGCCCACGACCTCGGGATCGTGGTCCGAACTGCTCGCCTGACCGATGAGCTCGAGCTCGACTACGAAGACCTCGCCGCGCAGTTGTCCGGGAGCACACGGGTGGTGGCGTTCCCGGTGGCGGCCAACTCCGTCGGAACCGCTCCGGACGTTCGTCGAATCGTCGACCTCGCCCACGGAGCGGGCGCGCTCGCGTGGGCCGACGCGGTGCACTACGCGCCGCATGGCCCCATCGACGTCACGGCATGGGACGTGGACGTCCTCATCTGCTCGCCGTACAAGTACTTCGGGCCGCACATGGGACTCGCCTTCGGGAAGCGCGAGCTCCTCGAGTCCTGGCGCGCGTACAAGGTCCGGCCGGCCGCCGATCAACCCGTAGGTCACCGGTTCGAGCACGGGACGAGTCAACACGAGCTTCTCGCCGGCTTCGTCGCCGCGGTGGACTACATCGACTCGGTCGGCTGGGACGCGATCCAGGCGCACGAGCACACGCTCGGAGAGCGGTTCCTCACCGGACTCCCGGAGCCCATCGAGCTCTACGGCCTACCGACGATGTCCGGGCGCGTCGGGACCTTCTGCTTCAACGTGCCCGGCCGAATCCCGGAGGAGGTCGCGACGCTCCTGGCGGAGCGTGACATCGCGGTCTGGCACGGAAACTACTACGCGGTCGAGACGATGCGCTATCTCGGTCTCGACGACGGCGCCGTGCGCGCGGGAATCGTCCACTACAACACCGAGGACGAAGTCGACCGGCTGCTCGCCGGTCTCGCAGAGCTCACGTGAAGCTGCTCGTACTCGGGGGGCCGAGATTCCTCGGGCGCGCGATCGCGAATGCGGCGCTCGACCGAGGACACGAGCTGACCTTCTTCAATCGCGGCCGCACGAACCCCGAGCAATACCCAGAGGTCGAGAAGCTGGTCGGCGACCGGGAGCACGATCTGAGCGCGCTCGCAGGACGTGAGTGGGACGCGGTGATCGACACCTCGGGCTATGTCCCGCGCGTCGTCCGCGACTCCGCCGAAGCGCTCGCTAGCGCTGGTCGCTACTGCTTCGTCTCGAGCGTCTCCGTGTACGCGGACTTCAGTCGTCCGCTGGACGAGGAGAGCGACGTCGCTCCAATCGGCGACGACCCGCTGGACGAGCTCACTCCGGACTTCTCGAACTACGGCGCGCTCAAGGCGCTCTGCGAAGACACGGTCTTCGAGACGTTCGACCGGCGTGCCCTCGTCATCCGCCCCGGCCTGATCGTCGGTCCGCACGATCCAACCGGACGCTTCACCTACTGGCCTCACCGGCTCGCCCGCGGAGGCGAGGTTCTCGCCCCCGAACGGCCGAACCGACTGACGCAGTTCGTCGACGTCCGCGACCTGGCGGAGTGGATGATCGACCTGTGCGAGCGGGACGTCGGAGGCACGTTCAACGCAACCAACGCCGGCGTCTCGTGGCGCGAGCTCCTCGAGACGTGCCGCGACGTTGCGGGAACCGACGCCGAGTTCGTCTGGGTGCCGGACGGCTTCCTTGTCGAACAGGGAGTCGGCGAGTGGATGGAGCTACCGCTGTGGATCGTGGACCCCGCGATGTCCGCCGCCGACGAGGCCGTGATCGATCGCGCGCTCGCCGCGGGTCTTCGGTTCCGGCCTCTCGCCGACACCATTCGCGCCACGCTCGACGAAGCGCGGCCGACCGAAACTGCCGGCCTCAGCCCCGAGCGGGAGGCTGAGCTCCTCGCGGCGTGGCATGCCCGATAAGGACTACTCCGGAACACCGCTCTCGCAGAAGCTCGGCGCGAAACCCGGCGTGAGCGTCATCGTCTTCTTCACAACGAGCCGCGAGGACCTCGAACGTCGCTTCGACGGGTTAAAGGCGACGCTCGACCCGGTCGACGGGCTCTGGATCGCATGGCCGAAGAAGGCGGCGAAAATCGAGGGCGATCTCACCTTCGAGATGGTTCAGAAGGTCGGTCTCGCGCACGGGCTTGTCGACAACAAGTCGTGCTCGATCGACAAGCGCTGGCAGGCGCTCCGCTTCGTATGTCGGCTCGCGGACCGCTAGCCGTACGACTTCCGAGCCCGGTTCCAGAGGTCCTCGTCCCAACGGATCAGGTCGGGATCGATCCCGCGAGCCTCCGCGAGATCGCACGTCAGGCGTTGGAAGCGGACGATGTCGACGACGGGATGACTCGTCGGAACGAGCGTCGCATCACAGCCAAGCTCTCCGAGTGCCTTCAGGACGTCGCCGGCTCGCTCAGCGACGCGACCTTCTCCCTCGAGGACGAAGCAGCGAACCGAGTCGTCGATCGCGGCAAGGTGCCCGTGGAGGAGCTGCTCCGTGTGGTGCGCCTCGGCCGCGACGTGGGCTCCTTCGCGGAGCTTGAGAACCGCCTCGAGAACCGTTGCCGCATCGCGTCCAGCGCCGGCGACGACGAAGCGGTCGTGCTTCGTCGCACCGAGCGCTTCTGTCGCCAGCTCGCGCTCGACTGCGCCGGCCAGGCTGGTGACATCCTGACCTCGAAGAGCGCGACCGGCTGCCACGGCGCACGTGTAGCTCACGGTATGGCAGTAGCTCTTCTCGACCTCGGGCGTCGCGACGACGACGTGATCCGCAACGCGCGCGATCGGGCCGTCGGGTGTCCCTGTGATCAGCCATGTGTCGCCCGCGAATGCCTCGAGTGCCTCGCGCGTGAGCCGCGTCTCGCCCTCGTGGCTGATCGCGACAAGCACGTCTGCGGGCGGCGCGTTACCCAGTACGAGCTCGAGCGCCTGGGCAGCCGAACCGCAGGCGAGGGCCGCGTGGTAGGAGGTTCCGCAACCCGTGAAGAGGACCCTGGCGCCCTCGGGAAATCGCAGGTCGCCGACCCGCTCAGTGACCTGACGAAGCCAATCGGGCTGGACGGCAATGGCCTCTCGGGTCAGCTGTTCGGACACGAGCGCTGTCTATACCATCGTCCGGGTGCCGGTGTTCGAGAAGACGCGCCTCGGGAACGGCGTCCGAGTCGTTACCGCGCCGATGCCTCAGATCGGATCGGTGTCCTGTTTTGTCACGCTTGCCGCTGGCTCGCGCTACGAGACCCCGGAGTCGAAGGGGATCGCGCACTTCGCCGAGCACATGTTCTTCAAGGGCACCGAACGTCGGCCCACCGCCCGCACGATCTCGACCGAGATCGACGCGATCGGCGGCGAGTTCAACGCGTTCACGGGAAAGGAGCTCACGGGCTACTACGTCAAGTGCGGCTCTGAGACACGGGACACGGCGCTCGACGTGCTCTCCGACATGCTCCTCCACTCCCGCTTCGATCCGACCGAGATCGAGAAAGAGAAGGGCGTGATCCTCGAGGAGATGAACGTCTACCTCGACACGCCGCAACGCTATGTCGGAAACGTCTACGACCGTCTGCTCTACGCGGACCAGCCGCTCGGCTGGGACATCCTCGGGACGAAAGAGACGATCGAAGCGACGACGCGCGAGACGTTCACCTCGTATCTGAATGCGTGGTATCGCCCCGAGCGGATCGTCGTCGGTGTTGGCGGGCGGATCGGCGAGGGGCTCTCGGAGCGCCTCGAAGAGCTCTTGGGCGGCATCGAGCCCGGCCCGACGGGGACACCGCTTCCGGTCGAGCTCCCTTCCGACACCTCGCCGGTGATGCTCCACACGAAGGCCTCGGAACAGGCGCACCTCATCCTGGGCGTGCGGGGCTATCCGATCGGTCATCCCAACCGCTACGCCCTCCAGCTCCTCGCGGTCGTGCTCGGGGGCGGCATGTCATCGCGCCTCTTCACCGAGGTGCGCGAGAAGCGTGGCCTTGCGTACTACGTCCATGCCGCCCATAGCGCGTACACCGATGCTGGGTCGTTCTACTCAGGTGCCGGGGTTGACGTCGACAGAGTTGACGAGGCGATCACGACCATTCTCGGCGAGCTGCGCAAGATTGCCGCAGAGCCCGTCCCGGCGAACGAGCTCGAGAAGGCGCGCGGCTACGCGAAGGGCCGCTTCGTACTCCGGCTGGAGAGCCCGCAGGGCACGATCCAGTACGGGCTCCGTCGGGAAGTGCTCGAGGACGAGATCGAGGAGCCCGATGAGCTGCTCGCGCGGCTCGACGACGTCACGGTCGAGGATGTCCAGAGGGTCGCGCGTGACCTCTTCGAGGACAAGCGGTTGCACCTGGCGCTCGTCGGGCCGTTCGACGATCCCGCTCGGTTCGAGAAGCTGCTCGCCGCGTGAGCGACGAGCGCGAGCTTCTCTTTCGTACGGCGGAGATAGCAGCCGGCTATCTCGAGTCCCTCGACGAGCGATCCGTCTTTCCACGCGTCCCGATCGAGGATCTCGCTGCTGCGCTCGGAGGGCGCCTTCCCGAGGAACCGTCCGACCCGCTCGCGGTAGTCGAGGAGATGGCGCAAGCCGTCGAGCCGGGGGTCGTTGCAACGGCGGGCTCGAGGTACTTCGGTTACGTCACGGGAGGCGCGCTGCCGGCGACGGTCGGGGCCGATTGGCTGACCACGATCTGGGACCAGTGCGCGGGTCTCGGCGTCCTCGGCCCGTCGGCAATGGTGGTCGAGGAGATCGTGGGCGATTGGCTCAAGGATCTCCTCGGGTTGCCCGCTCATGCCTCGTTCGCGCTCACGACGGGGTGCCAGATGGCCCACGTAACGGCGCTTGCGACCGCGCGCCACAAGATTCTCTCGTCGCGCGGCTGGGACGTTCGCGAACTTGGGCTCGTCGACTCTCCGCGGATCACCGTCGTGGCAGGGGGGTACCGCCACGTGACCGTCGATCGGGCGTTACGACTCCTCGGGATCGGTGGGGCGCAGATCGAAGTCGTCGCTGCCGACGAGCACGGCCGGATGCGGCCCGACGCCCTGCGAGCCGCGCTCACCCACGTCATGGGCCCGACCATCGTCTGTGCGCAGGCCGGCGAGGTGAACACCGGGTCGTTCGACGCATTCGAGGAGATCGTCGGCATCGTGCGGGAGACCGACGCGTGGCTGCACGTCGACGGCGCGTTCGGACTCTGGGTCGCTGCGAGCCCAACCCGCCGCCACCTTGTCGACGGCGTCGACGGCGCCGACTCGTGGGCGATGGACGCGCACAAGTGGCTCAACGTTCCGTATGACTGCGGGCTCGTCTTTTGCGCCGATCCCACGGCGCACACCGCATCAATGACGATGAAGGCCTCGTACTTCGAGGGCCAGGGGAAGTGGCAGCGGGACGCCGTCGACTGGACACCCGAGTCGTCACGGCGCGCGCGGGCGTTCACGGTGTACGCGGCGCTCCGCTCCTTGGGTCGGCAGGGCGTCTCCGACCTCGTCGACCGCTGCTGCGAGCTGGCCGGTAGGTTCGCGGCCTCCGTCTCCGAGTTGCCGGAGTGCCAGCTCCTCAATGACGTCGTCATCAACCAGGTGCTCTTCCGCTTCGGGGACGACGCGACGACGAACGCCGTCCTTGCTCGCGTCCAAGAGAGCGGCGAGGCCTGGATGGGCGGCACGATATGGGACGGACGCGCGGCGATCCGGCTCTCCGTCTCCAACTGGCGGACGACCGAGGACGACATTCGTCGTACCGTCGCCGCGTTCGAAAACGCACTCGGCGGCTCCGGCTATTCGTCAGCCGGCTGAGCGACAGCGCGATCGGCGATCTCCGCCACCACAGCGGGATCCGCCAGCGTTGTCGTGTCGCCGAGCGGTCTGTCCTCCGCCACATCGCGTAGCAAGCGGCGCATGATCTTCCCCGAGCGCGTCTTCGGAAGCTCGGGTGTGAAGACGATGTTCGCCGGCTTCGCGATCGGGCCGATCTTCACTGCGACGTGGTTCCGAAGCTCCTCGAGCCGCTCTACGGAGCCCTCCTCGCCTCTCATGAGGGTCACGAACGCGACGATCGCCTGGCCGGTCAACGCGTCGTTTCGCCCGCACACGGCGGCCTCGGCCACACTCGGATGGTCGACGAGCGCCGACTCGACCTCGATCGTCGAGATGCGGTGTCCGGACACGTTCATCACGTCGTCGACCCGACCGAGGAGCCAGAAGTCACCGTCCTCGTCGATCCGGGCGCCGTCGCCGGCGAAGTACATCCCGGAGAAGCGCTCCCAGTACGTCGAACGGTAGCGCGCATCGTCGCCGTAGATCCCTCTCAGCATCGCCGGCCAGGGCTTCTTGAGGACGAGATAGCCGCCCCCGCCGGGGCCGACTTCCTCGCCTCGGTCGTCCACGACCGCCGCCTCGATGCCCGGGAACGGCTTCGTCGCCGAGCCCGGCTTCGTCGTCGTCACCCCAGGCAGAGGTGTGATCAGAACCATCCCCGTCTCCGTCTGCCACCACGTGTCGACGATCGGAGTGCGATCGAGGCCGATGTGCTCGCGGTACCACATCCAGGCTTCCGGGTTGATCGGCTCGCCTACCGTGCCGAGAAGCCGTAGCGACGAGAGATCGTGCTTCGCCGCATGCTCAGGCCCCCACTTCATATGCGCGCGGATCGCCGTCGGTGCCGTATACAGGATCGTCACCTTGTAGCGCTCGACGAGGTCCCACCAGCGGTCCTTGTCGGGGAAATCGGGAACCCCTTCGTACAGCACGCTCGTGGCGGCATTGCACAACGGCCCGTAGACGATGTAGCTGTGACCGGTGACCCAGCCGATGTCCGCCGCGCACCAGTAGACGTCGGTCTCCGGCTTCAGGTCGAAGATCATGCTATGCGTCGTCGCGACGCCGACGAGGTAGCCCGCGGTCGTGTGCACGATGCCCTTCGGCTTCGCGGTCGTTCCGCTGGTGTAGAGGAGGTAGAGGAGGTCCTCGGAGTCCATCGGCTCGCACGGGCACGAGCCAGCGTCCGTCGACTGCCCCTCGACGAGCTCGTTCCACGTCAAGTCTCGTCCCTCGACCATCGGCACGTCGGCCCTCGTGCGCTGGCCGACGACCACCTTCATCACACCGGGGCACGACACCAGCGCCTCGTCCGCGTTTCGCTTCAGCGGAACGATCTGCCCGCGCCTGTAGCTCTCGTCCTGCGTGAGCAGGACCTCGCAGCGCATGTCGTTGAGCCGGTCGGCGAGCGCCTCGGCCGAGAAGCCGCCGAAGACGACCGTGTGCGGCGCACCGAGGCGTGCGCACGCAAGCATGGCGACCGGGAGGCCGGGGCCCATGCCCATGTAGATGCCGACCGGCGTGCCCTTCCCTACGCCGAGCGCCTTCAGTCCGTTCGCCGCCTTTACGACCTCCTCGAGCAGCTGCGAGTACGTGATCGCGGCGCGCTCGCCGACGGGCTCGCCTTCGTAGTAGTAGGCGACGCGATCTCCCAGCCCCGCCTCGACGTGGCGGTCGAGGCAGTTGTAGGTGACGTTGATCTTCCCGCCGCCATACCACTTCGCGTAGGGAAGCTCCCATTCGAGAAGTGAGGTGAAAGGCTCGAACCAGGTGACGCGCTTTCTCCCCTCCCCCGCCCAGAAGTCCTCGAAGGGGACGTCGTAGATGTCAGCCGTCGCGTTCGCCTGTGCGGCGAACTCGGGAGACGGCGGATAGCGACGGTCTTCCGCAAACAGCGTCTCGATCGTCTGGTCGCTCATCCGGAGGCCTCCATGTCGTAAGGGCAGTCGGTCAGAAGCTCGTACCCGTTCTCGGTCACGTGGAGAAGATCCTCGACGCGCACGCCGCCGAATCCTCGACGGTAGAGGCCGGGTTCGATCGTGATCACGTCACCCGCAACAAGCTCCTGCCCGATCATCCCGAGGCTCGGGGCCTCATGCACCTCGAGCCCGACCCCGTGGCCGAGACCGTGGTAGAAGCCGTCGAGGAGCACCTCTCCTTCCGCTTTGGTCAGAAGCGTCGGGAATCCGCGATCCGCAAAGAACTCGGACACGAGGCGATGGATGTCGCCACCGTTCGCACCCGGGCGAACCTCGGCTACGGCGAGATCCAGCGCCTCGCGACAGAGGTCGTACCAATCACAAATCTCGTCCGGAGGGTTGCCGACAACGAACGTGCGCGTGATATCCGCGACGCAGCTCGACTCGAGGTCGACGGGGAACAGGTCGAGCAAGACGATGTCATCTGCCGCGATCGCCCCGGAGCCCATGTCGTGGCCGACAGCGGTCTGCGGGCCGTGAGACACGATCATCTCCTCCGCGATGGCACCGTTGACGAGGAAGACCGACTGTACGTGCTGCTTCATCAACTCGCACGTGAGCGGATCGCCGTCCACCGCAAGCCCGCCGTGTAAGGGCTCCGCTCGACGAAGGAGATCCCGCCCTACCGCCATGCCCGCCTCGGCAGCGCGCTGTGCTCTCCGGATACCCGCCAGCTCGGCGGGGCTCTTGCGGCGCCGGCGATCGTCGAAGAGCTGCTGATCGACAGTGAGCTCGACGCCCGCCGCGCGAAGCGCGTCCGCGATGCCGAGCGGGAAGTCTCTCGGTACGGTCGCCGCACCCACAGCAAGGCCCCGCACGATCCGGGTCGCGAGCTCCGTCGCGTACGTATGAAGATCGAGATCGCTCCGGCGCAGCTCGTCGGCGCCGAACTCCTCGGTCGTGTGTACGTCGAGATCCATTCCGAGGCCTTCGACCCGTGCCGACTCCATCGCGCTACAGACGACCACGCGGCGACCGTCGATCTCCGCATAGAAGAAGGCATCCGGAATGCCGAGCGGCACCTCGTGCCGAAGCTCAGGCGTGCGGATGGTGTCCCCGACGATCAGGACGTTGGACATCGGACGCCGATCCTATCGCCGTCGCTAGAGTCCTCAGACGTGGAAGCCGACCTTCGCACGCTCAAAGAGCGCCTCGCAGAGATCTCGGATCTCTCCCGCGCGATGGGCGTGTTGGGCTGGGATCAGAAAGTGACCATGCCGCCGGGCGGTCATCCGGCGCGTGCCGAGTCACTCGCGACGCTCGGACGCATCGCCCACGAGAAGTTCGTCGACGCCGAGATCGGCTCCCTGCTCGAGCGCCTGCGTCCACTCGAGGAGTCGCTCGAGTACGACTCGGACGACGCGAGCCTCGTGCGCGTCACGCGCCGCGACTGGGAGAAGCAGCGGCGTGTGCCCACCGAGCTCCGCACCGAGATGATTCGCGCCGCGGCGCTCGGCAATCAGATCTGGATCGAGGCAAGGGCGAGAGACGACTTCGCTGGATTTCTTCCGGCGCTCCGGCGGAATATCGAGCTCAAGCGACGCTACGTCGAGTGCTTCGAGTGGGACGACTCCCCGTACACGCCGCTCCTCGACGACTTCGAGCCGCTCATGAAGACGAGCGAGGTGGCTGAGGTCTTCGCGACCATCCGCCCCGTTCTTACGGAGCTTGTACGCGATGCTCCTCGCGTCGACGCGTCGTTCCTCGAGGTGCGCTACGCACCGGATCTCCAGCGCGCGTTTGCCGAGCGTGTGCTCTCGACGGTAGGGTTCGACGACGGCGCCTGGAGGCTCGACACGACCGTCCATCCGTTCTGCACGTCCTTCTCGAACCGGGACGTCCGCCTCACGACGCGCTATCACGAGACCGGCCTCGAGTCGTTCTGGTCGACGATGCACGAGGCGGGTCACGGGCAGTACGCGCACGGCATTGCGTCGTCGCTCGAGCGAACACCGCTCGCCGGCTCGCCCTCCCTCGGACTGAACGAGTCCCAGAGCAGGACGTGGGAGAATCTCGTCGCGCGTAGCCAGCCGTTCTGGACCCACTGGTACGAGCCGCTCCAGTCGACCTTCCCGGACCAGCTCGGGAACGTGGAGTTCGACACGTTCCTCGCCGCGATCAACCGGGCGGAGCCTGGGCTCATCCGGGTCGAAGCGGACGAGACGACGTACAGCCTGCACATCATCCTCCGCTTCGAGCTCGAGCAACAGCTGATCGAGGGCACGCTCGATCCGAAGGATCTCCCCGAGGCCTGGAGCGCAGGCATGCGAGACCTCCTAGGCGTCGAGGTACCGGACGACGCGCACGGAGTCCTTCAGGACATCCACTGGTCGCAAGGCGGAATCGGTTATTTCCCGACGTACGCGCTCGGCAACGTCATCTCGCTCCAGATCTGGGCGGCAGTCCGCGAGGCGATACCCGACCTCGATGCGCGACTGGAGAACGGCGACCTCGAGACACTCTCCGCCTGGCTCCGCGACAACCTCTACTCACTCGGCCGCAAGCTGACGCCCAAGGAGACGATCGAGCGCCTCACGGGCTCGCCGACGATCGACCCGCAGCCGTACCTCGCGTACCTGCGCGAGAAGCTCGCTGCGCTTCCAACGGGTGCTTGAGCCCCTGCAGCTCGTCGTCAACGGAGAGCGACGCTCGCTCGATGTCGAACCACGGACCCTGCTCGTGCACGCGCTTCGAGACGGCCTCGGGTTGACTGGAGCGCACATCGGGTGCGACACGAGCCAGTGCGGCGCCTGCACCGTCCTTCTCGACGGACGCGCGGTGAAGAGCTGCACCCTGCTCGCTCTTCAAGCCGAGGGCGCGGAGATCACGACGATCGAGAGCCTTGCGTCCGATGGCGAGATGCATCCGATCCAGCGCTCGTTCGTCGAGAACCACGGTCTCCAGTGCGGCTTCTGCACGCCCGGGCTGATCCTCACGGCGACCGACCTGCTCTCGCGCGATCCCGACCCGTCCGACGACACGATCCGCCACTCCCTTCGCGGGAACTTCTGTCGCTGCACGGGCTACGAAACGATCGTCGAGTCGATCCGCGCGGCCGGTGCCGAGATGCGGGGAAGCGTGGGTCGATGATCCCCGCGCCCGTCCGGTATGCGCGCGCCACGTCTCTCGAACACGCATTCCAGCTGCTCGCCGAGCCGGACTCAAAGATCCTCGCCGGAGGCCAATCGCTGATCCCCGTGATGAAGCTGCGGATCGCCAGGCCGTCCCTGGTCGTGGACATCTCGCAACTCGAGCTGCGGGGCATCGATGTCCGTGGCGACGAGCTCCACGTGGGTGCGCTCACGACGTGGGACGAGCTGTTGGACGCTCGTGAGCTGGAACGCCCGGCCCTGGCGGCCATCGGCGAGTGTGTGCGCGGGATCGGCGATCTCCAGGTGCGAAACCGAGGAACCGTGGGCGGAAGCCTTGCGCACGCGGATCCAGCGTCAGACATGCCCGCCGTCCTCCTCGCGCTCGGAGCGACGCTGCAGCTGCGATCTCCGGAGGGCGAGCGCGACCTTCGTGTGGCGGAGTTCTTCGCGGGCCCCTTCACGACCGCCCTCAGCGCGCAGGAGCTGATCACGCACATCGTCGTACCGCTCCCGGCGCCGGGCTCCGGCTCCGCATACGTGTCCGTCGAGCACCCGGCCTCCGGGTTCGCGCTCGCGGGCGCAGCCGCGCTCGTGGGGCGCGACGGAGTCTCGCGTGTCGCCGTGACCGGAGTGGCCGGGCAGCCGTCCCTGCTCGTCAGCGGCGATCCTCACGAGGCTTTGGAGGCGGCAGAGATCTTCGGAGACCGCTTCGCATCCGCGGAGTACCGTCGCGAGCTTGCGTCCGTCCTCGTGCGGCGAGCCGTCGAGCGCGCGGCGGAGCGAACGAAGGGGGATGCGTGAGCGAAGCTCACATCGGCGTCGCGCGGCCACGGATCGACGCACCGGACAAGGTGACGGGCGCGACGAAGTTCGGAGCCGATGGGTATGTCCACGGACTCTTGCACGCCCGGCTCGTCCTCTCGACGGAGGCGCATGCCCGGATTCGAGCGATCCACGGCGACGACGCGCTTTCCGTCCCGGGCGTCGTGGCGGTACTCACCGCCGCCGATCTCCCGACCGCGACGACTGGCACGGATCGAGCCGCAGAACCGCTCGCCCGCGAAGAGGTCGTCTTTGCCGGCCAGCCCGTCGCGATGGTGGTTGCCGAAACAGAGGCCGCAGCAGAGGACGGCGCGGAGGTCGTCATGGTCGAGCTCGAGACGCTCCCTCCAGTCGTCGACCTCGAGGATGCAATGCGTCCCGGTTCAGCTCTCGCCCGTCTGGTCGAGAAAGCTGAAGGCGGCAGCGACCTCGAGTCGATCCACGCAGGCGTCGACCATGGGCAGGAGGACGCGGAGCAGGAGCAGTTGTCCGCGAACGTCCTCGATCGCGTTCAGCGCAAGAACGGCGACGCCGCTGCCGCGCTCGATGCGAGCGAGGTCGTCGTCTTCGGGACGTTCCGGACGCCGTGGGTCTATCAGGCGTACCTTGAGCCCCAGGTCGCGACGACGTGGCTCGAGCCGTCTGGAACGCTCGTCGTCTCCACGGGCACACAGGGGTCTTTCGTGTCGCGAAAAGAGCTTGCGCGTGCATTCGGCCTTCCGCTCGACCGAGTTCGCGTCGTTGCGGAGCCGCTCGGTGGCTCGTTCGGCGGAAAGCTCGCGCTCATCGAGCCGCTCGCGGCCGGTGCCACACTTGCGCTTCGACGGCCGGTGCGCTTGGTCCTCACCCGCGGCGAGGACTTCCTGGCCACGAACCCGGCGTCAGCGCAGGTCACGCACCTTCGTGTGGGAGCGCGCAAAGACGGCACATTCACCGGAATCGAAGCGCGCATGCTCGTCGACCGAGGAACGAACGCGGGCTGGGGAGTCGAGGGCATCACGTCCTCCCTGCTCGTCGGCCCCTATCGCTGGGAGGCGCACGACATCGTCGGCTACGGGATCCAGACGAACCGCTTCACCTTCGGCGCGTATCGCGCTCCGGGAGCCCCGACAGCAGCGTTCGCGCTCGAGTCGCTTCTCGACGAGCTCGCCGAGAAGCTCGGCATCGACCCCATCGAGATTCGGCTCCAAAACGCGGTGGTCGAGGGCGACATCGGGATCAGCGGCAACGCGTATCCGACGATCGGAGCAGTCGAGGTACTTGAGCGGATACGCGAGCACCCGTTGTGGAGCGCGCGCGCGTCGCTGCCGGAGAACGAGGGCATCGGCTTCGCCGCCGGCTATTGGCCTGGAGGCAACGAGCCAGCTGCTGCGATCTGCCGCGTGGACACGGACGGCACGATGACCGTCGTCACGTCCTCGGTCGACATGAGTGGCGTGGATACCGGGTTCGCAGTGATAGCGGCGGCCGCTTTCGGCCTCGACCCGAACAAGGTCCGAGTCGTCTTTGCCGACACCGCTACGGGCCCATACTCAGGCGCTAGCGGCGGCTCGAAGGTCACGTACACGGTTGGCAAGGCCGTCGAGGGCGCCGCACGGGCCGCGCGCGTGAAGGTGCTCGCTGCCGCCTCGCAAGAGCTCGAGATCGCACCCGACGACCTCGAGGTCGTCGACGGAGTCGTCCGTGCGATCGGCGCGCCCGATCGTTCGATCACGGTGGAGGAGATCGTTGGCAAGGCTCTCCGGTACGGCGGCCGGTACGAGCCGATCGAGGGACACGGCGGCTCGGCGCAGACCAGAGGGGCGCCCTCGGTTGCCGCACACCTCTCGCACGTCCGCGTGGACCGCGACACTGGCGAGGTCGAGCTTCTCCGACATGTGATCGCGCAGGACGTCGGGCGTGCACTCAACCCAGCGCTCGTCGAGGGTCAGATGCGCGGCGGCGCGGCACAGGGAATGGGTTGGGCGCTCTTCGAACGGCTCGACCACGACGAGGACGGTCGCTTGCTCACGGGCTCATTTCTCGACTACGCCATCCCCGTAGCGGAACGCGTGCCGGAGATAGACACGCTCATCGTGGAGGTCCCTGCGCCCGACGGCCCGTTTGGCGCCAAGGGAATCGGAGAGGCGCCCGTGGTAGGCGCTGCACCTGCGATCTCCAATGCGGTGGCCGCCGCCACGGGCGTTCGAATTCACGAGCTCCCTATGACGCCGCCACGGGTGTGGCAGGCGCTCCGGCAAGACTCCGGCCCAACCGAAACTCCGGCATAGACTGAGCACGTGACACCGTTCGACCAGGCGCGTACCATCGTCGACTCGTACGCCACACAGCTCCGTACGGAGCTTCCGACCGACGCCTACCTCTTCGACGTCCACACGCACCTCGGCCACGACATCGACGGGATGAACGGTTGGCACGAGGAGCTCGTCGGCATGCTCGATCGCTACGGCTTCTCGCATGCCTTCACGTTTTGCATGGACGAGTACGACCGCGAGCCCGCGTTCACCGTTCCCAACGACCGAACGCTCGCGCACGCCGACGCAGCAGGCGGGAAACTCATTCCCTTCGTACGGCTCGACCTCACTGAGCGGCCACTCGAGGAAGCACGTCGCTGCCTGGACCTGGGCGCGAAGGGAATCAAGCTCCACCCCAGAGCGCAGGCGTTCGAGCTCGACGACGAGCGCCTACCGCCCATCTTCGAGCTCGCAGTCGAGCGCGGCGCCCCGGTCCTGATCCACGGGGGGCGCGGGCTTCCTCCAATCGCGGAACACCTCGAGCTGCTCGTTCGGCGTTACGAGGGCGTCCGGCTGATCATCGCCCACGCGGGAATCGCCGACATGGCGGGTCTTGCAGGACGACTGGCCGGAATTCCCGGCGTCTACTTCGACACATCGGTGTGGAGCGCGGTCGATCTCTTCGACCTCTATCGCCAGGTCGCCCCGGAGCAGGTCGTCTACGCGTCCGACTATCCGTACGGACGGCAGCCGAACTCTCTGCTCATGGCAATCCGATCCGCGAAAGCCGCCGGATTCGACGAGAGCCAGCTTCGGGGCATGTTGGGGGAGAATGCCCGCCGAATCGTCGAGGGGGCTCCGCCGCTACAGCTCACGACGCCGCGACCGATGAAGTCTCTCGGCCAGCCGCTGACCTTCGCGCGGATCCACCAGTACATCTCGATGGCCGTGCCGATGCTCTGGCTTCGGCAGCGGGACGCAATCGGAGCGCTCGGACTGGCGGTGAACGCCTCGCGCGAACGGAACGGCTACGTCGAGGAAGCAGAGCGAATTCAGGAACTGCTCGTCAGCGCTCAGCAGCTGTGGCGCGAGGGCGGCGAGGCCGTCTCCGACGACGAGCGAATCGAGGCAATGCGCACGGCCATCCAGCTGATCAACCTCGCCGACCTGATCACGGTTACGACACGGGCGTAGCCCTTACCGCACGGCGTACAGCCGGCGGGCGCCATCGATCCCGTTCAGGTCGTGCTCGCCTCGGTCGTCGAACTCGAGACCGGAGCCCTCGACCAGATCGTGGGTCGTCTGCGAGACCACGATCTCGCCTGAGCCCGCAGTCCCGAGCACTCGGGCCGCCAGGTGCACGGCGATGCCGCGGGGCCCTTCGGAGGTCTGCTCGACCTCTCCGGTGTGCACGCCCGCCCTGACGTCGAGCCCGATGCTGCGCAGAGCCTCATGGATCGAGAGCGCCGAGCGGATCGCGCGGGCAGGGCCGTCGAACAGCGCAACAAAGCCATCGCCCGTCGTATCCACCTCGACGCCACCGAAGCGCTCGAGCTCGTGCCGGACCGTCTGGTGGTGGCGGTCCAGCAACGACGCCCAGGCAGCGTCTCCGACCTTCGAGAGGTGGTCGGTCGAGCCGACGATGTCCGTGAAGAGAACCGTCGCCAGCACGCGGTTGCTCATCGCGGCCGGACGCGTTCCTGTGAGGAACTCCTCGACCTCGTCGAGCAGGCTGTCCGGATCGACCCACGGGACGTGCACGTCGCCAGGAAGCTCGACAAACCGAGCTCCCGGGATCCGCTCGGCGATGTACCGCCCCTCATCGATGCCCGAGTCGAGGTCTCCAGTGCGATGAAGGACAAGCGTCGGGCACTGGACGGCAGCGAGCGCCTCGCGAACGTCTGCCCTGGCGTTCATACGAATCAGGTCGCGCGCAGCCGCAGGGCTCAGCGAAGCGCGCCCGCGCCGCTGGAACCACTCGACCATCGCCGGATCGGCGTTCGGAATCATGGTCGAAAGGTCGACGTTCTCACCCCACGTTGCCTCGAGCTCGATAGCAGCCCGCTCACGATCCTCGGGTGTTGGAGCCCATGGGTAATCGTCTGAGCGAAGCCGCTTCGCGTATGAGCCGTAGACCACCAGAGCACGAGTGCGCTCCGGATACGTGGCCGCAAAGAGGATCGACATCGGGCCGCCTTCCGAGTAGCCGAACAGCGCCGCCTGCTCGCTGCCCGCCGCGTCCATGACAGCGCGCACGTCGTCCATGCGCGTTTCGAAGTCGGGGAGCCCGACGCCGCGGTCGGAGAGCCCGGTCCCACGCTTGTCGAACCGAATCAACCTGGCGAAGGAACCAAACCGCTCGAGAAACCGAGCATGCTCAGGATGCTCCCAGTCGATCTCGAGGTGCGAGAAGAAGCCGGGCACGAGCACGAGGTCGAAGGGTCCGCCGCCGGTGACCTGGTATGCGACGTTGACATCCCCGCTCCGCGCGTATCGAATGGGCGACGTCATCCGGCAAGTTCTTTGAAGCGGAAGCAGTCGGCCGTGTGGTCGTTGACCAGACCAACCGCTTGCATCAGCGCGTAGCAGACCGTCGGGCCGACGAAGCGGAAGCCGCGCTTCTTCAGATCCTTCGAAAGAGCGCGGGAGAGTTCCGTCTCCGCGCGCAACTCGAAGAGCGAGCGCCAGTTGCCGACGATCGGCCTTCCGTCCACGAAGCTCCAGAGGTAGTCGTCGAGGCTGCCGAGCTCGGCCTGAACTTCGAGCACCCGGGCGGCATTCACCACCGTCGACTCGACCTTGAGGCGGTTGCGCACGATCGCAGCGTCCTGCAGAAGGCGCTCGACATCGCCAGGCGTGAAGCGAGCCACGACAGCGGGATCGAAGCCGGCGAAGAGACGCCGGTACCCCTCGCGCTTGCGCAGGATCGTCGACCAGGAGAGCCCGGCCTGCGCTCCCTCGAGCGTGAGCATCTCGAAGAGGTGTCGATCGTCGTGCGCTGGGACACCCCACTCGTCGTCGTGGTAGACGAGCATGAGCTCGCCTCCACCCGCGGCCCACTCACATCGCTGGACATCCGCCATCGAGGGATAGGATCGCACGCGATGCGCCTCGCGCTCCTCGCCTTCGCCGTGCTCGCCTTCGCCGTCGGCTGCGGAAATGGCGACGACGAGCCCGCTGATCCGACGGCGACCGCGACCGGCGAGTGCGCGAGCGTGGAGGCACCGGAGCCTCGCGATCCGGGCTCGAGCGAAGCTCCGAGCGCGCCACTCGAGGACGGGAGGACCCACACGCTCACGTTCGACACGAGTTGCGGATCGTTCACCATGACACTCGACACCGAGCTCGCGCCGAACACGGCTGCGTCACTCGTCGCGCTCGCTGAGGACGGCTACTTCGACGACACGATCTTCCATCGCGTCGTACCCGGCTTCGTGATCCAAGGGGGCGACCCGACGCAATCGGGTTCGGGTGGACCCGGCTACTCGACGGTCGACGTGCCGCCAACGGGTGCTGGCTACACGAAGGGCACTGTTGCGATGGCGAAGTCCGGCGTGGAGGCACCGGGAATATCGGGGAGCCAGTTCTTCGTCGTCACCGCCACAGACGCCGGCCTTCCCCCTGAATACGCGATCGTGGGCGAGATCACCGATGGCCTGGACACGATCGACCGGATCGGCGCGCTCGGCGTGGCCGACGGACCGCCGAGCCAACCGGTGGTCATCTCGAGCGTCACCGTCTCGGAGAACTGATGGGGCGGGTCGCCGCGATCGTCCTCGCAGCCGGCGAGGCGTCGCGGTTCGGAAGCCCAAAGCAGCGCCTGCTCCTCCCAGCGGTGATGGAGCGGTTGGGGCGCTCTCCGATCGATGAGATCGTCGTGGTCCAAGGTGCTCACGAGCTCGAAGCGCCCAGCAACAGCCTGTTTCAAGGCATTCCCGCTCGGGTCGTGCGCTGCGAGGAATGGGAACGCGGTCCGGGCGCATCGCTTCGCTGCGGGCTCTCGGCGCTCGGAGAGAACATCGCAGCGGCGGTCGTCGTGCTCGCGGACGGTCCGAATCTCGACCCGGTTGCCGTCGAGCGCGTGCTCAGGACGTGGCGTGAGCGAGGAGGCGCGGTGGCTGCATCCTACGCCGGTGATCGAGGCCACCCGCTCGTTGTCGGACGCGCCGAGTGGAGTGATGTCCCGGACGACGGACTCAGAGATCGACCCGTGCTTCTCGTCCCGTGCGACGACCTGGCAGCGCCGGGCGACATCGATACGCCGGAAGACCTTGCCGCGCTCTAGACAGAGGCGTCGAGCCCGCGAAGCTCGTCGAGCTTCGCCATGAGCCCGGGTGGCATCCGTTCCACCGCGCTCGTCCTCACGTACCTGCGCAGGCTCTCTTCGAAGCGATAGCGCCGCGCGCAGAAGTCGCAGCCGGCGAGGTGCCCTTCGGCTTCCTGCCATTCCACATCGGTCAGCGTGCGGTCCAGGAAATCCTGGAGGAGCTCCTCACAGCGATCGCAGGGGTCGCCGCTCACGGCGACACCTCTTCAGCAAGGTGCTGCTTCAGCGCCCGGCGCCCGCGATGGAGACGGGACATCACGGTTCCAATCGGGACGTCGAGGATCTGCGCCGCGTCCGCGTACGTGAAGTCGCCGATGTCCACGAGCACGACGGCGTCACGAAACTGGGGCGGGATCTCCGAGAGCGCCTTCACGACGGAACCTTGCGACAAGCGCTCGACGACGTCATCCGCCTCGAGAACTTCCTCGCCGGCCGCCGCGGCCATCTTGTTCGCGAGGTAGTAGTCGCTCTCCTCGAGGGGTTGCGTCTGGGGTGTGCGCTGGATCTTCCGGCCGCGGTCGACATTCAAGTTCGTGAGGATTCGGAGCAGCCAGGCGCGCATGTTCGTGCCCGGTGTGTAGGAGCTCCAGCTTCGGAATGCCCTCGCGTACGTCTCTTGCACCAGATCCTCTGCCTCCTCGCGGGAACCGACGAGCCGTCTAGCAACACGATAGACCTGGTCAGCGAGCGAGAGAGCTTCCTCTTCGAAGCGGGCACGGTCGCGAGCTTGGGTCGCGATGCGGCGCGCTTCGGTGTCCGGATCGGGCTCGCTCACACGGCCTACCGTACCCTGGTCTTACAGGAGCCTGCAACGAGGCCCGAGAGCAGGCTATTCCCGCTCTGTCGCGGCTTCCGGAAAGCCTGACCGGGCTAGCGCGGCGAGGATCTCATCCCGGGAGGTCTTCTCCTCGTCCCAGGAGAGCGTGACGTCTCCAATGAGATTCGCATTCGCGTACTCGAGCCCGTCGTGACCCTGGAGTGCGCCGGCAAGCCGCCCAACGCAACGCTCACAGCGGACTCCCGTCACCGTGATTGTCTCGGAGACGAGGACCACAGACGTGATTGTAGGGGCCTGCCCGGCCCGGACGGTCACTTACGTTTGACGCCGTGCACCGGCCGGCCTGCAGCCTCCCATGCGTAGTACGACGCGCTCGGGCCGAACGCCGGCTCGTACCCGGTCACACGCGGGTTCCGTCCGACCTCTTTCGCACGCTGCGCGTGCCAGAGGAGGTTCGGGTCGTCACGCTCCTCCCACACGAGAACGAGGTGTGCGGCAGTCATGAACTCGGCGACGAAGGGGCAGCCCTCCGCCGGGCAGGGGAATGGATCCGTGCGCACGCAGTACCAGCCGCCGTGGTCTTCGCTGCCGTCGTCTACCCAGAGATCCTCGTCGGTCTCGAGCCCGACATCGGAGAGCACCGCGGCGCCCGGACGAAGCTCCGACTCCACGAGGGCACAATAGCCTCGTGCCCCAACCGCCCAAGCGCGACGCGGCTGTCGTCCTTTCGGGCGGGGGCATCAACGGTGTGCTCCTCGAGCTCGGGTTTCTCAGGCGCCTGCGCGAAGACCCGATTTGGTCGCGGATCGGCTGGATCTACGGAACGTCGGCGGGAGCTTTGGCGGGGACGATGGCGGCGCTCGGCCGACTCGAAGATCTCGAGGAGTTTCTGCTCGGCATCCAGCCCGAGGATGCCTTCCGGCCGCGACCGTTCTGGCGGCTTCCCGGAGGGCCGCACGACTACACGCTCCCAGCGACGATCGCGGCTCGTATCGGAAACCCCCACGAGCTCGGCTCCGCACTCGCTGCCGCAGAGATCGAGCTCATCGTCTTCGCCACGGACGTCAGCGACCATTCAGACGCAGATGAGACACGAGACTTCGAGCTCCAGTACCCGTCGCACTCAACCGAGCCCGAGGCGATGGGTAGGGCCATCCTCGCTTCGGCGGCAATCAGCGGACTCGTGCTCCCGGTGTCGGTGAACGGCGTCATTGCGACCGACGGCGGCTGGGTGCGCAACTTCCCATTCGAGCACGCCTATCGCAATCGCGAGGTCGCCGCGATCGCGGCATTTCGATACGTCCCGAGCTATCGGCCGACCGACGCGGCCTATCTCGAGCGCGCGCGGGAACGGCTGGAGCGCTTCCGCGCGGTGCCGCCCGTCAAAGCGCTCCTTGCGGAGGTCCGCCTCGCGCAAGAGCGCGCCGAGCGAGGCGAGCCCGCGCACTACGGCGAGATGATCGTGCGCCTCATGCGGGTCGCATTCGCACGCAACGTCGTGCTCGAAGAGCGTCTCGCAGAGGAGCGCGCGACCTCGGTCGCCGAGCTGAGGCGACTTCGCGCGGACATCGTCTCGGCAGCCGTCGCGGCGGCTCCTCCGTGGCGCCGTCGCCGTCTGCGCTCGGAGCTCGACGCTCGCTTCGGAGCCGCTCGCTTCCCGTTTCGCCACGATCGGCACGTGCCGACGTTGATCGTCCGATCAACGCCTGGCGACGACACCCTCGACCCAACATTCCGGAGCGCACGCTGGCCGGACGAAACCAAGCGGTCGTTGATCGAGCGGGGGTATCGACTCACCGACGAGGCGCTGGTCGACCATACGGGTCTCGACGAATGGCGTCGTACGTCTGGTTGATGCGGAAGCCCGCATAGCGGCCGCCTTCGGCCGCCTTTAGGAAAGAGGTCGGCAGGGGTCCGGGCAGGCGCTCGGACCCCTTGCCGATGTTAAGTTCAGGCCCCGGCTCGCCGGGGCCTGATTCGGCAGCTAGCCCTGGGGGGAGGGGGGCTGCCGCCCGAGCGTGACGGTCACGCCCGTCTTCTTCGCGTCGCGATAGATCACGAGTTTGATCCTGTCGCCTGGCTTGTGGCCGGCGATCGCGTCGCGGAGCTGTTCGATCGAGGAAATCTGCTTGCCCTCGAAAGCGACGATGATGTCGCCTCCCAGAACGTAGGTCTCGCCGGCGACGACGACCTGCGTCTCGCCGCCCTTCAGGCCCGCCTTCCCGGCACCGCTCCCACTGGTCACCGACTCGACTAGGACGCCCTTCGCGACCGGGAGGTTGTACGTATCGGCAACAACGGTACTGACGGCCTGCCCGCTGATACCGAGGTAGGCATGGTCGACGCGGCCCGTGCGCATGATCTGAGCGATGACGTCCTTGACCGTGTTGGAAGGAACCGAGAAGCCGATCCCGACGTTCCCGGAGTCCGCGCCGCCGGTCTCGATCTGCGTGTTGACGCCGATGACCTGGCCGCGAGAGTTGAGGAGTGGGCCACCCGAGTTTCCGTGATTGATCGGTGCGTCGGTCTGGATGACGTGGTCGATCGTGTATTGGTTCGGAGCTGTGATCAAGCGCTGGAGCGCGCTCACGATCCCGGATGTCGCAGTGCGGTCGAGGCCAAACGGGTTCCCGATCGCGACGACCGGATCCCCGACCTCGACTTTGTCGGAGTCTCCGAGCGGGAGTGGGGTCAGCGCGGTCGCGCTCGTATCCACCTGCAAGACGGCGAGGTCGGTCGACGGATCGCTACCGACGAGCTGTGCCTGAACGGTGTCCTGATTCGAGAAGCTCACGCGAATCTCGTCGGCGCCTTCGATGACGTGATAGTTCGTGACGATGTGGCCCGCCTTGTCGACGACGAACCCCGAGCCCAGCGCCTGCTTCGGTGACGCTCCTCCGATATTCCCACTCGTCGACGTGATCTGCACGACGCCCGAGGAGGCGCGCTCGTAAATCTCGTTCACGCTCATCGCCGCGCCGTCGGATGCGAGCGGCGGATTCGGCGACGACGCGGTCTCGGTGATCACCGTCGTGTCGCCGTCGAGTCCACCAAGGAGAGCAACCGCCCCTACGGCGACGACGCCGCCGAGGACGGCTGTTGCGAAGAGAGCGGCGAGGGAGCGAAGAGAGCGCGAACCGGACATGCCGATCCGTTATAGACCGCCCGGCGTGAACCTCGGGTTAGCGCGAGTTAAGTCGCCGTTGCGAGGCTGCTCAGCCGGCGAGAACGCCCGTTGCGAACATCGTCGCAATCCCGGCGAGGAACCCGCCGATCGCATACCCGGACTTAAGACCGCCCGGAGCATGCCGCGCGACGTACCGCCCGACCTCCACGACCACCTGGAACGCAGCACCCGCCGCGATCGCGAAGAAGAGCACCCCGAGGACGTCGCTGGACGTGTATCCACCGATCCAGGTTCCGAGGATCGTGGGCGCGCCTGCGACGAGCGCCAGTCCAGCGAGCGTGAGGATCGTCACGCGCGTCTTGGCAACCGGTGTCGCGATCCCGAGACCTTCGGTGATGTTGTGGATCATGAAGCCCACGATGAGGAAGGTCCCAAGCTGAAGCTCGCCGAGGGCGAACGAGGCGCCGATCGCCAGACCTTCTCCGAGATTGTGAAGGCCGATCCCGATCGCCACCAGGAGGGCGAGCGCGAGGCCCGTGGCGGCGGAGCCACCGGTCAGCCTGCCGGCGAGCGCAGTCATCCCGAGGAAGCTGAGCGCCACGCCGAGGAGGATCAAGCCGGTTCCACCGAGCGCGGAAGGCAGCGCTGTCTGAAGCTGAAACGACTCGCTGAGCGCCTCCAAGCCGAGGAACGAGAGAAGCCCGGCAGTGAACGCCATGAATGCCGAAAGCCACGCTGGGCCTGCGTGCCGCAGCGCCGGGAGCCAGAGAAGTCCGAGAGAGACAGGAAGCACACCGACGAGGACGCCGATCAACGCGTAGCCCAGGAAGCCTTCGACGGACGGGACGGGAGTCTCTACCGCTGCCGGGATCTCCTTCACGGTCTCGATCCCGGTCGAGCTCGTCACGCCAACCGTGATCGGGTCGGCTGGCACCCAGTCGTACGGGACGACGATCGTGCTGGAGCGGAGTCGCCCGAGCGTCGTAGACCCATCGACGGTGAAGGGAACGATGGCATCGTCCACGTTCACGTTCGCGATCGTCAGTTCGTCGCGCTGAGGGTTTCGCACCGTGATGCGAATCTCGCCGGGAGAGAACTCGACGCGGCGAATGTCGAACTCGTCGGCAGGAGGCGGGTTTGAACCGACCAGGTCCACCAGGGATGAGCTGAATGTGACGACGAGCCCGACGACCAGTGCGAGAAGCAAGACGGGCACGACAGTCCAGAGCCGCCAGCCGACGCGCGCACGAGACGTTGCGGATCCGGCTTCCACCTGGCGCTAGTCCACCACGTCGAAGAAGCCCATCCAGCCGAGCTCGGCGAACTCGGACTGGTGCGCGTGGAACATATGAAGCCCGAGCCCGGTGAACTCGATCTCGAGCACACCGCGCTGCCCCTGGCACTGCATGACGGTGTCCGTGTACTCCCAGGTGTCCCCAGTGCCCGTGGGCTGGTAGCGGAAGAAGTCCGCGTGTAGGTGGAACGAGTTGACCAGGTCGAACTCGGTGAGGTTCGCGAGGTAGACGCGAACAAGCTCTGACCGCTTGACCTTGATCGGGTAGCGCGCGTAGTAGAGCGAGCGGCCGTTGACCGTGTAGAAGTTGTTGGAGCCGTCGCCGTCAGTGTCGAAGCCGTTCATCACCATGACGAGCTCTTTCGCCGGGGGGCGTGGCTCCTTGGGATCGATGATGAACGCGCCGTAGAGACCCTTGTGGATGTGCTTCTTGAGCGGCATCGAGTGGCAGTGGTAGACGTGGAACGCCGCGGGGCGCGCCTCGAACTCGTACGTGAACTCCCCGCCTGTAGGGACGATCTCGAAGACACCGTCCATGTTGGTTGGATGAATCCCGTGGAAGTGGATCGTGTGTGGGTGCTGGCCTGCGTTCACGAAGCGAACGCGAAGGATGTCTCCCTCCGTGGCACGGATCACCGGGCCAGGAGCTGTGCCGTTGTAGACCCACCCCGAGAAGAAGACGCCGGGAGCGACCTCGAGATCGACATCCGTCGCCGTGAGCGCGTACTCACGGACGCGCCCGGGCTCGTACGGGAGCGCGGCAGGCGGGAAGAGGAGAGCGTCGAGATCGTTAGGCCCGCCGACCGCGGGCGCCTCTTCCCCGACCATCGCCGCGTGTCCCATCGCGCCGTGCACGTGACTCGCCGGAGAACGGGGATGGCCGTGGCTCGAATGGTCGTGCCCGCTCGCTTGCGCCTGGGCGTCGAGCGCGAGCTTTCCCACCAGCGGCACAGCCGCGAGGGGAGCGGCAGCCGCAAGCAATTTTCGACGAGTGAGGCGTATTTTAGCCATGACTAACTTCAATTCGGAGTGTAACCTAAGTCAATCGGGATGAGCACACAGGCCGCAGACCTCACTGTCGCCGTGCAGGACTACCTGAAGGCGATCTACGCCCTCGAGTCGGCGGGCGAGCGCGTCACCACGTCGGCGCTCGCGGCACGCATGGGCGTCAGCGCGCCGTCCACCACCGCGATGACGAAGCGCCTCGCCGAGCTCGGCCTCGTCGAGCGAGCCCCATACCGCGGAGTCTCCCTGACTGAAGAAGGTCGGCTCGGCGCTCTCGAGGTCCTCCGGCACCATCGACTGCTCGAGCGCTACCTCGTCGACCGGCTCGGCCTTTCGCTCGACCAGGTCCACGTCGAGGCCGACCGACTCGAGCACGCGCTCTCCGAGGAGCTCGAGGCGAAGATCGACGCCGAGCTCGGCTATCCGACGCACGACCCGCACGGTGACCCGATCCCGGACCGCGAGCTGCGCGTATCCGAGAGCGGGCGCCGGACGCTCTGCGATTTCGAGGTCGGGAACCGCGCAACCGTCTCGCGCGTTCCCGATGCGGATCCAGAGCTGCTCCGCTACCTCTCGGAGCTCGGCCTCGTGCCCGGCGCAGAGGTCGCGCTCGTCTCATTCGCCCCGTTTGGAGGCCCCGTCACTGTGCAGACGACAGCGGGTGATCACACGATCTCGCGCGAGCTCGCAGACCGCATCAGCGCTTCGAGCAGCTAGCGTTCTCCGATCGAAAGCCGCGATGCGACCTGGCGGCTCGGTCCGCAGCGGAATAGAGTGCCCGCTCCCGCGCTGCTCAGCCGAGCCGCGCCCTCGACGAAGCGAATGGAGACGGTCATGACGACATTGCTGGCGTTTCACGAGGTCGACGACGTCGACCACTGGCTCAGCTCACCTCGCCGTAGCGAGTTCTTCGGGTCCATGGGCATCAACGTGCGCACCTTCCGCGACATGGACGATCCGAACCGAGTCGGGCTTATCCTGGACGTTCCCGATATGGCTGCCTTCCAGGAGGCAATGGAATCCGAGGCGGCGGCCGCCGCGATGAAGCACGACGGTGTTCGCCCTGAGACGCTGGTGATCCTCTCCGAGTCGTAGTCGAAGAGATCGGTATATCGCTCGACGGCTCCTAGGCTGGAGCGAGCTCGAGCGCGACGACCTTGATGTCTGGCGCGCGATCCGATCCGAGCGCCTCGTCGACCTTGCGCTGAAGATCACCCGATGCGAGCAGCTCCTCAGTGATGTCGGCGCCGCCGATGAGCTCACCCTTGACGAAGACCTGGGGAATCGTTGGCCAGCCCGAGATCTCGGCAAGTTCTTGACGGATTCTCGGGTCGGGAAGGATGTCGACGGTCGTGATCGGCGCACCGACGGCGTGAAGGGCGCTGAGCGCGCGCTGCGAGTTTCCGCACATGACCATCTGCGGCGTCCCCTTCATGAAGAGGGCGACGGGCTCCTTCTCGATGACTTCTGCGATCTGTTCTGAGAGCGTGCTCATGCGGTTCCTTTCGTGGAGATCCGGAGCTCGTGAATCGAACCGTCGCGGAGCGGC
>Ga0224505_10000479_pt1 | contig 27356 bp, 29 predicted proteins | sample SF_Jan12_sed_USG_FD_169102 | JGI IMG/M metagenome (GOLD analysis project Ga0224505, IMG submission 169102) | Sediment microbial communities from San Francisco Bay, California, United States - SF_Jan12_sed_USGS_4_1 | ecosystem: Environmental > Aquatic > Marine > Sediment | place: USA: California... | reverse complement strand
CTTGCCCTGGTGTTTCCCCTGGTGATGCTGCTGCAGATGACCTCGGCCGGCGCCATGGGCGGCGGCATCGCCTCGGCGGTGGCGCGCGCGCTCGGCGGCAGGCGCGAAGAGGCCGCGCGGCGCCTGGTCGCGCACGGCCTGATCATCGCGCTCGCGGCCGGGCTCGTTTTCACGCTGCTGCTGCTCGGCCTCGGGACATCCCTCTATGCGCTGCTCGGGGGCAAGGGCGAAGCGCTCGCGCAGGCGCTCGCGTACTCGCACGTGCTGTTCGCGGGCGCGGTCGGCGTCTGGCTCGCCAACACGCTGGCGAGCGTGCTGCGCGGCAGCGGCAACACGCTCGCGCCCGCCGTGGCGCTCGCGGCCGCGGCGCTGGTGCACGTTCCGCTCTCCGGCGCACTGACGCTCGGCTGGGGCCCGCTGCCGCGCCTGGGAATTGTCGGTGCGGCGCTCGCCTACGTCACGGCGTTCCTGTTCGCCTCGCTCGTCATGGGCGCGCTTGTCTGGCGCGGGCCGCTGCGCCCACGCGGCGCGGACTGGCGGCTCGAGGGGCGCGTGTTCCACGACATCCTGCGCGTCGGCGCGGTTTCGGCGGTGGGCGCGCTGCAGACCGTGCTCACCGCGGTGATCGTTACGGGTTTCGTCGGCAGCTTCGGCATCGCGGCCCTTGCCGGCTACGGCGTCGGCGTGCGCCTCGAGCTGCTGCAGATCCCGCTCGTGTTTGCCATCGGCCAGGCGCTGGTCGTCATGGTCGGCACCAACATCGGCGCGGGCCACGGCGCGCGCGCCAAGCGCATCGCGTGGATCGGCGCGGGGCTTGCCGCGGGCATCTCGCTGACCGTCGGCGGCCTGGTGGCGGTATTTCCGGGACTGTGGATCCGCATCTTCAGCCACGACCCGGCCGTGCTGGCGGCTGGCAGCCAGTACCTGCACGTGGTGGCGCCGTTCTACGCCTTCTTCGGCGCCGGCATGGCGCTTTACTTCTCGTCGCAGGGCGCGGGGCGCATGGTGCTTCCGGTGCTGGCGGGAACCGTCCGCCTCGTGGTGGTCGTCGCCGGGGGCGCGGTGGTGGTCGCCTCCGGCTGGCCGCTCGCGGCCCTGTTCGCGTTCATCGCCGCCGGCATCGTGCTGTTCGGCGCACTGATCGCGGCCGCCGTGCGCGCCGGGCGCTGGGAGGGCTAGGCGAGAAACGCCCCGAGCGCGTCCAGCACCTCGTCCGGATCTTCGGTCATCACCGTGTGGCCGGAGGCGCGCAGCTGGACGGTCTTCGCCTGCGGCAGAAGCCTGGCGAACTCGACCCCCTGGCGCAGCGGCGTCATCTGGTCACGCCGCGCGAGGATGAAGAGCACCGGGCACTGCACCTTCGCCGCCGCCGCCTCGCCGCCGGCGTACGTATGGCAGGCGAGCAGATCGTTGTACAGCACGCCCGGGGCGAGCCGCTCGAGGCGCGCAAGCGTGTCGCCATACATCCACATGCCCGGATTGGGGTTGGCGCCGAGCGGCACCTGCGGCGCATGTCCCCAGATGTTCTCCATGTCGTAGGCGTCGTGCCGGTCTTCCTTCGCCGCCTGCAGGAAGGCGTCGGATACCTTCATCGGATAGGCGATGGCGAGAAGCGCGATGCGCTGCACGCGCTGCGGGTGGCGCGCCGCGCACTCGAGCGCGGCCAGCGATCCCATGGAATGCCCGACCAGGCTCGCGCGCTGGAGCTTTGCTGCATCGAGGACTCGCATCGTCCAGTCCGCCATCTCGGCAACCGTCGCGATGGGCGGGCCTGCCGAGCGCCCGTGCGCCGGGAAGTCGAGCGCGAGGACGTTCCTGCCGTGATAGCCGAAGTAGCGGCTCTGCAGGCCGAACAGCGAATGGTCGAGCCCCGCGCCGTGCAGGAACACCACGGTCGGCTTCGCCGGATCGAGCGCGTGCGCCGCCGTGTAGGCGAACGCCTGCCGGCCGTCGACGGTGAAATTCACTTCTGCGCCGCGCGCAGGGCGCGCGAGAGGTCCTCGACGAGGTCCTCGGGGTCCTCGAGGCCGATGGAGAGGCGCACGGTTCCCGGCCCGATGCCCGCGCGCTTCAGGTCCTCGTCCGACATACGGTAGTGCGTCGTGCTCGCCGGGTGAATGACGAGCGACTTGGCGTCGCCGACGTTGGCGAGGTGCGAGAACACGCGCAGCGCCTCGATGAAGCGCTTGCCCGCCTCGCGACCGCCCTTCAGGTCGAAGGAAAACACGGCCCCGCAGCCCTTGGGCAGGAGCTTCTTCGCCAGCGCGTGATCGGGATGGTCGGCCAGCTCGGGGTAGAGCACCTGCGCGACAGCCGGGCTCGAATGCAGGAAGTTCACCACCTTCCTCGTGCTCGCCACGTGGCGCGGCATGCGCAGATGCAGGGTCTCGATGCCCTGCAGCACGTGGAAGGCGGTCATCGGCGCCATGCAGGCACCGAAGTCGCGCAGCCCTTCGCGACGCGCGCGCAGCAGGAAGGCGCGCGTGCCCGACTCCTCCTCGAAGTCCATGTCGTGAAAGCCGCTGTAAGGCGCCGTGAGCTGCGGAAACTTGCCGCTCTTCTCCCAGTCGAAGCGGCCCGAATCGACCAGCACGCCGGCGATGGCGATGCCGTGCCCGCCGAGGAACTTGGTGGCCGAGTGGTACAGCAAATCCGCGCCTAGCGCGAAGGGCTGCATGAGATACGGCGTGGTGAAGGTCGCATCCACCAGCAGCGGTAGCCCCGCGGCATGCGCGATCGCCGACACCGCGGGAATGTCGAGCACGTCGAGGCCCGGATTGCCGAGCGTCTCGCCGAACAGCAACCGCGTGTTCGGCCGGATCGAGGACTGCCAGGCGCCGAGGTCGCGCGGGTCGATGAAGGTCGTCTCGATGCCGAAGCGCTTCATCGTGTAGCCGAGCAGGTTGTGCGACCCGCCGTACAGCGAGTTCGAGGCGACGATATGGCTGCCGGCGTCCATCAGCGTCGCCACCGCCAGGTGCAGCGCCGCCTGCCCGGAGGCGGTGGCAATCGCGCCGACGCCGCCTTCCAGCGCAGCCATGCGCTCTTCCAGCACGGCGACCGTCGGGTTGGACAGGCGCGAGTACACGTGTCCCGCGCGCTCCATGTTGAACAGCGACGCGGCGTGATCGCTGTCGCGGAAGACGTACGAGGTGGTGGCGTAGATCGGCACCGCGCGCGCGCCGTGCACCGGGTCGGGCGACTGCCCGGCGTGCAGCGCGAGCGTGTCGAATCCGGGATATTTCGGTGCTGCCACCTCGCCCGGCTAGTGCAGGTTCTTGCGCGAGGGCCGCGTGGCGGTCTCGAAGGCGCGCTCGGGCTGCTTCGCGCCGGAGGACTTCTCCTTCCAGTCCCGGTCGAAAAGCTGGTTGACGAGCGTGGTCACCTCGGCGGTCCTTTCCTTGTCGAACTGGCGCTCGAGCAGCGCGCTCACGTCCTCGATCATGCAGCGGCGCTGCGCCTCGTGGATCGACTGCGCGGTGGGGCCGACGAACAGCAGCCGCGATTCCTGCTCGCCGTTCTCGTGGTAGAGCGTCACGTCGACCTCGACCGCCTCGTAGCAGTACGGGCCGAGGTTGTCGAGCGAAGCGTCGAGCGCGGCGTGAAAGCTCCTGCCGATCTCGCCCGTCCAGCACACCTGCAGCATCAGCTCCTTGTCGTCGAAGCGCAGGCCCGGCTCCTCGGCCTCCAGGCTCTTCACGTCGGCGAGCGTGTCGCAGTCGAGGTACTCGAGCCAGGGCGAGAGCGCCTGCTCGATCTGCTTGCGGGAGACCCCTTCGAGGATGGGGATGTCGGCGTGCACGTGGACTTCGAGCCGCATGGGACGAAACCTCACAAAACGGGTGTGCAGTTTATCACGCAAGGGGCTCTACATCGCTCCGAAACAGGCGTTCAATGGGGCCATGGCACTGGTCAACGTCCTCTACGACAGCGACAACTTCTGCGTGGCCGAATTCGCCGCCGGCGGCGGCATCGAGCTGGTGGACAAGCACGCCTGCCGCAGCGGCTACCTCGAGGGCCACGTGGCGGCGCGGCTGCGCGCGTGCATGGCGCGCCTGCAATCCGATGCGCAGGACGAGGACGCGGTGGACGAGTTCCTGTGCACCTACGACGCGCTGCTCACCAACGCGGTGCGCCTGCACTAAGCACTCCGTGCGCCGCGTTTGAGCCGTTAGAATCCGCCGCATGGTGCGGCCGGATTACTCGGGCGGCGGTTTCCTCAACCTGATCGCTTCGATCGTCGCCGGCTGCGGCGGCCAGCCGCGACACGCCACGCTCGCGCTGCTGCCGCCGCGGGAGCTCGCCGCGGCGCGCAACATCCTGTTCCTGCTGATCGACGGGCTGGGCGACAACTACCTGCGGCGCGAGGGCCGCGGCGGCGCCCTGCTCGCGCTGCGGCGCGGCGCGCCCACCTCCGTCTTTCCGCCCACCACCGCGAGCTCGGTCACCACCTCCTTCACCGGCTGGTCGCCGCTCGAGCACGGGCTGACCGGCTGGTTCACGCTGTTCGGCGAGGCGGGCTGCGTCGGCGCGCCGCTCCCGTTCCAGCGCCGCGGCGAGAAGGCGCGGCTCGGCGTGCCGCCCGCGCGGCTGTTTCGCGCCGGGCCGCTGTTCGACGGGCTCGCGCGCCGCAGCATCGTGGTCACCTACCGCCCGATCGTCGACTCGGTCTACAGCCTGCACCACAGCGGGCGCGCCGAGCGCCTTGCGTACGACAACTTGGCGGGCCTCGTCGCGCAGGCCGCGGCGGCGGTGCGCTCCGGCCCGGAGCCCAAGCTGGTGTACGCCTACTGGCCCGAGTTCGACGCGCTCTCGCACCACCACGGCAATTCGAGCGCCGAGGTGCGCGCGCATTTCCGCGAGCTGGACGCTGCGTTCGGGGCCCTGATGGCGCAGCTGGCGGGCACGGAGACCCTCGTCGTCGCCAGCGCCGACCACGGCTTCGTCGACAGCGAGGGCGCGGACGCGCTCGATTTCGCAGACGCGCCCGGCCTCGCCGCGCTGCTGCGCTATCCTCTGTGCGGCGAGAGCCGCGCGGCCTTCTGCCACGTGCAGGAGGGGCGCGCGCCGGAGTTCATCGAGCGCGCGCAGGGCTGGCTGGGCGACCGGGCCCGCGTGTGCCCGAGCGGCGAGCTCGCCGCCGAGGGCTGGTTCGGGCCGGGCGAGCCGCATCCGCGGCTCGCCGAGCGCATCGGCGACGTGGCGCTCGTCATGCACGGGCGTACGACGGTCAAGGACTGGACACCGGGGGAGCCGCGCCATCGGCTGATCGGGCACCATGGCGGCGCGAGCGAAGAGGAAATGAACATTCCACTCATCGTGGGGAGCGCATGAAAGCGAAGACCAACGGCATCGACACCAACTACGAGCTGCACGGCAAGGAAGGCGCGCCCTGGCTCGTGCTCAGCCACTCGCTCGCCTGCAGCGTGCGCATGTGGGACCCGCAGATCGCGGCGCTGAAGGACAGCTACCGCATCCTCGCCTACGATACGCGCGGCCACGGCGCCTCCGAGGCGCCGAAGGGGGCATACACGCTCGAGATGCTGGCCGACGACCTGAAGGCGCTGCTCGATGCGCTCGGGGTGAAGAACCCGCATTACTGCGGGCTGTCCATGGGCGGCATGATCGGCCAGACCTTCGCGCTCAAGTATCCGGGCGTGTTCCGCACGCTGATGCTCGCCGACACCACCAGCGGCTTTCCGGCGCAGGCCGGGCCGCTGTGGCAGGAGCGCATCAAGATTGCCGAGGAGAAGGGCATGCAGCCGCTCGTGCAGCCGACGCTCGAGCGCTGGTTCACGGAAGCCTTCCGCAAGTCCAACCCCGGGCCGGTGGACGGCATCGCCAAGCTCATCGCCTCGACGCCGGTCGCGGGCTATGTCGGCTGCTGCCACGCCATCCCGAGGATCAACGTCACCGCGCGGCTGAAGGAGATCAAGGCGCCCATCCTCGTGCTGTGCGGCGATAAGGATCCGGGCACACCGCCGGCGATGTCGGAGGCGATCCGCGACAACGCTCCCGGCTCCAAGCTGGTCATGATCCCGCAGGCGGCGCACTTGTCGAACCTGGAGCAGCCTGCGCTGTTCACCAGGGCGATGCAGGAGTTCATGGCCGCGCACTGATGGACCGCGAGGCCTTCCTCTGGCAGGTCGCCGACGGGCGCCTGCCGCCGCCGCGCGTCGCGGCGACGCTCGACGACACCATGGGCCCGGCGCTCGCCTGCCAGCTTGCCGCGGGCGAGTTCGCGCCGACGCTCAACCTCAACATCTCCTTCCTCAAGCCGGCGAAGCCGGGCAAGCAGCGCGGCGTCGGGCGCGTGGTGCGCAGGGGCAAGTACGTGTGCTACCTCTCGGGCGAGCTGTCGCAGAACGGCGAGCGCGACGGCGACGGCGCTCATCCGTAAGATGTAGCGCATGAAAGCCACCGCGCATCCCCAGGTCGAAACCGAGCGCGTCATCGTCTCCGAGTGGCGCTTCGCGCCGGGCGCGGAGACCGGGCACCACGTGCACGCGCACGACTACGTAGTGGTGCCGCTGGTCACCGGGAAGCTGCGGCTCGAGGAGGCTGAAGGCGTGCGCGAGGTCGAGCTGCAAGCGGGCGTGTCCTATGCGCGACCGAAGGGGGTCGCGCACAACGTGATCAACGCCAACACCTTCGAGTTCCGCTTCGTCGAAATCGAGCTGAAGTAGCCCCGTGAAGGCGATCCTTGGCACGCTCGCCGCAACGCTTGCGCTCGGCGGCGCGCCGGCGGGCGCGGAGACCATCACCGCCGCGCGCTACACAGACCCCGTCGAGCGCTACGGGCACTTTGCCCTTGGCCGCCCGCATGAATACGCACGCATCGCCGCGACCACTGACCAGGGACGCACGCTCACCTACGCGCTGCCCGAGGACGAGGTATTCGAGGATCTCGCGCCGCGCATCGTGCAGCTGAGCGCGCCCGAACCGCAGGAGCTGCTCGTCATTGTCAGCAACCGCGGCGCCGGTGCGCGGCTCATGCTGCTCGGCCTGCGCGACGGACGCCTCGAGCCGGGCGCGCAGTCGGCGGCCATCGGCGTGCCGATGCGCTGGCTCAACCCGGTCGGCGTCGCCGACCTCGACGGCGACGGGCGCGCGGAGATCGCCGCGGTGATCACGCCGCACGTCGGCGGCGTGCTCGCGGTCTACCGTCGGCAGGCAAGCCGCCTTGTGGAAATCGGCTCGCTGAGCGGCTTCTCGAACCACGCCTATCGCTCTCCGGAACTCTCGTTGTCCGCGCCGATGCGCGTTGCCGGCCGGATACGGCTTCTCGTGCCCGACACGGCGCGACGACGACTGCGCATCGTCGGCCTCGAGGCGGAAGGGCTGATCGAGATCGGTGCCTGCCCGCTCCCTTCGCCCGTGATAGGTCCATTGGAAGTGGTTTCCGCGGCGAGCGTGTCGATCGGCCTCGCCGGCGGTGAGCAGGTGGTCGCGCCCGCGGACTGCCTGGGTACGCGGTACCGCTAGCCGCCGATTCCCTTCACCCCGCGCTCGAAGATCTCCGCGGACTGCTCGAGCACCGCGGCGCGCCACGCCGGGTCGCTGGGGTAGAACGCTTCGCAGAAGTCCGCGTGCACCTTGCGCGCCAGCGCCGGATTCCGCGCGCCGTGATAGCGCAGCCAGCGCCCCGCCATGTTGGCGCGCTGGATCTCCTTTCGCGGCAGCGTGCCGAACTCGACCACCACGCAAGTGACCTCGGCCTTGGGCAGCGTCGCCGCAAAGGCGTCGATCAGCACGCCCTGGTAGTCGGCGAGCGCCTTGTGCGTCACGCCGGCGAGGTTCACGGCGCGCTCGCCCCACCAGTCGCGCGCGCGCTTGCGCGCCGCCGAGCCCTCGGGGTGGAAGCACAGGTAGATGTGCTCCATCCACGGCCCGATGCCGGTGTGCAGGTCGACGATGGCCGCGTGCTTCGCGTGCGCCACGTGCTTGACCACCGCCTCGCGGAACGCGTAGTTCGCCCACTGCTCGCGCTGTCCGCCGAAGTAGATGCCGTCGGCGTCCGAGTACTGTCCGCCGTTGAAGGCGGTGGAGAAGGCCTTCTCGCCGATCCGCTCGCGCAGCGCATCGAGCCGCCGGAAGACCTCGGCCTGCGTCGCGTCGTCCCAGGCCGCGGGCGTGACGATCGGGTGCACCTCGGCGTAGCCCGGGTTCTGCGGATAGGGCCTGGTGTGGTCGAGGAAGTTGCGGTTGAGGTCCACGTTCTCCTCGGTGCCGCGCGCCTTGTGCGCGAAGCCCCACGGGTTGTGCGCGTGAAAGAGCACCATGGCGGTCTTCTTCGGCAGGCGCTGCGCGCCGCCACTGCGCAGCCACGCGGTCTGCGCCGCCGAGCCGGAGAAGCCCTCGATGCCGTGCGTGCCGCTGCCGACGACCAGCACGCGCTCGGCGCTCTCCGGTCCCGCCACCGCCACGTCGAGGCACAGCGGCTCGCCGTCCGGGCCCTTCTGCCGCGGATCGCGGTACTCGAACACGCGCGCGCCGTGCGCGCGCGCCGCGTCGACGAATCTGCCGCGCGCCTCCGCGTAGCTCGCGCAGAACACGGACAGGTCAGGCATCGATGCCCTTCCAGCGCGCGAGCCGCGGCGAATGGATGCCGAACAGGTCGAGCACGCGCCGCACGCTGTGCAGGATCAGGTCGTCGATCGACTTCGGCTTCGCGTAGAACGCCGGCACCGGCGGGAAGACGATGCCGCCCATCTCGGTGACCTGCACCATGTTCCGCAGATGCGCGAGGTTGAGCGGGGCCTCGCGCGGCAGAAGCACCAGGCGCCGGCGCTCCTTGAGCACCACGTCGGCCGCGCGCGACACGAGGTCGTCGGCATGCGCGTGCGCGATGGCGGCCAGGCTCTTCATCGAGCACGGCGCGACCACCATGCCCTCGGTGAGAAACGAGCCGCTCGCGATCGCCGCGCCGATGTCCTTGGGGTGGTAGGCCTTGTGCGCCAGGCGCTCGATGTCTTTCCTCTTCAGGCCGAGCTCCTGGTGCGCATTGAGCACGCCGGCGTCGGTGAGCACCAGGTGCGTCTCCCAGCCGCGCAGCGCGCGCAGCTCGCGCAGCAGGCCGACGCCGTAGGCCGCGCCGGTCGCGCCGGTGATGCCGACGATGAGGCGTTTCGCCATGCGCCCAAGCTTAGCCCATTACAATCCGCCGGTGCACCCGCGGCTCCTCCTGGTGGTGTTCTGCCCCTTCGCCGCGGGGTACTTCCTGTCCTTCTTCTTCCGCAACGTCAACGCGGTCATCGCGCGCGACCTGGCGGGCGAGTTCGCGCTCTCCAGCTCGGACCTCGGCTTTCTGACCTCGATGTACCTGCTCGCCTTCGCCGCGTTCCAGCTGCCGCTGGGCGTGCTGCTCGATCGCTACGGGCCGCGCCGCGTGGTCGCCGCGCTGATGTCCATTGCGGGCGCGGGCGCGCTGGTCTTCGGGCTGGCGCAGGATTTCGTTACGCTGTCCGTCGGCCGCGCGCTGATCGGCCTCGGGGTCTCGGGCGGCCTGATGGGCGCGATCAAGGCCTTTTCGCTGTGGTTTCCGCTCTCGCGCCTCGCGACGCTGAACGGCCTGTACCTCGCCGTCGGCGGCCTCGGCGGCCTGTCGGCCACCGCGCCGGTGGAGGCGCTGCTCGGGCCGTTCGGCTGGCGCGCGCTGTTCTACGGGCTGGCCGCCGCTTCGGTGGCGGCGGCGGCCCTCATCTTCTTCCTGGTGCCGGAGAAGGCGCTGCCCGGCCATGGCCAGAGCCTGCGCACGCAGGTCGCGGGCTTTCGGCGCATCTTCGCCTCGGTCGCTTTCTGGCGCATCGCGTTGCCGATGGTGGTCGGGCACTCGGCCTACCAGGCGCTGCAGGGCTTGTGGCTCGCGCCGTGGCTGTACGACGTCGCCGCCCTGCCGCGCGCCGCGGTGGCGAACGGGCTGCTCGCGGCGGCGATCGCCTACACGGCGGGCTCCGTGTTCTTCGGCGTATCGGGCGACAGCCTCGCGCGCGCGGGCATCTCGCGGCTCACCGTATTCAAGGCCGGCATGGCGCTGTCGCTCGGCATGTTCGTGCTGATCGCCGCGGGCGTCACGACCGCCCTGCCGGCGATTCTCGCCGTATACGGCTTCACCGTGGTTTCGGCGGCCCTCGCCTACGCGCTGCTCACGCCGCTCTTTCCCCCTGAATTCACGGGCCGTGTGAACACCGCGTCAAACGTCATGATGTTCACGCTGTCCTTTGTCTTCCAGTGGGGCATCGGCGCGGTGCTGCGCCTCTATCCGTCGCTCGAGGGCCGCTACGCGCCCGAGGGCTATGCCGCCGCCTTCTGGATCCTCGCCGCGCTGCAGGCCGCGGTCATCGCCTGGCTGCTGCCGATGCGCAGCCGCGAGGCGCGCTGAGCCCGGCTCAGTTCCAGGCGTCCGGGTCGTTGCACTTGGCCGAGTTGCGCTTCACCCGGCGGCTGTGCATTTCGAACAACGTGCCGGCGCAGGCGCCGATCACGCGGCTCCAGCGGCTGCCCGCCTCCGGGTTTTTCAGCGTGTCCGGGACCTGCGCCTCGTGCTGGCGCAGGCAATCGTCGACCGCGAGATTCGCCGCCCTGGCGCAGTCCGCGGCGCCCTGCGCGAAGCACGCACGGAAGTACGCCCTTTCCTGGCAGAACGCCGACGGCATGACCTCGCGCATCATGGAGGCCCACCGCTCCCTGGAGAGCGCTTGCGCCTGCGTACCGTCCGCGCCGGTCGCGAGCAGCGCCAGGGCGATGAGGGTAGCCCGCCTCATGCGCCGCATTACAGCGCATCGGCCCGGCGAAGTCACTCCCCGGGCGGTGCTTGCACGATAATGACGAACCGGAGGAGAACATGCCCGATTTCCAGACCACCCTCGCCGGCAGCCTGCCCAAGCCCTTCTGGCTCGCCGAAACCGACAAGCTCTGGCCCGCCTGGAAGTCTTCGGGCGCGGAGCTGCAGAAAGCCAAGCGCGACGCCACGCTCCTGTGGCTGAAGGAGCAGGAGGACGCCGGGCTGGACATCGTCACTGACGGCGAGCAGTCGCGCCAGCATTTCGTGCACGGCTTCCTGGAGTTCGTCGAGGGCATCGACTTCGAGCACAAGGTGAAGATGGGCATTCGCGACAACCGCTACGAGGCGATGGTGCCGGTGGTGGTCGGGCCGATACGCCTGAAAGGCCGCGTGCACGAGGCCGAGGCGAAGCTCGCGCGCGCACACACGAAGAAGAAGCTCAAGATCACGATGCCCGGGCCGATGACCATCGTCGACACCATCGCCGACCGGCACTACGGCGACAGGGCGAAGCTCGCCATGGCGTTCGCCGAGCTGCTCAACCAGGAGGCGCGCGCGCTGGAAAAGGACGGCGTGGACGTGATCCAGTTCGACGAGCCCGCGTTCAACGTGTACATGGACGACGTCAACCGGTGGGGCATCCGGGCGCTCGAGCGCGCCGCCCGGGGCCTCAAGTGCACGACCTGCGTGCACATCTGCTACGGCTACGGCATCCAGGCGAACCTCGACTGGAAGCAGACGCTCGGCGAAGAGTGGCGCCAGTACGAGAAGATCTTCCCGGCGCTCGCCAGGAGCCGGATCAAGCAGGTGTCGCTCGAGTGCATCCACTCGCACGTGCCGCCCGAGCTGATGAAGCTGCTGAAGGGCAAGGACGTGCTGGTCGGCGTCATCGACGTCGCCTCGGACAAGGTGGAGACGCCGCAGGAGGTCGCGGCCACCATCCGCACCGCGCTCAAGTACGTGCCGAGGAAGCACCTCATCGCCTGCACCAATTGCGGCATGGCGCCGATGCAGCGCGAGATCGCCGTCGCCAAGCTGCAGGCGCTGGCGGCGGGCGCGGCGCTGGCGCGAAAGCGGGGCCGCTGAGCTTGCGGGCCCTGCCGCTGCCCGCGGGCATCCGCTCGCGCTTCGTCGAGGGCGTCAACGGACTGCGGATGCACGTGCTGGAGGCCGGCGATCCGTCCGCGCCGGGGCTGCTGCTGCTGCACGGCTTTCCCGAGCTCGCCTACAGCTGGCGCAGGGTGATGCTGCCGCTCGCCGACGCCGGCTATCACGTCATGGCGCCGGACCAGCGCGGCTACGGGCGCACGACCGGCTGGGACCCCGACTACGACGGCGACCTCGCCTCCTACCACCTGCTCAACCTCGCGCGCGATGCGCTCGGTCTCGTCTACGCGCTCGGCCACACCCACGTGCAGCTCGCCGGCCACGACTTCGGCTCGATCCTGGCCGCCTGGTGCGCGCTCGTGCGTCCCGACGTGTTCCGCTCGGTGGCGATCATGAGCGCGCCCTTCGGCGGGCCGCCGGGCCTGCAGCCCGCTTCTCCGGAGAAGATCCTCGCCGAGCTGGCCGCGCTGCCGCGGCCGCGCAAGCACTACCAGGCCTACTACTGCACGCGCGAGGCGAACGGCGACATGCTGCGCGCGCCGCAGGGGCTGCAGCCCTTCCTGCGCGGCTACTTCCATGCGAAGAGCGCCGACTGGAAGGCGAACCGGCCCCACGCGCTCGCTGCATGGAGCGCGTCCGAGCTGGCGAAGATGCCCACCTACTACATCATGAACCTGCACGAGAACATGGCGCAGACGGTGGCGCAGGAGATGCCATCGCGCGAGGAGATCGCCGCCTGCCGCTGGCTGACCGAGGACGAGCTCGCCGTGTACGCGGCGGAGTTCGCGCGCACCGGGTTCCAGGGCGGACTGCAGTGGTATCGCGCGCGCTGGGCACCGCCGCTCGCGCGCCTGCTGGAGCTCTTCGCCGGCCGCACGATCGACGTTCCGGCGTGCTTCATCTCCGGCGCGCGCGACTGGGGCAACTACCAGCGCCCAGGAGACCTCGGAGCAATGGAAACCAGGGCCTGCACCGACTACCGCGGCACGCACCTCGTGGACGGCGCGGGCCACTGGGTGCAGCAGGAGCAGCCCGAGGCGGTCGTGCGGCTGCTCGGCGAGTTCCTCGCCGCGCGCCGCTAGTCGGCGTAGCCGGGACTCTCCCGGTCCAGCACCCGCATCATCGCCTCGAAGTAGAGGCGCTCGCGCTCGGCACGCGAGTGGCGGTCGTTCTCGGGCGGCGCCTGAACCTGCGTCACCACCTCGTCGGAGAGCACTTCGAGCGGCTTGCCGGTGCCCATCGCCAGCACTTGCGCGCGGCACACGCGCTCGAGCTTGTACAGGCGCCGGTAGGCCTGGGCCACGGTCTCGCCCACCACCAGCACGCCGTGGTTCTTCATGAAGAGCACGTGCTTGTCGCCGATCAGGCGCGCGAGGCGCTCGCCTTCCTCGACGAAATCGGCCGTCCCCATGTACGTGTCGTCGTAGGCCACGTGGCCGTGGAAGAACGCCGCGGTCTGGCTCGCCGGCAGCAGGCGATTGTCCTTCAGCATGTTGAGCGCCACCGCCCACGTCTGGTGCGTGTGCAGCACCACGCGCGCGCCAGTCAGGCGGTGGATCGGCGCGTGGATGCACTGCGCCGAGAGCTCGACCACGCCCTCGCCCTCGAGCGTCGCGCCCGACTCGTCGAACACGATCATGTCGCTCGCGCGCGCCTCGGACCAGTGCAGGCCGAAGGGCAGGATCAGGTAGCGGTCGCTCGCGCCGGGAACGGTGACCGTGAAGTGGTTGTCGATGCCCTCTTCCAGCTCGTGCAGCACCGCGAGACGGTGGGCAGCGGCGAGGTGGATCCTCGCCTCCCGCACCGGGTCGGTGGCGCGTCTTGCGGTGATCGAGTGTACGCTCATGCGCGCAGTATATATTCGCGCGGATGGCGAACGGGGTGAAGATTCGGGTGGCAGTGCTCGGTGCCGGCGCCGTGGGCTGCTACTACGGCGGGATGCTCGCGCGCGCCGGCCACGCGGTGACGCTCATCGGCCGGCCGGTGCACGTCGAGGCGTTCAAGGCGCGCGGCCTGCATTTCGAGGGCCTGACATTCGACGAGCACGTGCCGGTGGCGGCGAGCACCGAGGCGAGCGCCGTGCGCGGCGCGAAGCTGGTGCTGTTCTGCGTGAAATCCACCGACACCGAGGAGGCGGCAGCGCAGATGGCGCCGCACCTCGATGCCGACGCCCTGGTCGTCAACCTGCAGAACGGCGTCGACAACACCGAGCGCATCCAGGTGCGCAGTGCGCAGCCGGTGATCCCGGCGGCGGTGTACGTGGCGACCGAAATGGCCGGGCCGGGGCACCTGAAGCACCACGGGCGCGGCGACCTGGTGATCGGCGAGCTCGGCGCCAGGCTGCCCGACGGCGCCCTCGAGCAGCTGAAAGGATGGTTCGACGCGGCCGGCATGCCGGTCACGATCTCCGGGAACGTCGCGGGCGAACTGTGGGCGAAGCTCGTCGTGAACTGCGCCTACAACGCGCTCTCCGCGATCACGCAGCTGCCCTACGGGAAGATGATCGAGGGCGCGGCCATCCGCGACGTGATGCGCGACGTCGTCGAGGAAACGCTCGCGCTCGCCACGGCGAGCGGCGTCGCCATGGCGCCCGGCATGCTCGAGCGGACCTACCAGATCGCCGAAGCGATGCCCACGCAGTTCTCCTCCACCGCGCAGGACCTCACGCGCGGCAAGCCCACCGAGATCGAGCACCTGAACGGCTTCGTCATGCGTCGAGGCGCGGCGCTCGGGGTGCCCACGCCGGTGAACCGCACGCTCTACGCGCTCGTACGCCTGCTGGAGGCGAAGCCGCGCGCCTGAGCGCTCAGGCGTCGCGCAGGATGTGGATCGTGCGGGTGGCGATCAGGTCCTTCACCTGCGCCGCGTAGGCCGCCATGTGCGGTGCGGCGGCATGGGTCTTGAGCGCGTCCATGCTCTCCCACTTCTCGACCACCAGGAAGGTGTCCGGCCCCGTCTTCGTCTGGGAGGCGAGCGCGTTCTCCGCGTCCACCACCGGGCCGTACTCGATGCAGCCCTTCTCGGCGCGGCACGCAGGCACGTTGGCCTTGAAGTGCCGCAGGATCTCCTCGCGCTTGCCGGGCTTGGCGGTGATGACGGCGACGACGTGAATCATGGCGGTCGGTCCTTTCAGGTGCGTTTCCTGAGCTTCTGCAGCGAGCGCATGCGCCAGGGTATCTGGCGCTCCGGGAACAGGCGCGGGAACTCGGTGTAGCTCACCTCGCCCACGTAGATGTCGCCGCGCGAGTCGACCGCGAGGCCGTGCGGCGCGATGAACTTGCCGGCTTCCAGCCCCGGCCCGTCTTCGCCGCCCAGACGCGCGAGCGTCCTGCCCTCCCGGTCGACGATGGTGAGGCGCGGCCCGAGGTTCGGGTGGTTGCGGTTGAGGGGCAAGCCGGGGCCGAGCTCGCCGATGACAAAGCGCGTTTGCGGCCCGCGGCAGCAGTACAGGCCGCACGGCCGGTGCATGTTCACCCACTGCGTCTGGTAGCGGCCGTTGCCGTCGAACACCTGCACACGGTGGTTCTCGCGATCGGCGACGTACACCCAGCCCTCGGCGTCGGTGGCGATGTTGTGCGGGATGTTGAACTGGCCCGGGTCGGTGCCCGGCTCGCCCCAGGAGAACAGCAGCTTGCCGTCGGGCGAGTACTTGTGCACCCGGGCGTTGCCGTAGCCGTCGCTCACGTAGATCTCGCCGCTGGGCGACTGCGCGGTGTGCGTGCAGCGATGGAACGGCTCGCCGCTCATGTAGGGCGCGGGCTTGCCCGGCACGCCGAGCTCGAGCAGCACCTTGCCCTCGGTGGTGCACTTGCGCACCATGTGGCCGCCGTCATCCGTGAGCCAGAGAGTGTCCTCGGCGTCGATGTGCAGGCCGTGCGCGCGCGGGTACCGGCCCTCGCCCCAGGAACGCAGGAAATTGCCGTCGCGGTCGAACACCATCATCGGGTGCTCGCCGCGGTTGAAGACGTAGACGCGGTCCTTGTTGTCGCAGGCGACCGCGGCGACGTCCTTGAACTCCCAGCCTTCGGGGAGCCGCGCCCAGTTCTCGACCACTTCATAGCGGTGCTCGCCGCGGCCCAGGATCGTCATGTGCGTGGAGTACTCAATTGAGGACAGTCGCCAATGTTCTCACTTGGGATTGAGGTGCAAACGAGAAAAATGAGGTCTGTCCCTGTTTTCAGCTCGGAAAGTGCGCTTCGAGGTCGGCGATCCGCGCGGCGTCGAGGTAGCGCGTCTCGCGTCCCGTGAGGAGCAGATGCAGCTTCGCCGTCTCCTCCATCTCCTCGGCGTTGTACACGGCGTCCTCCAGCGACTTCCCCGCCACCACCGGGCCATGGTTGGCGAGGAGCACCGCGTGGTGCTTCTTCGCCTTGTCGCGCACGGCTTCCGCCAGCGCGCGGTCGCCGGGGCGATGGTAGGGAATGAGCGGCAGCCGCCCGATGCGCATCACATGGTACGCGGTGATCGGCGGCAGCACGTTCGACGCATCCGCGTGCTTCAGGCAGGACACCGCCACGCAGTGCGTGCAGTGCAGGTGCACGATGGCCTGCGCGCTTTCGCGCGCCTCATACATGGCGAGGTGCAGAAAGCCTTCCTTGGAGGGCTTGTCGCCCGAGACGTGGTTCCCCGCGCGGTCGAGCTTCGCGACCTTCGCCGGGTCGAGCCGCCCGAGGCAGGAGTTGGTCGGCGTGACCAGCAGCCCGTCGGGCAGGCGCACGGAAAGGTTGCCGGAGCTGCCGTGCGCGTAACCGCGCTCGTAGAGCGAGCGTCCGAACATCGCAAGGCTCTCGCGCAGCTGGTTTTCGGTCACGGCTGCGCCTCGAAGGCGCGCGTGAAGAAATCCGGCCCGCCGAAATTGCCCGACTTGAGCGCGAGCAGCATCGGCTCGCCGCCGAGCGCCGCGGTCCAGGGCACCCCCGGCGCGATCTCCGGCCCGATGGCGAGCGCGCGCACGCCGAGCGCCTCGGCGACCGCCCCGGAAGTCTCTCCGCCCGCCACCACGAAGCGGCGCACGCCCGCCGCGGCGAGGCCGCGCGCGAGGCCGCGAAACGCCTGCTCGATCGCGTCCGCCCGCCCCTTGGCCCGCGCGCTCGCCGGCGCCGACGTGTAGAACAGCACCGGGCCGGCGCCGAGCTTCGGCTTCGCCCACGCCAGCGCGGCGTCGACGTCGAGCTGCGCGGGATCCAGATGCAGCGCAGGGTAATGCGCGCTCGCGGCTTCCACCTGCGCAAGCGTCGCGTCCGAACAACTGCCCGACAGGATCGCGGCGCCGCCGCCCACCTTCGGCAGCGCGGCACCTGGGGTTCTCTTTGCCCCCTTGGCCAGCGCACGCGCGATGCCCATGGCGAGCCCCGCGCCGCCGACCGCGAGCGCCATGTCCGCACAGGCTTCGCCTGCCGCGACGAGGTGCTCGTCGCGAATCGCATCGACGATGCCGTAGCGGGCGCCTGCCTTTCGCAGTGCCTCGATGCGCGCGCGCACCGCGGCTACGCCCGTCTCCACCGCGTCGACGCCGACCAGCCCGACCGCGTGCTTCGTCTGCGCGCTCAACACGCGCACCAGGTTCGAGTCGGTCATGGGCGTGAGCGGATGGTTGCGCATCCCCGACTCCGCGAGCGGCACCTCGCCGACGAACAGGTTGCCGCGGTACACGGTGCGCGCATTGCGCGGATAGGCCGGGGTGACGGGCGCGAACGGTGCATCGAGCGCTTCCATCAGCGCATCGGCCACCGGCCCGATGTTGCCGCGCGGCGTGGAATCGAACGTCGAGCAGACCTTGAAGTAGACGCGCTGCGCGCCCGCGCGCCGCAGCCAGGCAAGCGACTCGAGCGACCAGGTGACGGCTTGCGCGGGCGTGTTGGTGCGCGATTTCAGCGCCACCACCACCGCGTCGGCGCGCGGCGCCGTCAGGTCCGGGCCCGGCACGCCGTTCACCTGCACCACGGAAAAGCCCTCGCGCGCGAGCGTCACGCCGAGGTCGGTGGCGCCGGTGAGATCGTCGGCGATGCAGGCGAGGCGCATAGCGACAATCTAGCGCATTTGTCCGAGTTCGATGCGCCGTCCCTGCCGGTGCGAGTCGTGCGCCGCCTGCATGACGCGCATGTTGGCGAGGTAGCCGGCGCCCGAGCTCTCCAGCGGCGTGCCCTCGCGCAGGTGGCGCACCACGTGCGCCTGCAGTGCGTCGCAGGCGCCGCCGCCGAAGGCGTCACCCCGGCCCCGGTCGCGCGGGTGCTCCGCTTCGACTTGCTGGTGCGGCTTCCACCACAGGCCGGCGCTGCTTCGCCTGGCGCCTAGCCCGGGTGCGCCAGCTCGGCGCGGGTGTAGGGGATGTTGACGGCCGCGTCGGCCGGGATCGGCGGGATCGAGCGTTCCCAGGCCTCGTACTTGGCCTGCAGCTCGGCGAGGCGCCGCGGCTCGCGCTTTGCGTAGTTGGCACGCTCGCGCGAATCGACGGCGAGATTGAACAGGAACTCGCCGTCCTCGCTCGCGAAGTACTTCCAGTCGCCCGAGCGCACCGCGCGCTGCGCGCGGTGCTTCATGCGCCAGTAGAGGTCGCGCGCGAAAGTCGCTCGCGGGTCCTCCAGCACCTTGAGCAGGCTCAGACCGTCGAGCGGATAGTCCGGGTGCGCCTTCGCGCCCGCCGCCTCGAGGAGAGTCGCTACCCAGTCCATGGTGATCGCGTGCTGCGCGGTGACACCGCCCGGCTTTACCATCGCGGGCCAGCGTACGATGTAGGGCACGCGGATGCCGCCCTCCAGCAGGTCCATCTTCTTGCCGACATGCGGCCAGGTGTCGGAGTAGCGCTCCCCGCCGTTGTCGCTGGTGAACACGACGATGGTGTTCTTCGGGTCGGGCAGCACGGCGAGCAGCTTGCCGATGCCTTCGTCCATGTGGTGGATCATCTTCTGGTAAGTCGCTACCGAGCCGCCGTCGGTGTGCGCGAGCTTCTCGATGCGGCGCGCCTCGGTTTCGTCGCCGCGCGTCTCCCACGGCCAGTGCGGCGCGTTGTAGTGCAGCGAGAGCAGGAACGGCACCTTCGCCCGGCGCACGAACTCCACCGCCCGGTCGGTCAGCAGGTCGGTCATGTACCCCTGGCGGTGGATCTCCCGCTCGCCCTCCCACAGGTCGTGCACGCCGGCGGTGTCGTGGTGCGTGAAATAGTCGAAGCCGCCCGAGAGCGAGCCGAAGAACTCCTGGTAGCCGCTGTTCAGCGGGTGCGCGTGCGGCGGATAGCCCAGGTGCCACTTGCCCACCAGCGCCGTGCCGTAGCCCGCGTCGCGCAAGAGCGACGCAAGCGTCGGGTGCGCCGGCGGCAGCGCCAGTACCGGGTTGCCGCGCATCTTGCCCGAGATCGGCTCGTCGGCGCCGCCACGCAGCCGGTGCTGCCAGCGGCCGGTCGCCAATGCGAAGCGCGTCGGCGAGCAGACCGAGGAGTTGGCGTAGCCCTCGGTGAAGCGCAGGCCCTCGGCCGCCATGCGGTCGAGCACCGGCGAGCAGCCGCTGCGCCCGCCATAGCAGCCGAGGTCGGCGTAGCCGAGATCGTCGGCCAGGATGAACACGAAGCTCGGGCGCATGGGGCGGGAGTGTAGCCGCCCGGGCCCGGCTAGCGTGGCCGTTTCGCCTCGTAGGCGGCGATCGCCTTCTTCAGATCGGTGTACTCCGCGCAGCCGAAGAAGCACAGGCGGTCGAGGCGCGCCAGGTGCTCCTTCGCCTTGGCCGGATTGTCCACCATGAGGTAAGCCTCGCCGATGTACTCGTGCGCGCCGCGATGCTTCGGCTCGAGCCGCAACGCCTCCTGGTAATGCGTGAACACCAGGTCCATGTCGGGCTTGGGCCCGTTGCGCAGCGCATAGGCATAGAGGTTGTGGTGCTCGGCGTTCGCCGCGCCCTTGTCCACGGCCGCGCGCAGCACCGCGGCCGCTTTCGCGTACTCCTGGCGGCCGACGGCCTCCCGGGCCGCGGCCAGCACCGGGTCCGCGGGGGCCGACGACGAGTCGTCGGCGGCCGGGACCGCCGCCGGAAGGAGCAGCAGGACTATCATCCATGGACGAATTGCCGACATGCGCTGTTCTCCTCCCGTGACCAGGGTCTCCCTCCTTGCCGCCATGCTCGCGCTAACACTGGCCGCGGGTCCGGCATTCCCCGAGCTGCCCGCGACGCGCGCCGAGGCGCTCGCCGCGCTCGAGAACCCGGTGACCGAGCGCCGCGCCGAGGCCGTGGTGTGGGTCGCCAACCACGGTCGCATGGAGGACACGCAGCTGCTGCTGCTGCGGCTGCGCGACGACAGCCTGTTCGTGCGCGACTACGCCGAGCGCGGATTGTGGCTGCTGTGGAGCCGCTCGGGCGAGACGGCGATCGACCAGCTCATGGCGCGCGGCGTGGAGGAGATGCAGGCCGGGCGCCACGACGCGGCGGTCGCGACCTTCTCCGAGGTCGTCGGCCGCCGGCCGGATTTCGCCGAGGCCTGGAACAAGCGCGCCACCGTGCAGTACCTGGCGGGCAACTACCAGCGCTCGCTCGAGGACTGCGGCGAGGTGATCCGCCGCAATCCGGTGCATTTTGGCGCGCTCTCGGGCTACGGCCAGGTCTACTTCGCGCTGCAGGATTACGAGCAGGCGATCCGCTGGTGGCGGCGCGCGCTCGAGGTGAATCCCAATATGCTCGGCGTGGAGGTCCAGCTCAGGCACGCCGAGGAACTGCTGCGCGAGAAGCGCGGGCGCAGCACCTAGGGCCTCGCCATGCCGCACGCCGCGATCGACGTCCATACCCATATCCTGCCGCCCGGCTGGGACGACTGGGCGGCGCGCTACGGCGTGAGCGGCTGGCCGTCCTGCCGCCTGCACGACGCCTGCAACGCCACCATCTACCTCGGCGAGAAGGAGTTCCGCAAGATCGACGAGCGCTCGTTCGCGCCCGCGCGGCGCATCGCCGACATGGACGCCGAGCGCATCGGCCTGCAGATGATCTCTCCCGTGCCGGTGATGTTCTGCTACTGGGGGCCGGCGCAGGCGACCGACGCTTTTGCGCGCATGCAGAACGATTTCATCGCCGGCGTGGTGCGCGAGCACCCGGGGCGCTTCGTCGGCGCCGGCACGGTGGCGCTGCAGGACGCGGCGCTCGCCGTGCGCGAGCTCGAGCGCCTGAAGTCGCTCGGCTTTCCCGCGGTGGAGATCGGTGCGCACGTCAATGGCCGCGACTTCGACGATCCGCAGCTGTTCGACTTCTTCGCCGCCGCCCAGCAGCTGGACATGGCGGTGTTCGTGCACCCGCAGGGGCCTTCCATCGGCCAGGAGCGCATGGGGCAGTACTACCTGCCCTTCATGGTCGGCTATCCGTCGGATTCGGCGCTCGCGGCCGCGCGCCTCATCCTCGGCGGCGTCCTGCAGCGCCTGCCGCGCCTGCGCATCTGCTTCGCGCACGGTGGGGGCTCGTTCCCGGCGGTGCTCGGGCGCCTGGACCACGGGCACCGCGTGCGCCCGGAGGCAAAACGATTCATCGCCGAACCGCCCGCGCACTATGCGCGCAGCCTGTATTTCGATACTCTCACGCACGACGCAAGGCTGCTCGCCTTCCTGCTGGAGAAGTTCGGTTCCGAGCGCATCATGATCGGCAGCGACTATCCCTTCGACATGGGCGTCGAGCATCCGCTCGCGCAGCTGGACGGCGTGGGCCTGACCCCGGCCGACGCCGAGAACATCACGCATCTGACCGCCCGGCGCTTCCTGCGCCTTTCCTGACAGAGAAGGAGAACAACATGAGACCGCTCGCCGCCCTGCTGCTCGCGCTCGCCGCCACGCTGGCGCAGGCGCAGTCCTACCCCACCCGGCCGATCACGTTCATCGTGCCATTCGGCGCGGGCGGCCCGGCCGACATCTACGCGCGCTTCCTCGGCCAGCGCATGCAGGCCTCGCTCGGCCAGTTCGTGGTGGAGAACCGCCCCGGCGGCGGCTCGGTGGTCGGCTCGACGGCCGTGGCGCAGGCCGCGCCCGACGGCTACACGCTGCTGGTGATGTCGAACACGCACACGGTGAACGAGACACTGATCCCGAAGAAGCCCTTCGAGCTGATGCGCGACTTCGTGCCGGTGGCGCCGATCAACTACTCCGACCTGCTGCTGGTCGTGCATCCCTCGGTGGGCGTGAACGACGTCAAGGGCCTGATCGCGCTCGCCAAGAGCCAGCCCGGCAAGCTGAACTACGCGTCCTCCGGCCCAGGCACGCCGTACCACATGGCCGGCGAGCTGTTCAAGTCGCTCGCCGGCATCGACGTCGTCCACATCCCGCACAAGGGCAGCGACGGCGCGCGCCTGTCGATCCTTTCCGGCCAGGTGCAGATGATGTTCGATGCCATCACCACGATGGCGCCGAACGCGCGCGCGGGCAAGGTGAAGGCGCTGGGGACGAGCGGCAAGGCGCGCTCGAACATCATGCCGGACGTGCCGACCGTGGCCGAGGCCGGCGTGCCGGGCTACGAGGCGACGATCTGGCTCGGCGTGGTGGCGCCGAAGGGCACGCCGCGGGAGATCGTCGAGCGCCTGAACGCCGAGATCGGCAAGGTCACCTCGAGCGCAGAGGTGAAGGAGGCGTGGGCCAAGCAGGGCGCGAGCCCGCTCGCCATGAAGCCCGACGAGTTCGAGCAGTACCTGATCGCCGACATCGCCAAGTGGCGCAAGGTGATCACCGACGCCGGCATCAAGCGCGACTAGACGTAGTCCTTGGAGGCCGCATCGGCATCGACCGGGCGGCCGACCAGGAACCCCTGCACGGCATCGCAGCCGAGGGTCGCGAGCAGCTCGCGCTGCGCTTCGCTCTCGACGCCCTCGGCGACCACCGCGAGGCCGACGGCGCGCGCCAGACCGATGATGCCGCCGAGCAGCGCGGCCGCGCCCGGCGCCTCGGGCGCGCCGGCCACCACCGAGCGGTCGATCTTCAGCCGGTCCACGGGCAGCTGGCAGAGCGCCGGCAGGCTGCACGGCCCGGTGCCGAAGTCGTCGATCGACAGCGACACGCCCACGTCGCGCAGCTTCTTCAGCGTACTCGCCGACACGTCGGGCTGGTGCATGACGCTGGCCTCGCTCACCTCCAGCGCCAGCAGCGTCGGCGGCAGCCCGCTGTCGGCGAGCACGCGCCGCACGCGCTCGATCAGCCGCGGGTCGTGGAACTCGCGCGCCGACAGATTCACGGCCACCTGCACGCCGTGCTCGGTGCCGATGAACGTGCCCCAGCGGCAGGCCTCGGCCAGCACCCACTCGCCGATGCCGAGGATCAGGCCGCTATCCTCCGCCACCTGCAGGAAGTCGCCCGGCGCCACCTGCCCGTGCTGCGGATGCTGCCAGCGCAGCAGCGCCTCGTGCGCCACCACCGCGCCGTCCTTGAGCCGCACGATCGGCTGGTATTGCACCAGCAGCTCGCCCTTGGGCACGGCGACGCGCAGGTCCGACTCGAGCGCCAGGCGGCGCGACGCCGCCTGGTTCATCTGCTCGGTGAAGAACTGGTAGCGCGCGCGCCCCGATTCCTTGGCGTGGTACATGGCCGCGTCGGCGTTCCTGAGCAGCATGTCGGCATCGCGCCCGTCGTCGGGAAACACCGCGATGCCGATCGAGGGCGTGACCGTCAGGTCGCGGTCGGCGGCGTGCACCGGCTGCGACAGCGTCTCGATGATCTTGGCGGCCACGCTCGCCACGTCGGTCGAGCGCCGCGCCTCCGGCAGCACGACCACGAACTCGTCGCCGCCCACGCGGCACACGGTGTCCACCTCGCGCAACTGCGTCACCAGCCGGCGCGCGACCTCCTTCAGCACCAGGTCGCCCACCGAGTGGCCGAGCGAGTCGTTGATCGCCTTGAAGCGGTCGAGGTCGACGAACATCACCGCCGTCTGCCGGCGGTTGCGCTGGCTCAGCGCCAGCGCCTGCGTGAGGCGGTCTTCCAGCAGCCGGCGGTTCGGCAGCCCGGTGAGCGCATCGTGGTCGGCGAGGTGCTGCGCGCGCTCCTGCGCCTCGCGCAGCTCGGAAGTGCGCTCGGCCACCACGCGCTCCAGGCCTTCGCGCGCCGCGTGCTCGGCGGACACGTCGTCGTAGATCCAGATCGAGCCCTCGAGCGGCTGCGCCGGGTCGATCGCCTTGCCCACCAGCTTGCACCACACGACGCTGCCGTCCTTGCGCCGCAGCCGCCGCTCCACGGTGTAGGCCTCGCCCTGCGCGAGCTGCGCGTAGCTCGCGCGCCCCACCTCGTCGTAGGTCTCGGGCTCGCCGTCCACCCGCGCAGTGCTCTGGCCGTTCAGCTCGCCCGGCGCGTAGCCCAGCATGCGCTCCAGCGCGCCGTTGCAGCGCTGGAACTGGCGGTTCCTGACGAAGGCGATGCCGACCGTGGCATTGTCGAGGATCAGGTTCTGCTCGGCGAGCGCGCGGCGCACCTCCTCGCTCGCGCGCTTGGTCTGCGTGATGTCCTCGAACAGCCACGCGGTGCCCTTGCCGGGATCCCCCGGCTGCAGCGCGCGGCCGGTCATGCGGCACCAGAAGCCGGTGCCGTCGCGCCGGCGCATCCACTGCTCGCGCGAGTGCGTGCCGCCGGCGGCGAGCTCGGCGTAGTGCAACTCGGCCTCGGCGTACTCCTCGTCGGTGAAGTAGAACTGGCGCGTGGTCGCGCCGGTCACCTCGCCCGGGTCGTAGCCGAACAGCTCTTCGAACCTGCGGTTGCAGCGCAGCACCTTGCGGTCGCGCGCGAACGAGATGCCGACCACGACGTTGTTCAGCAGCGCGTCCTGCTGCGCGAGCAGGCGCTCGAGCTCGTCGCTCGCGCGCCGCTGGTCGGTGATGTCCTCGGTGATCCACACCGCGCCCTTCTGCGGGTCGGCCGGATCGATGGCGCGGCCCACGGCGCGCACCATGAACGTGCTGCCGTCCTTGCGCTTGCGCGACACGACCTCCTCGACCTGCACGCCGCCGCGCATGCGCGCATGCACCTCGAGCGCCTTGCGGCTGTCCTCGTCGGCCGGAAACAGGGTCGCCGTGGGCTTGCCGATCAGCTCGCCCTGCGCGTAGCCGTGCATCTGCTCGAAGCGGGCATTGCAGCGCACGATGCGGCCGTCGCGCAGGAACACGATGCCGATCGACGCGGTCTCGAAGATCGCCGCCTGCTCGCGCACCAGGCGCGCGACCTCGTCGGCGTGGCGCTTGGACGCGGTGACGTCCTCGACGATCCACACCGTGCCGCGCCGCGGCTCGGCGCTGGTGATCGCCTTGGCGATCATGCGCGCGAGGAAGGTCGAGCCGTCCTTGCGCCGCATCTCCCACTCGAGGTCGAGCTGGCGCCCCGCCGTCAGCACCGGCACCGCGATGCGCCCCAGGGCCTCGTAGCTCTCGGGCGACGGGTAGACGACCTCGCCCGACTGTCCGATCAGCTCCTCGGCCTTCCAGCCGAACAGCTCGGCGAACTTCGGGTTGCAGAGGAAGAATTTGCGGTCGCGCGTGAAGGCGATGCCGATGGAGGCGTTGGCCAGCACGGCGTCGTACTCGAGCTGCGTGAAGCGCGTGCGGCCCGCGTAACTGGCCGGCGGCTGCTCGAGCTGCCCGCTGCCGGGGAGGACGCGGTCGTTCATCGCGCGGCGGCCAGCGCCCTGAAGTCGCGCGCGTACTCGCGCAGCCGGTCGACGGCGTGCGCGCGCTGGCGCTCGCTCAGCGTGCGCTCGACGTCGGCGAGCATGGCGGTCATGGCGTCGAGCTGGGCGCGATTGGCCGCGGCGAACGCGGGCTCGCGGCCGCGGTCCCAGTGCGCCGCCCAGTCGGCCAGCGCGCCGGCGCTCCTGCGCGCGCGCAGCATGGCGAGCAGCTCCGCCTGCAGGCGGCGGCGCTCCCGGTCGCGCGGCGCCGCGTTGTACGGCGCAGCGTCGTTGAAGCTGCGTACGCGGTCTCGTTGCGCATCGTTCAACTCGCCCAGCCAGTCCTCCAGAGTGTGCAGCAGGCGCTCGAGACGCCGCCGCCGTTGCTCCTCCGGCGTTCCGTCCAGCCACAGCCGGGCGTAGCGCCGGTTATCGTCCGCCAGGCGGCGCTCGAGGTGATCCACCTGCGCCGGCGAGAGCCGGTCGAGGAAATCGCCCAGGGCGGCGCCCGCGCGCCCGATACCCTCGCGCGCCTGCGCACGAACGGCATCGTAACCCCAAACCATGTCGTCCCGAGTGGCGCCGCGCTCGAGGCGCGCGGCCGCCTCGTCGGCGAGCCGCGCGTACGCGGGCAGCGCCTGCTTGCGGTGCCAGGCGAGCAGGGCCGCCGCGCGGCCGTCGAACTCGCGCGCCTGCTCGTCGCTCAGGTCGAGGTAGTGCGAGGCCCGCCAGCTCAGCCAGACGTCGGCGTTGTTGTAGGCGAATTCCACCGCGCTGCAGCCGGAAAGCAGCAGCGCCGCGGCGAGCAGCAGCGCGCGCCCGCTCACCAGTAGGTCTCTACCGTGATGTGGCCGGGCGCGCGCCGGCGGTGCTTGCGCATGCCGCGCGCGCCGAGCGCCGCCGTGACATCCTTCACCATCTGCGGATTGCCGCACAGCATCGCGTGCGAGCGCGCGGCCGAGAGCTCCGTGCCTGCCGCGCGCTCCAGTCGCCCATCGCCGATCGCCGCCGGGATGCGCCCGTCGAGCGCCCCCGGCGCGTGCTCGCGGCTGACGAACGCGACGCGGTGGAAGCGCTCGCCGCGCGTGCGGGCGACCTGCGCCAGCAACTCGCCGTAGACCTGCTCGTCGGCGGTGCGCGTCGCGTGCACCAGCACGACCCGGCGGAAGCGCTCCCACGGCGCCTCGGTGCGCAGGATCGAGAGGAACGGCGCGAGGCCGGTGCCGGTCGCCATCAGCCACAGGCTCTCCGCGTCCGGGACCTCCGAAAGCACCAGGAAGCCGGCGATTCCGCGCGCGACGTGCACCGTATCGCCCGCGCGCAGCGCCGCAAGCCGCGGCGTGAGCGGGCCGTCCGCCACGATGTTGTAGTAGAACTCGTGCGGCTCGCTGCCGGGCGGGTTGACGAACGAGTAGGGCCGGGCGATGCGCTCGCCGCCGACGTCGAGCGCGAGCTTGACGAACTGCCCCGCCTGGAAGGGACCGAGCGGCGCCTGCACCTGCAGGCTGAGGAGCCGGTCGGTCCAGTGCTTCTGGCCGACGACACGGCCTTCGAGCCACTTGCTCATGGCAAGCGGACGATCATAGCCGCGCGTCGGCGCGGATCAGGTCGGCGGCCCTCTCGGCGATGGCGATGACGGCGGCGTTGGTGTTGCCGGATACCACGGCCGGCATGACGGAGGCGTCCACCACGCGCAGCGCCTCGAGGCCGCGCACGCGCAGGCGCGAATCCACCACCGCGCGCTGGTCCGTGCCCATGCGGCAGGTGGAGGTCGGATGGAACACCGTCTCGCCGGACTGGCGCACGACTTCGAGCAGCTCCTCGTCGGTCACCACCTGCGGCCCCGGGAACTCCTCGCGCACGATGTAGC
>Ga0224505_10000478_pt1 | contig 27376 bp, 29 predicted proteins | sample SF_Jan12_sed_USG_FD_169102 | JGI IMG/M metagenome (GOLD analysis project Ga0224505, IMG submission 169102) | Sediment microbial communities from San Francisco Bay, California, United States - SF_Jan12_sed_USGS_4_1 | ecosystem: Environmental > Aquatic > Marine > Sediment | place: USA: California... | reverse complement strand
GGATTCGCGATCGGCTTCCTGGCGACGCGCTCGAGTGTGGACAACCTGGACGCCGTCGTCATCTGGGGCGCGCTGTTCGCCTCCACGCTGCGCTTTGCAACGCCTCTGGTGTTCGCCGCACTCGGAGGGCTGTTCTCGGAGCGGTCCGGGGTCGTGAACATTGGGCTCGAGGGAATGATGCTCATGGGATCGTTCTTCTCGATCTGGGGCGCCGATGTAACCGGATCGTGGGTACTCGGGATCCTCATCGGACTGCTCTCCGGAGCTTCGATGGGCTTGATCCATGCCTTCTTCTCGATCACGCTGCGCGCCGACCAGATCGTCGGGGGCACGGCGATCAACTTCCTCGCGCTCGGCATCACCGGCTACCTCTACATCCGCATCTACGGTGCGCAGGGCACGCCCTCGGAGGGTCTCTCGACGGTTCCCGACATCTCGCTGTCGTTCCTCTACGACGTTCCCCCGGATCGGTTCGGAGGCTTCCTCGGAGATTCGTTCGCTGGACAGGACCTCCTGGTCTGGGTCGGCTTCGCACTCGTGGTCGCGGTGTGGGTCGCCGTCTTCAAAACGCCTGCCGGGCTGCGGCTGCGGAGCGTCGGCGAGCACCCTCGTGCAGCCGACACGGTCGGAATCAATGTGTTCATGACTCGCTACGCAGCGGTGATTCTCTCCGGAATCCTCGCATCGGCCGGCGGCGTGTACCTCGCCCTCGGCTTCGTGAACAGCTTCGAGCCGAACCAGACCGCGGGACGCGGGTTCATCGCGCTCGCGGCGCTCATCTTCGGGAACTGGCGGCCGTTCGGAGCTGCGATGGCGTGCCTCCTGTTCGGTTTCTCGAGCGCTCTCGCGAAGAGTCTGCAGGAGTACTCGCTCTCCGTCTCGACTCTGTTCGAGGCGCTTCCGTACGTCCTCACGATCATCGCCGTGGCGGGGGTCATCGGCCGTTCCACGCCCCCGGCGGCGATTGGAAAGCCGTACGTCAAGCAGTAGCGTGGCTGCGGGTAGGTCAGGGGCCGCCTGGGGCTCGTTCCTCGCCGGCCTCGGTTCAGTCGTGTCGCTCCCGCTTGCGGTCTACCTGACGCGCTTCAGTGTGCACTACGACCTGCTCCACGCGGGCTTCGCGATCCCGGTCGCGGTGGTACTCGGCTTCGCTTCGTTGGCGCTTGCGCGCCAGGCCCGACTGCAGAGTGCACTGAAACTCACGGCGGACCACCGCAGCGGCCTCGCTGGGGTGGGGCGTGTGCTCGGGTTCGTCGGGATCTGCATGGCAGCGACCGGCCTGGTAGCGCTCGGCGTCTACGGGCTCCTGGAGTACGTCGGCTCGCGCGACTGACGAGCTTCGGGGAACTCCCTCTACACTTCGAGCTCATGTTCGACATCGGCTCCACCCTCCGTGAGGCTCGACTGCGCCTGGATCTCGACTTTCCCGAGCTCGAGGAGCGGACGAAGATCCGCCCCAAGTACCTCCGTGCGCTCGAGGACGAGCGGTTCGAAATCCTTCCTGCACCCACGTACATCCGCGGTTTTCTCCGCACGTATGCGGATGCCCTTGGACTCGACGGGCAGCCGTTCGTCGACGAGTACAACACGCGATTCGCTGTCGGCGAGGAAGACGCTCCCGTTCGCTCTCGCCGGGTGCCGGTTCAACGTCGAGACCGCGGAGTTCGTGAATCACGAATCGCCGTGCTCGCGCTCTTCGCCATCGCCGTCGCAACGGCTCTCGTCATCGCCGCCTGGAGGTTCGGTGGACCGGAAGGTGAGACGGTCCCAGGACTCGTTTCACAAGGCGTGAACCAGGTCAAGCCGAAGCCAGCGGGCGCGGGGCAGAAGACTCGGCTGGCCGTGCGCGCAGTCACCGGCGGCTCGTGGATGGAGGTTCGTGCAGGATCGACCGCCGGAGCGCTCCTCTACAGCGGGACGCTCGAGCGAGGTCAGCGAAAGACGTTCGAAGGCGCGCGGCTCCAGCTCGCCCTGGCCGAGCCGCAGAACGTGTCCGTGCGCCTCAATGGCAACCGCGTCGACTTGCCCGTGGGGACGACGTTCGTCGTCACCCCGCGTCGGATTGCCCGCACGACCTCTTGACGCGTCCGCGAGCGGCCATCGTCGTGACGGGCAGCGAGCTCGTCCGTGGCGAGCGCAACGATCGCAACGGGCCGTTCCTCGCCGCTGAGGCGGTACGGCTCGGCCTCGAGCCCGAGCGCATCACCATCGTCGGTGATCGGCCGGAGGATCTCGAGCAGGCCTTCCGACAAGGGTTCGACGCAGATCTGTGCCTCATCTCAGGCGGGCTCGGTCCGACGCACGACGACCGCACCATCGAGCTCGTTGCGCGCGTGGCGGGGCGAGCGCTCGCGGTGGACGAGGCGCTCGAGCGGGACATCGACAGCGTCTCGCGGATGATCGCGGACAGGCTAGGGCGTCCCTACGCGGACTTCACGACCGGCGTTCGCAAGCAGGCGACGCTCCCGGAAGGCGCTCTCTCGCTCGGTCTCGCCGGTACCGCACCAGGAGTGGTCCTCGACGCAAACGGCTGCGTCGTCGTCGTGCTACCCGGCCCGCCGCCCGAGCTTCGCCGCCTCTGGCCGCGTGCGCTCGAGACGGAGCCGGTGCGGCGCGTGCTCGAACGAGCGCCTGCACGGGAGCACAGGATCCTCCGTTTCTTCGGAACGCCGGAGTCCGCCGTCGCAGAAGCGCTCGCCGACGCCGGCGGGGACGGGAATGGTGTCGAGGTCACGATCTGCGCTCGCGACTTCGAGATCAACGTCGATGTCGTCGTGGAGCCTGGCTCGGAGGAACGCGCAACCGCTTTGGTGGGATTCATGCGGGAGCGGCTCGGGAAGCACTTTTTCAGCGAGAGCGACCGCACGATCGCCGAGATCGTTCTCGATCTCTGTCGGGCGGGCAGGCTCACCCTCGCGACGGCCGAGTCGTGCACCGGCGGCATGGTTGCCGCGCGGCTGACGGCTGTGCCAGGCGCCAGTGACGTGTTCCGCGGGAGCGTCATCGCCTACGCGAATGCGGTGAAGGCGAGTGAGCTCGGAGTTGCGCAGGATGTCCTGGATCGTCACGGTGCGGTCTCCGCCGAGACCGCTGCTGCGATGGCCCACGGTGTGCGCGTGCGTCTGGGTGCGGACGTCGGCGTCGCGGTGACGGGTGTCGCCGGGCCTGACGGCGGTACTGCGGAGAAGCCGGTCGGTCTCGTATTCGTCCACGCCGCCGGCCCGGACGCCGAGGAAGCGCGCCGCACCGAGCTGCCCGGCGACCGGGAGATGGTTCGCGGGCGCGCGACGGCTGCGTCGCTTCACCTTGTTCGTCGATTGTTGGAGAGCCGACACACTTCGACGTGAGCGCAGGCGGTACCGTCGAGGGAGATGACCGACTCAGGCTCTTTCTCGCGCTCGAGCTCCCGGGAGAGGTCGTGGCAGAGCTCGTCGCCTGGGTCAGGCTTCACCTTGTCGGTGGGAGGCCCGTGTCGAGCTACCACATCACCCTTGCCTTTCTGGGAAGTCAGTCCCATTCGGCGCTCGGCCCGATCCGGAGCATCCTTCGGGAGGAAGCGGCCGCGACGAGGCTGTTTCGACTCGAGCTCGTGCGCTACCAAGAGACGCGCTCGGTCGGCATGCTCGTTCTCGCCGATCCGAGTGGGGAGGCGGCACGGTTTGCCGATCGGCTTCAACGCCGGCTCGAGAATGTCGGTGTGTACCGGCGAGAGGCGCGAGCGTGGCTGCCACACGTCACCGTCCTGCGGTTTCGAGAGCAGCCACGCCTTGACCCGCCGCTGCCCCAGATCAGTCCGTTCGCTCCGTCCGGCGCGAGTGCTTTGCTTTCACGCCTGCACCCGTCGGGGGCGCGGTACGAGGTAGTGGAGTCGTGTTCGTTGGGCCATGTCGTTGATGACAGCAGAGCCGGGAGGATGAGAAATGAAGCGTGAGGAAGCTCTCGACGTCGCACTCGGGCAAATCGAGCGACAGTTCGGCAAGGGGTCGGTGATGCGGATGAGCGATCGTCCCCAAGTGGCCGTCGGCGCGGTTTCGACCGGGTCGCTGGCACTCGACATGGCGCTCGGCATCGGAGGCTTGCCCCGCGGCCGCGTCGTCGAGATCTTCGGCCCCGAGGCATCGGGAAAGACGACGCTCGTCTACCACGCGATGGCAGAGGCTCAGCGACGCGGTGGCATTTGCGCCTTCATCGACGTCGAGCACGCGATGGACCCTTCATACGCGCGCCGGATCGGGGTCGACATCGACCAGCTCCTGGTCTCGCAGCCCGACACGGGAGAGCAGGCCCTCGAGATCGTCGAGCTCCTCATTCGCTCGGGCGCTCTCGACGTGGTCGCGGTCGACTCCGTCGCCGCCCTCGTCCCGAAGGCCGAGATCGAGGGTGAGATGGGTGACTCCCACATGGGCCTCCAGGCCCGCCTGATGAGCCAGGCATTGCGCAAGCTCGCGGGCACGCTCAATCGCACCGACACGATCTGCATCTTCACGAACCAGCTCCGCGAAAAGATCGGCGTCATGTTCGGCAACCCGGAGACGACGCCCGGCGGTCGTGCGCTCAAGTTCTATTCGTCGGTGCGCCTCGACATCCGCCGCATCGAGACGCTCAAGGACGGCGCCGAGGCGTTTGGCAACCGCGTTCGCGTCAAGGTCGTCAAGAACAAGGTCGCCCCGCCGTTCAAGCAGGCGGAGTTCGACATCATCTATGGGTCCGGAATCCCGTGGGAGGGTACGGTCCTCGACGTCGCGCTCGAGAAGAAAGTCGTCCAGAAAGCGGGCTCGTACTTCAGCTTCGAGGACGTCCGGCTCGGGCAAGGGCGACAGAACGCCACTGCGTTCCTGAGTGAGAACCCCGACCTCGTCCAGCAGATCCTCACCCGGATCCAATCCGAGGCTGCGGAGGATCAGATCATCTCTGCGCGCCTACTCCCGTCGCAGCCGCACTCCGAGGAGGCGGTCGAGATAGAGATCGAGGAGGCCGTGCCCGTCGAGAGCTGACGTCGCCTCGATCGGGAGCTCACATGGGAGTCGACGCAAAGACCGGCGACGCGTACGAGTGCGCGCTCCGCGCGCTTCACCATCGAGATCGGACCGAGTTCGAGATCCAAGAGCATCTCCAGGCTCGTGGTTTCTCGGAGGACGACTATTCGCAGGCGGTCGTGACCCTTCGCCGCAACGGCCTCGTCGACGACGAGCGCTTTGCGCAGTCGCGGGCGTCGTTTCTCGTGGAGCGCGGTGCCGGGAATGCTCTCATCCGTGCCCGTCTAGGAGAGGCGGGTGTCGCGCGCGAGCTCGTCGACGGCGCGCTCGAGGCCGTCGAGGGAGAAATAGCGCGCGCGCGCCGCATCGTCGGACGCCGTGGAGCCTCGCCGAAGACCGCCCGCTACCTCTACGGGAAGGGGTTCTCTCACGGCGTGATCGCCGCCGTCATTGCAGAGGATGACGGCGGCGAGTTACGATGAGCGAGCTTCACCAGGCATTTTCCTGCTCGCAAGCGATTCCTGAATCCATGAACTCGATATCAACCCTTGATGACCAGCCCAACCGGCCGAGCATCGGCCGACAGCGGAGGACGCACCACCACCCGAGGTAGCGGTCGTGGGCAGACTCCGGTCGCGGCCGAGCAGGCCGACTGCCGGGTGTGAGCACCGCGGCGAAGCCGCGGACAACGGAATCCTCCACGGAGGCCTTCATGCTCTCGGCTGTTGCGGCGCTCATCGGAATCCTCGTCGGAGCTCTCGCGGCCTCGATGATCCTTCTTGCCCGCTCGAGCTCGCGTGTCCGCAAGACCGAAGCGGAACGGAATCGTCTCCTCGCCGAGGCTGGGCGTGAAGCGGACGCGATCCGCCGCGAGGCACAGGTCGACGCGCGCGAGCAGGCCGTTCAGCTGCGGAGCGAGATCGAGGCGGAGGTCCAGGATCGGCGCGTTCAGATCGCGAAGATCGAGGAGCGCATCCTCCAGAAAGAAGTCGCGGCGGACGCAGCGCTGACCGAGGTCGAGCGCAAGGAGCAGGGCCTCGGCGACCGGGAGGTACATGTCAAGGCTCTTCAGGAGGAGATCCGCGAAGCGCAGAAGGAAGCACTCGGAGCACTCGAGCGCATCTCGGGCCTCACCGTCCACGACGCCCGCCAGCAGCTCCTCGAGCGCTCGAAGGATCTCATCCGGCATGAGCTCGCTCGAGACGTACGCCAGATGGAGGAGGAGGCCCGTGCCGACGCGAGACGCCGCGCACGAGCACTCATCGCAGACTCTCTCCAGCGCGTTGCGGCGAGCCACACAGCGGAGGCCACCGTCTCGGTCATCGAGCTCGCATCGGACGACCTCAAAGGCCGCATCATCGGCCGCGAGGGTCGCAACATCCGCGCTCTCGAGCACCTGACCGGAGTCGATTTCATCATCGACGACACGCCGCATGCTGTCGTCCTCTCGTCCTTCGACCCGCTGCGCCGCGAGATCGCGCGGGTCACCCTCGAGAAGTTGATCGAGGACGGGCGAATCCACCCCGCTCGGATCGAGGAGATGTACTACCAGTCGAAAGCGGAGCTCGACGAGCACATCCTGCAGGCGGGGGAGCAAGCGGTTTTCGAGGCCAACTGCGGTGAGTTCCACGAGGAGCTCGTCCGAATTCTCGGTCGGCTGCGATATCGGACGAGTTACGGCCAGAACGTCCTCAAGCACACGCTCGAGGTGGTTCATCTCGGCGGGATCATGGCTGCCGAGCTCAAGGCGGGGGTCAAGACGACCAAGCGGGCCGCTCTACTGCACGACATCGGCAAGGCCATGAGCCACGAGGTGGAGGGGTCACACGCGCTCATCTCCGCGCAACTCGCGCGGCGGCACGGCGAGTCGGAGGGCGTCGTTCATGCGATCGAGGCACATCACTCCGAGGTTCAGCCGCAGACCGTCGAGGCAGTCCTCCTGATTGCCGCCGATGCGGTCTCTGCCTCGAGACCGGGCGCGCGAGGCGAAAGCCTCGAGAACTACATCCGTCGGCTCGCGGCGCTCGAGGAGATTGCGACGGCGAAGCCCGGGGTCGCGAAGGCATACGCGCTGCAGGCGGGACGGGAGATTCGCGTGATCGTCGAGCCGAGTGAGATCGATGACGACGCTGCCGTGCTGCTCTCGCACGAGATCGCACGGGAGATCGAAGATCAGCTCGAGTACCCGGGCCAGGTCAAGGTCATCGTGATCCGCGAGAGTCGCGCCATCGAGGTCGCGAAATAGACGTCGGCGCCGCAGCCCGAATCTGGGTCGAGGTCTGGTCGAACGCCTGGCCCAAAAGAGATGTAGAGGCGATTGCAGCGCTTTACGCGGAAGACGCCGCCTTCTATTCACACCCGTTTCACGACCCTCAAGTGCCGCGCGAGTACGTCGCATGGGCGTTCGCGGATCAGGCAGATGCCGTGTGCCGATTCGGTGAGCCGGTCGCGGACGGAGCTCGCGCGGCCGTGGACTGGTGGGCCGCGATCACGTCGGTGGACGGCTCCGTCGAGACGATCGCTGGAACATCCCTACTCCGCTTCGACGAAGAGGGTCTCGTTGTCGAGCAGCGCGACGCATGGGCAGGAGTCCCGGGACGACACGAGCTCACTGTCTGGGCTCGGTAGCCCGGACCACCTAGGATTCCGAGATCTGTGAGGCGCTATCACGTCACTACGTTCGGATGCCAAATGAACGCCCACGACTCGGAGCGCATCAAGGGCATGCTCGAGTCTCTTGGTCTCGGTGAAGCAGTCTCACAGGACACGGCTGACATCGTCGTGTTCAACACGTGCACGATCCGGGAGAAGCCGGACACACGGCTCGCGGCCTACCTCGGCAACGCCGCGGCGCGTAAGCGAAACCGACCCGATCTCGTGATCGCCGTCGGGGGATGCTACGCGGAGGCGCAGCGCGAGCGCATCTTCGAGCAGTACCCATTCGTCGACGTCGCCTTTGGGCCCGGATCGATCCCACACCTCGCGGACTGGATCGGCGCCGGAGGCCTTGGAGTCTCGTCGGGCCGTTTCAGGACGCACGAGCACTTCGCCGCAGATCTCCCTCAACGACGCGAACGGTCGTTCCAAGCCTGGGTGCAAGTGTCGATGGGCTGTAACTCCAAGTGCGCCTACTGCATCGTCCCGGCGGTCCGCGGCCGCGAGCAAAGCCGCCGACCCGGCGAGATCGTCGCCGAAGTGAGCGCACTCGCCCGTAGCGGTGTGCGCGAGGTCACGCTCCTCGGCCAGAACGTCAACTCGTGGGGGCGTGATCTCGCGCCGGACCTACACACGGAGTTCGGGGAGCTGCTCCGGGCGTGCGACGCGATAGAGGGGATCGAACGCATCCGCTTCACGAGTCCTCATCCGAAGGATTTCCGGGAGCCCGTCGTCGCAGCGATCGCCGACTGCGCGAGCGTCTGCGAGCACATCCATCTGCCGTTGCAGTCGGGGTCGCCGCGGATCCTCAAGCGGATGCGTCGGACATACGACCGCGATCGATACCTACGGCTGGTCGAGACCCTCCGCGGAGCCGTACCGGGACTTGCGCTCGGGACCGACCTCATGGTCGGGTTTCCGGGCGAGACCGACGACGATTTCGCAGAGACCCTTGCGGTCGTCGAAACCGTGCGGTTCGACAGCGCCTTCACCTTCATCTTCTCACGCCGCGCCGGCACCGAAGCGGCAGACATGCCGGACCAGGTGCCCCAGGAGATCAAGCATGAGCGCCTCGAACGCCTCGTCGAGGCGACACAGCGCATTGCCGCGGAACGCAACGCCGAGCGACTCGGCGGCATCGAAGAGGTTCTCGTCGAAGGATCGAGCCGAACGGACGCGGCGATTCTGCGCGGGCGCACGCGGCGAAACACGATGGTCAACTTCGCCGGCTCGTCGTCGGCGGGCAGTTTCGCGATGGTTGCGATCGATGGGTCAACCTCGACGACACTCCGCGGACGCGAGGTTTCGCTCGTGGCCGCCTAAGCGAGCGGCTCCCGGCGATCTTTCACACTTTCGGGACAGCTGTCACACACATGCAACGGCACCGGCGATACGGTGAAAGCGGGTGGTGGGCTGGGGCGCCCCGAGGGACATGACCTCATCGTTGCCGGAGGTGATCGCGATCTTCGGTCCGACGGCGTCCGGGAAGTCGGCGGCCTCGGAGATCGTCGCCGTCGAGCTTGGCACCGAGGTCGTGTCGGCGGACGCGTTGCAGGTGTACAGCGGGTTGCCGATTCTCACGAACCAGCCCGAGCCCCCGACGCACCTCGTCGCGATCCGGAGTCTGTCGCAGGAGTTCTCCGTCGGCGAGTACGCCAAGCTCGCCCACGACGAGATCGACGAACTCGTTCGAGCCCACGGAGTCGCCGTTGTCTGCGGTGGGACAGGCTTGTACCTGCGAGCCGCGCTCGCCGAGCTCGAGCTACCGCCCGCCGTAGAAACGAGTGTGCGCGCACGCTGGGAATCGTTCTACGAGAGCGATCCGAGCGCCGCGTACATGCGACTCCAAGAGCTCGATCCGGCTGCCGCCGCCATGGTGCATCGCAACGATCGCCGGCGGGTCGTCCGTGCGCTCGAGCTTGCCGAGGGAGGCGGCTCGCTGGTGCCTACCCACGGCCGCCTCTGGTCGACGGAGACGCGCCGGCCGACCTTGGTGGTGGGACTCGAGTTGCCGCCAGACCGGCTCGAGCAACGAATCCGTGCTCGGACTGAGGCGATGTTCGCGCGAGGCGTACTCGACGAAGTACGGCGGGTTCTCGCCGGTGAGATCTCGAGGACGGCCGAGAAGGCGCTCGGCCTGCGCGAGCTCACCGAGCTCCCTTCCGAGCTCGCTCAGGAGCGACTCATTGCGCGAACCAGGCGCTACGCGGCGTACCAACGGAAATGGATGCGGCGGATCGGTGGTGTCGTCATGATCAACGGCGACCGTTCCCCGAAGGAGGTGGCGGATGATGTCCTCGGTCTGGTCCGCGCTCGGTAACACGTACGTCGTCATCGAGCCCGATCCCGGGCGGTCTCTCGATCCTGCACAGGTTCCCGCTCTAGTAGGTGACACCGACGGCCTCGTGGAGGTGACGTCCGCCGGCATCGAGGACATGTCCATCGTCATCTGGAACCCGGACGGTTCACAGGCGGAGCTCTCGGGGAACGGCACCCGCATCGCCGCGGCGTGGCTCGCCGAACGCACGGGTACTCGCCGGATCTCGATTCACGTCGGCGCGCGTCAGGTCGTCGCCAGAGTGCTCGAAAGTGGCGACATCGAGCAGGACCTCGGCGACGTGCACGTCGGCTCGAGAGAGGTCGTGGCCGGCACTGCCTTCGTCCCGGTCTCGGTGGGCAACCCACACGCCGTCGTGGTTGGAGACCCAGACGAGATCCAGCGCGTTGGGCCGCTCCTCGAGACCCACCCGCGGTTCCCCGACCGCACGAACGTCCAGGTCGCCCGGATCGACGGACCCGGCGAAGTCACGGCACGCGTGTGGGAACGCGGGGTGGGGGAGACAACATCGTCCGGAACGAGTGCAGTCGCCGTCGCAGCCGCGACCCACGGGGCGGGCGAGGTCCTGGTTCACTTTCCCGGCGGGGATCTGCGCGTCTTTCTCGAGAGTGGTCGCGCGCGTCTCACCGGGCCTGCGGTGCGCGTTCGCTAGCCCGCGTTCTCGGCGAGCTCGACGAGCCGCCCATCCGGATCGCGGAGGTACGCGGAGCGTCCCCACGGATACTCCCGCGGCTCGACCAGGAACGGCACGCCGTGCGCGCGCAGGTCGTCGCACGCGTCGTCGAGATCCGCAACGGAGTAGGCGAAGTGATCCTCGTTCGGCGGATCGCCTTCCATGGCCGCGGAACGCTCGTGCACGAGGAGCTTGGAATCTCCCGTGGCGAAGATCGCGCCGCCCGGCCACTCTGCGACGGGGGCAGCACCGAGAACGCGGGTATAGAACTCCGCAGCTACCTCCACATCGTCGGTAAAGAGGGCGATCTCAGCGACGGCGGTCACGTCGCGATCTCGAACTCGCGCAGGACGTCGTTGAGAGAGGTCTTGAGGTCGGTCGACGCGCTGCGTTCGCCGACGATCAACGCACACGGAAGGTCGTAACGCCCGGCCGGGTAGTCCTTCGGGCGTGTCCCGGGCAGAACCACTGAGCGCGGAGGTACGTACCCACGGTGCTCGACCGGCTCCGGTCCGGTGACGTCGATCACCGGGATCGACGCCGACAGCACGACATTCGGCGCGATCACCGCTCCTTCGCCGACGACCACACCCTCGACGACGACGGCGCGTGACCCGAGGAAAGCGCCGTTCTCGATGATCACAGGCTGCGCCTGCGGGGGCTCGAGCACTCCGCCGATCCCGACCCCGCCGGAGAGGTGAACGTCGGCGCCGATCTGCGCGCAAGAGCCGACCGTCGCCCAGGTGTCGACCATCGTGCGCGGGCCTACCCAGGCACCGATGTTCACGAAACCGGGCATGAGGACAACGCCCTCGGACAAGAACGATCCGTAGCGCGCGACTCCAGGGGGGACGACCCGAACGCCACGCGCTGCGTAGTCCGTCTTCACGGGGATCTTGTCGAGGAAGTGGAGCCCGCCCACGTCCATGGGTTCCACTTTCCGTATGCGGAAGTAGAGGAGAATCGCCTTCTTCGCCCACTCGTTCACCGTCCAGCCGGCTGCTGCCCGCTCGGCCACGCGCAGTTCTCCGCGATCGAGCAGCGCGACGGCCTCTTCGATCGGAGCCGGGTCGAGCTCGCCGCTCTCCCACAGCTCGTCGATACGGCGCGCCAGCTCCATCACGCGGCATCTTCCACGATCGCGCCGCGAAGGAACCGATCGAGCGTCTCGTACGCATGGACGAGGGCCGCGATCTCGACCCGTTCGTCCTGACGGTGCGCGTAGGCGGTGTGACCTGGACCGAAGTTCACCGCGTCGATGCCGTTCCCGGTGAAGTCTGCGACGTTGGTCCAGGCCTGCTTGGGCTCGATTTGGAGGTCGCCGGCGGCGCTCAGCGACCGCACGAGGACAGAACCGGTGACGACCCGAGCAGGGGCGGCATTGCTCGAGATCACGAGCAATGCCCCAGCGGGCGTGAGCGAGCGGAGATACGCCTCCGCCTCTTTCGGGGTTCGATCGGGCGGATAGCGCAGGTTGAGCGTCACTGTGGCCTCGCCCGGTATGACGTTGTCGGCAATCCCGGAGTCGAACCGCGTCACGGAGATGACCTCCTTGAACTCGAGACCATCAACAACGGCGACGCGTGGCTCGAGCTCGAGAAAGCTCGGCAGAGCGGCGACTGCGCGCTCGATCGCGCTGTCGGCGAGCCAGGGCCGCGCCGAGTGGCCGCTTGTCCCGCCGAAGACGAGCCGCGCGATGACGTTCCCGAGACAACCGGCCTGGATCCGTCCATCCGTCGGCTCGAGGACGATCGCCAACGCGGTGTCGTGAATCGCGCTCGACCCCTCGAAGAGCGCCGGAAGGGGGTTGTACTCGCCAGGCAACTCCTCGCGTCCGAAGAGAACGAGTCCGACGTCGTACGGTCTCGGAGGCCCCTCCGCGAGATCACGAACGAGCTCGAGTGCGACCGCGAGGCCGCCCTTCATGTCGCTCGCACCGAGGCCGTGCACCGCACCGTTCCGAAGCGCGCCCGGCAGGTTGCTCTGTGCAGGCACGGTGTCGTAATGCCCGGCCAGGACTACGAGCGGCACGTCACGCCGTCTTGCGGGAACGAAGAAGAACGCCTCGTCGCCCGCGTACTCGGCCACGAGCCCGGATGGAACGAGCGTGAGGATGTGCTCGCGAATAACGGCCTCGCTCCGACTGACGGACGGGATATCGACCAGCTCGAGCGTCCGCGCGGAAAGACGATCGGCGAGCGCGGTCACCGGCTCAGCCTACCGCGGCATAATCTCTTTTGTGACCGCTCGCCAGCCCGATCCCGCGCCTGGGGCGGAGCCGGAGCGCGGTTTCGTTGTCGGGGTCTTTCCGAAGGGAGTCGACGCCCGGACGGAGCTCGATGAGCTCGGCGAGCTTGCGCGCACTGCGGGCGTCACTCCCGTCGCCGAGATCGTCCAGCATCGCGCTCATCCCGATCCGCGCTTGTTCGTCGGGAAGGGAAAGCTCGCGGAGCTGAAGCAGGCCTATTCCGACTCGTCGGCAGAAGTGCTCCTCGTCGACGACGAGCTGAGCCCGACGCAGCAGCGATCGCTGGAGGACGCGCTCAAGGCTCGCGTCGTCGACAGGACGCAGCTGATCCTCGACATCTTTGCCCAGCACGCACGGAGCGCAGAAGGAAAGCTCCAGGTGGAGCTTGCGCAGCTCGAGTACAACCTTCCGCGCATGAGAGGAATGTGGCAGCACCTCGAGCGCCTCGGCGGCGGCGTCGGGACACGCGGCCCCGGCGAGAGTCAGCTCGAGAGCGACCGACGTCTGGCGCGAACGCGTGTCACTCTCGTCAAGCGGCGACTACGGACGCTGAGCGGGCAACGCGCAACACGCCGCAAGGAGCGACGCAGAACGACGGTGCCCACTATTGCGCTCGCCGGATACACGAACGTCGGGAAGTCGACTCTCCTCAACGCGCTGACGGGAGCTGGAGCAGCGGTCGACGATCGCCTGTTCGAGACGCTCGACCCGACGACGCGGGCGTTCGAATACGACGGGAAGCGCTACCTCGTAACGGACACCGTCGGGTTTATCCGGCGCCTTCCGACGCAACTCGTCGAAGGCTTTGCGGCGACACTCGAAGAGACGCTCGTTGCCGACCTCGTCCTGCATGTAGCCGACGCGTCGCTGCCCGAGCACCGACTGCGCGAGACGATCGACGCCGTGCAGTCCGTGCTTGCGGAAATCGGTGCGAACGACATTCCACTCGAGCTCGTGTTGAACAAGATCGACCTTCTCGACCCACTCGCTCGAAGGCGCATCGCGCACGGCTTCCCGCGAGCGCAACAGATCTCGGCGGACACGGGGGAGGGTCTTGACACGTTGAAGGCGCGGATATCCGACCTCTTCTCCGACCGGTTCGAGGATGTGCGCCTGCTCGTCCCCTATTCGGACGGTCGAGCGCTAGCCGAACTCTATGGCCTCGGCGCCCCGATCGCGGAGCGGCGAGACACACCGGAGGGCGTTCGCGTACGCGCACGGCTGCCTCGGCGGGAGATTCGACGGTTCGCGAGTTTTCTCGTGGCTGGAGGAGACGAGAAAGAGGCATCTGCGTCGTGATCGACGTACGTGTGCGCCGCCTGCGCGAGGATTCCGTCCTGCCGAGCCAGGCGTATCCCGGCGATGCGGGCCTCGATCTCGCGGCCTGTGAAGATGTGACACTCGAGCCCGGGGAGCGCGCGACGGTGTCGACTGGGATTGCCGTCGAGATCCCCGCCGGGTATGCCGGCTTCGTGCAGCCACGCTCCGGGCTCGCAGCGCGCCACGGGATCGGTGTTGTGAACTCACCGGGGCTGATCGACTCCGGGTACCGCGGCGAGATTCGGGTCGTCCTCTTGAACACGGACGCGCGGAACACGTTCACTGTCGAGCCGGGCATGCGAATCGCCCAGCTTGTCGTGGCACCCATAGCCGCTGTGCGCCTGGTCGAAGTCGAGAAGTTGGCCGCAAGCGAGCGTGGCGGAAAGGGCTTCGGCTCATCAGCGCAGTAAGCGTGGAACCTCGGATTCGTGTCTCGGCGATCCTCCGCTGGCGCGGGCGGATACTACTGCTTCGGCACGAGAAACGGACGGGCGAGGCATGGCTTCTTCCGGGAGGCGGCGTGCGGACCGGAGAGAGCTTGATTCAGGCGCTCCGGCGAGAGCTATGGGAGGAGACGGGGCTCTTTCCAGAGGGCGCTGAAGTACCGCTCGAGGGGCCGGTCGCACTGGTCGACTCGATCTCTCCGGAAAGCGCGCCGAAACGCAAGCACGTCGTGCACGTGATTTTCGCGGCCGACGTGTCCGGATCGCTCGAGGACGTCGCGTCGCAGGACGACGCGGTTCGTGGTCATCGCGCGTTCGACGTTCGCGAGCTGGACTCGATCGCCCTTCACCCTCCGATCCAGCGGTTCCTGCAGCGATGGCAGCCCGGCGACCCGGCGGTCTACCTCGGGAAGATGTGGGTTCCGTAGCTCGCACCACTTGGCATGCTTTCGCGACGGTCCGTGCGCCACTCGTACACCTGTCCTCGATACGCTGAAAGCGGGTGGTGGGCCGGGGTGCCCCTTGAGAATTCCGTTTCTAGCGACGGCCACCCCGCTTTCGAGCCCGCCCCGCCGCAATGCGGAAGGCCTCAGCTTCAAGAGTGTTCGGAAGCGGCTCCAACGGTTGCGGGTCGGTTCCGGACGCATGCGCCAGCGCCTGAGCGAGGAGCCAATCGGCCAGCCATGGGTTCCGCGGAAGCAACGGGCCGTGAAGATAGGTGCCGATAGCCCGACCGAGCCGACATCCCTCGAGTCCCGATTCTCCGTCGTTCCCGAATCCGAACATCACTCGCCCGAGCGGCGCTGCGCCTGGGTCGAGGAGCGTTCGCCCGGCGTGGTTCTCGAAGCCGGCGAGCTGGTGCTTCTCACCCGGGTCGAGCTCACACTCGAGTAGCACGTCGCCGATCATGCGCGTCACTCCTGCAACGGTCTCGTGTGGGAACAATCCGACGCCGGGCATGAACGATCCATCGCGACCCCCATACCCGCGGCCGAGGAGCTGGTACCCACCGCAAACCGCGAGGAGTGCCACGCCCGACGCATGCGCGGCCTGGATCGGTTCGCTCTTCCCGGCCAAGTCCGGAGCGACGAGTGCTTGCTCGCGGTCCTGGCCGCCGCCGACGTAGAGAAGGTCGTACGCATCTGGATCAACGGGATCTCCGATGCCAAGCGAGCGGACGTCGAGCTCGTGGCCACGGAGCGCAGCGCGTTGGTCGAGAACGGCAATATTTCCACGATCAGCGTAGATATTGAGATAGCCGGGGTAGAGATGGCCGACGACGATTCTCATCGTCGCTCGCCCTCCCAGTACGGGCGCACGAGCCCGCGCGTCGAGAGGATCTCACGCAGTGCCAGCATCGCCGTGTAGGTCGGGAGTACGACGAGCTCCGTCCCTACATCGACCAGAGCCAGGCCACGGTCGAGCGCTCGCTCGAGCGACGGCTCGACCTCGAGCCGTTCGTCGGGAAGTCCGCCGTAGAGCAGCCGCAATCCAAGCTCGGCCGCCCGCTCGCCGCTCACCACGACTCGCCCGACGTGTTCGAGGATGGGCTCGAAGTCAACGTCCCATATCCACGAGACGTCCTGTCCGTCGGCGATCGCGTCATTGAGCGCGAGCACGAGAACCGGCGGTACCCCCGTCTCGAGGGTGCGCAGCACCTCGTTCGCACCGGCCGGGTTCTTGACGAGGAGGACGACCACCGTCTTCCCGCCGGTCGGGATCCGTTCGAACCGGCCAAATGCGGCGCTGAACGCCTCGAGACCTGCCTGAACGTCGCTCAAGGACGCGCCGAGGGCAAGCGAGAGCGACGCTGCCGCCGTGGCGTTGTAGACGTTGTAGAGGCCGGGTAGAGCAAGCTCGACGTCAACGGCTCCGGCGGGCGCATCGATTCGGAATCGCGAGGCGACGAGACCGCGGAGCTCGATCTCTCGTGCGGCGATGTCGAGGGAGGGTCGCGCATGCTCACACGCAGGACAGCGGTAGTCCCCGAGGTGGCCCACGTACGCCGCCGCGTACTCGTACGGAGTACCGCAGCGAATGCAGTACTTGGAGTCTGCAGCATGCTGGAGCGCCGGGCGCGCATGGCGCGGATCGTCCAATCCGAACCGAAGTGTGTGCGGACGCGCGTCTGCGAGGCTTGCGACCACCGGGTCATCGGCGTTGACCACGAGCGTCGTCTCGTCGGGGAGTGCCCCAATCGCTTCTCGCCATCGCTCGGCGACGAGCTCGAGCTCGCCATAGCGGTCGAGCTGATCGCGGAAGAGGTTCGACAACGCGACGACCCTGGGATTCAACCGAGCGGTCGCCTCGGGGAGCGCACCCTCGTCCACCTCGAACAGACCGAGCTCGGCTCGTCGCGCCGAAACGAGCTCGGAGGCGATTCCCGAAAGCAAGTTCGCGCCGGACTGGTTCCAGGCGAGGCGGGTATTCGCACCGAGAATCCGCGCCGCCATCGCCGTGGTCGTCGTCTTGCCGTTGGTCGCAGACACGAGGGCGCTGCCCTGCTGCAACCGAGCGCCGAGAGCATCGACGGATCCGGGATCCAGCTTCCAGAGGAGCTTTCCGGGGAGAGTGGTGCCGCCGCCTCGGCCCGCCACGCGCGAGAGCGCTCCCACGCCACGCGCTGCCATCGTCTCGATCCCGAGTCGAACCCCCATCCGCGGCGAGGGTACCGAGTGGGGAGGGGCGCTCGCCCGCTCTGACGTGCTTGCAGAATCTCCAGAACGCTCTAAGCTAATTGCAAGCATGGCTCGACCGCGCGCACGCAAGCGTGGCCCGTTGCGCATCGACGAGGCGGAACTCGCCGCATTTCGTGCGGGCTTGCGCCGTCGTTACTCCGACGCGGAGATCCTCGAAGAGCTTCGTGCCGCAGCGCAGAGGCTCGGACGGTCGCCGACGATGCGTGAGTTCGCACAGGATCCCGAGGCGCGGGTTCATCCGCAGACGGTCATCGAGCACTTCGGGACCTGGAACGCGGCGAAGCGCGCGGCAGGACTATTCCCGCGTCGCTTTCTCACCCGCGACGATCTGCTGAATCAGCTCCAGGCGCTAGGAGACGAGCTCGGGCGCACACCGACTGCGCGCGACCTGGTCGCCCGTCGGCGAGCACTTCCCTCGGCGTCACTCTATGCACACACCTTCGGCTCTTTGGCGAACGCGCTTCGCGAGGCCGGGTTCGAGGTGCTTCAAGGCGAGGAGCGTCTCGAGCGGGCGATTTCCCAAGGGGTAACGCTTGCGCAGACGATCGGCCGGCTGCCCAAGATGTCCGACTGGGCGGACGCGCGACGGGACGACCGCGCGCTGCTGTCCGAGTGGCAGGTCTACCGGTTGCTCGACGTGCCCCGCGGAGCTTGGACCGCGTTCCAGTTTCTCGTCCGCGAGCGTCTGCGAGACGCAGGTGTGGACGTCTTGGCGGACGGATCCCTACGCAGCGGCGGCTGAGGCCAGTGCTGCGAGTCGCTCGAGGCACCACACGCCCTCGCGCGGAGTCCTGACTGGCGTGAGGGAGCCCTCCTCGCGATAGCGGCGATCAGTCCGGAATCGCCGCTCGCGGACGACTTCTCCTCCGGCGACGCGAAGAAGACGACCCTCGCGCACCTCCTGCACCTGGAGGCGCGTCTCGAGCGCCGCCTCGACGATCCTGAGTGCACGTCGCGTCGAGGCGAAGTAGAGCTCGTGCCGACCCCGCCCGATCCAGAGCGGACGCAGACGCCCCCGCGCGAGGAACAGAGTCGTCGAGTCTCGCTCGTCCAGCCACGCTGCGGCCATCGTGCCGCGCAGCTCGGTGAGGGCTCGAGCGTTGTGGCGATGGTGCTCCACCAGCGCGAAGATCGCCTCGGAGTCGACGGTCATGTTCGGTTCCTCGCGATCGATCCCGTAGCGCGCGAGTAGCGCGTCGTCGTTCTTGATGATTCCGTTGTGGATCCCGACGACGGCGCCATGCCGGATGGGATGGTTGTTGCCCTCGATCTCGGGGTGGCCCTTCGTAAAATCGCGCACGTGGATGAGGGCCTGTTGCGCGGAGCGGGGGAGAGCAATCGCCTCGAGGAGGCCACTTGCCCCGCCGCGTAACTTCGTCACGTCGATTGCTCCTTGATCGCTGCGCCACGCGTACCCGACTGCATCGGCGCCGCGCTCGGCGATTCCCGCGAGGAGTGCCTGCGCCGCAAGCGTTCGCTCGACCGTCGAGTCGGGACTGAGGCTATAGCCGGCTATGCCGCACATGAATCGCTCTTCTACTTTCAGGGTCAGACGCCACCAGAGACCGTAGACGACAGACATGACGGTTCTGTTTGTGAGGACCGTGTCGCATACGTTCGATCGGCTTCTCGCTCGAGCGGCAGATCCCTCGTCGGAGGATGTCATCCCTCAAGGGGGGCAACCTCACGGTCGATACACCCGCCGTGGAAGGGAACGCCGCTGAGCATCTCTTCGATTCTGCGGACGAAGAAGTACAGGTCGCAGCCGACGAGCCGGAATCGCGAGAGCGCCCGGATCTCGCTGGACCGAGCCCCGACGATCCACTGAAGCTGTACGTCCGCCAGATCGGTGATGGACGCCTTCTCACTCCGGGTCAGGAGCGCGAGCTCGCGCGCCGCAAGGACGCGGGCGACGAGGCAGCAAAGCGAAGGCTCATCGAGTCGAACTTGAGACTCGTCATGTCCATCACGCGCAACTACACACGCGCCGAGGTGCCGTTGCTCGACCTCATCCAGGAGGGGAACCTCGGCCTCATTCGTGCGGTCGAGAAGTTCGACTACACGATGGGTTTCAAGCTGTCGACCTATGCCACGTGGTGGATCAAACAGTCGATCTCCCGAGCGCTCGCCGAGCAGGGGCGCACGATCCGACTCCCCGTGCACGTCGCCGACCAGGTGCGCAAGGTAACGAAGACCCGGCGCCTGCTCGGCCAGAAGCTGAACCGAGATCCATCGCTCGAGGAGATCGCCGCCGAGATCGAGATCAAGCCGGAGCGTGTTCAAGAGCTGCTCGACCTCGTTCTCGACCCGGTGAGTCTGGAAACGCCGATTGGGGACGGAGACTCGAGCGTGGCCGATCTCATCCCGGATACGAACGCGAAGCAACCTGAGGCCGAGACGGCCGACAGAGCTCGCTCGTCGGAGCTCCTCGATGCTCTCGCGAAGCTCCAGCCTCGTCAGCGGCGCGTCGTCATCGAGCGCTTCGGCCTCGACGGCGTTCGCCCGAGGACACTCGAAGAAGTGGGCTCGAACCTCGGCATCACTCGCGAGCGCGTCCGGCAGCTCGAAGCACGAGCGCTACGCGAACTGCGTGCGGTCGCACCCGGGCTCGAGCTGTACCTGCGAACCTGACACCGAGGTTCCGCGCTAGGTCGCGTCGACCGCCTGCATCTCGCGCAGGCTGCCGAGCCGCCGGAGCGATTCGAGTTCGATCTGCCGTACGCGCTCCCGGGTGAGCCCAAGCCGCCTCCCGATCTCCTCGAGTGTTTGCGGCTCCGCGCCTGTGATCCCGTAGCGCATCACAACCACCTCGCGCTCGCGCGGGGGGAGAGCTGCGAGCGCGTGCCGAAGGGCCTCGCTCCGCAGATGGAGCTCGACCGCCTCTTCGGGGAGGGGCTCGTCGCCCGCGACGAAGTCGCCGAAGACAGCATCCTCGCCGTCGCCCACGGGAGCGTCGAGACTCGTCGAAGCTCGGGCGGCCGCCCGTACCTCGAGCACCTGCTGGACGGTCAACGACGCCTCATCCGCGATCTCGTCGATGGTCGGCTCGCGCCCGAGCTGCGTCCAAAGCAGGCGGTCGGCGCGGTTGATCTTCTGCAGGCGCTCGACGATGTGGACAGGCATGCGGATCGTTCGCGCCTTGTCCGCCAGCGCTCGCGCAACGGCTTGACGGATCCACCACGTGGCGTAGGTCGAGAACTTGAAGCCGCGCCGCCAGTCGAACTTCTCGACCGCCCGGATGAGCCCGAGCGTCCCTTCCTGGATGAGATCGAGGAATGGAAGTCCCTGATTTCGGTAGTTCTTCGCGATCGACACCACGAGTCGGAGGTTCGACTGGATCATCCGCTCCTTCGCGTCCATGTCGCCACGCTCGATCCTCTTCGCGAGCTCGACCTCCTGCGCTGCGGTCAGGAGATGGTGCCGGCCGGCCTCGCGCAGGAAGAGCTGCAACGCGTCGGTCGTCGTCTCGACCGGCGCGGTCAACGCAACGACGGCCTCGGAGTGAGGTGTCTGCTCGACGATCTCGATGCTTCGCTGGTCGAGCTCCCGCAGCAGCACGTCGTGTTCAAGCTCGGTGAGCTCGTACGTCTCGGCGATCTCGGCCAGATCGGACGCCCGAACCGTCCCGACCTGCTCGGACTGCTCGAGCAAGAGACGGATGTCCTCGAAGCCGAGGATGTTGTCGATGTCGACTTGGGTCACGCGCGGCGGGGGAACGAAACGAACGCGGTAGGAGACACTCTCTCGCGTTGCGCGCGCCGTGTCTAGGGGTGAAGCGAGAAAATCCCTCGGTTGGATAACGCCGCCGAGCCGGCCGATGGGCTCCGTGAGTGTGGTTAGGCTAGTCGCCGACGTGGGTGCCACCCCCCGATCCGACCCCGCTTTCGCCGAGCCGTTCGCGAAGAGCCCCGCGGACGAAGAGCTCTTGGAGCGGCTCAACGCGGCGCTCGCACCCGTCGAGGAAGCGGAGTACGTCGTCGACCTCGACGAGAAGTACCCGACGCTGCACGTCATCGGCGTGCCCCGCTCGGGGACGACGCTCCTGTATCAACTCATCGCCGCCGGCCTCGAGATCGGGTACGTCGACAACCTCACAGCCGCCTTCTGGCGTGCGCCGGTGTACGGGCTTCGCCTCTCGAGAAAACTGGGACTCCGACGGCTTGCCCCTTCGTTCGACTCGGCCTTCGGCCGGACGAAGGGAGTAGGGGAGCCACACGAGTTCGGATACTTCTGGAACTACCACCTCCGCTATCCCGGCCTGAGCGCTCTGCCGGACGGCCACGAGGAGGCGATCGACTGGCCCAGGCTGCGAACAGTTCTCGTGAACATGGCGCACTGGAACGGCGGTCCGATCGCGTTCAAACCGATGCTCCTCACGTGGCATCTCGAGCGGATGCACCAAGAGATGCCTGGAACGTGCTACGTATGGGTTCGTCGCGATCCGCGTGAGACTGCGTTGTCGTTGCTCTCGATGCGCCGGTCGCTCTTCGGCTCGTACGAGGCGTGGGCGTCGTTGCGTCCGTTCGGTCCAGAGTGGCTGGCCGACGAGCCGCCGTGGCGCCAGGTCGCCGCGCAGGTAGTCGTCCTCGATCAAACGATCGAAGCGGCGGCTGGGAACATCGGCTCCGACAGTCTGATCACCGTCGACTACACGAAGCTGTGCGCGACTCCGGGGGCGGTGCTGGAGCAGATCCGCGCGCTTCTAGGCGCAAAAGGGGACGTGCCCGACGTGCGCACGACGCCGCCGCGCGCCTTCGAACCGCGCAGGCAGAGCGAGCTCGAGGCAGAGTTCGGAGACCTGGTCGGCGAGGCCTTGACGCATTACTCGAGAACGTCGGCGGCTCCGCAGTGAACGGCGGAGAAGCGACCGTCATCGGGCGGATCGAGGTACCGCTCGTGAATCCGAACGAGCCAGAGGTTCAAGTCATTGCCGTCGCCGTCGAGGCGTACTCTCAGATCTCCAGCGGGGATGTCCTCTGCACGGTGGAGACGAGCAAGGCGACCGTAGACGTCGAGTCTCCGTATGACGGCTGGGTCGGCGAGATCGGGGTCGTCGTGGACGGCCGGGCGACGGCAGGGGACCTCGTGTGCGAGATCTTCGATGCCCGTCCGGAGCCCGCGACGAAGGGGGCGAGTGCAGAGGCGCCGAGCACTCGCCCGGCGGGCGTAAGGCTCACCCGGAAGGCCGAGAAGCTCGCGCTCGAGGAAGGGATCGACCTCTCGACGCTCCCCACCGGCCGATTCCTGACCGAGAGCGACATCGAAGCGTTGATCGGGCGCGGACGAGAGGCGGAGACGATCGACCCGGCGATTGTTGGTCGCGTCGGCGACCGGTCAGTCGTGGTGTTCGGTGCAGGGGGCCTCGCGAAATCGCTCATCGAGTTGATGCGTGCCGTGGGTGACTTCGAGCCGATCTGTGTCCTCAATGATCATCCCGACCGCGTGTCCGAGGTCCTCGGCGTCCCGGTGCTCGGAGGTCGCGAATACCTCGAGCCCTTGCGTGGGCTCGGCGTGTCGTACGCCGTCAACGCCGTCGGCGCTGTGAGGAGGATCGAGGACCGCATCGGCATCTCGGAGCTGCTCGAGGAGGCGGGCTTCGAGCTGCCTGCTCTCGTCGATCCGGCAGCGTACGTGGCACCGTCCGCGATGCTCTCGCCAGGCGCTCAAGTGTTTGCCGGCGCAGCGGTGTGTTCGTCGGCCTCGATCGGGCGCCACGCGATCGTCAACACGAACGCAGTCGTTTCCCACGACTGCGTCATCGGGGACTTCGTACACGTCGCCCCCGGCGCTCTGCTGGCCGGCGAGGTCGAGGTCGGCCGCTCGACGCTCATCGGCATGGGAGCAACGGCCGTCGTCTACCTCAAGATCGGTGAGTCGGTGATCGTCGGCAACGGCGCCGTGTTGAACGAGGACGTGCCGGACGGGACGATCGTGCACGCAGGCGGCGTGTGGCCGCGGCCTGACTAGGCGAACGCCCTGCCTAAGCCGTTACGCGAGTCGAATGCACGAACCGACGGGAGGTGGATCTGCGCACACGTCACCGTCACCGACCCGCCTTCGTGGCTCAACAAGAGCACAACTGCGAGCTTCGCACGCGCGACCGTGTATGCCCCTCTCATCGGCGAGGACGCCCAGCGCGTCGCTGCCGCATGGGTCACCGAGATGAGGCTGCTCTCGCCGGATCGCCGCCCTCGCGAGCCGCTGGCTCGGGTCTTGTGGATCGGCAAACCAGAATCGCCGGCGGCGGTTCGTACCTCCGATCGCGCCGTCGCCGGCGAGGTCATTCTCGGAGGACAACGCATGGTCCGGCATGGGATCGGCACCGTGCTCGGGGTTCGATGAGCGCGCCCAGGTGTGGGGTCTGCGGCGGGCCGCAAGGTCGAACTCTCACTCGCGGGGAACGCGAACGTCTGCCGATTTGGCGAGTTGGATTCGGTATGTCTGCCGACCCTGCGTCCGCGTAAGGCTGCCTCGGGCCGAGCGGCGCGGCCCGCCCCAGAGAGAGGAACGAGCCGCACGCTGGACTTAGATGTTCAACGACCTACGCCGAACAGGATTCAGGGTACTCCTCGTCTGAGGGGTATCGACTTCTTCTGGCCTTCCAAAGCCAATGCGTGGTCGGCGGCCTTGAGAAGACTGTGCCACTTCGTGTGCTTGGCGACGAAACCGGCCTTGTCATGTCTCTCGCTCGCCAGCCCGTGGATCTGCCAGAGGAGTTCGGGATCAGCTGTGTTCGAGACAGCCCTGTCGAGACAGTCGAATGCCACGGCATCGTTACCGGAAGCAAGTGCCGCCCGTGCTTCTTCGATCAGCTCGGCCGCCATATCCGACGTCCCGGAAGCGGTCGCCACTGCGTCTGAGTGGGTCTCCTGGTTGTCAGTGATGCCGAACATGCCGAAATCACCTCCATGGCCGTAGACAGTAGGGCACGACCCGTGGCCTGCGGTGTGTCCGCTGCCTGATGATGACCTTTGACTCAAGCTGATTATCTCCCCGGCGGAACTTCTTGCCATCAGCATTTTCACGCACGTCTTCTGCCCGGAGTGCTGGGAAGCGGAAGTTCGGTAGTTCCGGGTAGGCGGGTCAGCGGCTGCCCTGATGTTGGGAGCGAGGCGCGGCGGCGCCTCATCCGCGCAACGTGTATAGGATCGCGCCCATGCGTCGAACGGCGCTCGTGCTCGTCGTCCTCGCCGGTGCTCTCGGGCTCGCGGCGGCCGGCTGCGGCGGCGGCGAAGAGCAAGTGTCGGCAACGGAGACGACGCCGAGCCTCGAGGGCGACCCCGTGGCAGGAAAGGCCGTCTACACCGGGGCCAGCGCCTGCATCGGGTGCCACGCGCTTGCCGATGCGGGCGCTACGGCGACGGTCGGACCCAACCTCGACGACACGATGCCGAGCGCCGCGCTCGTCGTGGATCGCGTCACGAACGGTCAGGGCGGCATGCCGCCGTTCGGAAACACGCTCACGGAGCAGCAGATAGCAGACGTCGCCGCGTACATCTCGTCGGTTGCGGGCAAGTAGCTCCCGCTCACGTCACGTCACGGTGAACTCGCGGTACATGCCGAGGTCGTTGTGGCGCTTCCCGCTGATCGTCTCGCCACCGAAGTAGGGCTCGATGAGCTCGGAGCTGTCTTCGGGCAGAAGACAGGTGAGCAAGTACCTGCCCGGCACGAGGTCGGCAACGAAGACGTCCGCGGTGTCACCCGGCTCCGGCTCCACGAAACCGACAGCGGCGAAGCCGAATTGCTCGAGGGCCGCGATCGTGGCCTCGACGGAGATCGGTTCTCCAAGGGCGTCGGCCATCTGTTCGCTGGCTGGCTGGACGACGTCATCGTCCTGGCGGAGCAGGATCGCCTCGTGGTACTCGCCGGTTTGGGTTTTGTTGACCATGTTGAACACGACCCGTCCCGCTTCGATCTCGGACGGCACACCGATGAACCCCCACTCGCCTGCGTCGATGTCGAAACGCGTGTCGCCGCAGTTGTCGAGGGCGTACTGGTCGGCCACGGTGTCCGCGGCCAGGGCCTCCTTCGACTCCAACGCGGCCTCGGGATCCTTCTCGAGTAGGGGGACGAGCGGCTCGACATCGGCAGCGACGTCGTCGGGCACCGCAGCGGCGAAATCCTGCAGCGAGGCGATCCCTGCTTGGACATCTTCGTCGATGTCGAAGGCCTTCGAGAAGGCGACGTACGCGTCGCAGGCGGCGGCCGTGTCTCCCCCGTTGCCGCCTCCACAGCCGGCCAGCACCAGCACCGACACCGGCACGCAGACCACCACGATGATGCCGACCAGTCGCTTCATTGCTCCAGCTCCCTTCGGCTAGATTCCGAGCCGCAAACGTTCTGGCAGGCAAGCGCCTCGGCATCAGGGAATCCACTGATCGTGTCGTTCGCCTCTTGGTAGCTGGACACGCTGCGAGACACGCAACCAGGCGGAAGGTGCGCGGCCTAGTTCCGCCCGCCCGCCTCTAGCTCGCGCTCCTCGATCCGCAGGTAGCTCGCGAGATCGGGGTCGTCGCTGCGCACCTCTCGATGAAGCGCTCGGCATCCTCCCGTCGCAGGAACGTCTCGACGGCGTCGCCGAGCGGGGTATCGGGGCTGGAACGGTGGTCGATGATCACGTAGACGATCACCGACGAGACGATGAAAGCGAGAGGGGCCACGCAGAGCGGCCCCTCTTCTGTCGATCCCGGCGCTTCCCGTGCTGCTCCACTGGCACGAGAGCGTAGAAAGGATCGGCGGGAACTACTGGCCGGAGGTTTCGCAATCCTCCCAGTTGCCACCGCGGTTCACGAGCTCGTCTTTGTCGGAAATCCCGAGCGTTCCGTCGTCGCCCTGTCCGTCGTAACACGCGTCGGTGCCGTCGCCGCCGTCGAGGGTGTCGGCACCCTGTCCGCCATTGAGGGTGTCGTTGCCGCCTCCCCGTTGATCGTGTCGTTCCCGAAGCCGCCGTTGAGCGTCTGACTAGCCGACGAGGCCTCGGAGACGTCATCGCACGGAGTGCCATCCACGACCGAAGCATCCGATGCGGGGATGAAGTTCGGGCTAGTACACGGGTGCGGCTGCGGACCGGCGGCCCTTTCGATCCGGCGGTGCTGACAAGCACCAACGGCACCGCCGCCAAGCCGAGAACCACTAGCAAGTCGTGCGTTCGTCGAGAGCGGAAACGGCTTAGCTTGGCGTTTCGCTCACAGCGACGCACGATAATCGGCGTTATGTCAAGTTGACCGAGAACGCGTTCTCGGTCTTGGCTTCCGCAGCGATGATCGTGAACTCCCTCCCACATCGAGCGCACTCGATGTTCATGTCGAGGGCATCGGGGAGCCCGTGGCCGCAGTAGGGGCAGAACCGCACGGCGCCGGTGACGGCTTCAGCCGCGGCAAGCGCCGCACGATCGATCCAGTGCAACACCGGCACCGTCACGGTGGATGCGGCGAGCACGATCATGACGACACCGAGCGCGCGGAGGTATGCGTCAGGAGGGTCGTCCCCCCACCACAGCAGGACGCAAACCATCGCAGCGCCGAGGCCGAGCACCGCCAGCGTCACGATGAAGACCCATGTGTGCCGGGGTGCAAGCCGCGCGATCGCCAGGAGGCTCGCAACGGCACATGCGACAGCCACCGTGAAGATCGTTCCCATCGTCTTTCCCCAGATCTCGCTTTCGGCCTCTGTCCAGATGCCGGCGACCGCGAGGGTGAAGCCGACCGCACCGAGAGCGGCGCCGACGAGCGGCACGGGCCCGAGCAGTTTCCGCTCCCACGCCGGCTCACACACAAGTGCGAAGATCACCGCGCCCGTGACGAAGAGCGACGTCGCGAGGATCTTCCCCTGCGTCTCTCCCCAATCCGGCGCGAGCACCGCATAGATCCCGAGAGCGGCGTTCACCGCGATCGACACAAAGAAGATCCCGAGGCCGAGCCGGCGCATCCTGCCTCCGACAGGCCGCCGCTCCGCCCCGAGCGTGGAGGGCACCGATCCGACGTCGTGAGTCAAGGTCGACATGAGTACTTCCTTTCCAACTGAG
>Ga0224505_10000477_pt1 | contig 27384 bp, 14 predicted proteins | sample SF_Jan12_sed_USG_FD_169102 | JGI IMG/M metagenome (GOLD analysis project Ga0224505, IMG submission 169102) | Sediment microbial communities from San Francisco Bay, California, United States - SF_Jan12_sed_USGS_4_1 | ecosystem: Environmental > Aquatic > Marine > Sediment | place: USA: California... | reverse complement strand
ATTCGAAAGCATCCACAGGTTCAGGATGTACATACCGTGACCCTGTATATTGCGCCCCGGCATCAGCCAGCATGGTATGATTACATCCTGGGACTGCAACCTGAGCGGATTATTTTTAATCCAGGCACAGAAAACGAACAATTCGAAAAGTTGGCTGCAGAAAAAGGAATTGAAGTTATTGAAGCTTGCACTATGGTACTGCTCCGATCAAATCAATTTTAACGAACCGATTTTATAATGAAGGATTAAAACTTAAGTTATCAACGCCGGGGTTGATTTTCCTTTTCCAGTGCTATTACAGAGACGCAAACAATTTTCCATTCTCCTTTTACTTTTTCAAGCACCCGTACTTCAGCCTGTGGCGGACGGCGTGTATTGTCTTTAACATGCTGGTTAAAGCGGACGTAAGCCCCATTCCCGTATACTCTCACGTCCAGCCCTAACCATTCTCTGTCTATCTTGGCTGTAGAAGGTTTGGATGTTCGGAAGTATTCCGCAAAACCATTGTTAATCTGGTCCCAACCGGAAAAAGAATTGACATCGGTGGTGTCAGCAAAGGACCAGAAAGCGTATGGGGTATGGACCCAACTATCAGCCCAGGTCTTGTAATCTATCTCAAAGAAGGCTTTGGTCTCCCTTTGAATGAGTGCCTTAATCGCTTCAACATCTTTGTTCTTATTTTGAGCATGAGCTGAAAAAGAAAAAGTTAAGCCCAATAGCGCAATCACGCAGAAAATTTTGGAGGACGTATTGTTCATGGCGTTTCTCAGTTTAGTGGTAACAGCTAAACTTAATAAAAAAAGGCTGGAATTCAATTGATTTTGCACATCAATTTTGACGATAGGCTACGGGACAAAAATTTATTCTCGATTCTGATCATTCAGACTGAATACAACGGCAAACAAGGAGAACTGGCAGAAAGGGCACGCTGGGGAGGGATATCAGCGTGCTTGTGCCTACAAGGGTTACAGCAGGTTGGCCATTACAGCAATAAATGATGTAATAGAATTGTGGATGAGCGAAGTTCAAACTCACCAAAGCGTTCATGGAGCACTGCAATACAGCCTCGTTTAAGTCTTATTACACGATAAGTATGGACATTGTACAAATGCAGCGATTACCCCATCAGCTGATGTCCATAACAATTCCTTAGCCTGGGATAAGTGTATATATTTTTGAACCATTTTCTGGTCGTATTTTCTCTTTAATATTTGTTTGGAAACCCTCTATTTATAAACTCAAAAACACTATTTTTGACGGTTCTAACAATACATCATGAGTGAGATTAAAGACAAAGTTCCTGCTGATTATTCGGCGAGTAATATTCAAGTTTTGGAAGGGTTGGAGGCCGTACGGAAAAGACCGGCAATGTACATCGGAGATGTCGGTATCAGAGGGTTGCATCATTTGGTCTGGGAGGTTGTGGATAACTCCGTGGATGAGGCTCTTGGAGGTTATTGCGACGAAATCAATGTCACGATTCTGGAAGATAATTCTATCCGCGTAGAAGATAATGGGCGAGGTATTCCCACAGGCATAATGGAGAAGGAAAAGCGTTCTGCATTAGAGGTGGTTATGACGGTTTTACATGCCGGAGGGAAATTCGACAAAAACACTTACAAGGTCTCCGGTGGCTTACACGGCGTGGGTGTTTCTTGCGTTAATGCGTTGTCAGAAATGCTATTGGTGACTGTTTATCGCGAAGGAAAAGTATTTCAGCAAGAATATGAGCGGGGAAATCCGAAATATCCTGTGAAAGTTGTTGGAGAGTCACAGAAGCGCGGAACGACAGTGCATTTTTTACCGGATAAGCAAATTTTTCAGGCTAGTGATTACAATTATGAGACAATTGCAACACGGCTTCGGGAATTGTCTTTTCTTAATCCACGCATAAAGATCAATCTTACAGACTTACGGGAAAAAGACGAGCAAGGCAATGCACGCAGGGATGAATTTTATTCGGAGGGTGGGCTTCGCGAGTTTGTGTCATACATTGATGCTACACGAGAGAAACTAATTCAGGAGCCAATCTACATTGAAAATGACAAGGGTGAAATCCCGATACAGGTGGCAATGAGTTATAATACTTCCTTCAGCGAGAATCTGGTGTCGTATGTAAACAACATTAACACACATGAAGGTGGTACGCACGTTGCCGGATTTCGCCGAGCGCTGACAAGGACGTTAAAAAATTACGCGGATAAGTCAGGGCTCCTGGAGAAAGCAAAAATTGAAATTAGTGGAGATGACTTCCGTGAAGGTTTAACCTCAGTTATTTCGGTAAAAGTAGCGGAGCCACAGTTTGAAGGACAAACAAAGACCAAACTGGGTAACTCTGACGTGATGGGAGCGGTAGACCAGGCAGTTGGTGAAGTTTTGCAATACTATCTGGAAGAGCATCCGCGTGAAGCTAAACTTATCATCAACAAAGTAATTTTGGCTGCGCAGGCGCGTCATGCTGCGCGCAAGGCGCGAGAAATGGTGCAGCGCAAGAATGTGTTATCGGGAACAGGTCTTCCTGGTAAACTGGCCGATTGCTCAAGCACAGATCCGAGTATTTGTGAGTTGTATCTGGTAGAGGGTGATTCGGCCGGCGGATCAGCCAAACAAGGAAGGGATCGAAATTTTCAGGCTATTCTGCCGCTGCGGGGAAAGATACTCAACGTTGAAAAAGCGCAGGAACACCGGATTTATGACAATGAAGAAATCAAGAACATGATAACAGCTTTGGGCGTTAGTTTTGGTACACCTGAGGATGACAAGGCGCTAAATATGAGTAAGCTTCGGTATCATAAGGTGATTATCATGACCGATGCAGACGTGGATGGTAGTCATATTCGCACATTAATACTTACATTTTTCTTCCGGTATATGCGCGATTTGATCGAGAGCGGATACGTCTACATTGCGCTTCCGCCGCTGTACTTGGTAAAGAAAGGCAGAGAAGAACGCTATTGTTGGACGGAAGAAGAGCGCGATATTATCGTGAAGGAGTTGTCCGGCGGAAAAGAGGACTCCGTTGGCCTGCAGCGATACAAGGGTCTGGGCGAGATGAATCCAGAACAACTTTGGAGTACGACAATGGATCCATCGAGAAGATCGCTTAAGCAAGTAAGTATTGAATCGGCGGCTGAAGCTGATCATCTGTTTTCAATGTTAATGGGCGATGAAGTGGCTCCACGAAGAGAATTCATTGAGAAAAATGCAAAATACGCCCGGGTAGATATTTAAGTGACACTATAGGGAAGGGTTATGGAGGATTCTGTAATAACAACAGAAAGGATTATTCAACAGATGGAGGAGAGTAATTATATCAGCCGGGACTTGAGCTGGCTGAAGTTTAATTACAGAGTGCTCGATCAGGCAAAGCATGAGGATAGGAGTATCTTCGATCGACTTAAGTTTCTATCGATTACTGCCTCCAACCTTGATGAGTTTTGTACGATCCGGCTGGGAAGTTTGTACAACTACATCGACTATGGCAAAGAACGCTTCGACTATAATGGTTTACGGGAAGAACCTTTCCGCAAGATGTTGCTTTCTGAAACGCAGCAATTTTACAAGGATCAAAACAAGTACTACATAGAGAGTCTGAAGCCTTTGTTCTTCAGCAATGGTTTTGAGATCACACCATACAGCGAATTATCGATAGACAGTACGAACAAAGTCAAAGATTATTTTAACAAGACCATTTACCCAATGCTTACCCCGATGGTCTTTGATAGTTACCACAGTTTTCCTGTGCTGATGAACAACAGGTTGTTGTTAGGTGTAGTAACCAAAAATCCGAACGAGCAGCAACACTTTGAAAAGGTTTCATTTATCCAGGTCCCACAAAACCTCCCTAGATTTTATGAACTTGTAACAGATAACTTCATTCATTTTGTGCCCATTGAAGAAATCATAAAGAATAACGTTCATAATCTTTTCAGAAATGTTGAAATAATAAGCACGAATCTTTTTCGCATTAACCGAAATGGTGATTTTACACTTGAAGAGAGCGAAGATATAGAATCCAATTTTCTGGAAGATCTAAAAAGAAAACTAAAGACAAGAAGATCGGGCCGGGTGGTTCGGCTGGAGACTGAAGAAAACCCGGATCCATGGATGATGCGGTTGCTGAAGATCCAGTGGGATTTGGATGAGCATAATATATTTTTCGTGCCTGCAGAAAGTCTGATGGACTTCTCGGGGCTCCTGCAGGTTATTAGTCACAAGGAGTTTAAGAATAAGCGCCTGAAACTGCCTGATCCGGTCAAGCCGTTGAATTTTTCTGAACAGGGAACAAGCGATTTGTTTGAGGTGCTCAAGGAGCGTGATATTCTGCTTCACCATCCTTACAATTCCATGGAGCCTGTACTGGAATTGCTTGAAAAAGCTGCGGATGATCCGTATGTGCTTTCCGTCAAAATAACGATATATCGCGTAGCTAAGGAATCCCGTGTTACTGCCGCATTGCTTAGAGCTGCTGAGAACGGAAAACACGTTTCGGTATTATTTGAGGTTAAGGCCCGTTTTGATGAGGAAAATAATCTACGGGAGGGACAGCGCCTGCAAAAGGCGGGATGTTTTGTAATCTACGGGGTGGGCAGTCTGAAGACACATACCAAATTGCTGCTGATTGTGAGAAAGGAGGGAGAAGATAAAGTATATCGTTACGTTCATCTGTCCACAGGCAACTACAACGAGGCTACGTCACGGTTTTATGTTGACATTGGTTTGTTAACCACCAAAGAGGTGTACGCCAACGATGTTTCCGAGTTCTTCAATGTAATTACGGGGCATTCTCAACCTACAGCCTATCAGAACTTAATCACCTCCCCGCGCGACATGCGCATACAATTAAGCAATCTTATTCAGCGAGAAGCTCAAAATGCCAGGAATGGACTTTCTTCGGGAATCGTCATCAAGCTGAATTCCTTTCAGGACAAGGAACTCATAGATGAACTTTATGCTGCCTCACAGGCGGGTGTTACGATAAAACTTATTGTACGGGGAATGTGCTGCCTTCGTCCGGGCAGAAGTGGTGTGAGTGAGAATATTGAGGTGATCTCAATCGTTGGCGAATATCTGGAGCATTCCCGAATCTACTACTTTAACAATGCAGGTAATCCAAAAGTATATACAGGGAGTGCAGATGCTATGGTGCGCAGTTTTGACAGGAGAATTGAATCTCTTTTTCTATTAGACGATAATTTTTTAAAGCGGCAGGTTATTAACAACCTTCGTTACAATCTTAAAGACAATGTAAATGCGTACATCATGAATGAGGATGGAACGTATGTTATTAAAAAATCAAATGGGGAACCGCCATTCAATATCCACAAAGAGTTTTACCACGTCACGCGCGAGATAGTAATGAACGCTGAGTTGTTTTGACGATTTGGCCGCTGGCGCTATTATCTGTAATTGTAATATTGAGGACAGTCAGGATCCTTGTGAACACCCCTGAGGCGTGTGCGATAATTCAGCATGAATTCATGGGTTCCATTTGAAAATCGGTTTAGGTCAGACTGGGTCCAGTCATAGGAATATCCAAAATGAAAGCTTTCGCTGATTTTCAAATCTATAAAGGTGATAAAAGAATCACCTGATCGATAGGAAGCGCCAGCGCTAAAAACGTCATAGAATATAAAAGCGCTATTGACATCAATGCTTAATGGCTGGCCTTCCTGCGTGCGGATCAAAATCGAAGGATTCATCTTTACCTTCTGCATCTTATCTATCGGAAAAACAACACCACTTCTGAAGAAGTAATACCGGGCTTCTTTCAACTGACCCAATAACCCTTCAACAGAATTGGCAATCTTATTGTTGAGGATGAAGGGCACAGAAACGCCAATGAAGAAATTCTTCTTGGTGTAAAACAGGCCAGCGCCAAAGTTCGGTTTTACTACATTGAGGATGTTATAAAAAGCAGCATCACCAGGTGTTTGCAGATCCAACTTGCTGTAGTCAGCACCAAGTAAATTAATCCCTGCCTGGAGGCCCATGGAAAGTGTTGCATTGGGAAAGTGAATCTTGTATGCATAGCTGGCATAAATATGCTCATTCTTATAGCTCCCTATTTCATCATGGTTTACCATCAGTCCAACGCCAACTTTATTTTTGGCCAGGGCTGTATGTCCGCTGAAGCTGAAGGTTTTGGGCGCCCCGGGAAAATTTACCCATTGATTGCGGTACATGGCAGTAAGACTAAGTTGAACGTGGTTGCCGGCATAGGCCGGGTTAATCACCAACTCATTGAAATAGTATTGTGTGAACACGGGGTACTGCTGTGCCTCACACCAGGACCAAAGGATGAGCACGAACAAGGTAGTAACAAGAAGTCGCTTGAGAGTTGTCTTCATGAGACTACAAGTTAATTAACTATTTCAAGATAGCCAGCCAATGGTTTGGTGCCGTCTCGTTTGTCAATGATGTAAAAGTACGTTCCTCCGGGGAGCGTTGTACCCATAAGGCTAATACCTTTGTTGGATTTGCCATCGAAGAAAGTTCCATTATTATCATATCCTTCTGCTTCGTAAACGAGGGTTCCCGCCCGGTTAAAAATCTTGACGATATTCGTTGGAAAACTCTCGATACAATTAATGAAAAAGATATCATTCTGACCATCGTTGTTTGTGGAAATACCATTGAATGGATGGATTTCTGTTTTGATTTCGATTTCTTCAGTTACGGCACATCCCAGCACCGATGTTACGGTAACCGGATATACGCCGGCATCCACACCCGACAGAATGGGGCCCGTGACGATCATGCCATTTACATCCCATTCAATGGATTCTATTTGTATGCCGTTTGTGATAAAAATGGCAGCAAGACCCGTTCCGGGTTCGGCCGCGTCCCGCTTGCACATAGCGGCTACTGTAGTAAAATTAATTAGGGGATAGATCGGGTCTTCAATTATTTCCTGGGTGACTAACGGTGATTTACATCCTGTTATCCGACTTGTGGCCGTAACAGAATAGAATCCGATGGCAAGACTGTCAAGCATTTCTCCGACAAAATCGGGTATGGCTTTTTCCGCATTCCCGATATACCAGTCAAAAACGTAGTTGCTTGTATTTCCACCCACAGAAACAGACAGGGCTCCATTGTCTTCAATGCAACTCGTTACCATGGAAAGCACTTCAATCTCCGGGTTAGGGATAGGCAGTTGTTGTGTGTCAACGCTTACCTGCGTAGTATCCGAACATCCGGTAACGATGCTTGTAGCAATAACAGAATAGATTCCTGCGCTTAAATCTGAAGCCTGAGAGCCGGTGTAAAACGGGATTCCGCTTGGCGGGGCATCAACGTACCAGGCAAAGCTATGGTTAATCACATCCCCGCCAACATTCGCAGCGGCTACACCATCCGGCCTGGCAGGGTCGCATATGGTAAGCGGAGACAAGGGAGAAGCTGCTGCAACAGGAATCATACGATCATCTGTAACGGTTACCGTATCGGATACCGCACAAGCCCCATCCAGATTGTCCGTTGCAACAACAATGTAATCACCTATCGTCAGATCTGTCACGGGAGCAAGGGGAGTACTGGTAAAGTCAGCGACAGCTGTAACTGTCTCCAGGTACCAGTTGTAGGTATAATCATTCTTGTTGCCGCTGGTAACGGTAGCAAACACACTACCATCTTTAGGTGTAACAAAACACACTGTAAGCGGTTCGGCGGAGGAAGTGATTGAAATAGGCCTCACATCAATCGGCAATTCATAGGTATCTGTAATGTTACATTGCGTTGTATTGTTCAACACGTCGATCGTGTAGAAGCCGGCGACAAGGTTCTGTCCAATTTCTCCGTTCGGTCCGGATACATTCGCTCCTCCCAGCAAGGGATCTGCTGTTGAAGGCCCCGCATACCAGGTATAAGTATAGCCTGTAGTACTCGTTCCCGATGCACTAGCTTGTAGCTGTCCGGTAATATTCGCCGGCTTTAAACATTGTGTTGGTATGGTGAATGACGCAAGGTCAACGGCTACCGTATTTTGTGTTTTGTCAAGAATCTCCAGCTCGGTTAATTCTCCGGTACTGCAATTGCTGATTTTATTGGTAGGGCGAACGTAATACTTTCCGGCAGGCTGATTCAGCAGTGTATTCGTGGTGACACCGACGATAAGCTGAGGACCGGCGGGATCATCAGAGAACCACTCAAAATCATAGTTAGCAGCCGGAAACTGAGCTCCGTTCTCTAATACAAAGTTTACAGTGGCAGTACCCGAGGTCAACATATCGCATCTGACAACATCTGTAATCGTGACATCAGCCTTGGCCAATGAAACAACAGGAGTATTATCAAAAATCTCGTATGTAGCTGTTGCAGCGCACCCTGCGGAGGCGCCCGCTGCCTTGGTGACAACAACCGTATATTTTCCGGCAGGAAGATTCAATACTGTTTCTCCATTTGCACCACCTTCAATTCCACTGGTTGCTGTTCCTAACGGAGGGAAACTCGCATCAGGTCCTTCAAACCAGTCAAAATTGTAGTCTGCAGGGTTGATCGTAGGCGATACCAAACTGACAGAAAGTTGACCTGTTCCGGGAGCTCCTGTACAGTTCACATTGTTGACGGGAGGATTCGCTGTGAAAACGGGATTCTGAACATTCAACAGCAGCTCAACCGTTACGGGCACCGAGCGGCAATTGAATGTACTCCGGACGGGGTTGATTGTAATAGCAACAAAAGTATAGAAGCCTGGCTGAAGTGGGCTCGCAAGGGTATAATCAACCACACCGTTAACGGCATTGAACGATCTGAAAACAGTTCCAGCAGGGCCTAAGTCATTAGTTCCTTCAAAAACGTCGATGCGATAATCGCTCTCCAGGTAGCCCAGCGTTGGCGTCAGCCTGACATCAATACTTCCATCAGTCCCTGGAACGCAAGTCGCAATATCTACCTTGGAAAGGAAAGAAAGCACCTGCGCGTCGTCAAAGGGAAGATCAAAAGTCTGCGTTGCAACGCAACCATTGTCGCGATTGGTAGCGATCAGTGTATAGATGCCGGTAACCAGGGCCGTTGCCGTCGACGTTGTTGCTGTATTGCTTGCGGTAGTAATTGGAGGTGACGTAAACGGTGCCTGCCCGAATCGCCACTCAAAATCAAATCCTGCTACATTTCCAGCGGCGCTGACAGATACCGTAAGCGAGCCGTTATTATCGTTGCAAGTACTTGGACGAATTACACTTGTAGGATTAAAAACTATTGCTGGCGCCACATTTATGATGGTTATGGTGAGTGGAGCCGTTTCACAATGCCGCAGATTGTTGATTGCCTTTACGGTATAGGTACCAGCTGGTAGCCCACTAAGTGTTTCATCAGTATCAGGGTAATCAGGCGTTGCCTTCACACTGCTTCCGTCATACCAGAAGAATGTATAGTCAGCCGGAGTATCCGGGCTCACCGCAACGGTGATGGAACCATCTGGAGGTGTACAACGCGTAGAATTTGATGAAGAGGCTAAGGATAGAACAGGTGCGACAACGGCAAAGCTTATTGTTACTTCCCCGGTAGCAGCGCATCCCGAAACATCGTCCGTCACTTTTACGGTATAAACGGCGGCCTTCAAACCGGTCACGCTATTCGTAGTCGCAACGCTGTTGGCAGGCAAAGTATTTTGTCCCTTAAACCATTCAAAAGTATAGCCGGCGGTAAGTCCACCAACGGTAGCAGACGCAGCGCCGGTAGGCAGGGTAGGGTCGCATGAAGTTTGATCGGATGTTACTGTCGCGGTCACAACAGGAGGCGTTGTTTGGGTAATGGTGATGGTAACCGGATCCGACGTACACTTTGAAGCATTATTCGTGACCACCAGGGTGTAGTTGCCGGATACAAGGTTCAGGTAGTCGGCACCTGTAAAGTCTGCCGTTGGTTTTGGCGCATTGCCATTATACCAATCAAACGTGAATCCGGCAGTTGCCCCACCAACCAGCGCGGATGCGCTCCCCGTGGTAGATGCGGAACATAAAGCATCTATTTTGGTAATGACAGGTACAGGCTTCACTGTTTGATCCGGTATAGAAAATGACTCAATAGTCTGGCAGCCCGTAGCCTTGTTCTTGATCAGTACAGTATAGGTTAAGGGGCCCAAGCCGGTGACGACATGACTTACACCAATTTGGGGTGACGTAAAAATATCATTACCCTCGTACCAGGTATATGTGAAGTTCCCAACTGGATCTCCTACGCCATCACCATCTGTGTCATTTACCACAGCGCGCAACTTTGCGTTCGGATTCTTACAGTTGTCGTAAGGATTTTCCAGTAATATGGTTACATCTACAGCTTGTACAATTTGATCAACAACTACCTGCACGGTATCTGAATTACAGCTGGCCGTTTTGTGAACGGCGTAAACTGTATACGTACCGGCTGGACGTCCACTGTAAACGGGCCCGACAAAATCAGCGCTGGCTATGGGTTTGGCGACAGCGCCAATGGACCAGTAAAAATCGAAATCTGTTGTGTTTTCTACCGCACCATCCTGAACAAAGGCTCTAACGGCACCATTATCAGGTGTAGTGCTTGGGTTACATTGTATGTTGTCTTGCACCTTAAGCGCTGTAAGGCTAACCGGCAAAGGAACTACAGGAGAAGAAATAATATTATTGTTATAATCACATTCAATAAAATTAGTATTTGGGAGTTTGATTGGTGTCGGTACCGTCGTTCCGCCATCATTTAGAACAATGTATAGGATAAAGGATGATCCCGGACCATTGACGGTAGCATTCGTGATGCTTTGAACATTGCCGACACCAAAACTATTGAGCGTAACGGTTATGGTATTCAGTTTAATTGCCCCTACTAAGGTAGGGTCACCATTGTAAAAAGTAATCGGAACATCTCCACTCAGTGAGACATCACCAAGGTTTGTAATCTGAAAAGAAACAGTAAAATTCCCATCAGGACAGGTCGGTGGGTTAACCGTTAATGAATTGTCTACATAGGCCAGGTCAGGGGAGGCATACTTTGGACAACCCAAGGAATTAAGATAAGGTGATTGATTAAGAAAACTATTCAGCGGACGATTTGCACCTACAGTACAGACATTTGAAGAGAAGACCAGGTGATGTTTTTGTTGTACCCTGGGAATACTCAGATCGTCGTTGACATTCACATTAAAATATCCATGTTGATTCCAGACCCTTCGGGCAGGCACCCAAGGCTCGGAACCCGAACGGAATACACGTACTTGTGAAAACTCGGCGTTTGAAATCGAACAGAAGTTAGACTCGTCTGCTTTGTAATAGTTAGGGTCAGTGGGGTCAGTAATGCCTCCGTTTTGAATAAAATCTATTGTGCGGCAGGTTACGCAAAGTTCAGTATTGCCGTCTGCGTCAACGTCGGCCACCACCGGATACTCCACGTTTGTTCTCGAAACACACGTCTGCTGTGTGAATATTGTTCCGTTGGTTCCATTAATGATATACACAAACTTTTCATCACGGTAAACAATTTCTGATTGACCATCACCATTAAAATCAAACAAGGTACAGCCTGTGTTTCCCGAGGTTTCTTCGTTCACAGTAACTTTCCACAGCAGCGTCATGTCTTCTTTGAGGGCATATAAGAATTTACCCGACACATAAGCTACGTTAAGCTTGCCATCACCATCCAGGTCCGCAATATTGACACGCCCGGTACCGCGGTGCCAGCCATTCGCGTAATACGTGCCGGTAGATGTTGGACACGCGTATATCGTGAAGTTTCCCGGAAGCGGGTCAGAATAGGTTTTGATAACATTGTTCTTCACGTCCCAAAAGAAGATTGTGGTATTGTTATCGTTGGTATTTAATCCGGAGGCAATGACGTCTAAAGAGCCATCCAGATTATAGTCAGCGATGCTGGTGGCATCGGTTGTAAATTTTTGAGCAAAGTTTGGTATTGTCTTTTCCGGGTTGATTGTACCTGCCCCGATATTGACGCTATAGATAATTCCACCTACCACCAATTCCAGGTTGTCATCGCGTATCGCATCGGTGAGTAAATGGGCATTTTTGGTTGCATCGTTTAGAATATCAACGGCAACGGGACCGCCGTTGAAAGTTGACCAATTCCCTGTTGGGGCAACTATTACAGCACCGGTGTTCGCGTTGTAGATCGCATTTCTTGCGTACAACTCAACTTTTCCGTCTCCATTAAAATCTGCCAGACCCATCATCCCGGGTGCATTGGGTAGTTGGGTAGACCATAACTCTGTCAGGTTGCAGTCATATGCATAAATCCTGTTGTTGGTGCCAATCACAAAAATCTCGGCGCAATTATCGTTGTCAATATTACCGATTAAAACGTCTGTAAAAGAGGGAGAATAATTTACCGATATTTCTTTTTGAATTGTGTTGACACCAGCAGTGTTATTACCATTTAAAATGAAAATCTTCCTCGAGTATTGGTTCGTCGTGATCATCTCGGGAATGCCATCACGGTCAATATCACCTACTACGGTTCGCCCTAAGTGAACCGCCGACCCATCTGGTGAAGCTGATTCAAGCGCCAACGTGAATTTTGGAAATTGAGAAGGTTTTGCCTCGCACAGCAGGTCATTCCCGACATACCCGCCATCACAAACAATATTATTTGCGCATTCATTGTCAAAACAATCGATGAAACCATCTAAGTCATCATCAATCCCGTTGGCGCAAATTTCCTGGGCGTAAATTGCTGTTGCACTTAAACTGATGCACAAGGTTAACAGGTACATGAGCCTCTTCATATTGAGCATATTTGAGTACAGTTTCTAAAAGTAATGCCTGTCTGGCACTATTCAATACGTATATTAACCAATACTTCCTATTGTAACCATCTATGTAAGGTTTCATAAATAGTTACTTGTTTGACTGCGGCTAACAAAAAACAGACCAATGCTAAAAACAGGTCTGCGGCTTCCAAAACCCTAACGAAGCAGTGTTATACTTCCCGTTCTGGGCTTGTTTTCTTCCCCTTCGCAGCGTATGATATAATAATACACTCCGTCCGGCAAACGATTCCCGCCATTGTAGGTGCCCTCCCAGTTGTTTTGATAAGGCTTAGCCCCGAATACCTTAACTCCTTTGTCATCATAAATATCGACTGCGCATTGTGGGTATAGGTCAATTTGCTCCACGATCCAATACTGCCCTACCGCATCGCCATTTGGGGAAAAGAAATTACTTGGCGTCAGCTTACTTGTAATGGATTCCCCTCTTACCTGTACCGCAACGGTCGCTATTCCCACACAGCCATTTGCATCCGTACCCGTAACGGTATAAGTGGTGGAAGTCAACGGTGTGGCAACCGGATCTGCCTGATCCGGTGTTGATAATGATTCTACAGGCTGCCAGCTGTAGTTCAAAAGACCAGTTGCTGAAAGCTGTGAGCTCTCGCCTTCAAGAATGACATCCGGTGTAGCCGTTGCCGTTGGCGTTGGTCCCTGCAGTGCGGCTATATCCTGAGTGGCTTTAAGATTACACCCATTGGCGGCGAGTACATCCACGCTATACAGGCCGGCTGCATTTATGGTTATGGTCGGACTTGTTTCTCCCGTGCTCCAGAGATACGACGTAAAGACATCACTTACCCCTAGCACAAGCGTGCCGTTGGTGCAAATTTCAAACTTATTGTCAACATTGGTTATACTAACTGCCGGGGCATCGGTTATGGTAATAGGCTTGGTCAAAGTAATGGGACAAGCATTGCCCGCGTAGGAAACCAATAGACTGACCGAGAAGGAACCTGCGGTAGCGTAGGTGTGTTTTGGGTCCTTATCAGTTGAGGAGTTGCCGTCACCAAAATTCCAGGCGTACGATGGTGTCGCCTGACTGTCCGACGTGGATTGATTCGTAAAACTTACTTCCTGGCCTTTGCAAGCAGTAGGGGGTAAGGTAAAGGCAGCTACCGGAGGAGATACAACTGTGAGGATCATGCTTTCGGAGGTTTTTACAGGGCAGCTTGGATTTGAAGATGTTGCCGTATAGTAATATTCACCCGAGACGTTGCGAATTATATTTGGATTTGTGGCGCCAGTTATTATTCCCGATGTCTTCTCAAACCATTGATAGGTAAAGCCTGCTACTGAAGGGAAGACGGACAGTGTTTTGAAATCGGGTAGGCAAACGAACGCGGATCCGGTAAATGAAACCTTGAAATCCGGTAAATCAACCGCCTCCACTAGCGTAGTATCTCTCCGTGCAACGCAACCACTTGCGGCCTTAACATTGACAACGTAAATTCCAGTATTTACCAGTTGAAAATTTGAAACCGGAGTGGGGTTCAGTCCAGTACCAGTATAATTATCAGGGCCAGACCATTCGTAGGTGAATCCTGCACCGAGGTCGTTGGATACCTGAAGGTTTAAGGTCTGGCCAATGCAGACTGGGCCATTGTTGACAGGAAGTGGATCGAGCGCGACACCCGGCGAAATAGTGACCTTTACCGTATTGGAAATCTCTTTGCAGGCACCACCTTCAGAAGTGGCAGTAACATAATAGTCTCCGGAGATAGCTGGTGTAAATTCGTTTGTGCCTGCAACGGTCGTACCGGTGGTAACGTTAGTCCAGTCATAGGTAACACCTCGTCCGTTGGTCGCCAACAAAGTCAAACCAAGACCACTGCAAACATTCAATGGTCCGGGTGGGGTCACTTCAGGAACCATGCATGTACTGTTCCTGAATATGGAAGCCTTCGATGCAGGCACATTCAGATTGTTATCGTCAATGGAGGTAAACGCAATATCGGGCTTGCCATCGGTATCCACATCGCATATGTTGATGTGTCGGTTAATGAATGTCGTTGGTTTAATGTATGCATCAAAGGAAAGGTTTCCGGCAGTACTTTTGTTATTCAATATCGTAAGAGACTTCTTTGTTATAGAAGCGATTACAATATCCGGTTTACCGTCACCATCAAGGTCACCGAAGTCAATACCCCAAGGTGTTGCATCTGTCGCGATACTGGGGCCAACGGCAAAAGCAATGGTACTGCCGGCGCTCTGATTCAGGAATAAGCCCACCTGGGAGGAAGTCAGTTTGGTAAAAGCGATGTCTGGCTTGCGGTCTCCATCGAGGTCGCCTACCCGTATATTCTTAATGGGAACGCCAACGGAAAGTGTCCTAATACTGCCGGCCGAATAAGCTCCTGGCGAGCTTTTATTCTCGATGACGTATATGTCAGAGTTGGTTTGAAACTGGCTGGTAATAATCTCTGGCAGGCCATCCCCGTTTAGATCCTCAACGGCGAGTCCTTCTGTACTCGCCGCGCCGGGAATTGTTATAAGAATCGGTGGTATTGGTGAGAAGGAAATGGAAGCCAATGTACTTTGGTTCACCAGTACTGCTACCGTATTACTTCCTTGTGCAGTTATTACAAGTTCAGGTTTACCATCAAGGTCTAGGTCGGCAATTTCAATACGCTTGGGTCTTTTTCCGGCGAGCGTAATGATGGACGGCGCTGAAAATGCAATGTTGCCAGGCCCGGAGCTATTATTTTTCATGACAAATATTTTGTCTGTCGTTCCACTTTCGGTGGCAATAAGATCCGGTTTGCCGTCGCCATTTAAGTCACCGCATTTTATGTGCAATGAGCGGGAGGCAATGTTCAGGGCAATCTTCGTGGGAAAAGAGACCACGCCAGGGGTTGAGTTGTTGGGAAATATATTTAGAAACGCAGTATTATCGTTTGCCGTAGCAATGTCTACTTTCTTATCCCCATCGAAATCACACATACAAAGATCATACAATCCTTCCTTTGTAGGAACCCCGGCAGGAAAGTCGAATTGGCCTTGCAGATTGGCTAACGCAAACCCTGGTGTACCCTTAAAATTGAGCAGAAATTGCTGCCGTGTGTATCCTGTTAGTCCGGTAGTCAGGTTAGTAACACCAATATCCTGGTAGGTGGTGCCAAAAGGAATCTTTACGGCCAACAACTGATCCGTAACCGATAGTATAGCGCCTCTGGATGCACCAAAAGTTATGGCTAGCCTGGTAGGATCTGCTCCAAAAAAGGAACCTGTCAAGGTGACAACCTCATCCATACTTCCGTTGACTTTATCAATAGATTTTATCTCCGGTTTTTGACCAAAAGTAGTGCAAAAACTTAACCCCCAAATGGCCAGGAGAAAGAGACGTTTTGTAACGATCGATAATAGTTTGTTCATGGTATCATAAATGCGTCAAATCCCTCAAAATGTAACCAAATCCCTACTTGGATATCGTTACAATGAGCACGCGCGCCTGTCTGAGCGGAGTATAGGTCTTTAAATTCTTAACTTCTTCTGATGCCTCGGCCGCCTTTAAGGTCTCCAGTACGTGCACGTAATATTTTTTATCCGCAGGATTATAGAATATATCGGCATTGAACTTTTCCTTGATTAATTTCTGCTTATAATCGTCTGCGGGCGTAAATTCATTGAATAACCTGACCACGACATAATATTTCTTACTAGCCTGACCTTCATCCTGGATGATTTGATCCGGGTCATCAACAGTTTCCTGGAATCTTGCGATGTGTTTTTCAGCAGGAGGTTGCGTCAACGTAGAGCGAAGCACCGGCGCAGGGCGTCTGAATTTCTTTGGCTGTCCTAATTTTAGACCCAAAACCACCTCATGTGTTCCCTGCGAAAACCCATTCTGAGGCTGATTTCCTGGCTCGTAAGAGTATCCAAAGACAAACCGTTGGGTGTGGATCCCAAGGTTACCCGTAAAACCGTAAGGGAGCCGATACGAGGCGCCTACCCAAAAATTTTGCGAGACGTTCAATTTCGTCAAGAACTCAAACTGGCTGTTTCCGAACTTCGAATACTTGTAGTTAAAATAAAACTCCAGCGGCGCAACAGACTCTTCAGTCTTAACTTTTTTTCGTATGCTGCCCGAACTTCTGCTCACCATCTGGCTTTCTAGTTTACGTTTATAGTAGATCGTTAGAAAGACATTATCGGTGGGTTTTACAGTAGTATTCGCGAAGTTTGCATCGCTGTTGAAAGTGGATGGGAATAATTGTGGCAATGAGATGCCTACGTTTAACCCGCCACCTGTGCGGTAAAGCATTCCAAAACTCGCGGCAGGTTGAATGTTATTGGCCAGATAATTTGCTATCGCTGGATCATTTGGATCCGTTATTTTTGTCAGGTCAATGCTATTGGAAATGGCCCCCCCTGAAAGTCCCATGAATAGCCAACTTTTTTGACCGGTAGGAATGCCGTAGGCATACGATAATGAAAAGTCGGTTGTATTGAGCAGGCCCCTTTTGTAGGACGTAATCTTACCCCCAATACCTGCGCGTGAATCATTCAGGAGCGTAGTGAAGGTCAAAGATGATAAGACCGGGGCACCCTCTACAGACATCCATTGCTGTCTATGCAGGGCATAAATTTCAGTGTACTCGGTGATCGCCTCAGCTGGATTGTATAAAAATGGGTTTAAGTAAAAGCTATTATAAACAGGGTAATTTTGTGCATGCACAGAAGTACAAGCCACACCCAATAGTAAACCGATGAAACAGTTAAAAAAATTGCGCATTCACGTGCATTAATATGGGCTAAAGCAAAAAAGTCACTAAAAAACATTTCGACTATCTTCGCCAGCTAAAAAATAGGAATCACCCTCTGTGACCTATCCTCAGAAAAGGCCGTTTTACTGAGAACTTACGAATATACGGTGTTTTTTCTTTTTATTGACACGCTATGTTCAGTAACTTGAGCGTTTAAACTTAATTTGGAGCGATTTTTTTAACGACCCTGAACGTGAAGGTATTTTCCTGCTTTGCATTCTTGCTAATGATTATGCTGAGTACACTCGCATTTTCGCAGATTCTTGTTGGGCCTGTAGCGGGCGCTAACTATTCGTGGACCTCTTTTGGTAACAAAGAATTAAAGGATGCTTATCGCGTTAGCCCCGTTTTCGGTTTCCACGTTGGAGGCCATGTAGCGTTCAAAGTTCAAAAACGGTTTTTTCTGCATGCTTCATTATTATACGCGTCTAAAGGGCGACTCTTGGAAGGCAAACTTGATACGAAACTCAGGAATTCTGTGCGCAACAATTATATTGATATGCCTATTAGTTATGCAGTGGATTTCAAAGGAAAGATTGGACGGAGTAAGGAATTCAAATATTTCCTGGGGATTGGACCAAATATAAGCTATTGGATTAACGGAAAGGGGACCCTTTATGATACTGATTTGGAGGAGAACAATCAGGGAGAGTTGTCCTACAAAACAGCATTCAAGAAAGCAGCGGTAAACCAGCAACCGGATGAGATGATCGTTGAGCAGCCAAACCGGTTTCAGCTTGGTTTGAACTTCATTGCCGGGATGGTGCTGGAGCCAGCCCCCAGGCAGCGAATGATAGTATCGGTACGGTATGAGTTAGGACATAGTTATGCAGCCAAAACAAATGGCATCTTTTTAGACACGTATTTTCAAGATCCCCTCCAATCCAGGAATCAGGGCTTTCGAATCTCTTTGGCCTACCTTGTTGACTTGAAGACGGAAGAAAGAAAGAAAGGCAAGAGTACAATTGACAAGCGGAAATCAAGGTAATGCCGAATTCCTAAAATCTAATTTGGTCTGCTTGAGATTCTGCTCATAGAGAAACAGTATGACACCATCTTTTAGCCCTACTTCTGGGACTAGAATACTGGATGCCCGGGCCCATTCCATCACCCTAAGGTATATGTCAGTAGCAGGAATAATAACGTCGGCCCGGTCTGGATTCATCTGGAGTTTGAAGATCCGGTCTTCAATTGAATGGCTTTTAATCATTGAAAGAATTTCTTGGATTTTTTTGCGCGAAATGGTTTTACCACGCCTTGCTTTCGCGAGGTCAAAGACTTTGCTGATGTTTCCGCCGGTGCCCACGGCTGTAACTTTTCCGTAATTTGGTTTAACGTTTTTTCTCACCCAGTGCTCCATATCTGTCCACGCTCCAGGTAAATCGGTATGCTCCAGAACCCGCACGGAGCCGACCCTAAACGATCTGCTCATTATTTTGTTACCATGAAAGAATAGGTTCAATTCGGTGCTTCCACCGCCAACATCAATGTGCAGGTAAGTCTTGTCTGAAAGGTATGAACTGATGGCACGGTTAATTAATTCAGCTTCTTTGTTTCCGTCGATGATATGGATGGTGATGCCGATTTCCTCCTGAACTTGCTGCACAAGTTCAGGACCGTTCTCTGATTCACGCAAGGCAGAAGTAGCGCAAAACATGTAGTCGGTCACGTCGTACAAATCAATCAGCAACCTAAAAGCGTGCATCAGTTTTTTAAATTTGACGATGCTGTCGTTACTGATTCTGCCTGAAGTGAATACGTCATGACCCAGGCGGAGCGGGAAACGAATGTATTCAAGTTTTTTAAATAGGATATCCGGGCCTTTACCCAGGATAGCTGAAACCTGGAAGCGGATGGCATTGGATCCAATGTCTATGGCGGCTAGTTTCATTATCCATTCAAATTTAAGGATTGCTTTTTATTTTAGGTACTTATTGTTTTTCTTTGCACCACTTATCCAGAAAGACTGAGGGATTGGGCCCGAAGACGTCTTAGCATCCTATTCCGAATCGACCGGAGTGTTGTGCTAAATCCCTTTCTCTCATTGGTTTGGGAGGAAAAGATAAGTAACCCACCTTACCGGGCTCTCTGGATAGATACCTAACGAAAAGGGGGCTTATGAAAATCGAGGAGATTTTGAAAGAAAGAATCCTGGTGCTGGATGGCGCTATGGGTACGATGATCCAACAACATGTTTTAACCGAAGAGGATTTCCGTGGTGAACGGTTTAAGGATCACCCATATCCCTTGAAGGGAAATAATGATTTACTTTCCATTACTCGGCCGGACATCATTAAGGACATTCACGGGCAGTATTTTGAAGCTGGTGCTGATATTGCAGAGACGAATACGTTCAGCGGAACTGCAATTGCACAAGCTGATTATCATTTGGAGGATATTATATATGAGTTGAATTTTCAATCTGCAAAAATTGCGAAGGAAGTAGCAGATGAATTCACGCGGAGAGAACCGCATAAACCCCGGTTTGTTGCCGGGGCGATGGGGCCAACAAACAAAACAGCATCACTTTCGCCAGATGTTAATAATCCAGGGTATCGTGCGATTACGTTTGATCAGCTTGTAGCAGCATTCAAAGAGCAAGCCAAGGCGCTGATAGACGGCGGCGTGGATATGCTACTATTGGAGACCATCATTGATACACTCAATGCAAAGGCGGCCTTGTTCGCAATTCAAACATTGTTTGAGGAAACTGGAAACCGTATTCCAATAATGGTTTCGGGCACGATCACCGATGCAAGTGGTAGAACGCTTTCAGGCCAGACTACAGAGGCCTTTTTAATTTCTGTATCACATGTTCCCCTTTTGAGTATCGGTCTGAATTGCGCCATGGGTGCTTCTATGTTACGACCTTACTTACAGGTTTTGAGCGAAAAGGCTCCGTTCTTTATAAGTGCCTATCCCAATGCCGGCCTGCCAAATGAGTTTGGTCAATATGATGAATCGGCTGAGCAAATGGGCGCCCAGGTGGAGGAATTCTTAAAAGAAGGTTTGGTGAATATTGTAGGTGGCTGTTGCGGGACTACAGCAGAACATATAAAAGTAATTGCGCGGTTGGCAGCACGTTACGCACCGCGCAAAGTTGAAAGTCAACTATCGACTGTAGATAGTAGATAGTCCATGGAGAATAGTAATGAAGTTACAATTTATGGAATTCACGTTAGGATCTTTAAAGGATCTGGAAAAGGCGTTTGATTTGTCAGGAAATGTTTCTGACATGTTGAAGGCCTTTCCGAAAAAGGAATTTTATTTTTTATACGGCCAACTGAAAAGTGCTGCTGGCTATTGATTGTCGACAACCCTATACATGAACCAAGCAAAAACATTTAAGCTAAGCGGATTAGAGGCGATTGAAATAACCGACCAATCCAATTTCGTCAATATCGGCGAGCGTACTAATGTTACCGGATCAGCAAAGTTCCTTAAGCTTATTAAGGAAGATAAGTTTGACGAGGCATTGGACGTAGCGTTGGACCAGGTGCGTGGTGGTGCTCAGGTCATCGATGTGAACATGGATGAAGGGATGATCGACTCGGAGGCGGCAATGGTGAAGTTTCTGAACCTGATGGCATCAGAACCTGAGATAGCCCGAATTCCGGTTATGGTGGATTCATCCAAATGGGAAGTTATCGAGGCCGGGTTGAAGTGCCTTCAGGGCAAGGGAATTGTGAACTCCATCAGCATGAAAAGTGGTGAGGAGGAATTTATCCGGCAGGCAAAACTTGTGAAGCGATATGGGGCAGCCGTTGTCGTGATGGCGTTTGACGAGCAGGGCCAGGCGGATACCTATGAACGCAGGATATCCATTTGCCGGCGCGCCTATGATATTCTGGTTGACGAGGTGAAATTTCCGCCAGAAGACATCATTTTCGATCCAAACATTTTTCCTGTAGCGACAGGCATTGAAGAGCATAGAAATTATGCTGTAGATTTTTTCCGGGCTGCTCAATGGATTAGACAGAATCTTGCGCATGCACATGTCAGTGGTGGAGTGAGCAATGTCTCTTTCAGTTTTCGCGGCAATCAGAAAGTGCGTGAAGCAATGCATGCCGCATTTCTATACCACGCTGTCAAGGCCGGTATGGATATGGGCATTGTAAATCCGGCGATGCTTGAAGTATACGATGCTGTTGAGAAAGATTTGCTGGAGCGCGTAGAGGATGTGCTGTTGAATAGACGTGATGATGCAACGGAACGGCTACTCGAGTACGCAGAGACTGTTAAGGGTTCTGCAAGGAAAAAGGAGGTTGACGATGCCTGGAGAAAAGGTACTGTTGAAGAAAGAATAACGCATGCGCTGGTAAAAGGAGTGATAGATTTTATTGATCTGGATACAGAAGAAGCGTACCAGAAGTATGAGAAACCCCTTGATGTTATTGAAGGACCCTTAATGGCGGGTATGAATGTGGTTGGAGATCTCTTTGGTGCGGGAAAAATGTTTTTACCACAGGTGGTAAAAAGTGCGCGTGTTATGAAAAAATCAGTGGCCTACCTTACGCCCTATCTGGAAGAAGAGAAGCGAAGAACCGGCGGTGCGGATAAGCCGGCGGCTAAAATCCTGATGGCTACTGTAAAAGGAGACGTGCATGACATCGGTAAGAATATTGTAGGCGTTGTATTGGCCTGCAATAACTATGATGTTGTTGATTTAGGTGTCATGGTGCCGTCTGAAAAAATTATCGAGGCAGCGAAGCGTGAAAAGGTTGACATGATTGGCCTGAGCGGTTTGATCACGCCTTCCCTCGAGGAGATGGTTCATATGGCAAAGGAGATGCAACGCGAAAAAATGGTCATGCCTTTGCTGATCGGTGGCGCGACAACATCCCGGATTCACACTGCTGTTAAAATTGATCCCGCCTATGACGGACCAGTTGTTCACGTTTTGGATGCCTCTCGAAGTGTACCCGTAGCCAGCGAGTTCATAAATCCGAAAACCTTTGGAAATATAAAAACACGCTTCAAGGATGAATATGCCAAGCTGCGGACGGACTATCATTTGCGAAAAGAGGAAAAGAACTACATCTCTTTGGCAGCGGCGCGAAAGAATCAGGTAAGTATTAATTGGCCTGAAGCGTCTATTGTCCGTCCGGCATTTTTGGGTACAAAAGCGTTCTTGAACTTTCCTTTGAATGAAATAAGAGATTATATAGACTGGACTCCCTTTTTTCAAACATGGATGCTCGCGGGAAGATATCCCGGGATTCTTACAGATGCGGTTGTGGGCAGTGAAGCAAAGAAGCTCTTTGATGACGCCCAGGAAATGCTTGATCAGATTATCAGGGAAAAGAGCCTTCAGGCAAATGGAATTGTCGGCTTTTATCCGGCGTCCGGGACTGCAACAGATGATGTGAACCTTTCTAAAAAAGAGGGTGAACCACCTTTTGCCACATTTCATTTTCTGCGCCAACAAAACAAAAAGGCACAGGGACTTCCCAACTTCTGTCTCTCAGATTTCATTGCTCCGGAGACATCCGGAAGACAAGATTATATCGGCATGTTTGCCGTAACGGCAGGTATAGGTATTGAAACGCTCATTGCAAAATTCAAGGCCAATCACGATGACTATTCTGAAATTATGGTAAAAGCATTGGCTGATCGTTTGGCTGAAGCCTTTGCCGAATGCTTACATGCGATGGTTCGAAAAGAACTTTGGGGTTATGCAGCGGATGAAAAGCTTGCCAACAGTGAGCTTATCGCAGAAAAGTATCAGGGTATCCGTCCAGCACCAGGATATCCTGCTTGCCCTGATCATACGGAGAAAGGAATTCTCTTCGATATACTGGATGTTGAAAATACAGTTGGCATAAAGCTAACGGAGTCCTATGCAATGTATCCGGCATCCTCAGTCAGCGGATTTTATTTTGCGAATTCGGATGCTAAATATTTCGGTTTGGGCAAGATCGAAAAGGATCAGGTCGAAGAATATGCAAACCGAAAAGGAATGTCTGTTGAGGAGATGGAGAAGTGGTTGTCACCGAATCTGGCCTATGACAATTAATATTGGATTACCGCCCTTCAATTGAAGGGTAATAAATAGAAAGTAACAAAAGGACAATAGACGAGCAAAATGAAAGTAACAGAGCACTTAAAAAGCGCAAAAGGCAAGACCCTTTTTACTATAGAAATCCTTCCTCCTTTGAAGGGAGAGAATATACGTTCCCTTTTTGACAATATGGATCCGTTGATGGAGTTCAAACCACCGTTCATTGATGTTACGTACCATCGCGAAGAATACGTTTACAAAAAGATGGAGAGCGGTCTGCTTGAAAAAAGATCAACGCGCAAGAGACCAGGAACAGTGGGTATCTGTGCCGCCATTCAAAATAATTACAAAATCGATACTGTGCCCCATATTATCTGTGGTGGATTCACACGTGAAGAGACAGAGAATGCATTGATCGATCTTCATTTCCTGGGTATAGATAATGTGTTGGTGCTTCAAGGTGATGCCATTAAAACCGAATCGCGTTTCATTCCCGAACCTGATGGCTACCGGTACGCATCAGAGTTGCTCCAGCAAGTAGGTAGAATGAACAAAGGACTTTATTTGGATGAAGAACTCCAAAATACCTCGCCTACCCATTTTTGTATTGGCGTTGCGGGTTACCCGGAAAAACATTTTTCTGCGCCAAATCTAAAAGCTGATTTGAAATATTTAAAGCTAAAAGTCGATTTGGGGGCTGAGTATATTGTAACGCAGATGTTTTTTGATAATCAGAAATACTTTGATTTTGTTGATGAGTGCAGAAAAGCGGACATTCACGTGCCAATCATTCCTGGCATAAAGCCCATTACCGGCAAAGGTCAGCTCACGATGTTGCCCAAGACCTTTCATATCGATATACCGGAGGAATTATCGGAAGCCGTTGAAAAGTGCAATGACAATACGGCAGTAAAGGAAGTTGGAATCGAATGGTGCATCCAACAATCAAAAGAGCTTATCAAAAATAACGTTCCAACGTTGCACTTCTATTCCATGGGTAAGTCAGATCCTATTCTTAGGATAGCGAAAGCTTTGTTCTGATTTCTTTCCGGCGAGGTTTTTACAGCCTTGACATGCTCAGCATGGCGCACAACACGTGTGTCCGCTGCCGGACGTTTTCGTCCGTTTCCAAACTTTCTATACCGGAACACCTTCTGATATTAGCCTGGAATGCACATGAATCTGTGGCATCTGGATTGTATTCTGGGATATAAATGCTGTTGAGCACTTAAACAGGGAGCAATATATGCTTTATAACTATTTAAATATTGCACTGAGAAATCTGCTAAAGAACAGGGTCCACACATTCATTAATGTTTTTGGACTTTCTTTTGGTATAGCCAGTGTATTCCTGATTTCGATTTATATTAATCACGAACTGAGCTACGATAAATTCCATCATCAACCTGAGGATCTCTACAGAATTACCTGGGAAGATGACAACCCGCAAACCCGAACGCCGCATCCTATGGCGCTGGCGTTGGTAAATGATTTTCCTGAAGTAGAAAGTGCCGTAAGTTTAAGTCCATTATGGGCGGCTGGCCTGACAAGAGAAACTCACTCGCTGAGGCATCCACAGAAACAAGAACGGTATGACGAGTCGAACATTCTTTCGGTTGATACGACCTTTTTCAAGGTATTCGACTTCCCCATCCTGAAAGGTGATCCGAAAACAGCATTAAAAAAGCTTAATGGCATACTCATTTCTGAATCTATGGCAAGGAAATATTTTGGTAGCGAAGACCCTATCGGGAAGCATCTTGCTGTTGATTCTGCATCCGACCTGGTGGAGGTCGTTGCTGTTTTCAAGGATGTTCCGCCCAATTCGCATTTCCATTTCGATTTCCTGGTTTCCTATCTTCGCGAAAAATCATTCGATCCTGAGTCCAAGTATTATTCGTGGGGTGACTTTGGTCATTTTAACTATGTTCGTCTGAAACATGGAGCAGACGCTAAAAAGCTTGAAGGCAAACTCATGGAGTGGGTTGGAAAATATATCGATGTTTCTGCTGAGGATTATAGATCATATGCAGCGCAACACTATGGGTTCAGACTTCAACCAGTTAAAGATATTCATCTGCGAAGCAAATTGCGTTGGGAACTGGAGGCGAATGGAAATATAGAATATGTATATATTCTGGCAGCGGCTGCGCTTTTTACACTCATCATCGCCTGTGTTAATTTTATGAACCTCACGACCGCCAAATCGGCTGAACGCGCCAAAGAGATCGGTGTCCGGAAAACTATGGGGGCACTTCGAACACAACTTTCTTTTCAGTTCTTGATCGAGTCCGTTATAATAGCATTATTTGCAGTATTAATTTCTGTCCTGATCATTGAAAGCTCGCTACCGTATTTCAATTATTTAACCGGAATTCATTTTGAAGTGCATTACGCACAATACCTGCCAATCCTTTTGGGCGTGGCTATTGTTATTGGGATAATTTCGGGAATCTACCCGGCACTTTACCTATCTGCTGTGAAGCCAGGTGTGATTTTAAAAGGAAAGCTGATTCAAACGCCAAAAGGCTCCTCTTTGCGCAAGGCGCTCATCGTAGTGCAATTCTCAATTTCGATGACCCTGATTTCAGCAGCATTTATTATTAATAAGCAGTTGAATTACCTCCAGCACAAGAACCTTGGGTTCGGCAAAGAGGAAGTAATTGTCATTCCCATCAAGAACCAAGATGGACTTTACCGTTTCGATGCGTTTCGAAATGAAATGCTGCGCACCGACGGTGTGTCCGCTGTTTCGGCAAGTTCCAATATTCCGGGAAAGCAGTTTAACCAAAATTCCATCGCCTTGGTTCAGCATCCCGAGTACACCGTTAATTCTTCTGAGGCACTTGTGGATTATGATTTTTTCAAATCGCTTGGCATTGGGATTGTTGAGGGCCGCTTTTTTATGCGCGAAAACATATCGGACAACAGAATGATCATACTCAATGAAACCGCCGCCAGGCAATTGAGTCCATCGGGTTCGGTTGTAGGCAAGGAAATAATATGGAACACGGATCCTGAATCCATTCGCGGAACAGTTATTGGCGTGGTCAGAGATTTCAATTTTCAATCCCTTCACGAGCCGATACGGCCACTCTTATTTGCGTTGTCGAACCATAGTTTTAGTTATATATTGATCAACGTGAACACTGAAAACTTTGCCGAGAGGATTTCAGCAATTGAAAAGGTCTATCATGAATTCGAGCCAACGTATGGATTTGAATTTGCTTTTCTGGAAGATCAGCTTAATCGGCAATATGCTGCCGAAGAAAAGACAGGAAGTATTTTAAGTGTGTTCTCTTTTATCGCATTACTCATTGCCTGCTTCGGCTTGTTCGGCATGGCGATGCTGCTCTTCTACCAAAAGATAAAGGAAATTGGCGTGCGAAAGGTGCTTGGGGCTTCACCTTACAGCCTGTTAGTGCTGTTGCTGGGTGGCTTCACAAAACTGATTCTGATAGCCATCGCCATAGCAACGCCAATCTCATGGTATATCATGGACAACTGGCTGAATAACTTCAGTTACCAGGTCAAGATTCAACCGCCGGTTTTCATTTTCTCTGGTTTTGTCCTGGTACTTGTCTCCTGGATCACCTTGAGCTATTTCACAATAAGGGCTTCACAGCTCAATCCTGCTGAAGTATTGAAAAGTGAATAGTACAAATGGTATAAAGGAAAAGAAGCCGGCTACATGCCAGCTTCTTAACAACCCTACACAACCTATCAAATATTAATCGTCATCAAATTCGTCGTTATGGTCATTATCCTCGCCTGCATGGCAGGATTTGTCAAACATCGACAAAATCTTTTCTGTGATTTTCGAATTCGAAGTGTCATTGATCCTGATCACGCCATCCTGGTCT
>Ga0224505_10000476_pt1 | contig 27389 bp, 30 predicted proteins | sample SF_Jan12_sed_USG_FD_169102 | JGI IMG/M metagenome (GOLD analysis project Ga0224505, IMG submission 169102) | Sediment microbial communities from San Francisco Bay, California, United States - SF_Jan12_sed_USGS_4_1 | ecosystem: Environmental > Aquatic > Marine > Sediment | place: USA: California... | reverse complement strand
CCCATTGCCCGGCGAGAAACACCGCGAGCCAGCCTTTGAAGCTGTCACCGAGCAGCGTCAGCACCGCCGCCGACTTGCGCCCGCTGCGCAATACATTGGTGGCGCCCGGATTGCCCGAACCATACTCTCGCGGATCAGGCAGCCGGTAAGCGCGGCTTACGACGACGGCAAATGAAATCGAACCGATCAGGTAAGCAAGCACGACAACCATCGACAGCATCAAATTATTTTCCCCCGAAACCATCACCCGAACCGGCCGCGACTTTGCCCGCAGCGAGCCCTGGGCGGCCTGCTAGAATGGCGCCGGCCATTCTAGCGCAAGTCATACTGCCACTTTTCCCCACATGGACATCATCTTCATCCGCGAGCTGCGCATCCAGACCCGGATCGGCATTTACGACTGGGAGAAACAGGCGCCGCAAACCGTACAGCTGGACCTGGAAATCGGATTGCGCGGATCGCATGCCGCGCACAGTGACCGCATCGAAGACACCATCGACTACGCCGCCGTCGTTGCCGACATCAGGAAACTGTTCACACAGCAGCATTTCTCCCTGCTGGAACATGCCGCGGAGTCGATCGCGCAGCTGCTCATGCAGGATTTCAAGGCGCCGTGGCTGCGGGTGACGGTCGCCAAGCTGGCACCGCTCGCCGGTGTCAGACAGCTGGGCGTCAGCATCGAGCGCGGTAAAAAACAAAATGCTTGACCGCCAAGGCGCCAAGAACGCCAAGAGATTCAAAGCCAAAACCTGATTCCGGCTGTTCAGGCCGACTGTGAATCGGGCAGCGCGCAGAACTCACCCCCGCGGATGATGCCGCGCATGCAGCTGCTTCATGCGCTCCTGCGCCACGTGGGTGTAAATCTGCGTCGTCGAAATGTCGGAGTGGCCAAGCAGCAACTGCACCACGCGCAGGTCGGCACCGTGATTAAGCAGGTGCGTCGCAAAAGCGTGGCGCAGCGTGTGCGGTGATATCGGCTTGTGCAGCCCTGCCTGCAATGCGTAACGCTTGAGCAGATGCCAGAATGACTGGCGCGTCATCGCTGCGGCACGTGCGGTGACGAACAGCTCGTCACTGGCCCTGCCGTTCAGCAGTTTCGGCCGCGCTTCGCGCAGATAACGCTCGATCCAGTTCAGCGCCTCCTCGCCCAGCGGCACCAGGCGCTCCTTCGAGCCCTTGCCCAGCACGCGCACCACACCCATGTCGCGACTGACCTGCGGCACCTTCAATGACACCAACTCGGACACCCGCAGCCCGCTCGCATACAACACCTCGAGCATCGCGCGGTCTCGAAGACCCAGCGGCTGGTCCAGCAGCGGCGCCGCGAGCAGCGCTTCCACATCCGCTTCGGTCAGCGTCTTGGGCAATGCGCGCGGCAGCTTGGGCGTATCGATCCGCAGCGTCGGATCAACCTTGATCATGTTCTGCCGCAGCGCATGCCGGAAGAAACGCTTGAGACTGGATAGCAGTCGTGCCGCGCTCGAAGCGCGCGCCTTGCTGCGAAATTTGTGCGCGAGATACGCCTGGATCGCCGCCTGATCGGCCGTCAGCAATTCGCCGTTGCCCTGCACCTTGAGCCATGCCGCGAATTGCCGCAGGTCACGACGGTAACTGTCGAGCGTATTGCGGGACAGGCCGTCTTCCAGCCACAACGCGTCGCAAAACGCGTCGATCTCGCTATTCGAGGATACCTTCATGCTGCAACAGCCATCGTTTGACGCTTAATGGAAATGATTTTTTTCCGCCCATGAACCCGCCCATTCCACCCGCTGCCAGCACACGATGGCAAGGCACGATCAACGGCACCGGATTGGCCCCGCAGGCACCGCCCACCGGTCGCGCAGCAGTGCCCAGACGGCGCGCAATGTCTCCATAACTTGTTGTTTTTATTGGAAATAACTTCGAGATCTCGCGCCACACGCGACGCTGGAACGGCGTGCCTTCAAGGCGGTAAGGCACGGCAAAACAGTACGCCGGATCAGCCAGATAACGCTCTATTTCACGGCAGGCGCGCTCGGCCACGCGATCATGCGGCGCCACCGGCAACGTGTTGTGCGGCAGGTAACGCACGCTGGTAACCGCCTCACCATTGGTGGCGATGCCGAGCACGGCAAACGGCGCGGCATAACGCGTTTCCGCGCGCCCCGCCGCCGGCCCGCGGCCCGTCACGCGGAGGCCGCCCTCGCCGGCAGGAACTTCTGCATCACCAGCACCAGCGCCACCAGCGACAACCCGATCATGTCGGACGTTTTCGTCGGATAAACCAGTGCGAGGCCGGCAATGATCAGCATCCAGCGCTCGATCAGGTTGGTCCTGCGCAACAGCCAGCCCTGCAGGCCGCCGGCCAGCGCAACGATACCGATGGCTGCCGTCACGGTAATCAACGCAATCGCGCCCCAGTCCGCCTGCGCCAGATTCTTGAACGATCCACCGAGCAGTAAACCGGAACCGGATGGATCAAGCACGAACATGAATGGCACCAGGAAGGCGGGTGCAGTGTATTTCCAGCATTGCAGCGTCGTGCGATAGGGGCCGCCGCCGGTAATCGCCGCGGCTGCAAACGGCGACAGCGCCGTGGGCGGCGAGACTTCGGACAACACCGCGTAGTAGAAAATGAACATGTGCGCCGCAAAATCCGGTACGCCGAGCTTGATCAGCGCTGGAGCGGCAATCACCGCACAAATGATGTATGACGCGGTCACCGGCACGGCCAAGCCTACGATCCACACGATCAACGAAGTATAAAACGCCGTCAGCAGCAGCTTCATCGCATGCAGCAACTCCGGTGTGCGGTCCGCGCCGAACATGACCCACAGGCTGACCAGGGACTGCGATCCGGAGTTGGCGTAATCAAGCACGATGGAACTGAATTTCAGGCCCAGTCCGGTCAGCGTCACCACGCCAACGATGATGCCGGCCGAGGCACAGGTCATGGCGACATTGAGCACACCAACCGAACCACCCTCCAGCGCCTTGATGAAACCCGAGTCCCAGAACCCCCTGAGCCACGGCAGGCGGCCGCGGAACCAGTCATAGGGAATGAGCGCGGAATCACTCTGGAAGAATGAAACCAGCGCAGTCACCACCGTGGCATAGAACACGGACAGGATCGGCGAATAACCCAGCAGCATGAAAAAGACGATCGAAACCAGCGAGATGAAGTGGTACCAGTAGCGTTTCGCCAGCACGAGGGCACGCTGATGCTTCTCGAGCTTGACCGCATGCATCGCGAATTTGCGCGCATCAATTTCGACCATCACGAAAATCCCGAGATAGAACAGGATGGTCGGAATGGCCGCCATCAGGATCACGTCCAGGTACGAGATACGCAGGAATTCGGCGATCAGGAATGCCGCCGCACCCAGCACCGGCGGCGAAATGATCGCACCCAGGCCGCCTGCCGCGAGCAGACCGCCCGCAGCTTCCTTGCCGTAACCCGCCTTAGCGAGCAGCGGATAAGCAACCGAACCGATAGTCACCGTGGTAGCCACACCGGAACCCGACGGCCCGCCCAGCAGAAACGATGACATCACCACGGCGCGGCCCGCGCTTGAAGGCTTACCGCCCATGGCCGCGAATGAAAAATCAAGAAAGAATCGTCCAGCGCCTGAATACTGCAGGAAGGCACCGAATATCGTAAACAGAATGATGAGCGTGGACGATACGTCCACGGCCACTCCGAATATGCCTTCCAGCGTCATGTACAACGCGCCGACGAGGCGTGAAATTTCGTAGCCCTTGTGCGTCCACGGCGCCGGCAGATAGGCGCCCAACAGCGCATACGCCAGAAACAGGCTGACCACGAACGGCAATATCCACGTCGAACTGCGGCGATTACCCTCGAGTATCAGCAGAATCAGCGCAACGCCAATAACCTGGTCAATCGTCGTCGGCACCGTCGCACGGTCGCCGAGCAAATCGCCCCAATACAGGATGTAGGCTGCGATACCGATGGTCACCAGCGCGAAAATGACGTCCCACCACATCAGGCGGTGACGGAAACGGTTTGCAGCCGGGAAAATCAGGAACACCAGCGCCAGCGTGAACGCCACATGCGTGGGCCTGAGGATGAATGCCGGTACGATCTCCACCGCGGCATACAGATGGAACAGCGACATGACGACGGCGGCGACACTCAGAAAAACGGCGAGCATGCCGCCATAGCGGTTATGGACCCCTTCCTCTTCCTCGATCAGCTCCTCGACACGCTTGCGTGCCGCTTCGCTGATGCCAATTTCTTCCTCAGACAGCTTTTCAACTGACGCTTCGGCCATGCGCTCCCCCGAATCCGGTTTTATTTTTTCTGGTACATGCAGCCACGCTAACTGCTGACTGATTGAAGCGCAACCCCAGAAACAAAAAACCCCGTCCGGATACGGACGGGGTTGAAATGAATCAGGCCAATCAGAACTTCAGGCCTTTTTCTTTGAAGTACTTGACTGCACCCGGATGCCACGGCACCGGCGAGGCGTCGGGCTTCTGGCGTTCGAGCTTGATGTCATTGGCGGCCTTGTGCACCGCGACCAGATCAGCGTGCTTGTCAAATATGGCTTTGACGATGTTGTAAACCGTCTGCTCACTCATGTTCGCGTTCACCACCAGCAGGTTGGCAACCGCGCTGGCCTTGTTGTCCACCGTCATGCCGGGGTAAGTTGCCTTGGGGATGACGTCGGCAAGGTAGATGTTGCCGGCCGCCTTGTTCATCGCCGGCACCAGGTGCGACGAATCCAGGAACTTGATTTTCATGCCCGGCGTTGCGGCGACATCAGTTACCGCGGAAGTCGGCAGGCCGGCGACGAAGAAGAACGCGTCGATCTTCTTGTCTTTCAGCGCATTGGCGGATTCCGCCGCACCCAGACGCTCGGTCTTGAGGTCCTTGCGCGGATCGATGCCGGCGGCCTCGAGCAGACGGAACGCAAACACCTCGGTCGCGCTGCCCGGCGAACCGGTGGATACGCGCTTGCCTTTCAGGTCATTGATGGTGTTGACGCCGGTACCTTCAACCGTCACGGCCTGCATCAGGTTGGTGTAGAGCATCATCATGGCGGTCACCGGAATCTTGGTGCCCTTGAACTTGCCCTCGCCGTTCACGGCATCCTTCGCCGCGTCAGCCTGCGTGAGCGCGATGTAAGGCTTGCCAGTACCGATCAGACGCATGTTGTCGACGGAACCGCCCGTCACTTCAGCCGTAGCGGTCATGCCCGGGATGGTTTTGGAAAACACGTTGGCCATGCCACCGCCCAACGGATAATAGACGCCGCCGGTACCGCCGGTTGCGATCGACAGGTTTACGGTTTCTGCTGCGGCTGCCGGCTGTGCGACCAGCGCGCACGTCGCCAGCGCCAGTACTTTGAACAAATGACGCATGATGCTCCTCCTACGGGTTGGGTTTCCAGACTGTGGGCTACGGAGTGTAGGAAGATTCACCAAATTGGTCAACCGGAAAGACCGCCTCATTTCCTCCGGCGGACCTTATTTGGCGAATACCTGTGACAAATCCCCGAACGCCTTGAACTCCAGCGCATTGCCGCAGGGGTCCAGGAAAAACATGGTTGCCTGCTCGCCGACCAGCCCCTTGAAGCGGACATGCGGCTCAATGATGAATCGGGTGCCCGCCTGCTGCAATTTATCCGCAAGCGCCTGCCATTCGCTCATGGACAGGATGGCACCAAAATGACGCACCGGCACCTGGTCACCATCCACCGCGCTGGTGCTGCGGTGTCCGACCTCATCCGGTGCGAGGTGGGCGACGATCTGATGACCGTAAAAATTGAAGTCGACCCATTCCGGCGAAGAACGTCCCTCCGGACAGCCCAGGAGTCCACCGTAGAAAGCGCGGGCCTTGGCCAGATTGTCGACAGGAAACGCGAGATGGAACAGTGGCTGGGTCATGATCGGGGTGGCCTGCATCGCAAAATCAAAGCGCGTATTCTACGGCCTTTGCGCTGACGCTACGCTTCCGGAGCCCTTTCATGCCCCCAGCAGTCATTCCCGCAGTTACCGCCCATGGCTGCACCATGCCGCAGATCGGGTTCGGCACCTCGCAACTCGGCGACTGCGGTGACCTCGTCGCCACCGCGCTGAAGCTGGGCTACCGTCATATCGACACCGCCTGGAAATACGGCTCGGAAAAAGGCGTAGGCACCGGCATCCGCGCCTCCGGTGTACCGCGCAGCGAAATCTTCCTCGTAACCAAGGTATCCCACGAGTATCTGCGTGCCGATGCGTTCGCGCGTTCCGTCGACGAAAGCCTGAAGAACCTGCAGGTCGATTATGTCGACATGCTGCACGTGCACTGGCCCACGGTCGACAAGATTCCGCTGGCGGAAACCATGGGCGCACTGGCCCGGGCAAAGCGTGAGGGACTTACACGACATATCGGCGTCGCCAATTTCAATATCGCCCTGCTCGAAGAAGCGCAGGCCGTCTGCTCCGAACCGCTGGCCACGCTGCAGGCCGAATACCATCCCTATCTCGACCAGACCAAAGTATTGGACTACTGCCGCCGCCACGGCATGGTCTTTACGGCCTATTGCCCGCTCGCCCGGGGACGCCTGTTCAAGGACCCGGTTCTCATGGAGATTGCGCAGGCGCGGGGCAAGACCATCGCGCAGGTCGTACTGCGCTGGCTCGTACAGCAGGGAAACATCGTGCCGATCCCGCGATCGTCAAATCCGGAACGTATCGCCCAGAATCTGGACATATTCGATTTCAGGCTAAGCGATGAAGAAATGCGGCGCATCCACATGCTGGCGCGCCCCGATGGTCGCATCGCAAATCCGGCCGGCCGGGCGCCGGCGTGGGACTGACCGCTAGGCCGCCCCTGGTCACGCTGTTAAAATCAGACCACATGTGCGGCAACGCACACGATCAACCTTTCGAGGAAAACTCATGAAAACCAATTCATCCGCGATGCAGCTGAGCGCCGTCATCGCAACCGCCGCATTGTGTGCCGGCCTGTCCGTCCCGGTCGCCGCGCAGTCGGATTTCCCGGCCAAGAACCTGCAGATGGTCGTACCTTATACCGCCGGCGGCTCGGCCGACGCCATGAGCCGGGCCATTGCGCAGCGCCTCAGCGCCGCCTGGGGCAAGAACATCGTTATCGATAACCGCGCCGGCGCCAGTGGCATGATCGGTGCCGAACTCGTCGCCAAAGCTGAACCGGACGGCTACACGCTGCTCGGCACCACATCATCGTATCCCGCTACCGCGGCGACCCGGGCCAAACTGCCGTTTGATCCGACGAAAGCCATCGTCGCCGTCGGTACCATCGCGCGCGCGCCGATGCTGGTGGCCGTGCATCCCTCGGTGCCGGTGAAGAACATCAAGGAACTGATCGCGCTGGCCAAGAAGAATCCCGGCAAGTTCAACTACGGCTCTTCGGGCACCGGCGGCAACAACCATTTCTCGGGTGCACTGTTCGCCGCTGCTGCCGGCATCAAGATGGTGCACGTGCCATACAAGGGCATTTCGCTGGCGGTAACCGCAGTGGCCTCGGGCGAAATCGAAATCCTGATTTCGAGCTCTTCGGCCCTCCTGCCGATCACCCAGGGCAATCGCGTACGCATCCTCGGCGTCACCAGCCTCGAAAAATCAGCGATGTTCCCGGACGTGCCGACCGTCGCGTCGCAAGGTGCACCCGGCTATGAATACCAGCTGTGGTGGGGCATTTTCGCGCCCGCGGGACTGCCCGCCGACCGGCTGGCCTTCATCACCGCGGCGATCAACAAGATCGTCGCCAGCGGCGACATGAAGAAATTCCTGGATGCGCAGGGTGCCGAACCGTGGACCCTGCCCGCGGCCAAGCTGGCCACGTTGCTGCCGGATGAAATTGCACGCTATAAGAAGGCCGCGCAGATCGCCGGCATCAAGCCGCAGTAAGAAAACCGACTGGCTGCCCGGATACACTCCGGGCAGCGCGCCCCGTTGAAGCGACCCCGCCATGATGCGCTGCGTGACGAGCACCTGCCGCACGTCATCGCACAACGCCTTGCCAAACCACCCGGGTCGCGCGGTGTCGCCGATGCGGTACTCGGCGGGATCGACGGCTGCATCACCACGTTTGCAATCGTCGCAGGGGCCGTTGGCGCGGGGCTTTCCTCGTCGGTCGCATTGATACTCGGGTTTGCCAACCTGATTGCTGACGGCTTCAGCATGGCCGTGAGTAACTATGAATCCGTCAAAGTGCATAGCGAGTTACGGGAGAATATCCGCCGCACCGAGGAAGAACACATAGACGCAATGCCGCTCGGCGAACGCGAAGAAGTGCGCCAGATATTCCGCAAGAAGGGCTTCGAGGGTGAAACGCTCGAACGTATCGTCGATACCATCAGCAGTAACCGCAAGATCTGGATCGAGACCATGCTCATGGAAGAGCACGGCCTGCAGCGCGTCCTTGCAACACCATGGCATTCCGGTGCAGTGACGTTTGCCGCGTTTGTCTGCGCCGGCACCATACCGCTGTTACCGCTGCTTTTCGACGGCTGGACGATGCAGCAACGCTTTGTGATCAGTGCAGTGCTCGCCGGGATGGTTTTTTTCTCGATCGGACTCCTCAAAAGCGCGGCATCCGGTCGCCCCGAATTGCAATCCGGTTTGCGTACATTACTGACCGGAGGCACCGCGGCTGGACTCGCCTTCCTCGTCGGTTACTTATTGCGTGAGATCGTCCCGCCGCTGTAGCAGGCGTAGCAGCAGCTAGGCGCCGGCCGTCAGGCGCCCTGCCTGATAGTCGCGAACCGCCTGCTCGATCTCTTCACGCGTATTCATCACGAACGGCCCGTACTGCACCACCGGTTCACGCAACGGCCGGCCGGCGAGCAATATGAAACGCGCACCACCCTCACCTGCAATGACGCTGACCTGATCGCCCTCTGACAGGATCCCGGCGCTGCGCGGCGGCAATACGCGCGGCGGCTCGCCCACGCTGACATCGCCTTCATAGGTGTACAGAAACGCGTTGTGGCCGGCAGGCAGCGCCTGCCGGAAAACCTGTCGCGGCGCCAGTTCCACATCGACAAACAGCGGCTCGGTGCTGAGTCCCTGCATCGGCCCCGGCGTCTGCTTGCCGTCGATGTCCAATGTGCCCGCAATCACCCGGACGCTGCCGCCGCCTTTCAACACGACCGCCGGCACATCTGCCGCAGGTATGTCGCGGTAACCGGCGGGCTTCATTTTCTCGCTGGCCGGCAGATTGATCCACAATTGAAAGCCGCGCATACGGCCTTCAAGCTGCTGCGGCATTTCGGAATGGATGATGCCGCGGCCCGCGGTCATCCATTGCACGTCGCCGCCGCGCAGGTCACCGCGGTTGCCCATGTGATCCTGGTGCAGCATGTGGCCATCAAGCATGTACGTGACGGTCTCGAAACCACGGTGCGGATGATCGGGAAATCCGGCGATGTAATCATCGGGATTCTCGGTACCGAATTCGTCCAGCATCAGGAACGGATCGAGACGTGCGGCCGCCGACTGGCCGATGCTGCGATAGAGTTTGACGCCGGCCCCGTCGGACGTGGCCACGGCGCGGATAGCCTGCTGCAGGGTGCGTAGAACCATGATCTATTTTATCAATAAAAACAATAACTTATGTCGTATTCGCTCAGAACAGCGAGCGCACGATACCGCCATCGACGCGTTGTGCGGCGCCATTGACTGCGGCCGCGCGCGGCGAACACAAAAATACCACCTGCGCGGCGATTTCATCCGGCGTCGCCCAGCGCTGCAACAATGACGCCTGTCCGGGCCCGTCAAAGTACGCGGTGCGCATCTCATCCACGGTTTTGCCCTGTTCAGGCCCGATTTTGCCCAGAAACGTTTCCACGCCCTCGGACCAGGTCGGCGCCACAAGCACGCTGTTGACCGTCACCCCGGTGCCGCGTGTCGATTCAGCGAGGCCGCGCGCGAGTGAGACCTGCGCGGTCTTGGTCATCGCGTAATGCAGCATGTCCGGGTTGGGTTTGACACTCTGCTCACTGGCGATGAACACCACTCGGCCCCAGTCGCGCGCCAGCATGCCGTCGAACAGACCCCGCGTCAGGCGCACGCCGCTCATCACATTGAGCTCGAACATCGCCAGCCAGTCCGCGTCCGAAATATCGGCAAACGGCTTCACTTCGAAATAGCCGACATTGTTGACGAGTATGTCCACCGGACCGATTTCCGCCGCGGCGTCCAGCACCTGCTGTGCGCCGGCCGCGGTAGCCAGATCCGCGACCACGCCATGCACCTCACCGGTTGCCGACAGCGCCCTGACGGTTTCATCAACCGTGCGCGCATTGCGCCCGTTGACGATGACCCGCGCGCCTTCAGCCATCAGCGCCGCCGCAATTGCACGGCCGATGCCCTGCGTCGAGCCCGTTACCACGGCCAGCTTGTCCTTCAATCCCAGATCCATTTGCACTCCCGCAATGACGGGCGTTGCGCCCGTCGGGAGTTTTACCACGCTTTCGCGACATCGGACTGCCGCAAAAAAAACGGGCCGCAACAATGCAGCCCGTGCATCTGCGATGGTGCTGTTACATCCGGCCGAGATCGTTGATCGCGTCCACCACCATCGAAGTCCCGACGGCGATCAACAGAATATCGGACGCGACGCGCACGTATTTATGCCCGGCCGGCGGCGTGCCCAGCCGCACCACCAGTGTCGGCGGCAGGTCGTAATACACGATGTCGCGCGGCAATGGCTGGCCTTTATGCCATTTCTTCGCCTGGCCCGGCGGCATGCAGCCATTGTTCTTCTTGGCGAGGCCCGGCGGGCAACGGCCTGCACGATGCTCGCCGGCATAGTAGTCGCGCACCTGCACCTGCTGCCGATCACCGAAGTAGCGTTCGCTGTTTTTGCCGCCACCACTGTCGCCGCGGCCTTCCTGTTTCTTGCCACCACCCGCCCAGGCGGGCTTGTCGGCGAATACGGGGGCAACCATCAATGCACCGAGAACCATCAGCACCGCGGCACGACCTGTCCAGACCAGCTTGTTCGACATCACGCAGCATCCTTTCATCGTGAAACATCAATCCTGCGACTGCCCGGCCACCGGGCCGTGCTACGTCGCCCACACACGCACATCATCCTATATCCGCCGCACGTTTTCCGCCATGCGGTTTCGCACATGGCCGGTGTAACAATATGTAAGCGTTGCGGCGCTACCATTCATCATGCGCCCTTATGCGCCTCCGGATTAAGAAAATTGCGCCGGTCATATATCTCCCCGCGCAGATAGCTGATGATGTTGTTCGCGGCAATCGTACCCATGCGCGCTGCCGCGTCCGTCGTCGCCGCCGCGACGTGCGGCGTGACCAGCACATTGGGCAGCGCCAACAGCGGATTTGCCGGATCGACCGGCTCCTCGGCGAACGTATCCAGCCCTGCACCGGCCAGCGGCCCGTTTTTCAGCGCCTCAACCAGCGCCGGCTCATCGATCACCGGACCGCGCGCAGTATTGATCAGCAAGGATCCGGGCTTCATCCGCGCGAACTGCGCGGCACCCATCATGCCGCGGGTCCGGGCCGTCAGCGGACAGTGCAGGCTGACAATGTCCGCGCACTCAAGCAGGCTGCCGAGGTCCGGCTCGAACGCCATTCCTGCCGGAGGCGTAATTTTCGAGCGGTTGTGGATCACCACCTGCGCGCCGCAGGCCTGCGCCAGCCGCGCCGTGCGCTCACCGATCTGGCCGAATCCGACGATACCGACCGTGCGCACACGAAAATCACGCACCAGGTAATCCAGGTTGCGCCATGCACCCAGTCGTGTGCTGCGGTCAAACTGCGGTAACTCGCGCACCAGACTCAACATCATCGCCAGCGCGTGCTCAGCCACCGCGTCAGCATTCGCCCCGCCGGCCACCATGACCGCAATACCGTGCCTGGTTGCGCTTGCCAGATCCACCGAATCCACGCCGGCGCCGTGCTTCGCCACGATCTTCAAACCACGCGCGGACGCAAATACCCGCTCGGTAAACGGTGGTGAACCGCGCAGCAGCACGGCAGCGACATCCGGCTGCGCCAGTGCACCGATCAGCATGTCTTCGTCGATCGGCGTATTCATGAAAACCGGTTCGACGCCGCCCTCACGCAGCAGATTTTGCGCGAGTTCAGAAACAGTTGCCGCAGTAACCAGCACTTTCAAATTCGCCACGACGATGCCTCATCAAGAATTGAACGATGAAATTATCCCATTCCACAGGAAAATAATTCCGCATTACGGCGATTACGGAGAAATGCGCTGGATATCAGCCGAAATCCGACAAAAACATTCCCCTGTCGCGCGCGGCATCCTAAAATGCGGCTGTCGGTGATGCACATCCAATAAGCCCGTGCCGCCGACACCCGTGCCCAAAACACCGGAGGAGAAACCATGCGCCACTTTGTTTCCGTAATACTCAGTCTGTTCGCATTCGCACTGGCCGGCAACGCCATTGCCCAGAATTACCCCAGCCGGCCGATCCGGCTGATCGTGCCGTTTCCGCCCGGCGGCAACGTCGACGTGTTCGCCCGCGTGCTCTACCGGGAAGTGGAGTCGATCATCGGCACCAACTTCGTCATCGACAACCGCGGCGGCGCCAACGGTCTCATCGGTGCCGATGCCGTCAAGAATGCAAATGCCGACGGCTACACGCTGCTGAACACGTCCTTTGCCTTCGCCGTCAATCCGGCAATCCGCAAGTCCATGCCGTTCGACATCGTCAGGGACTTTACGCCCGTCACCAATGTCGCCACCGGCCTGGGTTACCTGGTCGTCGTCAATCCGAAGCTGCCGGTGAAAAACATTGCCGAGCTGATCGAACTCGCGAAGAAACAGTCGTTGAGCTACAGCACCGCCGGCGTCGGCAACGGCCAGCATCTGGCCGGATCACTGCTGACGCACATGGCGAAGATCAAAATGCTGCACGTGCCTTACAAAGGCGGCGGCCCGGCCGCAGCCGCGGTCGTCGGGGGCGAAGTGCAGATCCACTTCCCGGCGGGCTCTGTCGGCGTGCCCCATCACAAAGCGGGTCGTGTTCGCGCCATTGCCTTTACCGGCGCAAAACGGCTGAGCTCCATGCCGGAAATTCCGACCGTCGGCGAGACCGTGAAAGGCTACGTTTCCGACGCCGGCTGGCATGCCGTGTTCGGTCCCGCAAAAATGCCGATGCCCATCGCACGCAAGGTACAGCAGGCCATCCACAAGGCACTGCAGAACCCGAAAGTGAATGCCCATTTCGTCGACAATGGTTATGAGCCAAACGGCGATACCCCGGAAGTGTGGGCAAAACTGTTCCGCGCCGACGTCAAGCGCTTTGCGCAGCTTGCCAAAGACGCCGGCATCGAGCCGCAATAGATTTTTCCGCCCGGATCCACTCGATCCACGCCACCCGGCGTCGCAACAATGCGACGCCGGGCTGCACGCCGCCCGAACTGCCGGCGTCGCCGCGATCATCCGTAGCCCTTGCGCGGCCGATCACGCTAGAATGGTCCGCACACTGCGGGCGCCGCCGCGCGGCCGTGACAGCCGATTTCCGCATCCGGAGAATTCATGCGTTTGCACGCCGCTTTGCTGACCGCCCTGCTCGCCGCAGGATTTCTGCTGAACACCGGATTGTCCCGGCATGCCGCCGCTGAAACGCTGACTCCGGTGACACCGCCGGTGCAGATGCCGGCCTTCAGGTTGCCGGGACTCAACGGCAGCGGTGGCAGCGATGCCGACCTGCGCAACAAGGTCACCATCATCCGCTTCTGGGCTTCGTGGTGAAGTACCTGCGTGCGCGACATGCCCGCCGTGCAGCGGGCACATGATGAGCTGAAAAAAGACGGCATTGCCGTCATCACCATTTCCATAGACGGCACCGGTGCCACCGCGGTAAAGCCGGTGTTCGAAAAGGGCGGCTACACCCTGCCTGCGCTGCTCGACCAGAACATGGATGTTGCGCGCAACTTCGGCGTGCGCGGCGTCCCGTATACGGTCATTGTCGACACCAAGGGCATGATCAACGCCCGCGGTCTCGGTCACGTCGACTTCGACGGCCAGGTACTGCGCAAGTATGTACGTGCACTCGCGAAAAACTAACCTGTCACCCACCAAAGGAGGCGCTTCATGTTCCGCATGTCCTCAATACTGCAGCGCTGGCTCGCGATCGGATTGCTGGGCGGCGCGGCGCTGTTCGCCGGCGCCGCACAGGCGCAGACCGTGAAGGTCGGCGACAAGGCGCCAGCATTCTCGATCCCGTCCTCCACCGGCAAGCCGGTGGCGCTGGCCGACTATCTCGGCAAATCCAGCGTCGTGCTGTTTTTCTACATCGGCGCCTTCACCGACACCTGAACGACCGAAGTCGTGGCCTTCCAGCTTGATCTCCCCAAGTTCGAGGCCGCCAACGCCCAGGTGCTGGGCGTCAGTGTCGATTTCAATGCCGCCAATACCGAGTTTGCAAACAAGCTCGGGCTGAAGTTCCCGTTGCTGAGTGACACGCGCCGCGTGATGACGCGCGCGTACGGCCTGCTCAACGATGATCCCGCCGCCGCCAGTGATGCCAAGCGCATCGCCGGCTACCTGCGCGCGAAACGCTCGTGGGTCATCATCGACAAGGAAGGCATCGTGCGTTACGTCAATGTCAATGATCCACGCGGCGTCATGCCCAACGACGAATTGCTGGAAGTGCTGGCCAAACTGCGCTGACGCCTCCCGCCGGGATTGTAAAAAATAAATTAAAACAACAGGTTAAAAATTCGTCAGGTTAACGCCGGATAAACCCCGGTGCACCTGACGTACTCGGTCGCGCACTACTCAAATATCGTCACCATCAGCGACGGGCTTCAGCCGTCACGCGCGAAGTCCGCGCACAAGATAATCTTCAGGCGCCTTCCGCAGCCCCGGGATTCCACTGTCCCCGGCGCATGCGCGTAATGGTGATACTCCTGAACACCCCCTTTTGCGTGAACGGGTCGCCGTCGGAAAACTTTTTCGCTTCTGCACGGCTGTTGACGTTGACGATAAACATGCTGCCGATGGCCTCGGTGCCCTCGTCATTCTGGGTCGCGCCGGCCAGCACGAGTATGTGTTTCTGGCTGCCGAGATAATCACGGTGCGGCTGCAGCACGGAGTCGCGGATGGCGGCGGTATTCGGATTGTCTGTGCAGGATATGGCCCAAAGCATGATTTGTTCTCCGGTTCAATGTGGACTTCAGATGGCGCAAGGCATTCCGCCAGTGTCGCAGGAAGGCTTATCATATTGCATTCCGTGAACTGTCCTGCATTGGAGACGCTGCCATGACCCTCGCCTACAACCCCAGCAACCTGTTCGCCGTCAAAGTCTGGGAAGTGGAATACCGCAAGACCGCCAAACGCACGCTGATTGCGCGCATCTACCAGCCGCAGGGCGCCGGCCCGTTTCCGGTACTGCTCGACCTGCACGGCGGCGCATGGAGCCGCAAGGACCGCTATGCCAACGAACCGATGGCGCGCGCCATAGCAGCCTCCGGCATGCTGGTCGTATCACCCGACCTGCGGCTCTCCGATGAGGCGCCGTATCCCGCCTGCGTGCAGGACGCGAGCTACGCGCTGCGCTGGCTCAAGCATAAAGCGAAAGAACTGAACGGCGACCCGACACACTTCGGCATCCTCGGCAGCTCCAGCGGCGGCCATGTCGCGCAACTGCTGGGCATGCGCCCGCGCCACGCGCTTTACAACGAAATTCCGCTGCCGGAAGCGCCGAACCTCGATTGCAGCGTTGCCTACGTCGCTACGCGCTCGCCGATCAGCAACCCGGTGACCCGCCGCGCCCAGGCCGAGAAAATGAAGAACACGGAAATGATGAAGAAATCAGACACCTTCTTCAGTCCGCCGGACAGCATCCACGAAGGCAACCCGCATGAAATCCTCGAGCGCAAGGAAAAGGTCACGCTGCCGCCGATGCTGATCATGCAGGGCGGCGAGGACAACAACGTGATTCCGCCGATCCAGGAAAAATTCGCCGCAGCCTACCGCGCGGCGGGCGGCGAATGCCAGCTCGAGATTTTTCCGGGATGCGAACATGAATGGACCGCAACACCGGGTCCCGACGCCGACCGCTCGCACGAGATGGTCAAGGCTTTCATCGCCAAACAGCTGCGGGCGCTGCAGAAAGCGGCCTGAGCAGTACGGAAGAGCCGGCGGGCAGATGCCCGCTGGCTGCCCTTCCGCTTATTTTTTGCGTTGCTCCAGCGCGGCGAGCGCCTGCCGTAGCATCTCGCGCACTTTCTCGGAACGTTCAGCGTCCATCTTCTCCATGTTGAGGTAGAAGTCGACGCCATCACCATGTTCATTGATGATCGGCGCTGATCCGTCACCCACCAGCGGCCCCTCGATCAGATAGGGCACCACCTCGCGGCTGATGCCTTTCATCAGCATTGGCGGCAACGCCCGCGCTGACACGATGTCGCTGACCAGCGCATAGGTCTCATAGCTCGCCACGATGCCGTCCGGCGGAGCATTGGTCTGCAGGCGTGCCGCAAGATTGGCCTCGGCACCGAGGATGGTGTAATCCATGCGATCGGAACTGCCGAAGTTGCCGACATTGCAGAACCCGGTATTGATGCCGATCCGGATGCGAAACGGCTCTTCCGCGCCGAGCTTGCGCCATTTGACGTTCAGCGCCGCCAGCCGGTCCTGCATGTCCAGCGCCATGCGTACACACGCCTTCGCATCTTCCGCAACCCCGCGGGATTCCGGATCGCCGAAAAACACCAGGATCGCATCGCCGATGAACTTGTCGATGGTGCCGCCGTGCTTCAGCGCGATATCGGACATTTCGGTGAAGTATTCATTGATCAACGCGGTCAGTTCCTCCGGCTGCAGCCTTTCGCTGATTTCGGTGAACCCTTTGACGTCCGAAAAAAAGATCGTCAGCTTCTTGCGCGTGGTCTTCAGCGAGCCGTCCATGGCACCGCTGAATATGCTCTTGTACACCTGCGGCGACAGGTAGCGTGAAATCTTCATCGATATCGAGGCCAGGAAGTTGTTGTTGTTTTCCAGTTCGTTGTTCATCGCGCGGATCGTGGCATTCTGCCGCCGCTGCGTCATGATGAAATAAGCGCCGGCACCGGCCACCAGCAAAAAATAGGCAAGACTGTACTTGAACGACCGCAATACATTCAGCTCCACCGGCCGGATAACCGTGACTTCCTGAATGCCGCGAATGTCACCCACCTTCCAGTCGGTCTTGACGCTGCTCGGATGATTGTTGTGGCAGCCGACGCAGGAAGCACCCATGACCACCGGGGAAATGTATCTGACCTGACTCAACAGCCCCTTGGAGTAGGTTTCAATGACAGACTCCTGCTTCGGGTTCGCACGAAACGTTGCGAGCGCCTTATGCTCCAGCGCATCAAGTTTATGGGTCGAACGGCTGGTAAACGGGTAATCGGAGACGAACCGGTAGCGCAGATTCGACTGCTTCTCGCTGATGATCTGCCCCAGTTCCAGCGACAGGGTTGCGGGTATCGGGATCGCGCCGGGTATCTCTTCGTAATTGTGCGCAACCGCCGGATTCTTCGGATCATGCTTCGTCAGCACACGGTTGACGATATTGCTGCTGTAGAACCCGCGGATGCTGGTGAGCATCGAATCCAGGTTGTTGGCCTGGTTCTGCAGGATGCTGGCAGTCATGTTCTGCATGTCGTGCCACACCGCCAGCGGCAGTCCGCCCAGCAGCAGCAACAGCAGAATGATCGATGTTCTCCTGCGCTGCGGCGAACCGATGATCGCAGGCGTCTGGCTGTCCGGATCCGGCATGGTCTCTCCCCGTTGGCGGATCATGGCCGCCCGATGCACGCGACGCCACGACCGGAATCTGATTATTCTTTTCTGCCCTGCCCGAAGATACCACCGGAACCGGGGCAAAAGCCGCCGATGTAGCAATCACGATGCTGACAGGGTGTGGACGCGAACTGGCCGACACCATGCGATAGCGTTTAGCATACGCACCTTCCGTTGAATATTGCCGCAGACAGGAGACATCCATGAAGACACCAGCAACCAAGGCCACCAAAACCATCACCGGCGCACAGGCGCTCGTCGACGGCCTGCTGCGTGAAGGTGTGGATCACGTCTTCGGCATACCCGGCACGCAGAACCTGGCCTTTCTCGACGTGCTGCGCGAAACACCGCAGATCCGCTTCATCCTGACGCGGCATGAGCAGGGCGCGGCATTCATGGCGTATGGCCATGCGCGCGCGTCCGGCAAACCCTCGGTGGTCACCGCCACCGAAGCGCCGGGCGTCACCAACATCGCCACCGGCATCGGCGCCGCGCACAAGGGCAATGTGCCGGTCATCAGCATCTGCGGCGTACAGGAGAGTTCGATGCGCGAACGCGACGCCACCCAGGACATGGACCAGGTACCGTTCATGCGCCCGATCACCAAGTGGGCATTCAGCATCCCCTATCCTGAAAAAATCCAGGAGGCCGTGCGCAAGGCCTTCCGCGTCGCACTGACCGAACCGCAGGGGCCAACGCACATTGAAGCCGCGACTGAAGTACTGACGCAGCAGGTTGCGCCGGAACCCGTTGCCCCGGCCGCATACCGCAACACCGTGCCGGCGGTATGCGACCCTTCGCAAATCGACGCCGCATGGGGGCTGATTGCCAAGGCCGAACGGCCGCTGTTCGTGATCGGCCGCGGCGTGATGAAGGAAAAAGCCGTCGCCGCCATGGAAAAACTCGCAACGCAGACCGGCATCCCGGTCGCCGCACTGCAGTATTCACCCGACGCCTTCCCGTCAACACACGCGCTGGCACTGGGCCCGCTGGGCCGCAACGCCTTCACCAGCGCCAACCGCGCCGCGCCCCGGGCCGACGTGATCATCGCCATCGGCGCGCATTTCGACGTGTTCTCGACGATGTACAAGTACGGCATCTTCAGCGAGAGCGCGAAGATCATTCACCAGACTGCAGCCCCTGGCCAGATCGGCATCGTGTTCCCGGTCGAACTGGGCGTGGCCGGCTCCGCTGCCAGTTTCATCGACGGCCTGGCCGCGCGCGCTGCGAAAACCGCGGCGCGCAAACCCTGGGTCGATGTCGCCAGGGCACGCGCGGATTTTGATGCCGAACTCAAGGCCATACTCAAACCAGAGGCGCAGCCGATCCAGCCGCAGTTCGTCGCGCACATGATCCGCAAGGTGCTGCCCGAGAACGGCATTCTCGTCGTCGATGCCGGCAACGGCGGCAAACACGTGCGCAGCTATTTCAAGAGTTACGAACCCGACACCTTCATGTGCATGGACGACTGGGCGTCGGTCGGCGGCTCGTTTCCGATCGCGCTGGGTGCCAAACTCGCGCGGCCCGACCGGCCGGTGCTGTGCGCCTCGGGCGACATGGGTGCGATGTGCAACATCGGCGAACTCGAAACCGCGGTGCGCGAGAACATCGCTGTGGTCTACGTGATCTTCAACGACCAGGGCCTGGGCAACGAACGCGCGTTCCAGAACGAGCATTTCGGCGGTCGTTACTTTGCCGTCGATTACAAAAATCCGGATTTCGGCGCGCTCGCCAAAGTGTTCGGCGCGCACGGTGAACACGTCACCCGCCCCGGAGACCTTGAAGGCGCGATCCAGCGCGCTTTTGCCAGCGGCAAGCCGGCGATCGTCGATGTGATGATCGACCAGAACATGCTCGCACCCGTGGTTCACCGGGCCTGACCCGCGCCACAGTCGCCGTACCGCAGTGCGCGCGGATCCCGCGCCCCACTGGCTTACCATATAGCGGACTTCCTGTGGCATCCTGCTTGCGCTAGTAAAAACAAGCGCGTAATAGTTAAATCACAAAACAGGTTTGCCGGCATCCAAGCTTGCATCCGCACTGCGGACTGCAGCAAAAAGAGCAACCGAACGCACAGGATTCCATGGCGAAAGAGAAACCCGACAGCGCGAAAGAACGCACGGACGGCGGCGCAGGCCGCCGGCCCCGTGCCAGCACGCGCGTGCAACGCAAGTCGTGGCTGCTGCTTCTGATGGGACTGGTGCTGGTGGCGTGGATGGCGCACTGGGCGTGGTTTCGCTGGACACATGTCTACATCGATGACGCGCGCATCGACGGCGAAGTGATCACGCTCTCCAGCCGGGTATCGGGCTGGATCACCGAATTGCCGATCATCCAGGGCGACGTGGTCAAGCAGGGCGACCTGCTGTTCAAGGTGGATGACCGCGATTCCCGGCTGCAGCGCGAAGTGCTGGTCGCGCGCCTGAATGCCATCGAGGATCAAATGGCCGTGGTCGGCGTGCGCACCGGCCAGGTCGACCAGGAAACGCGGGGCAAATTCCAGAGCGAAACCCACCGGTTGAAGGCGGCGGAGGCCGAAGCCGCGGCACTCGAACTGCAATTGAAGCAGGCGCGCGAGGATTACGAGCGTGCACGTGATCTCGCCGAGGCGAAATGGCTGTCGCCGCAGGCGATGGAGCGTGCACGCACAACCTGGCATCAGGCCGAGGAAAATCACCGCAAGGCGGTCGCGGAGGTTGCGGCAGTGCGCGGCACGCTCGCCGCTGCCGGCGGCAGCCGGCGCGAATTGCAGGTCATGGCGAGCCAGCGCGAGGTCCTCGCGCGCCAGGCCGACGAGATCCGCGCCGAAATCCGCCGGCAGGAAGTCGACATCAATGACCGTACCGTCGTCAGCCCAGACGATGGCCGCGTCGTCATGACCTTCGTCAACAAGGGCGAGCATGTCGCCGAAGGCCAGCGCATCCTGATGTTTCACAACCCGGACAAGATCTGGGTGCAGGCGAACGTCAAGGAAACCGACGTCGCCCGGCTCAAACCCGGCATGAAAGCCGAGATCAAGGTCGATGCCTATCCCGACCGCGTGTTCGAGGGCGAAATTTTCCGCATCGGGCGCGCGGCGACCAGCAAATTTGCATTGCTGCCCGATCCCAATCCCAGCGGCAACTTCACCAAGATCACGCAGCGCCTGCCGCTGCGCATCCACCTCACGCAGAAAGACCCCGTACTGCGACCCGGCATGATGGTCGAGGTGCACATTGCCACGCGCCGCGACGACTGACGAACTGTTTGAGCGTTACGGACCGGCGTACCGCTGGTTCTCGACGCTGACGGTGATGCTCGGCACGATTTCAGCCGTGCTCACCACCACCAGCGTCAATGTCGCCATCCCCGACATCATGGGCGCGTTCGGCATCGGCCAGGATCGCGCGCAATGGCTGTCCACCAGCACGCTCGCCGCGATGACGGTCGGGATGCTGCTCAACTCGTGGCTGATGCAGAACTTCGGCCAGCGCAACACCTTCAACGGCGCGCTGGTGCTGTTCATAGGCGCGCTGCTGCTCGCCGGTGCAGCACCCAATATCGAAGTGCTGATTTTTGCCCGCATCCTGCAGGGTGCGGTCGCGGGCCTGCTGCAGCCGCTGGCAATGTACACGCTGTTCCGCGTATTCCCGCCCAACCAGCGCGGTGCGGCGATGGGTTTCTTCGGCATGAGCGTCATATTGGGACCTGCAATCGGCCCCACGCTGGGCGGCGTGCTGATCGATCTCTTCAACTGGCGCTTCATTTTCTTCGCGCCGATCGGGGTCAGCGCACTCGCCATCCTGATGGGCAGCGCGTTCCTGCCGGGGCGCGAGGACGACGGCGAACGCGTGCGCTTTGACGGAGTCGGTTTCGTGCTGCTGTCAGTGGCGATCGCCACCGCATTGACGGCACTGTCCAGCGGCCAGCGCGAAGGCTGGAGTTCGGATTACGTGCTGACCCTGTTTGCAGCGACTGCCACCAGCGGCGTGGCTTTTATCGCGTGGTCGCTGCATGTGACCGAGCCGCTGGTGGACCTCCGGGTATTCGCCAATGCGCGCTTCGCCGCCGCTGCAGCTGTTGCCGTGATCTACGGCGCAGGCATCTTCGGCTCAACCTACCTGGTGCCGCTGTTCGTACAGACAGTCCAGCACGCCACGCCGCTCGCGGCCGGACTGCTGCTGATGCCCGCCGGGCTGGTCATGGGCGTGCTGATGCCGTTTGGCGGGTACATGAGCGACCGCATGTCACCAACGATCCTGATCATGGGCGGCCTGCTGTTCTTCGCCATATCCGCATTCTGGCTGGCAGCCGTGGATGCCAACATGCCCTTCTGGACCATCGCCTGGTGCGTCGTTATTTCACGCATCGGCATGGCGCTGATCAAGCCTGCACTCAACGTAACCGCACTGCGCGCGCTGACCCCGGAGCAGTTGAGCCAGGGCTCGGGCATGATCAATTTCGCCCGCCAGATCGGCGGCGCCTTCGGCGTCAACCTGCTGTCGGTGATACTCGACCGGCGCACGTTCTTCCACAGCGATACGATCACCGCACTGCAGACATCCGCCAACTCCGCGACCATGGAACTGCTGCGCCAGATGGAAAACCTGCTTGCCCGTGCCGGCGTGCCGGAAAACCTGCAGGGTCCCGGCGCGCTGCATTTCCTCGGTGACGTGATCCACGCGCAGGCCTATACCATGGGTTTCCGCGACGCCTTTCTTCTGGTCGGAGTGGTCTATGTGCTGGCGATGATCCCGGCGTGGATCATGGCCCGCACCGGGGCACACAAGACCGCGGCTTTCCGGCCGAACTGAAAGCAGGCTGCTGCGCCGCTATTGCGGCCTGTGGGGACGCGGCACCTGATCTGCCACGCACTTCAACAAAAACCCCGCGCCAGCGGGGTTTTTATTTCCAGTCCGCTTCTCACTCCGGCCTGATATCGCTGCGGCGGATCAGCGATTCGAAGCGCATGTATTCCTTGCGCATGTGGCGCATGAAGCCGTCCGGTGTACTCTCCGGCGTCGACTCCGCACCCTGGTACATGAATCGCTTGCGCAGCGCGGACGTGCGCAGCGCACGCACAATGTCGCCATGCAACTGTTCGACGATGCGCCGCGGCGTGCCGGCGGGCGCGACAATGCCCGACCAGCTGTCGAATTGCGCATCGGGCAGACCGAGTTCGGCAATTGCCGGCACCTCCGGCAATGTCACGCTGCGCTTCGGCGTCATCACCGCAAGGGCACGCAGTCGCTCTTCACGCACCAGACCCAGCACCGCCGGCAGCGTCAGAACCGCGTAATGCACGCGGCCGAGACCCATTTCGACATAAGCGCTGGTCACCGTCCGGAACGGCACATGCACGGCGTCGATGCCCAACGCCCGCGAAAACACTTCGCCGGCAACGTGCGATGCCGAACCGATGCCGAGTGAGGCGAAATTCAGCTCGCCGGGGCGCACACGCGCGTAACCCACGAATTGCTGCGCCGTTCGTGAGCCCAGCGCGGGCGTCATCACCAGCACATTGGTGATCGAGGCGACATGGGCCACACCGGTGATGTCGCCGAGCGCGCTATACGGCGGGTCCTCGCGCAGCAGGGCATTGATCAGGCGCGTAACACTCACCATGCCGAGCGTGTAACCATCGGCATTGGCCCGCGACACCCGTGCGTTGCCGATCAGTCCGCCCGCACCGGGCCGGCTGTCGATGATCACGCGCTGCTTGTAGAACGATTCCAGGTCCGCGCCCAGAGAGCGCGCAAAAAATTCATCAGCCGATCCCACTGACGCGGCGACGATGATGCGGATCGGCCGCAGCGGATATTCGGCGTCATTAAACGCCTGCTGCGCGCGGCCCGTGCCCGCGGCCACCGACAGCGCACACGCGCACACCATGACGAAATGGCGTGCACGCTGCGTCATCGCATCAGCTCCGCAGGTGCTGGTTGAAGAAGTTCAGCGTGCGCTGCCACGACAGTTTCGCCGCCGCCTCGTCGTAACGCGGCGTGGTGTCGTTGTGAAAACCGTGCAGCGTGTTCGGATACACATGCGCGGTGTAACGGATGCCGTGCTCCTTCAACGCCGCCTCGTACGCCGGCCAGGTCTTGTTCACGTTCTCGTCGTCGCTCGCAAACTGCAGCATCAGCGGCGCCTTGATCTTCGGCACCTCGGCGGCCGGCACCTGCCGGCCGTAGTAAGGCACCGCCGCGGCGAGGTCCGGCATGCGCGTCGCGAGGTAGTTCGAGATGTAGCCGCCGAAGCAGAAGCCCACCACACCGATCTTTCCGGCTTCCGGGCGCTGCTTGAGAAACTGCGCCGCCTGATACAGATCCTCCTCGCGCTTCTTCGCATCCTGCGACGCGAACAGCTTGCGCGCCTCGTCCTCGTTGCCGGGATATCCGCCCAGCGGCGTCAGCGCATCGGGCGCGAACGCGACGAAGTTCGCGGTGGCAAACCGCCGTGCGACATCTTCAATGTAGGGATTGAGGCCGCGGTTTTCGTGAATCACCAGCACCGCGGGCAACTTGCCCTTCGCATTCGCCGGCGCCGCGTAATAGCCGCGCATGCGCCCGTGGCCCTGCGGCGAATCGTAATCCAGGTACTGGGTGCGGATGCGCGGATCGTCCTTCGGGACCTGCTGCGCCCACGCGAAATTCGGCTGCAGGCTCTCCAGCATCGCGGTTGCCGTGAATGCGCCGACCGCAAATTTGCCGGCACGCTCCAGGAAATCGCGCCGGGTCATGGCGCCATGCACATAGCCGTCGAACAGCTTCATGACTTCCGGCGGGTAATCACTCGCTTTTTTGCGTTCCATCGCAAGCCCCCAGTCAGTTGAACTTCAGTCAGCCACCAGCCACGCTGTTTACGCCACGCCGCAACAGCCACGCCTCACAACTTGATTCCCAGCAACTTCGCCGCGGTCTCACCCAGCATCGCCCGGCGCTCATCATCCGAAAACCCCGGCGCATTCAGGATGTGGTCCACCGAATGACTCTGCCACGGAATCGGATGATCGGTGCCGATCACCAGACGGTCCGAACCGACTTCCGCCGCGAGGTGGCGCAGCGCTTCGTCGGTGAACACCAGCGTGTCGAAATACATGTCGCGCAGGTACTCGGTGGGCTTTTTCTTCAGTTTCACTCCGGTGTCCATTTCCGGCGCCACGCGCAGGCTCTGGTCGGAGCGCGGCGCATACGAGGGCAGGTAACCGCCGCCGTGCGCCGAACACACCTTCAACCCGGGAAACCGGTCCAGCGTGCCCTCGAAGATCAGGTGCGACAGCGCGATCGTCGTGTCCAGCGGATTGCCGATGGTGTTTGACAGCCAGCCGTTGCCCTTGAACCGCGGCTCGAGCTGCGGCGTGCTTTGCGGGTGGATGAAAATCAGCACACCCAGTTCCTCGGCCTTGGCCCAGAACGGATGGAACTTCGGGTCGGAAAACTCCGATCCCGCAACACTGGCGCCGACGGCGGCGCCGCGCAGGCCGAGTTTTTTTACGCCATGCACCAGCTGCTCGACAGCAAGATCCGGAAACTGCAGCGCCACCGATGCAAACGCGACAAAGCGGTCGGGATAGGTAGCACAATATTCAGCGAGCTTGTCATTCTGGATGCGGATGACTTCGGCGGCGACATCGCGCTCCGCCTTGTACCAGGTCGGGTTGATGCTCAGTGCTTCCATGTCGATGCCCTGCTCGTCCATCTCGGCGATGCGGCGCGAGCCGACCTCGCCGATGCCGGGGCCGCGCTGGTCTTCGACCTTCATGCCCAGCAGCGCGAGCGCCTCGCCGATCACGCAATGCGCATGCACATCGATGGTCTTGACACGTTTGCCTGCGACCAGGACCTGGCGGCGGCGACCGCCTGCAGCATGCGCGTGGGCTTCGTTGCTCACGCCGCAGCCGGTAAAAATGATGCCGTCTTCGCTCGTAGCGGATGTGCGGCGTTCGGTGATGATGCGATTGCTCATGGATATTCCCTTCACTGGTGGCGGGTCACGGCCCGCCGGTTGATCTGCTGCAGCAAAAAACAGGGCCGACAGCCCATCCCTTGCGGAACCGGCCGTCGGCCCACAGGCGACTGCACGCTATTTACAGCTTCTTCAGCTCGGCGAGCAGCTCTTCACTGGTCGGAATCGTACCCTGTGGATACACCTTCGCATATCGCACTACACCCTTGGCATCGATCACGTAGGCCGCGCGCTTGTCCATGCCGCGCTCCTCGTTGAAGATGCCGTAGGCCTTGCCTACCGCGCCATGCGGCCAGTAGTCAGAGCACAGCGGAAACGGCACACCGCCCAGATGGTCCGCCCAGCCTTTCAGGCTCGGCACCGGATCGGCACTCAGTTGCAGGATTTCTGCATTCAGCTTCTTGAATTCTTCGTAGTTCGCACGGAACCCGTTGACCTGGTTCGTTCATCCGCCGGTGAAGGCAAAGGGCATGAACGCCACCACAACCGGGCGGCCTTTGAAGCTGGATAAGGTGACTTTCTGGTCTGTATTGTGCGCGCCGAGCGAAAAATCCGGCGCCGCAGTACCTGCTTGGACTTCCATGGGGTACTCCTCGTTATTGAAACAGAACGCGCAGAATACCAGCGCGGCCGCACCCGTGCCAATGTGCAACGCAATATCAGCAGACGCTGCATTACAATTACCGACTTAACAGGAGACACCGCAGCATGGATCACGGCATCTGGGCGATCTGGTACGACATCGCCGGCGAACACCGGAACGAATACATCCACTGGTTTCACGAAGTACACATCCCGGAAAAACTGTCGCGCCCCGGTTACCTCTGGGCTGCGCATTACGAACTGGGCCACGGCGGCCGCGGCAAGGGCTATCTCGCGCTGTTCGGCGGCGAGAATACGCACACCTTCCTCAATCCCAGCCCCGGCCAGCTCGCCAAAAAACAAAGCCCCGAATCCAGGAAATTCATCGGCATGCGGCAGAAAGCCATGGCCTGCATCCTCGCCGAGGAAGCGCGCGTCGACGGCCCCGACGCGGCAAATCGCGGCCCCGGCCTGACCACCGCACCCGTGGTGCAGATCGGCAACTACAACGCGCCGTCGCCGGCGGTCGAAGACGACCTCGGCGCCTGGTACGCACAACAGCGCCTGCCGATGCTGGCCAAACTGCCCGGCTGCATCGGCGCCCGCAAAATGCTCGCCACCGTCGGCGTCTACAAACACGCCATCCTGCATGAGTTCAGCGCCATCGAACTGCGCGAACTGCATTTCTCGCCGCACGAAGCCGAACGCGACGATCCCGACACGTGGATGGGCCGCATCGTGCCGCATCTCACCCATGCGCCCTACTCACCCGCCGTGGGCATGCGGCTGTGGCCTGCGGTGTGAGTACCCACCAACTATGGTAAAATTATAACCTATTGATTTTAAACATTATTTTTTAACGCCCTGACATCATGGAATACACCACCCTCGGTCGCACCGGCCTCAAAGTCAGCGTCGCCGGCCTCGGCTGCGGCGGCAGCAGCAGGCTCGGGCTGGGTGCAGGCCATGATGCTGCGCACGCCGTCAACATCGTGCGTCGCGCGCTCGATCTCGGCGTCAACCTGATCGACACCGCGCAGTATTACGAAACCGAGGCCATCGTCGGCAAGGCTATCGAAGGCCGCGCCCGCGACTC
>Ga0224505_10000474_pt1 | contig 27523 bp, 24 predicted proteins | sample SF_Jan12_sed_USG_FD_169102 | JGI IMG/M metagenome (GOLD analysis project Ga0224505, IMG submission 169102) | Sediment microbial communities from San Francisco Bay, California, United States - SF_Jan12_sed_USGS_4_1 | ecosystem: Environmental > Aquatic > Marine > Sediment | place: USA: California... | reverse complement strand
CTCGGCCATCACTTCGTTCACGATCGCGAAGTGGCCGAGATCGGTGAGGAACACCGTGACCTTGACCGCGTGGTCGAGTGACGAGCCGGCCGCTTCGGCGACGGCAGCGAGATTGCGGAACACCTGGCGGACCTGCTCGCGCATTTCTCCGTTGAGTAACTGCCCCGTGGCCGGGTCGATCGGGAGCTGGCCCGACAGCCACAGGGCGCCACCGGCATGAATGCCCTGGGAATAGGTGCCGATGGCGGCCGGTGCTTTGGGGGTCTCGATGGCTTTCTTGCTCATGTGCAGGTGCGACTCAGTTTTTTCACAATTGTCATTCGGCGCAGTTCACGGATCACATCCGCCAGGTGCCGGCGATTGTTCACCAGGATCGAGAACAGCAGGGTGGCCGAGTCACCGTCGTCTTCTTCGATTGACACCTGCTCGATATTTGAACCCGATTCCCCGATGCGCGCGGCCACTTCGGCGAGCACGCCGGGCCGGTTTTTCACTTCTACCCTGATCTCGACGGAGAACTCGCGCTGGATGTCGGGCTGCCAGTTCACGTTGATCCACTTGTTCGGCTGCTTGCGGAACTCACCGAGATTGCCGCACACGTTGCGGTGGATCACTACGCCGCGCCCCGCGCTCAGATAACCCATGATGTCATCCCCCGGAATCGGATGACAGCAGCGGGCGTAAGACACCACCAGGCCCTCGGTGCCCGCGATGGCAATCGGTGCGGGTTTGCCCGGTCCGGCGCCGTCCGGATCCGGAGCCTGCAGCAGTGCCTTGGCAACCAGCGGGGCCAGCCGCTGGCCCAGGCCCAGCTGTCCGAACAATTCGTTGGTGTTGTTCAGGCCGAACTCGTCGAGCAGCGACCGCATCTGCTGGTCCTTGATCTTCCGGAGCGAAGTCCCTGACTGGCGGAGTGCCTGATCAAGAAGTCGGCGGCCCAGGTCCAGCGCCTCGGTAAAGCGCAGGTTCTTCAGATACTGGCGGATCGACGCGCGGGCCTTCGCCGTGACTACAAAGTTGACCCAGTTGGGGTTCGGGTAAGCGCTCTTGGCGGTGATGACTTCCACCGTCTGGCCGTTCTCGATGTGTGTGCGTAATGGCACGAGGCGGCGATCGATCTTCGCGGCAACGCACCGGTTGCCTACATCGGTGTGCACCGCGTAGGCAAAGTCCACGCAGGTGGAGCCCCGCGGCAGGCGGAAGATGTCGCCCTTGGGCGTAAAGACGTACACCGCGTCGGGGAACAGGTCGATCTTGACGTGCTCCATGAACTCTTCGGAGTTGGTGGCCAGTTGTATCTCGCTGATACTGGCCAGCCACTTGCGGGCCCGGACCTGGGGTGTGGGCAGTTCCGCGTCTGTGTCCTTGTAGTGCCAGTGGGACGCTACGCCACGCTCGGCAATGCCGTCCATTTCCCTCGTCCGGATCTGCACTTCGATAGGCATGCTGTTGGGGCCAAACAGGCTCGTGTGCAGCGACTGGTAGCCATTGATCCGCGGAATGGCGATGTAATCCTTGAACCGCCCGGGCATCGGTTTATACAGGGTGTGGACGATGCCCAGCGTCCGGTAACAGTCATCAGCCGTTTCGACGATCACGCGAAAGCCGAAGACATCGGCGATGTCGGTCAATGAACGCTTCTTGGCATCCATCTTGCGGTAAATACTGTAGAGGTGCTTCTTTCGGCCGGTTACGGTGGCCTTGAGGCCGGCGTTATCCAAAGCGGTTTCCAGGCGCGCCGAGATCCGTTTCACGAATTGCCGTTGATTGCCCTCGGCACGGCGGACTGCCTTGTCGAGTACGCGGTAGCGAAACGGATAGGCGTAACGGAAACCGAGGTCTTCAAGTTCCGTCTTTACCTCGTTGATGCCGAGCCGGTTCGCGATGGGCGCGTAGATCTCGAGCGTTTCCCGGGCGACACGCCGCTGCGTTTCCGCGGGCATCGAATCCAGCGTTTGCATGTTATGCAGCCGGTCGGCCAGTTTCAGGAGGATCACGCGGATGTCCTCCACCATCGCAAGCATCATCTTGCGGAAGCTCTCAACCTGCATTTCGCTGCGGCTGCTGAAGTTGAGTTTCTCGAGCTTGCTGACGCCATCTACGAGGGCGGCGATTTCGGCGCCGAACCTGGCAGCAATCTCCTGCTTGGCGGTCGGGGTGTCTTCGATAACGTCGTGCATCAGCGCCGCGGCGATGCTCTCGTGGTCGAGGTGCAGGTCGGCGAGGATGCCGGCGACGGCAACGGGGTGGGTAATGTAGGGATCGCCGGAGCGGCGCTTCTGGCCCTCGTGCGCGTCGGCGCTGAAGGCGTACGCATCCGCGATCAGGCTCAGCTGCTGCTTGGGCAGGTAGGCGACCTTCTGGAGCAGGCCGCTGAGCCCGCTGTTGCGGCGCGCCAGCGGCAGGCGATTGAGGATGGTTGCGGCGTAATCCATGGGCTGATTCTAGCCCTGCCGTCGCGCCGTATGGCCCGGAGACTTCACGGCTCGGCCATGCTGTCCAGCACATACCCGCAGCGGGCGGGGGGAAGTCCCTCGGCCAGCCCTCAGGCGGGTCTTCCCGACAGGCGGCCGAGGGACTTCCCCCCGCCCGCTGCTCTGTCGTCGCGGACTTGCTAGTCCAGCAGGTCGTCGTCGAGGCGATCCAGAGGCATCGGCGGGTTGAGCAGGGCCTCGGCCTGTTCGCGGGCCATCCGGTCTTCCGGCGTCTGGTCAGCTTCGTTGAGCACGTCCCGCGTTACCAGGCCGGCAGCAATTTCGCGCAGGGCAACCACCGTGGGCTTGTCGTTTTCGCGGTCGACCAGCGGCTCCGCACCGTTGGCTACCCGACGGGAACGCTTGGCGGCCACCATGACCAGTTCAAACAGGTTCGGAATGTTCTGCAGGCAGTCTTCGACGGTAATGCGGGCCATGGGGGACTCTCAACGATTGGCTGGGATGCCGACTCTAGTTGCGCGGCGCCCGGCGGGGCAATGGCATATGCATAAATGCCATATCCGGCAGATAGCGGCGAGGCGGGGGAAGTCCCTCGGCCGCCTGTCGGGAAGACCCGCCTGAGGGCTGGCCGAGGGACTTCCCCCGCCTCGCCGCTATCTGCCGACTATGCTGGCGGCGCGTGCTGCCGTGGCGGCACTGGTCGTCGCGAGACGGCTGCCATCGCCGCCGAGGATGGCGACGAGTCCTTCGACCGCCTCATCCAGCCGCGCATTGACCACAACGAATCCGAACTCTGCCCAGTGGGACATGTCGTCCAGGGCCTGATCGAGCCGTCGGCGGATCACCTCGTCACTGTCGGTGGCGCGGCTGCGCAGGCGCCGTTCGAGTTCAGCAACCGAGGGCGGCAGGATGAAGACGGTCTTGCAGTCGGGCACGTTGGCGCGGATCTGGCGGGCGCCCTGCCAGTCGATTTCCAGCAGCACGTCGTGCCCCGCGTTCCGCAGCGACTCCACCTGCGCGCGGCTGGTGCCGTAGCAGTTGCCGAATACCTCCGCGTGTTCCAGGAACTCGCGCTGGTCAACCATCTGCTGAAACTGCGCGCGGGTGACGAAGCAGTAGTCCTTGCCGTCAGTCTCGCCTGGTCGCGGTGGCCGGGTGGTGTATGAAATCGAGAAGCGCAGGGATGGGTCGCGGGCCATCAGCGCCTTCACCAGTGTGGTCTTGCCGGCACCCGACGGCGCCGACAGCACCAGCAGGCTGCCCCGGCGCGAGGCACCATCCGCCGGCTTATTCGACGTTCTGGACCTGCTCACGAATCTGCTCGATGAGCACCTTGATGTCGACGGCTTGACGCGTGGTATCTGCATCGGCGGACTTCGAGGCCAGCGTATTTGCTTCCCGGTTCAGCTCCTGCACCAGGAAATCCAGGCGCCGACCGACCGGCGCGTCCGACTTGAGGGTGTCGCGGAACTCCGCAAGGTGCGCTCTCAGGCGGTCCAGCTCCTCACTGACATCCATCTTCTGCGCGAGTATGACGACTTCCTGCTCGAGACGATCCGGATCGGCGGGGACGCCGAGCGCCGCCACGCGCTCCGCCATGCGTTCGCGGATCCGGGTCAACACGACGGGCAGGCGCGTGATCACGTCCGCCACGTGGGTTTCTATTTCAGCAAGCCGGCGCTCCAGCATCTCGTGAATGCGCGCCCCCTCTCGGCTGCGGGCACCATTAAGGTCCGCGATCACGGCCTCGAAGGACTGGATGACAACGGGATGGAGTGCAGCCGGCGCCTGCTCTTCCTGTTCAAGAACCCCGGGCCACCGCAGTATTTCCAGGGGGCTCACCGGTGCGGAATTGCCAAGCTCGTCACCCACTGCCTTGAGATGACCGGCCAGCTGCCGGACCAGTGCGCTGTTCACCCGTCCGGCCGGAGCCCGGTTGTCGCCCGCGCGAAGCGACAGGGAACCTTCGACGCGCCCGCGGCCCAGTTGCGCGGTGGCAAACTGGCGCAGGTCGCTTTCGAGCTCTCGGGCGAAGTCGGGCAGCTTGAGCTGCACCTCCAGGTAGCGGTGATTAATGGACCGCACTTCCCATAGCAGCTGGCCCTGCGGCGTCGCCGTCTCGGCCCGGGCGAAGCCGGTCATGCTGCGGATCACGCGACGCTCCGCACGGTTTTGGGAAAAATGCTGTGCATCGGCTTTAAGTGGCGCTTAAACTGCTCATGGACTGTTCTGGCGGCAGCCGGCATTGTAGTTCCGCATTCTGCGATTGCCACACACCATCTTTCCGAAATCAGCGTATCAGTTGGAGTGCCCTTGCGCGTTGAATACGCAGATCTCAGCCTGATCGGCGACCGTGAGGAGAACCAGGATCGTGTCCAGGTGCTGGCCGGGGAGCAGGCGGTTCTCCTCGTCGCCATCGATGGCATGGGCGGCCACTCCGACGGCGCCAAGGCAGCCCAGCTCGCGACAGAAACCATTCGCGATGCCTTTGGTCGCATCCCGCAGCCGGTCTTTGACCCGATCGGCTTCCTGCACCTTGTCATTGGCCGCGCGCACCTGAACCTCGTCACGCTCGGTGCCAGCCTTTCCCTGGAATCACGCCCACGGGCCACCTGTGCCCTGTGCCTCGTGCAGGATGATGCGGCCTACTTCGCTCATGTGGGCGACAGCCGTATCTATCACCTGCGCAATGGCGCAGTGCGCGAGCGCACCCGCGATCACAGCCATGTTGAACTGCTCCTGCAGGAGGGCGTGATCACTGAAGAAGAAATCGCTGCTCATCCCATGCGCAATTTCGTCGAGTGTTGCCTGGGAGGCGACGCCTGGTTGCCGGGCATGACGATCACACGGCAAAAGCGCCTGGAGCCCAACGACGTGCTGATGGTCTGCACCGACGGCTTGTGGTCCGGGCTGGGCGACGACCGGATCGGGAAGCTCGCCGGCGACAGCGGATCACTGACGGGCGGGCTTCGGCGTCTCGGCGAGCAGTCCGTGCGGGCTTGCGGACCCTATAGCGACAACACCTCCGCCGCGGCACTGCGCTACCTCGGCAAGGACTCCGGCGCCGGCACGGCTAAAACCCCACCAAAGGCCGCGGCACGATGAACGCTCCGCCGGTCATTGCGAGGCCCAGCGGACGGGGAGCCACGGACCTGCGCATGGTCAGCTTCGAAACGGCGTTCACGCGGCACGCCGAGGGCTCGGTACTGGCAAGTTTTGGCGATACCCGCGTGGTGTGCACGGCCAGTGTGGAAAACGGCGTGCCGTCGTTCATGCGCAATTCGGGCCGTGGCTGGATCACGGCAGAGTACGGCATGCTGCCCCGGGCCACACACACCCGGAGCCGGCGTGAATCGGCACAAGGCAAACAGGGTGGTCGTACGCTGGAGATCCAGCGGCTGATCGGGCGTTCCATGCGTGCGACAGCCAATCTGGAGGCGCTGGGCGAGCGCACGATCACGCTCGACTGCGATGTGCTGCAGGCCGATGGTGGCACGCGAACCGCCGCGATCTCCGGCAGCTACGTGGCACTCGTGCTGGCCGTGCAGGCCCTGGTGGCGAATCGCGCCATTGCATCGAGCCCCCTGCACGGCCAGGTCGCCGCCGTTTCGGTGGGCATCTTCCGGGGTCATCCCGTCCTGGATCTGGACTACGCAGAAGATTCCTCGGCTGAGACAGACATGAACGTGGTCATGAACGAGGCTGGCCAGTTCATCGAGGTGCAGGGCACGGCAGAGGGCCATGCGTTCCGACGCGAGGAGCTCGATCGCATGCTGGATCTGGCCGGCGCCGGCATTCGCAGCATCATGGAGGCGCAGAATGAGGCAATTGACGCCTACGGCCGCCGCCGTAACGGTTGAGCGGGGGCGATGGCTGACCTGGTTCTGGCCAGCGGCAACCCGGGGAAGGTACTCGAACTCCAGGCGCTGCTGGGTTCAGCGTGGCGAGTGCGGCCGCAATCAGATTTCGATGTCGTTCCGGTGGAGGAGACCGGCACCACTTTTCTCGCCAATGCGCTTCTGAAGGCGCGCAATGCCGCACGGCTGACCGGCCTGCCCGCGCTCGCGGATGATTCAGGGCTTGAGGTTGATGCCCTCAATGGCGCACCCGGTGTGCATTCCGCGCGCTTCGCCGGTCCGGAAGCCGACGACGCCGCGAACAATGCCCGACTGCTTGCCGCGCTGTCGGGGGTGCCGGACCCGCAGCGCACCGCCCGGTATCGCTGCGTCCTCGTCTGGATCTCGGGACCGGACGATCCCGCTCCGTTGGTCGCCGAGGGCGTGTGGGAAGGCCGGATTCTGACCGAGGCAAGGGGTCGTGGTGGCTTTGGCTACGATCCGCTGTTTTTCGATCCGGAGTCCGGGCTGGCGGCCGCCGAGCTTGCGGCGGACGCGAAGAACGCCAGGAGTCACCGCGGGCAGGCCATCGCGCAATTGCGGAGACTGCTGCCGCGCCCAGCCGTCTGAAAAACCACTGTTCTGCCAAGGCATTGAAGCAGGTTATTCACAAGGACGGCAGAGCCACTAACTATCATGCAGATAGCGGACAGACATTAGGTTGAGTAGCTACATGGCTTATTCAAGCTTCTGATTATAAAGACAATAACGCTTTGGCCAATTCTTCAGCAGTGGCCGCTTGTGTGCCGGCTACCGGCAAATCAGGACCGTTCGCGGCCTTCTTTCCACAGAGTTATCCACCGGTTCTGTGGATAACCCGCCCGCTTGCAGGGCGGGGGGCTTCTGGCTATGCTCTCGCGCCCCGAGGCCCGTGCCTCAACCCCACGCTTCTGCTCGAGGGCACCTTTGCCCGAGATGCCCTGCCATGGTGATTTCATGAAAGCCGATATCCATCCCAGCTACGTCGAACTTAAGGTCACCTGCAGTTGTGGTAACGAATTTGTTACCCGCTCGACGCTTGGCAAGGACCTCAATGTCGAAGTGTGCTCATCGTGCCACCCGTTCTACACTGGGAAGCAGAAGATGCTGGATACCGCGGGCCGAGTCGACAAATTCCGTCGCAAGTACAGTCGCCCCGGCTGACATCTCCCGGACTCTGGTTGATCGCAGTGACTGCGTGAATCAGCTTTTTCTGCCCCTGTCCCTCGTTCGAAGCGTGACCCGGACGGGTGCGCGGCATCGGCGCCTTCCCTATAATGGAAAATCCCGCTGGCCCGCACGCACCCGGACACCATCATGACTGACGCGAAGAAGGACGGACGCACCTACACGGTCAGGGACAATTCTTCAGGCAAGGAATTCGATCTCGTGTCCCGCGCGGGCACCACCGGGCCTGACGTCGTCGACATTCGCAGCCTGTTCACGAGCCAGGGACTTTTTACCTACGACCCGGGCTACGCCTCCACGGCAAGCTGCGAAAGCAAGATCACCTACATCGATGGTGATGCCGGCATCCTGATGTACCGCGGTTACCCGGTGGAGCAGCTGGCTGCCAACAGCTCTTTTATTGAGGTGGCGTGGCTGCTGTTGTATGGCAATCTGCCTACCCAGTCCGAGCTCGTGGAGTTTGATCGCACGATCCGGACTCACACCATGCTGAACGAGACGATCCTTCGTTTGTTCAACGGGTTTCACTACGATGCGCACCCGATGGCCATGGTGGCGGGCGTGGTGGCATCGATGTCGGCGTTCTACCACGACACCACGGATATCCTGGATCCGCGGCACCGGGACATCTTTGCTCACCGCATTATTGCCAAGCTGCCCACCATCGCCGCAGCGGCCTACAAGCACTCGATGGGCCAGCCATTCACCTACCCGCGGAACGACCTTGGCTACTGTTCAAACCTGCTGCACATGTTTTTTGCGGTGCCTGCCGAGCCCTACCACATTGATCCCGTGGCGGCCGAAGCGCTCGACCTGCTCTTCATCCTGCACGCGGATCACGAACAGAATTGCAGCACCTCGACGGTGCGCATGGCCGGCAGCTCGGGCACTAACCCGTATTCGGCGGTTTCGGCGGGAATCTCGGCCCTGTGGGGCCCCGCGCATGGTGGCGCCAACGAGGCCGTACTGAACATGCTCGAAGAAATCGGCTCGACGGCCAACATCCCGAAATACATTGCCAAAGCCAAGGACAAGCACGACCCGTTCCGGCTGATGGGATTTGGTCACCGCGTCTACAAGAACTACGACCCGCGGGCCACGATCATCCGGGAGACATGTCACAAGGTCCTGGCGCGGCTGGGCCGGAATCAGCCCCTGTTCGATCTCGCCCTGCGGCTGGAAGAAATCGCACTCAAGGATTCCTACTTCGTCGAGAAGAAGCTGTATCCCAATGTCGATTTCTATTCCGGAATCATTTACCGGGCGCTCGGCATTCCCAAGTCGATGTACACGGTGATGTTCGCGATCGCGCGTACCGTCGGCTGGGTGTCACACTGGACCGAGATGATCACGGATCCTGACGGGCGCATCGGCCGTCCGCGGCAGCTGTACACCGGCCCGACCAAGCGCGACTACGTCGACGCCAGCAAGCGCTGAGCTTCCCGGCTCCGGCAGGAGCGGTTTCAGGCGCGACCCAACGCGCTCCGTAGTACCGCGGTCGGTGGCCGGACAGGTCCTGGCCGCCTGTCGGGAAGACCCGCCTGAGGGCTGGCCAGGACCTGTCCGGCCACCGACCGCTGCGGTGGAGAGGATTCTGGTCGCGACTGAAACCGCTCCTGCAGAGCGGGCGTGGGCGGGGAGGGTTTTGCAGCGCTCACCGTGCCGCACGGTAGCGCAAAACTTTCCCCGACCGCGCCCGCGGGCCACAGTGTGCGTTCGGGGTCGCGCCTGAAGGCGCTCCTACGGTGCCGGGGCGTTGAGCAGGTCGGCAAGTTCCCTGAGGCTGGCGCGCCGCATCGGCTTGCCATCCACCGGGCTCAGCGGTGCGTGACCCCGCATTCGCAGGGGAAACACCGCGCACGAGAAGTCGCAGTCGTGCATCGAGAAGCGATAGCCCGGGAACGGCTCGACCTCGTCCCGGCGCAGGCGAAAACGGCGCGCGATGTCGCGGTGGCGGATGCCGAGCTGTGCCAGGGCACCGCCAACTTCTTCAACCGTATCGCTGAACAGGTGCAAGTCGACGGTGGAGTGGACGGTCGCATTGCCGCTCAGCACGTCACCGACCAGGCGCGGATGAAACGGCGTGAGGTCACGCATGACTTCGACAGCGGCCCGGCGCAATGCCCGCAGCAACTCCGGCTGGGTGTCATGGTGGAAGATTCGCGTTCGCTCAGCCAGGGCGGCGTCGATTTCTGCGTTGTTCGGCAGCGCAGATTCTCTGCCCATACCAAGGCGTTCCGCCGCCTTGGCCTTCGCGCTGCGAAAGTCCGTCAGGCCTTCTTCGTGGATGATCCGCGCGGCCTCTGCCGCCAGCGTCAACCGGCGGTAATCCGGGCCTTCAGGACGGCGTGAACCCGGTCGCCGCGCTCCGCGGCTCTTCTTGCCGTCAGAAGATTTCATTGCCGTCGGCCACGGGCGTCCGGAAGTCGTCAGCAGGAAGTAAGCTGCCGGAATCCGTGCCGAGGTTAGCCAGGTCGGATTCCCGGAACAGCTCGAAAATGGCATCCGGTGTGGCGGCCAGGGCGAGTAGCCCGGTGTCGGCCGATATACGCGCGGTGACCACGCCGGGGGGCCGGGGCAGCGGGGCTTCGGGCTGTCCCTGCAATGCTTCCGCCATGAAATACATCCACATGGGCAGCGCCGTACGACTCCCTTCCTCGCGACCGCCCAGTGTGCGCTCCTGATCGAATCCGACCCACGCGGTGGCCACCAGCTCGCTATTGAAGCCACTGAACCAGGCATCGCGGCGGTCGTTCGATGTGCCGGTCTTGCCGGCGAGGTCGGACCGGCCGAGCGCCAGTGCGCGGCGGCCTGTGCCCCTGCGGATCACGTCGCGCATGATGTCGTACATCAGGTAGGCATTTTCGGCGGTAATGATCCGGGGCGCCTGCTCTGCGCCGGCGAGAAAATGCGGCGTTTCGCTGACACTTGGTTGCCAGTTCCCGGCGTGGGCCATCATCTCTGCGGCGTCATGGTAAAGCGGGATTTCCTGGCCGGGCCGGGTCGCCGGGCCGCCGGACGCTGGTTTCCCGGGAAGGAGCGACGGCGCGGAGGAGGCGGGCTGCTGCGCGTCGCTCGCCCACTGATCGACACACTTGAGGCAAACCATCCTGCGGGGCGCCTCGAAGACCACCCCACCGTGGGCATCCTCGATGCGCTCGACGAGGTAGGGATCAACGCGATGCCCGCCATTGGCAAAGCCGGCAAATCCCGCCGCCATGTCGCGCGGCGCCGCCGCCCCGCTGCCGAGCACCAGGGTTGGATTTCGGGGCATCACGCTGTCCGGGAGACCGAAGGGCTTGATGTGCCGGATCGCCCGGCCGATGCCGGTGCGCAGGAGGACACGGATGGACACCAGGTTGAGCGACTTCACCAGCGCTTCCCGTAAACGTGTCGGTCCGTAGAAACGGCCCGTGTTGTTCTCGGGGCGCCACACGTCCTGGTCGGGACTGGTGCTTTCGAAAACGATCGGTGCGTCGTTGACGACAGTGGCCGGGGTAAACCCGTGTTCAAGAGCCGCCGAATAGACGAACGGCTTGAAGGACGAGCCGGGCTGCCGCTTCGCCTGCACTGCCCGATTGAACTTGCTGGCGAAGAAATCGTAGCCGCCCGACAGGGCGACAGTGGCTCCGTCCATCGGGTCCAGTGCCACGAGCGCCCCCTGCACCGACGGCAACTGTGCCAGCAGCCAGCCGCGATTGACGGTCTGCAGCAGGTACACCACGTCGCCGGCTGCGACCATGTCCGCCATGGTTCGGGGTGCGGGGCCTACGGTGTCGTCGTCTACCCATGCCCGCCAGCGAAGGCCGGACCAGGGCACGGTGACGTAGCCAACGTCGTGTACGAACAGGGTCGCGTCCTGGTCGCCGTTCACGCCCGTAACGACGGCGGGGTAGAGATCAGGATGCACCGGGTAGGTGTCGAGCAGTCGCTGCAGCGCCTGCTCGGGGGGGAGCGTTCCGTCGAGCCGTGCCAGGGCGTCGCGTTCGAGCGGGCCACGGAATCCGTGCCGGCGATCGTATTCCAGCAGGCTCGTGCGCAACGCCCGGTCAGCATCGGCCTGCAACCGGCTATCGACGGTGGTCACCACCCTGTACCCCGCCGTAGTGGCAGCGTCGCCGAAGCGGGTGACCATTTCGGCCCGCACCATCTCGGCGATATAGGGTGCGTCGAGTTCAATTGCCGGCCCGTGGAGCCTCGACTCCACCGGGAACTCCAGGGCAGCCGCGTATTCGGCTTCGTCGATAAACGAGAGCTCGAGCATGCGCCGCAGGACATAGGCACGGCGGTCCCGCGCACGCTCCGGGTCCGAAACGGGGTTGAGCACGGACGGCGCCTTAGGAATGCCGGCCAGGAGGGCCGCCTCGGCCAGGGTCAGCTGGTTCAGGCCCTTGCCGAAATACACTTCCGCGGCTGCCGCTATCCCGTATGCCCGCTGGCCGAGGAAAATCTTGTTCAGGTAAAGGGCAAGGATCTCCTCCTTGGTAAACGCCTGCTCGATCTGCAGGGCGAGCAGGAGTTCCCTGGCCTTGCGGACAAAGGTGCGCTCGGGTGTCAGGAAATAGGCTCTCGCCAGTTGCTGGGTAATGGTGCTGCCGCCCTGGGTTCGTTGCCCGGTAAGCAGGAGGTTCGTACCGGCGCGCACCAGCCCCTGGTAGTCAAAACCGGGGTGCTCAAAGAAGCGGTCGTCTTCAGCGGCAAGCACGGCATGAACCAGGACGTCGGGGATGTCGTCATACCGAACCGGGGTCCGGCGAAACTCGCCCAGTTGCGCAATGAGACGCCCGTCACGGGAATAGACCCGGAGCGGCATCTGCAGGGGCACGTCGCGGATGGTTTCGACCGATGGGAGCCCCGGGGACAGGAAATACCACGCCCCGGCACCCGCGGCGCCTGCCGCGATAAGGAGGGTCAGCGCGATGCCGATCAGCCCCAGAAAAGCCTGGATTAAATATTTCATCGGAGAAGCGGGAACGGTACCTTGCGCACCCCATGACGATTATGCATATTGGCTGCGGTTTTTGGGCAAACCTACTGAAAGGTGGGGACGCAAAGCCACCGGTCTACGGGACTGCGCGAGTTGCGGCGCCATGCTTTAAAGGCGCCACGCGGGTTGCAGGGTTCCTATGATAGCGGGGCTGCCAGATCGCCGGACGCCTGTTGTGTCCGCAGTCTGCACCCGTTCGCATTGGAATCCTTGACCCTCGGTGTGCCACCGGCATGCCGCGCCCTCGCCCCGTTCCAGCTGCCGGCCTGGCGTTGTGCCCTCCGGTTATGTGCCTGTGGAAGCCGTTATCACCCCGGAGGGTGAAGCGCGTCACACCGCGTTTCTATCCGCAGTGATATATGGTTAAATCGAGCTGGTGATGCGCCGAAGACGTTGTTTGCGCAACCTCTGGACTTAGAAGGGAAAAGCAGTGCTTTTCGGCTCACGATCCCGGCCTCTGATTGGCCTTGACATAACAACCTCGTCGATCAAGCTCGTGGAGCTGTCGCAGAGTGGCAAAGGCTATCGCGCCGAAAGCTACGCCGCCGAGCCGACACCGCCCAATGCCATCAACGAGAAGACCATCGTTGACGCACCGGCTGTGGGTGAAGCCATCCGCCGGGCGATGAAGCGTGCCGGTGCCAGTTCCAAGGACACCGCCATCGCCATCAGCGGTGATGCCGCCATCACCAAGATCATCCAGTTGCCGCGGCGACTCTCCGCGCGCGAGCTCGAAGGCCAGGTTGAAATCCAGGCCGACCAGTACATCCCGTTTCCGATGGAAGAGGTCAGCTTCGACTTTCAGCCAATGGGGCCGTCGGAAAGCGATCCGGAAATGATCGATGTCCTGCTGGTGGCAACCCGCACCGAAAACGTGGATCAGCGCAAGGCTGCGGTCGAAGCGGCTGGTCTGTCGGCCCAGGTCGTGGATGTCGAGCCCTTCGCACTGGAGAACGCCTGCGGTCTCCTCGCGCACCAGATGCCCGACGGCGGCCTCGGACACCTGATCGCCATCGTTGACTTCGGGGCGAGCAATACCACGTTCAGCGTCCTCGAGGATATGCGCGTGATCTACACACGTGATTTCTCGTTCGGCGGGCAGCAGCTCACGGAAGAAATCATGCGTACCTACGGACTGAGCCTCGAGGATGCCGGCCGTGCCAAGAAGGAAGGCGGCCTGCCGGGCAACTACGAGCCCGAGGTGCTGATGCCATTCATCGATGATATGACCCAGCAGGTCAGCCGGTCATTGCAGTTCTTCCTTGCCTCCGGCGGTGGTCGCGAGCAGCCTGACCAGATACTGGTCTGCGGCGGCTGCGCCAACATAGGCGGCGTCGCCGACATGATTTCGAGCAAGGTCGGGATTCCCACGGAGATCGGGGATCCGCTTGGCCAGATGAAGATCGCCAGCAAGGCAAAATCCCAGGGAATCCGGCGGGATGCCACGGCCTTGCTGACGGCGTGTGGGTTGGCACTGCGGAGTTTCGACTAACCATGCCAAGAATAAATCTGCTGCCCCACCGGGCAGAGCTGCGGGCGAAGCGGCGGAAACTGTTCTTCATCGGGATTGGTGCTGCGCTGGGCGCTGCTGCCGTGGCGGTTCTGCTGTCCAATCTGGTGATGGTCGGTATCGTCGGTAATCAGGTCGAGCGTAACGATTTGCTGAAGACCGAGATTGCTGCGCTCGACAAGCGCATCGAGGAGATTCTCGATCTGGAGCTGAAGAAAGAACGCCTGCTGGCCCGCATGCAGATCATCGAGCAGCTCCAGCGCAGCCGGCCGGAGGTCGTGCACATCTTTGATGAACTGGTACGGACGCTGCCCGATGGGGTGCGCCTGACATCAGTGAAGCAGACCGGCCGCCGTCTCGAGATCAAGGGCGATGCCGAGTCGAATACAAGGGTGTCGGCATTCATGCGCAACATCGACAAGTCCGAGTGGTTGACCAAGCCCGACCTTGAAGTGGTTGAGGTGCGCGCCGCCGGCACCCGGCAGAAGCGGGACTCCGGCCCGGTTGAGACGGGCGAGTTTGCGGGCCGCTCCTCTCAGTTCACCGTGTATGCCGATCAGGTGACCGTGACCGATGAGGGGGTTGGGCCATGAACTTCCTTGAGGAACTGAAGAACCTCGATATCAATGACATTGGCCGCTGGCCGATGCCGGTACAGGCATTTTTCATGCTGCTGGTCTTCCTGATTGCCACCGCCGGCGCCTTCTGGTTCTTCGTCTGGGAAAACCAGATGCCGCGCCTGGAGAAGGCCCAGGCCGAGGAGCGGCAGTTGAAGACAAGTTTCGAGAGCAAGCAGAAAAAGGCGGCCAACTTCACGGCCTACAAGGCCCAGCTTACCGAGATCGAGCGATCGTTCGGCACCATGCTGCGCCAGTTACCCGGCAAGACCGAAATCCCGAACCTGCTGGTAGATATCTCCCAGACCGGCCTTGGCGCCGGCCTGCAAGAAGAACTGTTCCAGCCCACCGATGAAATCCGCAAGGATTTCTACGCCGAGAAGCCAATCAAGATCCGGCTCTCCGGCTCCTATCACGAGTTCGGCAAGTTCGTCAGCGACATCGCCGCCTTGCCCCGGATAGTGACCCTGCACGACATCGAAGCCGTGCCCAAGGGTAGTGACGCCGGTTTCGACGAACTGGTCCTGAACCTTACCGCCAAGACCTACCGCTACCTGGACGAGGAAGAGCTGGCGGCAGTGGCAGCTGAAGACGAGGCCAAGTCAGGGCGGGGCAAGAAGGGCAAGGCCAGAACCACGCGAGAAACGAGCAAAGGCAACCGGAAGCCCCCGGCCGGGAAGAAGGGCTGATGGTGATGAACGCTTCCGCAAGAACAGTTTCAACCCTGCTAATCGTCGCAATGGCGTTAACCGGCTGTGGCGGCGGGCAGTCTGATCTGCTCAAGTACATCGACCAGGTCAAGGCCCGGCCGGGCGGTCGCATTGAACCCTTGCCCCAGATCAAGCCCTACGAATCCTTCACGTATGAAGCGGAAAATCTGCGTTCACCGTTCACTCCGGATCGTCCCGCAGCCCGCTCCGGCAGCAGCGGCCCGCGGCCCGACTCAGCGCGCGCGAAGGAATATCTTGAGCAGTTCCCGCTCGACACGATGGCCATGGCCGGGACACTGAGTCAGGGCGACAGGAATTACGGCCTCGTGCAGACACAGGATGGCTTGATTCACAAGGTTCAGGCCGGCAACTACATCGGCCAGTACGACGGCCGGGTTGTGGCGATTACGCCGGCGGAGATCCAGATCGAGGAGCTTGTGCCGGATGGCATGGGCAGTTTCTACAAGCGATCGGCCGCGATCGCGCTCGAGAATTGATGGGGGCCGGGGCGAGTAGCCGGTCGCCGACACAGGATGGTTTGGGAGTACGGAATGATGAGCACGACCAGGGGTAACGGGCTTGGCGGAATGCCGGTTGGGTGGCGCAAGGCCACAGGCCGTACCTTCGCGCTGGCAATCACCGGGCTGATTTTTGCGATCGGTGGCGCGCTCGGCACTGCGGACACGGCCCAGGCTCAGGCGCAGGCGCAGGCGGGCAACCAGCTTACGGAGATCAAGGTGCAGCCCCTGGAGGGCAATCGCATCGAACTGCGGCTGATGACGTCCGGCCCGGCGCCCGCGCCGCTGGCATTCACGATCGATAATCCGGCCCGCATTTCCCTCGATCTGCCTGGCACGACGCTGGCGCTCCCCTCCCGTCGCAAGGACGTCAATGTGGGGCCGCTGGCCACCATTCTCTCGGCCGAAGCCCAGGGCCGGACCCGGGTCGTCCTCAACCTCGACTCGATGGTTCCCTACGACACTCGCGTGGAGGGCAATTCAGTTGTCGTCACGCTGGGTGGCCCGGGCGCGGCGGATACGGCGGTGGCCTCCTTCCCCGCGGCTGCGCCCCCGGCTACCTCTGCGGCTGGAGCCGCGAGCGTCGGCCGCCGCATCGACAATGTTGATTTCCGGCGCGGCGATAACGGCGGCGGCCGCGTGATCATCACGCTGTCCGACCCCGGAACCCCGGTGGATGTGCGCAAGGAGGGCGACCGGATCCTGCTGACATTTGCCGGCACGACGCTGCCCGACAACCTGTTGAAGCGCCTCGATGTGGCCGACTTTGCGACGCCGGTGAGCATGATCGAATCCGGCCGGACGCCCACCGGCGCACGGGTGAGCATCGCTGCCAGGCTCCCGTTTGAGGAGCTTGCCTACCAGTCCGACAACATGTTCACCGTCGAGGTTGCGCCGGTCGTCAAGCAGGAGATCGAATCCAAGCCGACACTGTTCAGCCCTGACCGGGAATACACGGGCGAGCGCCTGACCCTGTCGTTCCAGGACATCGAGACGCGCGCGGTCCTGCAGCTGCTGGCCGATGTCAGTGGCCGTAACATCATCGTTTCAGACACGGTGCAGGGCAACGTGACCCTGCGGCTGCAGAATGTGCCCTGGGACCAGGCGCTGGATATCGTGCTGGCCACCAAGGGCCTCGACATGCGCGAGAACGGTGGGGTGATCATCGTGGCCCCCGCCGACGAGATCTCGGCTCGCGAGAAGGCCGATCTGGAATCCCGCAAGGAAATTCGCCAGCTGGAGCCGCTGCTCTCGGAGTACCTGCAGGTCAATTACGCCAAGGCCGCCGATCTGGCTGAACTCATGAAGGGCGCCAAGGGTAGCTCGCTGCTGTCCGAACGCGGTTCCGTTGGCATCGACGAGCGCACCAATACCCTGCTCGTAAACGATGTCGCCGAGCGCATTGCGGAGATCCGCCGCCTGGTCAGCAACCTGGACATCCCGGTTCGCCAGGTGCTGATCGAATCGCGCATCGTGATCGTTCGGGACGACTTCAGCCGCGACCTGGGAATTCGCTGGGGTGTCACCGCCGTCTCCGATCGCAGTGACGGCCTGATCGCGGTGACCGGCACCGGCGAGGGCGCGAACACGATCGTGAATTCCGGTATCGGCAACATCAACAACACGGGCCAGCCGTTTCCTGTCGAGGTGCCGGCGCTCAACGACCGGTACAACGTGAACCTGCCGATTGCCAATCCGGCGGGCACTCTGGCCCTGGCGCTGCTCGACAACGACTTTCTCGTGGATCTCGAGCTTTCCGCCCTGCAGGCGGAAGGTCGTGGCGAGGTGGTGTCCTCGCCACGCGTGATCACGGCCAACCAGAAGGAAGCGTCGATCCGCCAGGGTGTCGAGATTCCCTACCAGGAGGCGGCTTCCAGCGGCGCCACGACGACCCAGTTCAAGGAAGCCGTGCTGAGCCTGACGGTAACGCCGCAGATCACGCCGGATGACCGGATTATCCTGGATCTGAAAGTGACCAAGGACAGCGTTGGCTCGAATGTGCAAAGCGCGAACGGTGGTTCCGTACCCAGTATCGATACACGCGCCATCGAGACCCAGGTGCTGGTGAACAATGGCCAGACCGTGGTGCTCGGCGGGATCTACGAGACGGAGGAGTCCGAAGACTACTCGAAGGTGCCGTTCCTCGGCGACATTCCGGGTGTTGGCGCGCTCTTCCGCTCCACCCGCAAGGTTTCGAACAAGTCGGAACTGCTGATCTTCGTGACGCCGAAGATCCTGCGTGAAGGCTCGAATATTTACTGAGGCCAGATGTTTTCAGGGCCACTTTTGCTTAAGGGAAGGGCCGGTTCGACGGAGTGGCGAGCCTGGCGCCTGGTGAGGGAGTTATCGTGTTGAAGAAACTATTTTCCTTGTGTCTGGTCGCAGCAGCCGGTGCACTGGTGTCCTGCGGTGGCGACAACTCCATCCTTGATCCCGGAAGTGGCGGTGGTGGCGGTGGCGGCGGCGGTGGCGGCGGTGGCGCTGTCACGGTCTCGATGGGCAGCGGCATTCCGCCTGGCTTCACCGCGGGAACCATCGCCGTAGCCGTACCGAGCCTGGCAGCGGGAGGCGGCACCAGCCTCACGGTTTCACTGGTGACGTCCGAAGGCAATCTCTTTCTTGAGAACACGACCATCACGTTCTCTTCCGCGTGCATCGCCCAGAACCTGGCAACGGCGCCAAGCGTCAGTACCTCGACCGGCGTCGCGACGACCACCTATTCCGCCACGGGCTGCAGCGGCGCGGACGTCATTACCGCCAGCGCGTTGGCCGGCGGGCAGGCTGTCTCGGCCACCGGCACGGTGACTGTCGCGGCAGCCGTGGTAGGTTCCATCCAGTTTCTCTCGGCGACGCCCCAGAAGATCGGCTTGAAGGGCACTGGCGGCGTTGGCCTGCCTGAAACCTCGACGGTTGTCTTCAAGATTGTTGATGCCACGGGCGGCCCGGTTGCGGGGAGCAGCGTCACCTTTGCACTGGACACGACTGTGGGCGGCATCACGATCACTCCCGGTACGGCTGTAAGCGGTGCGGACGGACGCGTTCAGACGATCGTCAAGTCGGGCACGGTCGCGAGTTCGGTCCGGGTTTCGGCAACTGTTGACGGCCTCGGCATCGGCACGCAGTCGAGCCAGCTCGTCATAACCACGGGACTGCCGGACAATGACAGCGTGTCGCTTGCCGTCGCCTGCAACAATGTCGAGGGCCTGACTCTCGACGGCACGGAGGTCGCGGTGACGGTCCGGCTTGCCGATCGCTACAACAATCCCGTTCCGGACGGAACCGCCGTAACCTTCAACACTGAAGGCGGCAATATCCTCGGCAGCTGCCAGACTGCGACCACGAACACCCAGTCGGGCCTCTGTTCCGTGACGTGGACCAGTTCGAACCCGCGGCCGGACAATGGCCGCAGCACCATCCTGGCGACGGCAATCGGCGAGGAAAGTTTTGTCGACGTGAACAGCAACGGCATCTTCGATGGCGTCGACACCTGGACCGACCTGGCCGAGGCGTACCGGGACGACGACGAGAGTGGCGACTACACTCCGGGCGAGTTCTTCCTGGACTTCAACCAGGATAATGTCCGTTCCCCCGCTGACGGTCAGTTCAATGGGCTGTTGTGCGTAGGGCCGGGGAGTCCGGCCGGCGGCTGCAGCGCCAACCAGAAGCTGACCGTCAGGTCGAGCAACGTGATCATCATGTCCGGTAGCGTGGCTGTGATCTCGGATAACGTTGGTGGCGTGCTGAACGCCGGCAGCACGATCACGTTCACGATCGGTGATGTCAACGACCAGCCGATGCCGGCCGGCACGACGATCACGGCCCAGGCCTCTTCCGGCCTGACGATTGGCAACCCCAGGTCTTATACGGTGCCCTGCACGACTTTTGACGGACCATCGCAGTACAGCTTTACGGTCACCGGGACGGTTGCCGGGCAGCTAACCCTGATCGTCGAGGTGCCGAGCGGGCTGCAGACCTTCTACTTCGTGCCTGTCTCGCCACCCGCACCCTGATCGTCATCTGATACCGGAAGGCCCGTTCGCATAAACTGCGAGCGGGCCTTCTTCATTTCCAGGTACATGACCCCGGGCAGCAGCATCTTTCTCATCGGTCCGATGGGCTCCGGCAAGTCGGCCGTCGGCCGACGGCTGGCGAAGGAACTCGGGCGCGAGTTCTTCGACAGCGACGACGTGATCGAGAAGCGCAGCGGGGTTGATATCCCGTTCATCTTCGAGCGGGAAGGCGAGGCGGGTTTCCGGCAGCGGGAGTGCAAAATCATCGACGAGCTGACGCAGCTGCCGGGCATCGTCCTGGCCACCGGCGGGGGCGCGGCGCAGCACGAAGACAACCGGATGGCTCTCCACAGTCGTGGCTTCGTCGTTTACCTGCACGCCACCATCGACCAGCAGCTGCGGCGAATCCGGCGGGGCCACGAGCGGCCCATGCTCAAGGACGGTAACCCCCGGGAAATCCTGAGCCGGCTGATGGCGGTACGCGATCCCCAGTACCGGGAGATTGCCCACATGGTCGTCGCAACCGACGGCTGCAAGATCCCGGCGGTCGTCCGTGAGATCCGACGTAACATAACGGCATGCTGATTACTGTCACTGTAGATCTGGGAAACCGGAGTTATCCGATCCTGATCGGCGACGGGCTGCTGGCCCGGCGCGGGATCCTCGACCCGCACCTGCGTCGCCGTGACGTGATGATCGTGACCAACGAAACGGTGGCCCCGATCTACCTGGAGCCCGTCAGGGCCCTGCTGGCCGGTTCCCAACTCGCCACGACCGTGCTGCCGGACGGGGAGCAGCACAAGACGATGGCCACCGTCGGCCGCGTGCTCGACGCGCTGGTGGAGGCCCGCTACGGGCGCGACTGCGTGATCGTGGCGCTCGGCGGCGGCGTGGTCGGCGATATCGCCGGTTTCGCCGCGGCGGTTTACCAGCGTGGCGTCGATTTCATCCAGGTGCCGACCACGCTGCTGGCGCAGGTGGATTCCGCGGTAGGCGGCAAGACCGGCGTCAATCACCCGGGAGGCAAGAACCTGCTCGGCGCCTTTCACCAGCCGGTCTGCGTGCTTGCGGATACGGACACCCTGCGCACCCTGCCGGACCGCGAACTTTCAGCCGGTCTGGCCGAGGTCGTGAAGTACGGCCTGATAGCCGACGCGACGCTGTTTGACTGGCTCGAGACACAGGCCGAGACACTGCTGCGGCGGGACCCGGCCGCGCTCGGCCATGTCGTGCGCCGCTCCTGCGAGCTGAAGGCCGAAATCGTTGGCCAGGACGAGCACGAGCGCGGCCGGCGTGCCCTGCTGAACCTCGGGCACACCTTCGGGCACGCGATCGAGCTCAAGGCCGGCTACGGCGAATGGCTGCACGGGGAGGCGGTGGCGGCCGGCACGTGCATGGCCGCCGAGTTTTCGGCCCGGCATGGCGCCCTCGATGCGGGAGTCGTGGAACGCATACGCCAGCTGTTTCGGCGGCTGCAGCTGCCGGTGAACCCGCCGCCGGCGGATCCTGGTGAGTTCCTGGCGGCGATGGGCATGGACAAGAAGGTCGTCGCCGGCCAGATCCGGCTCGTGTTGCTCGACGACATCGGCGTGGCCCGGATCACGAGCGACTACGCGCCACACGAACTGGCGGACTACCTGCGCGAGAAGTTCGTAGCTTGAAGCAGCCGGACGTTGCTCCCCGTCTGGCGTCCTGGGCCGCCCACGAAAGCAGGAGCCGCGGCAGGCTCTACCCGGAACCTGCCCATCCCTACCGGGGCGAATACCAGCGCGACCGGGACCGGATCGTCCATTCCAGCGGTTTTCGCCGGCTCGTGTACAAGACCCAGGTGTTCATCAATCACGAGGGTGACCTCTACCGGACGCGGCTGACGCACTCGCTGGAAGTAGCCCAGATCGGCCGTACCGTGGCCCGCTGTCTCAACCTCAATGGCGAACTGGTCGAGGCGATTTCGCTGGCGCATGACCTGGGGCACACACCTTTTGGCCATGCCGGCCAGGACGCGCTCGATGCCTGCATGAAGGCCTGGGGCGGCTTCGAGCATAACCTGCAGTCCTTGCGGGTCGTGGACGAACTGGAGCAGCGGTACAGGGACTTCCCGGGACTGAACCTGTGCTTCGAAACCCGGGAGGGCATCCTCAAGCATTGCTCGCGGCGCACTGCGCGACAACTCGGCGACGTCGGCCACCGCTTCCTGAACCGGACCCAGCCTGGCCTCGAGGCGCAGGTGGTAAATCTCGCCGACGAAATTGCCTACAACAATCACGATGTCGACGATGGCCTCCGGTCGGGACTGCTGTCGGAGACGGCACTGTGCAGTGTGCCGCTTTTCCGCCGCCACCATGAACCGGTCGTCCGGTCCGCACCCCGTGCCCCGCGCCGGGTGCTGATCCACGAAACGATTCGCGCCATGATCAACGAGGTGGTTACGGACCTGGTGACGACCAGCCGCCGCAACATCGCAGCCAGCCGTGTCCGTTCGATCAGGGGCGTGCGGTCGCTCGACAAGCCACTGATTGCCCTGAGTCCGGCCATCGCGGCCGAGCACCTGGCCCTGAAGCGCTATCTGCGCCGCCACCTGTATTGTCATGAGCAGGTTATTGATGCGACGTCACGGGGGCAGGAGATGCTGAAGGCGGTGTTCCATCGCTTTCTTGCCGATCTGAACGCGATGCCCCCGGAACATGCCGAGCGCGCCAGGGCCTGGGAGTCTGAGCGGGGCGACGCGGGGCGGGCTCGCGCCGTCGCCGACTATGTGGCGGGTATGACGGACCGTTACGCTTTCTCGGCCTATCGCCGCCTGGTCGATCCGAAAGCGCGGCTTCCGTAAACTACCCGACATGCCCGTCACCAGTAACCGCGCCGATCCCCGCGATCGCCTGATCTTCGCCCTCGACGTTCCCGATGCCACCGAGGCCCGGCGCGTTGCCGAACAGCTCGGCGATGCCGTCCGCTTCTACAAGCTTGGTCTCGAGCTGATGACGGCCGGCGGGTACTTCGAGCTCGTCGACTGGCTGATCAGCAGAAACAAGCGGGTCTTTGCCGACCTGAAGCTCTTTGATGTTCCCGCCACTGTGAACCGGTCAATCGCGTTGCTGGCCAGGCGTGGTATCAGCTTCGCCACGGTCCATGGCAACCAGGGGATCATGGAAGCCGCGGTGGCGGCCAAGGGCGACCTGAAGATCCTGGCCGTAACCGCGCTCACCAGTCTCGACCGGGGTGACCTGAGGGACCTCGGTTTTCAGTGCGACGTCGAGGCACTGGTGTTGTCCCGGGCCCGCCGGGCGTTCGAGGCCGGGTGCGACGGCGTGGTGGCCTCCGGGCTGGAGCTGCCGGCCATGCGCCGCGCGATCGACGGCCGCTTGCTGGTAGTCACCCCGGGTATCCGGCCGGTGGAAAACCGCCCCGTCGATGACCAGAAACGCGTGGTGACGGTGGAGCAGGCATTTGGCGATGGCGCCGACCACATCGTCGTGGGCCGGCCCATCCGGGACGCGAAGGATCCACGCGCCGCTGCCGAGGCGATTCAGCAGACCATCGCCGGACTATTCAGGGGCTGAGTGCCTGCCGGGTTGCGGACGTGTCTTTCCGGCTGGCGTCGGTCACGGCGGCCTTGGGCTTTACCAGCTTCGGTTCGAGTACCGGCCAGACGTTATCCAGCAGGATCTTCTGTGCCTCGGCCGTCGGGTGAATGCCATCTGCCTGGAAGAGGTTGATGTCGAGGGCAATGCCGTCCAGAAAGAACCTGATCAAACCGGCGTCGTACTTCGTGGCAAGTTCCGGGTACACGGCCGCGAAGTCCCGGGTGTAGGGTCCGCCGTAGTTGGTCGGAATCTGCATGCCGGCGAGCACGACTTGCGCACCCGCGGCCTGCGACAGCTCGATCATCTGCGCCAGATTGCTGCGCATCACCGCAATCGGTGTGCCCCGGAGGCCGTCGTTGCCGCCGAGCTCGATGATTACGACCGCCGGCTGGTGCAGGTTCAGAGCCCGTGGCAGGCGTTTCAGACCGCCAGTGGTCGTGTCGCCCGTGATGCTGGCGTTCACTACGGCATATCCGTAACCTTCGGAGCGAAGCCGCTCGCCGAGCAGTGCTACCCAGGATTCCTCCTGGGCAATGCCGTGTCCGGCACTGAGGCTGTCACCCACCACCAGCACGGTCTGGCCGTGATCGGCGGCGGCCAGCTGCGGTGATACGGCAACCAAGAACGTGGCCAGCAAGGCTGCCACGGTGGTCGAGCCCCAAGTCTGACGACTGAATGTCCGAAAGTTGAAGTGCATGGATGCCGTTCTGCGTGCCGAAGGTCTGACCAAACAGGTTAGCAGCCCCGAAGGGACGCTGACCATCCTCGACGACGTCAGTCTCGACATTGCCCGTGGCGAATCAGTGGCGCTGGTCGGCCCGTCGGGCGCCGGCAAGACCACGCTGCTGGCCATTCTCGCCGGCCTCGACAGGCCCACACGGGGACGTGTGTGGCTTTGCAACGAAGAGTTGACCGCCATGGACGAGGACGGCCGGGCGAAGCTCCGGGCGCGCCGCGTGGGCTTCGTCTTCCAGTCCTTTCACCTGGTGCAGTCGCTCACTGCCCTCGAGAACGTGATGCTGCCGCTCGAACTGTCCGGCGAAACGCGGGCGGCCGCGGTTGCCCGCGAGACACTGGCCAGCATAGGCCTGGCCTCCCGGCTGGGCCATTATCCGAAGCAGTTGTCCGGCGGCGAGCAGCAGCGCGTGGCCATCGCCCGTGCTTTCGTGACGCGGCCCGAGGTGCTGTTTGCCGACGAACCCACCGGCAATCTCGACAGCGCGACCGGCGAGCGCATCGGCCGGCTGCTGTTCGATCTCAACGCCGAGGCCCGGACCACGCTGGTGCTGGTGACCCACGAACGGGATCTGGCCGGACGCTGCGATCGCACGATCCAGATCGAGGCGGGCAAGGTCGTGGCCGCTGACGCCCTGGTGCCGGGATAATGTCGCCACCATGAAAATACTCGGGTTTGCCCTGCGGGGCTTCAGCCGCGATCTGCGGGCGGGCGAACTGTCGATCCTGCTCGCCGCGGTCATCGTGGCAGTCACGGCCATGACGGCTGTCGCTTTCTTTACCGACCGTGTTGGCGCCGCGATGAAGGACCAGGCCAGCCAGGTGCTGGCCGCCGACCTGGTGCTGCGTTCCGCGGCACCCATCAACCCGGGCTACCTGTCTGACGCCGGGGCGCTGGGGCTTGAAACGGCCGAGACGATCGCCTTTCCCACAGTCGTTCTGTCCGGACAGCAGACCGCCCTCGCGGCTATCGACGCGGTGAGTGGCGGTTACCCGTTGCGCGGTGAGGTGACGGTTTCCGACACGCTGTTCGGCAACGGCCGGCCGGCGGCTGGCGTACCTGGCCGCGGCGAGGCGTGGGCTGACCCCGGCTTGCTGGGCCGTCTCGGCCTCGAGGTGGGCGCCAGCGTCACGCTGGGTGAAACCGAGCTGCGGATTACCCGCGTCCTGCAGTACAAGCCGGACCAGAACATCGGCTTCATGAACCTGGCGCCCGGGCTGCTGGTAAACATCGACGACGTGCCTCGCTTCGGCGTCGTCAAGCCCGGCAGTCGCGTGACCTACAACCAGATGTTCGCGGGCAGCGAGCAGGCGATTGCCCGGTTCCGGCGGGCCCTCGAACCGCGGCTACGGCCCGACGAGAGCCTGCGTGGCCGGGAAGACGCCGGTGAACAGATCAATGCGGCGATTGACCGGGCGCAGCGCTTCCTGGCGCTGGCGTCCCTGGTAACCGTGATCCTGGCGGCGGTGGCGGCTGCCATGGCCGCGCGCCGCTACGCGCTCCGGCACCTGGACAACATCGCGCTGATGAAGACGCTGGGTGCCACCCAGGGTTTCGTCATCGCCGTGACGGTCACCGAACTGGCCTTCGTTATAGTGCTGACCGCGGTGATCGGCGTGATCCTGGGCTATGGCGCGCAATACGGGCTGGCCGTGATTGCCGCCGAGTTCGTCGGTTTCGTGTTGCCACCTGCCTCCGGGCAACCGTTCCTGCTGGGCGTCCTGACCGCCGCTACCGTGGTGGTGGGGTTCGCGTTACCCCACCTGCTGAGCGTCGGCAAGACGCCACCTCTGCGCGTGCTGCGCAAGGACCTCCCGCCCCCGCAACTCGGGGCTGTTGCGACCTACGGCATCGCGCTCGCGGCAATCGCCGCACTCGTGCTGGTGATCGTTCGCGACCCGCTGCTGCTCGGCCTGATCGCGGGTGGGCTGGTTGGCACGGCGCTCGTCTCCTTCGCGCTCGGCTGGCTGCTGGTGCGGACTCTCAGCCGTTTTCGTGGCGCCGCTGGCGTAGCCTGGCGTTACGGCCTTGCCAATATTGCCCGGCGCAGCGGCGAGAGCGTGGTGCAGATCGTCGCCTTCGGGCTGAGCCTGATGGTGCTGCTCCTGCTCGGAGTCGTGCGCAACGACATCCTGACAGCCTGGGAGCAGACAGTTCCGGCCGATGCGCCCAACCAGTTCATGATCAACATCGAGCCCGACCAGCTGGCGCCACTCAAGGAGTTCTTCAAGACGGAGGTTGGCCGCGATGTGTTTTCGCTGGCGCTCATCCGTGGCCGGCTGACCGCCGTCAATGGCACGCCGGTCAGCGAGTACAAGGTGACCAACGCACAGGGCGCCGCGTTCCTGCAGCGTGAGGCAAATCTCACCTGGACCGACGCCCTGCCGGCCACTAACCGGGTGACCGCGGGCACCTGGTGGGGCGAGGGCTACGCCGGAGATCCCCAGCTATCGCTGGATGCTGATCTCGCCCGGAACCTGGGCGTGACCGTGGGCGACACGCTGGGCTTTAACGTTGCAGGCGAGGACATCACCGCACCGATTACCAGCCTGCGGGCCATCGACTGGGATTCTTTCCAGCCAAATTTCTACGTCGTGCTTTCACCGGGACTGGCAGCGGACTTGCCGCAGACTTACCTGGCCAGTGTCTACGTGCCCCGGGATCGCGTGGAAATCCTGAGCCGGCTCGTGCGGCAGTTCCCCGGCGTCACCGTTCTCGACCTCGAGGTGGTGCTCGCCCAGGTGCGGTCCGTCATCGACAAGGCCTCGATGGCAGTGCAATACGTGTTCCTGTTCACGCTGCTGGCAGGCGTCGTGGTGCTGCTCGCGGCAGTCCAGCTCACCCGTGATGAACGGCGCTTTGAGAGCGCCATCCTGCACACGCTCGGCGCTGCCCGCCGGAAGATACTGCAGGGCGTCGCCATCGAATTCGTGACGCTCGGCAGCCTGTCCGGCGTGCTCGCGGCGGTCGGGGCCACGCTGCTCGGCTGGGGGCTTGCCACCTACGCCTTCAAGCTCGACTACACCGTCAGCGCCCTGCTGTGGCCGCTCGGCCTCGCCGCCGGCGCGTTGATCGTGGGCATCGCCGGGACGCTTGCCACGCGTCGCGCGGTCAATGAACCACCGGTCGCGGTGTTGCGGGAAGGGTGAGCAGGAAGCCGGGGCAGATGTCCTGCGGCGCGGTGATCCTGCGGGAAACACCGGCAGGCTACCGCGTGCTGATGCTCAGGGTCTTTCGTCACTGGGATTTTCCCAAGGGCCTCATGGAAGCCGGCGAGACGCCCCTGCAGACGGCGGTGCGGGAAGTGCGCGAGGAATCCAGCATCGCCTGCCTGGAATTTCCGTGGGGCGAGG
>Ga0224505_10000473_pt1 | contig 27531 bp, 22 predicted proteins | sample SF_Jan12_sed_USG_FD_169102 | JGI IMG/M metagenome (GOLD analysis project Ga0224505, IMG submission 169102) | Sediment microbial communities from San Francisco Bay, California, United States - SF_Jan12_sed_USGS_4_1 | ecosystem: Environmental > Aquatic > Marine > Sediment | place: USA: California... | reverse complement strand
GGGACGCCGGTCGTCGTCTGCCGTCGGTCCGCCGCCGCCTATCGTCCCCCCCACGCCACGATATACCCCGCCACCGCACTCGCCGCGGTCGTATACGGACTGGCAAGATAGAGCTGTCCGGGTCCGGAGCGGCCTGGGAAGTTCCGGTTGATAGCGCTGATCGTCACCGTGTCCTTGTCATACGACACCCCAGGACCGGCGTTGATACACGCTCCGCACGAGGGCTGGATGAACTCCGCACCCACGTCGCGGAAGACATCGAGATACCCCTGGTCTTCGCAGTACCGCTTCACTTCCTGGGAACCGCACTGCACGATGCACTGCACCCGTTCCGGAATCCGTTCCCCCCGCCGCAGTGCATCCTTGAAGACCGTGGCATACATGTCCATGTCCGACTTCTTGCCGGCCGTGCACGAGCCCGCGTAGGCGATGTCCACCTTCACCGGAGCACCGAGTTCCCGAATGAACAGCCCGTTCCCCGGATCCCCGGGCAGTGCGACCATCGGTTGCAGTTCCTCGGCCTGGATATCGATCACGGTTTCGTACTCGGCACCCTCATCGGAGAAGAGTCCATCCAGCAAGGTCCGCATTGCGGCCGCGTCCGCGCCCCGTTCCCGGACCAGGAATGCGACTGCCTTCTCATCGGGGCGGATCAGGCCGGTGAACGCGCCGACTTCAGCGGCCATGTTGGTCATCGTCGCCCGCTCGTCAACGTCCAGATCCGCCACGGCGTCGCCCGCGTACTCGACGATCTTCCCGATGGCATGCCCATCCTTCACATACGGATGACGCAGGATCTGCAACATGAAGTCCTTCGCGGTGACGCCCGTCGGCCGACGGCCGTTGACGCGAATCAACACGGACGGCGGCACCTTGAGACGCACGTCCTTGGTCAGCCATGAGTTGAAGACGGCAGTGGTGCCGACGCCAAAGGCGAAGGCACCGATCGCGCCCGCATGTGGCGTATGGGAGTCGCTCCCGATGATCACGTGCCCGGGCAGCGCGTGGGACTCCAGGATCTTCGAGTGGCAGATGGCCTCCGACCCCGTCGGAATCCCATGGCGGCCCTCACCCAGGCGTGGCAACTCCCCGTAGAGCCTGATTCCCTGCTGGGCCGCGAAGTCCTCCTGTTTGCGCTTGAGCTCCAGGGCCACGTCGAGCAACCCGTCAGCCTTCCGCTCGTCGGTCATCGCGAGATCGAGAAACGTCAGGTGGTCCCGGAAGAAGAAGACGGACTCCGGATCCACGACGCGCTCCCGCTCCCCGACGGAGTCGCGCCAGAAGATGGCCGCCATCGGGGTTACGTACTCGTGACTGAACCGGATATCCGTCCGGATGAAACCCTCGTCACCGGCCTTGACGGCCGGCACCCCGCGTCGGTCATTGGCAAGATCAGTCACCCAATGGCGGGCAATGATCTTCTCTGCCAGCGTCATCGGACGCACCGCGGTCTGAACCACGGGCACCGTCACGCGTCCCTGGAGCCGGGCGACATTGTATTGGAAAAGCCCGCCGTACTCGATGATACCGCGAGTGATCTCGCCCTCACCTTCCGTGAAGGCGCTGAGGGGAATCGACTCGCCCCGACGAACACGCTCGATCAACCCGAAATCGCTGCTCGTGAAGACACCGAGATTCTGGCAGTTCTCGCGGTAGATCCGCTCGATGCTCTCGGCAATCACCAGCTTGATGCCGGCGCACAGCTCGGCATAGGGTGACTGCTCGCGAGACGAGCCCTTGCCGCGACGCTTGCCAGCCACCGAGCACACGAAGCCACCCGCCCGCACGCTGCCCCGCGTGATCGGGAACTCTCCACCCGCACGCAAGCCGAGGTAGGGGAAGTCACCGAGCGTCTCGTCGTAGTAGTAGCAGATGTATGCCGGGGTGATCTCGTCGGTCGAGATGTTGTCGCGGAGCGGAACGGTCACCGGCTCGGCGAGGTCTTCCCCGGCGAGCTGTCGGCGCACGGCATCAGCGTCATCGGCGAGGAACAACACTCGTCCCGTGAAGTGCACCTCGTCCGGCAGGCGGGTCAAGGACCGCGATTTCAGGCTCTCGAGCATGGCGGGCAATCTGAGCGACCCCCGCGCCGCAAGCAAGCACGACGGATACAATTCGAGGCATGCGCCGTGCGCTGATCTTGCTCTTCTTGTTGTGCTTCGCAGGTGTGGGAGACTCCCTGCGCGCCCAGGAGTCACGCCCCCCCGTTGAAGTGCGCGCGCTGGGAACATGGCAGGGCCGGTCCCTGCGCGAGGCGTCGGGCCTCGCCGTGAGCCGTCGCCATCCCGGTATCCTCTGGGTCCACAACGACTCCGGCGACGGCCCCCACGTGTACGCCGTGGATACGACGGGGGCCTTGCGAGCGGTGTTCGAGGTCGCCGGGGCGCGGGCCGTGGACTGGGAGGACATCGCGCTCGGCCGGTGTCCAGCCAACCTCTGGGTTGACCGCGCATGTCTCTACCTCGCCGACACCGGCGACAACGATCAACGGAGAACGCGGGTCGTGATCTACGCGGTGCCGGAACCGGACACGGTGCCGGACGCGGCCGAAGTCCCAGTGAGGACTGAACTTGCCCGACCGCTCCGACTCCGGTATCCGGACCGGTCCCACGATGCCGAGGCGCTGGCTGCTCTCGCCGACGGGCGGCTCGAGCTGTTCACCAAGGGGCGCACGGGACAGGTGCTCCGGTTTGAGATTGGGCCTGAAGCCTGGCTCGGCAGCGACTTCGATCTGGGCACGGCGGACACCTTGCCGATTCTCCCGACGATACTGCGCGGACGGTGGGTCACGGGAGCGGCGGCGGATCTGGACGGTGTCCACGTGTTGCTCCGAACCTACACGGAAGTGTACCGGCTTCGGCCCGGAGTACGCTGGACCGTGGCCGGTCCTCCGTGTCAGATCGGCCTGATCGAGCCTCAAGGCGAGGCCATCGACGAGCTCGAGCCTGGCCAGATGGTTCTGGGGAGCGAGGGGGGGCGCGGGAGACCGGGCGGGCTCACGCTGGTCCGCTGCCGCTGGGACTGATTCGGGCTCTGGCTCCGATAGTGGAAAGGGACTATGTTCCCCCGTTCGCCAACCCAAACTCAGCGGATTGAAGGCGATGATGCCGGATCTCCCCACCTCACATCGGGTGCCCGTCGGCTGGCTCCGAACTCATGCGTCTGCGCCCCTCAAGTGGCGTACCCTCAAGGACATACTGCCTCCAGAGGCCGCAGCTCCGGACAACTACGCCGCAGTCCAAGCCGAAGTGCTCGAGTCCAAGCAACTCCAGCTCGTAGTCAAGAAGCAGCGGAAGTCGGGCCTTTGGGGAGACAATGTCCTCGGGCTCGCACCCAACAAGACCGCCGGCTACAAGGATGTCGGCACGGTGGCCCAGTACCGCCGCCTGGTCGAACTCGGCATGCCGCGAGAGGAGCGAGTGTTCCGGCTCGCCGACCGCTTCTTGTTCCGGCTTCTGTCGCGGGACGATTCCCCGGATCTGCTCGCCGAATACAAGTCGGCTGCCAAGACCAACCCGGACCTCGTGGCGTGGTCGCGCGAGCGGTTTCGTGAGGGAGCAGCCGTTGCGCTCGCACAAGCAGGGTTGGTCGAGGACCCTCGCGTGCGTGGGGCAGCGCACCGGGTTGCCTCACAGGTGTCGCACTTCTTGCGGAGCGAGTACGCCGAGAAGCCGATCACCCGTCGGTCCAATCGCAACGTGCTCCACGCGGATGCCCACCCGCCAACGACGCTTGCGGTTGCCCTTTTCGCCTACATGCCGTCGCTCCAGCGTGAGCGCGCCGGGTTCGTCGAGCGACTCACCGCGTTTCTCGCGCTCCCGGCTCCGAAGAAAACATACGTGATCCTCCTGAACCGCAAGGTGATCCAGCCGGTGTACCAACTGCTGGGGAACCCGCTCGAAGCCGACCGGTCGGGAATGCCGAAGGACCTGCCGTTCGCCCTGCATTGGATCGAAGTGCTGGTTCGCCTGGGAATGCTCCACACGAATGAAACGGCCGTGAGGATTCTCCTGCGCCTGCTTGCCGACGTCGACGCAAACGGGGTCTGGGCACCGAAGAGCCTGCGCAGCTTGCCCAAGTCCAAGTCGCGCCTGGCCGACTTCATGTTCCCGCTCGAGCTCGATGGGAAGGTCATGGATCGTCGGCAGGCCGACGTGACATTCCGATTGTCGCTGATCGCGAAGCTGGCCGGGTGGGATCTGGAGTTCGTCTGACCGATCAGTAGTGTCCCCTCCAAGGACACATGGGATCAGCCATCAGGGTTGCCGACCTCGGCGAGGGTAGTAGTTTCACCAACTACCATGCTTGATCTCACGCCGTTTGGATTCACCCCCACCGAGTCGCATGCCTACCGGGCCTTGTCGGAGCTTGGGCCCTCCAGCGGGTACGCCGTTGCGAAGGCACTCTCCATAGCACGTGCAAATGCCTATCAGGCGCTCGACGGCTTGGTGGCCAAGGGAGCGGCGGCCGTCGCCGGGCAGGAGTCGCCTCGGCGCTACCGCGCCATCCAGCCACGCACGCTGTTTGCTCAGCTTGTGGACGCTGAGACACGCAAGCTCGACCGGCTCGAACGGCAGGTCATGGAGCAACCGTCTGGCGGCTCGGATCCGGTGATCCACCTTCGCGGCGAGCGTGCTCTGAACGACCTCGTGGTGCGAGCGATCATTCGGACGCCTGGCACGGTGCAGTGTATCGCCGCTGCGGAGCGCCTGACCGCGTGGGCCCCGGCGTTTCGCGCACGCGTTGCGGCCGACAAGCCACTCGCCGTTTGGGTGACGGATGGCGGTACGGCGGATCTCGTGATGCCAACCAAGGCTCTGGTGCCCGATCGGGTCCGGGAGACGTTCGGCGAAGACGTCTTGCTGCTCGTGGCGGACGGCGTGCTGGTGGCCAGCCTGGGGAGTTCCGCCGAGGGCGTCTGGTCAGAGTCACCACTAATGATGAACCTCGTATCAGCGGCAATCCGCGAACTCACTCGGGATGGAACCTAACTAATCAACCAACCGGATAGTTGATTAGTCAAATCGAGCCAAGTACCTTTGAATTAATGCTTTGGGAGTTGGCTTGATGCGCCGTGGTGAGTCGCGTGGTACCATCCTCAAGGCCGCTCGGGCGGAGTTCGCGGAGCGAGGATACGCCGGGGCTCGCGTGGCCCGGATCGCCGAGCGCGCCGGGTTGAACAAGCAGCTCATCTATTACTACTTCCACTCGAAGGCCGGCCTGCACGCTGCCGCCACCGCGGCTACCGATCAACACCCCGATGGCCCGGGGGCGGCAGCAGCGTCCGAGTCCGCTCCCGGCGCCGTCCGGGCTGCTATTGGACGCCTCCTCTCGTCGCTCGAGAACCGCCCAGAGTTCGTGGCCCTGCTCGTTGACCGGTTCCCTTCGCCGGACGCGCGGGTGCAAGCGCGGGCCTGGATTACGCAGGCCGCCGCAGACGTGGGCGCGGCGATCTCCCGTGGGCAGGGCATGGGGTACTTTCGCGACGAAGTCGATCCCGACGGCATGGCGCAACAGGCCATCGTGCTCTGCGCCGGCTACCTCGCTCTGCGTGACCACCTGAGCATGGAGACCGGAGGTTGGGAGCGGGGGGTGAGCGAGACGTTGCTGCGAGCGGCCACCTGGTAGCCTCGGCGACAAGCCACGCGGGACGGCTCCCCACGTAGGAATTCCGCCCCGCGTTGTTCCGGCCTTGCCACCGATGCTACGCGACCGCGGCCGGCACCTTCCCGTCGGCAGGGCGACCCGTCTCCCCGGGCTCCCCGCCCGCGTGCGTGTGCAGCGCGATCCCGAGGACCTCCGACAGGTGCTCCACGGCATGAACCGTGAGGCGTTCTCGCTCTGCGCTGCCGATGTCGTCGAGGTCGGCGAGGTTCTCCTTAGGAAGGACGATGGTCGTGATCCCGGCCCGAAGCGCACCCAGGACCTTCTCCTTCACCCCGCCGATCGGAAGAACCCGCCCAGACAAGGTCACCTCTCCGGTCATGGCGATGTCGTGCCGTGCGGGCATGGCGCTCAGCGCACTGATCAACGCCGTCGCCATCGTGACTCCCGCAGAGGAGCCTTCCTTGGGAATCGCGCCGGCGGGCACGTGAACGTGCACGTCTTTTTCGAGAAACCGCGCGACCGGTATGCCCAGTTCGTCAGCATGGGTCTTGGCGTACGTGAGGCCGGCCCGCGCGGACTCCTTCATCACATCCCCGAGTTGACCCGTGAGCACCAGGTCACCCTTGCCACGCATCACGGACGCCTCCACGAACATGATGTCACCGCCCACCGGCGTGTAGTACATGCCGGTGGCAATGCCAACCTGTGGAGCGCTCGCGGCCCGTTCCGGGTGCACGCGCGGTCGACCGAGCAGTCGATCGACGCCAGCCTCACCAACGGTGACCGTGGTGGCGGTACCGGACGCGATCTCCCGCGCCACCTTGCGGGAGACCTTGCCCAGCTCGCGCTCGAGCTGCCGCACCCCAGCCTCGCGCGTGTAGCCGGAGATGATCGCTCGCAGCGCATCGTCATCGACTTGCATGCGTTCCGCGGTCAGGCCAGCCTCCATCTGCTGACGCGGGACCAGATACCGGCGCGCAATGGCAAGCTTCTCCGGCTCCGTGTACCCTGAGAACTCGACCAGCTCCATGCGGTCCAGCAGGGGAGCCGGGATGTTCTGCAGGAAGTTCCCCGTCGCGACGAACAGCACCTCCGAGAGATCGAACGGCACGCCAAGATAGTGATCCGTGAAGGAGTCGTTCTGCGCGGGGTCGAGGACCTCGAGCAGTGCCGCCGCCGGGTCGCCCTGGAAGGACACGCCGAGCTTGTCGACCTCGTCGAGCAGGAAGACCGGGTTCTTGGTTCCAGCCTTCTTCAGGCCCTGGATGATACGACCGGGCATGGCACCGACGTACGTCCGCCGGTGACCGCGGATATCCGCTTCGTCGCGAGCACCACCCAGCGAGATGCGCACGTATTGGCGACCCATCGCGCGCGCGATCGACTTTGCGATGGAGGTCTTTCCCACTCCCGGCGGTCCGACGAACAACAAAATGGAGCCCCGCGAGCGCCGGTCATCCTCGTTGCCTGGTGGCTCTTCAAGCTCGCCGGCCGCGGCACTTGCAGCCTGCTGCGCGTGCAGTTGGCGAACGGCGAGGAACTCGAGTACGCGGTCCTTCACGTCATCGAGCCCAAAGTGATCCTCTTCCAGGATCTGCGAAGCCCGCGTCAGGTCGAGATGCTCGGCACTGCGTTCATTCCACGGGAGCTCCGCCACCGTCTCGAGGAACGTGCGGATGACCTGCGCCTCCATGGCCTCCTTGGGCGTGCGTGCAAGCCTCGCTAGCTCGCGCTTCACCTCCTTGCGCACATCCTCTGGCAGTTCGAGGACATCGAGCCGCTCGCGAAGCTCGTCCGCAAGCGCTTCGTCTTCCTCGTCGCCAAGTTCTTTCCGGATCGCGCGCAGTTGCTCACGCAAGAACATCTCGCGCTGTCGCTCGCCGAGCTCCTCCTGCACCTTCGACTTGATGTCTTGCTGGGCGTCGAGCAGGTCGATCTGCCGTTGTACGTGAAGCAGCACGCGCCGGAGCCGCTCCTCGACTCCGAGGGTCTCGAGTAGCCCCTGCCGGTCCTTCGACGAGATGTCCAGGTAGCCGGCGACGAGATCGGAGAATCGACCCGGCTCGGTGACACCTTCGAGCACCTGGTCCACCACGTCTTCGGCAAGCCCGGACTTCTGCCCAAGCTCTGCAGCCCGCTCTCGTACCTCCCGATGGAGCGCGATGAATGCGGCTTCCTCCGCATCGATCGGCGGCAGATCCGGCGCCTGGCAGACGACCGACTCGATGAACCCTTCGGTCTCGGAGTACTGCAACACACTGGCGCGAAACTCACCATGGAGCAGGAGCTGCACGCCACCCAGGCCGCGCTGCACCTGCCCGATCTTCGCCACGGTCCCCGTGGTGTAGAGGCCCGCCGGGTCAACGGTGTCGGTGTTCTGTCGCTGGCAGACCGCGAAGATCCGGCGATCCTCACGCTTCAGCGCCGCTTCGATTGCCCGCAGCGTCCCGGGCCTGCCCGCCCCGATCGGGACGGTCACACCAGGGAACAACACGACCTCCCTGAGAGGAAGGACGGGCAGCCGAAGCCGGCTTGTATCAATTGCTGGGGTCGAATCAGTCATTCTTTCCTTCCTTCCGCCACGGCAGATGAGCTCCTGCCGCCGGAGTGCACCGCCCATGCCAACAATGACTGCCCCTGTGACGGGACTCAAATGTCAACTCCGCCGTTCCCGCATCACGGGCTGACGGCCGAAGCCAAAACTCTGCCATTTTGGCGGCCTCTTGGCCGCTATCCGGTGGGAGCGCGTGGTGCGGAGTTGAGCAGCGCCTTGAGTTCGGGATCGGTCAGTTGCTCGAGGAGGCCCGCACGCGTGGTCATCTCCCGCGGGGCTTCTTTGGAGTCGGACTGGCATTCGAAGCGGACGATATCGGCAGGCTCTGGGAAACCTGCCGGCCGATGCTTCGTAGAGACGAGGCCGGACGTGCGACCGACCCGTTCGGCCGACCACCGTCTACCGGCGTCATCCATGATCCAACGCATCGCCGCCTCGTGCTTCGGGTTCCACAGGTTGCCAGGACTCCTGACCCGGACTTAATCTACGGCCCGAGTCCAACCGGTGCCACATGGACAGTTTGCAGCCGTCTGACAACCCGCTCGCTGAGCGCCTCGCCCTCGTACTCGAGGGTGCGTACGAGCTTGAGGGTGAGATTGGCCGAGGTGGCATGGGGGTGGTATACCTCGCCCGTGACCTCGCGCTGAAACGCCGCGTCGCGATCAAAGTCCTTCCTCCTGAGCTCGCGTTCCGTCAGGATATCAAGACGCGCTTCGTGCGTGAGGCCCAGACGGCGGCGCGTCTCGCCCACCCGCACATCGTGCCGATCCACACGGTCGGCGACGAGGGTGGGCTCGTCTACTTCGTGATGGGTTTCGTCGACGGCGAATCGCTGGCCGCCCGGCTGCGGCGGCGCAACGCCCTCCCGGCCGAAGAGGTCCGGCGGATCATGAAGGAGACGGCCGACGCACTTGGCATGGCCCACGCCATGGGGGTGATCCACCGCGACGTCAAACCGGACAACATCCTCCTCGAGGGAACCCGGCGTCGGGTAATGGTAACGGATTTTGGAATCGCCAAGGCGCTCTCACATGCAGGCGCCGGCACTCTGACCGGCACGGGAATCGCCATTGGGACGCCGCATTACATGAGCCCCGAGCAGGCGGCTGGCGAGCGTGAGATCGACGCGCGGAGCGACCTGTACGCACTCGGGGTGGTTGCCTACGAAATGGCAACGGGCGAGCTGCCGTTCCAGGCGCCCACTGTCCCCGGCATCCTCATGAAGCACATCTCCGAGGCTGCGCCTGACATCATGCGCGCGCGACCCGACCTGCCGGAGGACCTGGCCACGTGCATCATGCGCTGCTTGGCAAAGGACCCCGAAGCCCGCTGGCCCACGGCGGAGTCCCTCGTCCGCGCCCTCGACGCCCGCAGCGCGGGGCCGTACCGCCCACCGGCGCCCCGACCCCGCCCCGGAGCCCTGGCGCGGCGCGAGGCTCCCGATGTCGCCGTTCGGCCACGGGATCGCCGCCCGCGACCAGCTTCCCGCCATGCTCGGGATGCGGCGCCGTCCGACACGCGACCACGCGAGCCCGAGATCGTCCGGCGGTTCCGGGATGAGTTCGCCCGGTGGGCGGTGATATCAGGCGGGCTGATGCTGATCAACGTGGCGACCGGGATCACGGAACCCTGGTTCCTGTTCGTGGCCGGATTCTGGGGCTTCGGGCTTGGCAGTCGCTACTCCAAGCTCTGGCAGGCCGGGTATAGCTGGCGGGATGTCCTGAATCGACCGCCGGCGCCCGACGCGGTCGAGGCTCGCCTGTCGCCGGTTGAGGTCCCCAAGGCGCTCCGGAAGTCCACCGACGTCGGCGCGGACGAGGACTTCGGGCCCTTGAAGCCCCAGATCACCCAGTTGCGTCGTGACGAGACGGCCATCCGGCAGATTGTCGGGCGCCTGCCGGCCTCGGAGCGCAACCTGCTTCCGGACGTGGTGCACACCGTGGAGGCGCTTTCCACCCGAGCGTTCGAGTTGGCCCGAACGCTTTCGCAGATGGAGGGTGAGGTCGATTCCGAAGCCCTCGGCCGGCTCGATGCGCGGCTCGAGGACCTCGGCGCCGAAGCGGCCGACGACAGGAGGATCGACCTCCTCCGTCGGCAGCGCGATACCCTCACGGAGCTGGTCGAGCGGCGTCAAGGCCTCAACGAGCAGTTCGAGTCGTGCGTGCTCGCCGTCCAGAACATCCGGTTCGACCTCCTGCGCCTCCGTTCTGCCGGTGTCAGCTCGGTCCTCGATGACCTGACCACTGCCACCCAGGCGGCGCGGGCGCTGAGCGTGGACGTGGAGGCCGCGATCGAGGCCGCCGGCGAGATCCGGCAGGCATTGGGTCGGTAGCGCGCCCGCGGGCGATGCACGAAGCCCACGCGCCGCGGTCGGCGCGTGGGCTCCGTTTGCTTCCGGTCCCGCGGGGATCCTAGAAGGCGTGGAGCTCCCGGATAGCGGCGGCGATGCTCTCCGCCTGCGGCAGGATCACGTCTTCGAGCTGGGGCGCGTAGGCCACGAATGTGTCGGTCGCCCCGAGTCGCTTGACCGGCGCATCGAGCCAGTGGAAATGATCGTCCGCGACCCGCGCCGCGATTTCCGCCCCGTAGCCCCAGGACAGTGAGTCCTCGTGGGCCACGAGCACCTTGCTGGTCTTCCGCACCGACGCGCCAATGCGCTCCCAGTCCACCGGGCTCAGCGATCGCAGATCGATCACCTCGACCTCGATCCCCTCGCTCTCGGCGACGAGCTTGGCGGCGTTGAGCGTCCGCTGGACGACGGCACCGTACGTCACGACGGTCACGTCCGCCCCCTCGCGCACGACCCGGGCCTTCCCGAACGGAATCATGAAATCCGGACCGGGATACGCACCCTTGTTGTAGGTCTGCCGGTAGAGGTGCTTGTGCTCGAGGAACAGCACCGGGTCGTCGCAGCGGATTGCGGTGCGGAGCAGACCATTCGCATCCAGCGCCGTCGACGGGCACACCACGCGAAGACCGGGGATGTGCGTGAACAACGTTGCTCCGGTCTGGGAGTGGTAGATCCCCCCGCCCTTGAGGTAGCCGCCGTAGGTCGCGCGGATCACGACGGGGGCGCTGAACGCGTTGTTGCTCCGCCAACGCAGCAGGACCAACTCGCTCCGGATCTGGTGGTAGGCCGGCCAGATGTAGTCGAAGAACTGCACCTCCACGACCGGCTTGAGACCGCGGGTCGCCAAGCCGACCGCCCGGCCGACGATGTTCGCCTCCGCCAGCGGAGAGTTGTACACCCGATCGTGGCCGAACTTCTTCTGGAGACCCCACGTGACCTTGAAGACCCCACCCTTTCCCTTCACCCGATCCACCTGCTCTTCGCGCGACGTATCGGCCACATCCTCGCCGAAGATCACGATGCGCGGTTCCCGCCGCATCTCGTCTTCCATGCACTTGTTGAGCAGGTCGACCATGGTCGTCGGATCCCCCTCGAACTGGGGCTCATCTTCCGTATCGAACTGCGCAGCAGTCGGATCGACGTCGGGGGAGTAGACGAACTGGTGAATGGTCTCCGGCCCGGGCTGCGGCGACGCCAGCGCAATCTCCGTTGCGACCTCGATCTCCTCCTCGACCCGGGCCCGGATGTCTGCGAGTTCGGTCTCCGTGGCAAGGCCGTCCTCCAGGAGTCGCGCCGGGAATGTCGCAATCGGGTCCCGCGTCGCTTCCCCCGCGCGCTCCTCCGTGGTCTTGTACATCGCCTCGTCATCGGAGAGCGAGTGGGAGTAGGGACGGATGACATGAGCGTGAATCAACGCCGGGCCCCGACGGGCGCGGCAATACGTCACAGCCCGGGAAACGGCGTCGTAGGAAGCCAAGGGGTCGCACCCGTCCACTTCCTCCACGTACAGGTGCGGGAAGCCGGTGAGCAGCTTCGAGATGGAGCCACCCGCCGTCTGCACCTCGACCGGAACCGAGATGGCGTACTTGTTGTCCTCGATCAGGAAGAACACCGGCAGCTTGAGATTGCTCGCGGTGTTCAACGCCTCCCAGAACTCACCCTGGCTGGTCGTGCCGTCGCCGGAGGAGCAGAAGGCCACCTCGTCGCTGTGGGACCGCTGGTGCCGGTCGGCAATGTCGGTGATCCGATCGTATCGGAGCCACGCTTCGGCGCAGCCAACGGCATTCAGATACTGCGTTCCCGTCGGGCTGGAGGAGCTTACGATGTTGTACTTCTGGTGCCCCCAGTGCGACGGCATCTGCCGCCCACCGGAGCTGGGGTCGTCGGCCGCCGCGACTGCTTCGAGGAGCATCTCCGTGGGGGTCATCCCCAGCGCGAGACACAGCGCCCGGTCGCGGTAGTACGGGTAGAACCAGTCGTATCCGGATCGGAGGGCCTTTCCGGCCGCCACGAGCACCGCCTCGTGCCCCGCACCGGAAATCTGGAAGTAGATCTTGTTCTGCCGCTTGAGTTGGATCTCCTTGTCGTCCAGCCGTCGCGACAGGAGTATCAGGCGGTACATGTCGAGCAGGTCCGCCTTCTCGAGCCGCGCGGCCGAGCCGCGGCTTGGCTGGGGCTTGGACTTGGTCCCGGTCTTGGCAGGCATGGGCCAAAAATAGCCTACCGAGCCGGTGCGGCTAGCAGCCCCTCCATGCGGCCGAATGCCTCCCGCGCCCGCGTCACGACAGGATCCGTCGTGAGCCATAGCTCATCCCGTGCCTCGGCGCCCCACCGGACGAGGGCAACCCGGGCCGCAAGCCGCCGCGCCAGCGCAGCATGCAGCGCCGTGTCAGCCGCCGCCGGGATCCTGAGCCGCTCGCGCACGCGCTGCAGAAACGGATCGAGCAACTCGGCCTGCCAGCGCTCCGGCGCCGACAGCCATGCCGCGCGACCCGCATCGGACGCCGGGAGGGCATAGGCCACGCTGTCGGCGACCGCTTCCTCAAACCCGCTGTCCGCGGCGACCGCATGCCACGCGGGGCGGGCCATACCCGGCGGCACCTCGATATCCGGGCGAATCCCGCCGCCGCCGCGCACCTCTCGCCCGGCATCCGTCTGGAAGACCTCGGCGGTGTCCTGCTCGCTCCCGCCCTGGCCCGCGAGTCCGTAGTACTGCTCCACCGCGAGACCCGCGTAGCGCCGCTGGATGAAGCGGCCACTCGGCGTCAGCACCCGCCCGATGGTGAGCCACACGACGTCGCCGCCCGGGAGCACGAATGGGCCCTGCATGAGTGCCTTCCCAAAGCTGCGGCGTCCCACGAGCAGGGCGCGATCATGATCCTGCAGCGATCCGGCCAGCGCTTCCGACGCGCTGGCACTCTGCTCATCCATGAGCACCACGAGCGGGAGGTCCACAAACCGCCCGTTCTTCTTCGTGATGTACTCCTCGTCCACCGTGCTCTTCCGCCCACGCGTCCGGAAGACGAGGGTTGCCTTGGGCAAGAACAGCGAGGCGACCTCCACGGAGGCCACCACGATACCTCCGGGGTTCCCGCGCAGATCGAGGACGAGCTGCCGCGCCCCCGAGCGCCGGAGACCGTTCACGGCCTTCTCCAGCTCATCCGCCGCATCGGCTCCGAAGTGCGCCAGTCGGACGTAGCCGGTGGCGGGGTCCAGCAAGCGCGTGACCCCAACGGACGGTTGCTTGACGTCGTCCCGCTTGATGGTCACCTCGTAGCGGCGCGGCTCGAGGCGCGGTCCCCGCTCGAACGCAAGCCGCACCCGCGACCCGGACGGTCCGGCCATACGAAGCATCAGGCTCTCGGCGTCACGCCCGGCCATGGTGCTATCATCGAGGGCGAGCAGGCGGTCGCCCGGCAGCACGCCCTTCCGATCCGCCGGACCATCCGGCACGACGGCGAGCACCGTGGGCACGCCGTCCACGTCTTCGAGCACGATCCCCACCGTTCCCAGCTCGCCGCGCGCCAGCGCCGCCGCCCGCGCCACCTCCTCGCGCGACTCGAACCGGCTGTGGGGGTCGAGCGACCGCAACATGCCGTCGATGGCCGCCCTCACCAACCGCGCGTACGACACGCTGTCCACGTAGTTGCTCCGGAGGTGGTTGAGCACACCCGTGAACGTCTGCAGCTCTTCGTAGTTCGAGCCGGCCTGGCCCACGGCCGCGTCGGTCGGCCCAAGCGCCGCGAAGCCCACGACGACTGCCGTCCACCGTACGTGTCGCATCCGGTTCCCCATCCGCGGTCCCTCAGCCTCGTCGTGCGGCCGATGGTCTGGTCAGGACGGACGCCGCAGCACTCCCAGACGGAACCGCGCGGCGGTGACTCCTCCCGCGAGCCGCCGCGGTCACCGCAGCCGCGTCAGCCGCCGTAGCGCTTCCAGTTTCTCCAGCGCCGAGGAAGACGATGGCGCCTCGGCGATCGCGTACAGTCCGTCCCGCACGTCCAGCAGCACTTCCAGGAGGAGCTGCTCGCGCTGGAACGACGCATCGAGCTCCATCATGCGAGCCTCATCCCCGGCCATCTTGGCGCGGTCGTACGCCTCGCGGTACAGCCGCTCCAGGTTCTCCAGTATCCGGTCTCGCGGACGAGGACTCATGTGGTGCCACCTCCGGCAACCTCGTCGAATGGCAGGATCAACAGGCCACTTGGCACTTTCGGGGCAAAGTAGGTGGACTTCGGCGGCATGATGCCCCCAGCGTCAGCTATTGTCAGCACCCGTTCAATCGGAGTCGGACGTATCAGCACGCCCGCCGACCCGCCCCCGGCCACCGCGTGAAGGAGTTCGCCGGGGTTCGAAGTGTAGCGGACCGTGGCCTCCGATCCGGCCGCAGCAACGAGCATCTGAACAACCGTACGCTCGATAACGGCGGTTTCCAACTCGCCATCGTGCGGATCCCGTGCGCGGAGCACGAGCAGCCGCCCGGTGGGGAAGGCAACCACGGCGGCGGGATGGGGACCCAACGCATCCAGCAACCCATGCGGATCGAGTTCCGCCTCGGTTTCGTCGACGTCGAACGCGCCAGACCACTCGGCCGCGAGGGCGGTGGCATCGACCGGCCCACCGACAACCAGCCGATGGGTCGCGAGTATCACGAGCCCGGGGTCGCGCACCGGGACCGCGAGCGCCGGGATACGATCGGCGACCGGCAGCACCGCCCGCAGTGCGGCGGCCGTCTCAAAGCGATGATGCCCGTCGGCGATGTAGACCGGTCCGTTCCCCACCGCATGGGCAAGCTCCGCCGCCTGGACCCCGGTGATCCGCCACAGTCCGATCCGAACGCCATCGAGCTCCGCCGCAGCCATCGGCTCGTGATGCGTCACGCCGTCGAGGCGCCGCTGCAGGTGTCCGCGGTCATCACGCGTGAGGATGAAGATCGGCTCGACCGCCGTTCGCGTCGCGCGCCCAAGCGCGAGCCGGTCTTCCTTCGGTCCCCGGTGCGTACGCTCGTGCGGTCGCACCCGTCCGGACTCGTATCCCTCGGCGAGTAACCCCCCGATGACGCCGGTTCTCAGATGCGTACGTCCGGCCGGGGTGGCGAACTCCTGCTGGACCACGTAGAGCGCCGGCCCCTCGTCGCGCTCGAGTACGCCTGCAGTCCGCCATCGATGCAGCACCTGCGCCGCCGCGGCATAGCGGTCGGCACCGCCCACCGGCACGGTGAGGTGAACGATGTTGTACGGCGACCGACGCGCAAACGCCTCGCGCGCATCCTCGGACAGCACATCGTACGGTGGGGCAATGAGGTCGCCCAACCGTTCGGGCGCGCGATAACGCTCGGCACGGATCGGGGTGAACAAGGTCTCCGGTGTTGGATCTGCCATGGTGCCGTGCGTCCTCCGCATCCCCAGGAGATTGCCTGCCGGTCGGCGCGGCCGCCAGTCCGGTGTCCTACCCGCGGGTCACGCCCAGGGACGGGCGGCAACCTCGGCTTCGTCCAACATCTTCCGATACGATCCGTAGCGGGACACGGCAAGCGTCCCGGCCTCCACCGCGTCGCGAACCGCGCACCGGGGCTCCTCCCGATGCCGGCAGTCGTCAAACCGGCATGCCGCCCCATGACGGCGCACATCGGGAAAGGCATCTGCTACATCCCCCGGGCTCAGGCCCCAGAGCCCGACATCGCGCAACCCCGGCGTGTCCACCACGAACCCACCGCCCACACAGGGGTGCATCTCCGCGGCCACGGTTGTGTGGCGGCCGGCGTGGCTGCGGGGGCTCACCTCGGCCGTCCGGAGCCGCAGCCCCGGGACGAGTTGATTGAGGAGACTCGACTTCCCCACACCCGTTGGTCCGGTGAAGAGGGACACACGACCCTCGAGGAGCTCGCGGAGGCGGTCGATACCCTGACCGCCGCGTGCACTGGTCACGAGGACCTGGTAGCCGGCCTGTTCGTACGGCACCCCAAGCGAAGCGGCGGCGGGCGCGAGATCCGCCTTGTTGATCACGACCGCAACCGGCAGTCCATTGGCTTCCGCCACGGCAATGAACCGGTCGATCAGGTAGGGATCCCACGCGGGCATGAGCGCCGCGCCCACCACCACGACCTGATCCACGTTCGCCGCCACCGGGCGCTCGCCCCGCGCGCGGCCCGGACTGCGCCGCTTGAGCAGCGACCGGCGCGGCGCGATGGCTTCGATGGTTGCCGGTGACTCCGCCACGATGGCCATCACGACCGAATCACCCACGAGCACCGTCTCGGCGCGGCGGTGCTTCATGCGGCCCCGGAGCACGGCTTCGACTACCTGACCGTTCACCCAGACGCGGTAGCACCCCCCCGCGCGGGACAGGACGACGCCCTCGAGCCGCTCTACCAGTCGGGCTCCAGTTGGCGGGCATGGATCGCCCGGTCGAGGTGAGACTTCACGTCGTGAAGGGAGAGCGCGTGAGCGGCTCGCTCCGCATCGGCCGGGCTGGTTCCGAACGCCACATAGTCCGTCTCCACATGCCCATCGGGCACGTCGCCGGCCTCCGACCAGCGCACGAAGAGCAGCGCCGCCCCGTAGCGATCCGTAGCGTCCGGCGCCTCACTGACGAAGACCGCAACCGAGTACGCGCGCCCATCCGCAGCACCGAAAGCGGGCGGGCGCTTGTGCACAACGAGGTAGCCGCCCAGCGTCGTGTCGTCCGTCAACGCCCCGAGCCATCCGCCGTCTCCCGTAGGAGGTTCCCGACAATGAACCACACGTTTGCCGGTCGCTCCGCCAAGCGTCGCATCAGATACGGATACCATTCCGTGCCGTACGGGACGTAAACGCGGACGTTGTATCCCTCCTGACGCAGCGCGTCCTGGAGATCGCGCCGCACGCCGTAGAGCATCTGGAACTCGTAGCGCTCGGGACCGATACCCTTGGCGCGAGCGTGTTCCTTGACGTGCGTGATCAGCGCCTCGTCGTGGGTTGCGAACGCAGGATAGTTGCCGCGCTCGAGCATGCGCTCGCTGCACCGCGCAAAGACGGCGTCAACATCGCGCTTGTCGGGGAAGGCAATCGCCTCAGGCTCCTTGTACGCGCCCTTCACGAGCCGCACGCGCGCCCCGACGTCTAGCAAGGCCTCGATGTCCGCCTCCGTGCGCCGGAGCATCGTCTGAATCACGACCCCCACCAGATCACCGAAGTCGGGGCGGAGCGTTGACTGATAGAGGTCCAGCGTCCGCTGGACGTACGCCGAAGCCTCCATGTCCACCCGCACGAAGATCCCGTGCGCTCGGGCCCGGTCGAGAATCTGGTGGACGTTGGCAGCGGCCACGTCCTGCCCGAGGTCGAGCCCCATCTGCGTGAGCTTGATGGAGAGGTTCGCGCGGACGCCCGTGGTGTGAATCCGATCCAGGATCTCGATGGCGGCATCTCGCGCCCCGGTCGCTTCCTCGCGACTGGTCACGCTCTCGCCGAGGAGATCGAGACTCACGGTGATGTCACGCGCGTTGACCCGTCGCGTGGCGTCCATCGCCTGATCGAGGGTCTCACCGGCAACGAACCGGGCCGAGACCTTCCGGGCCAGGCCATTGCGCTTCACGAACTCGAACAGGCCCCGCCGTTCGCTGAGCCAGAGGAAGGTGCTTCGCAGCATGCCGTCAGGTCTTGAGGTAGAAGTGGATGCCCTGCTCGGCCTGTTGCACAAGCGCGGGCGCGGGCGCGAATCTCGGTCCGTACTTGGTCTCGAGCCGACGCAGAACCTCAACTGCCCGGACCGCGCCGACTCGATCGAGTTCCCGGAGCGGCCCGCCACGGAACGGCGGGAAACCGATGCCAAATATGGCTGCGATGTCCCCATCCCGGGGAGTCCTGACTACGCCGGCCTCCATCGCCAAGGCGGCTTCGTTCAGCATGGCATACACGAGTCGATCCTCGACGTCGGCCGGAGTGGGTCCGGAGCCGGCCCCGACGATGTCACGAACCGACTCGTCGATACCCCGGCGCCTGCCACCGTCGTACCGATAGAACCCACGGCCGGTCTTCCGGCCGAGGCGGCCGGCTTCCACGAGCGCCTGGAGGCCCGCCACCGGTGCCATCCGCTCACCAAACGCTTCATGCAGGACACGCGAGGCCTTGAGCCCCACGTCCAACCCCACTTCATCGAGGAGCGTGATGGGGCCCACGGGAAAGCCGTATTGCTTCATCCGTCGATCGATCTCGCGGACATCAGCCCCTTCCGCCACGAGTCGGCCCGCTTCGTTCAGGTATGGGGCCAGGATCCGGTTTACCCAGAATCCCGGTTCGTCCCGCACCACGACGACGGTCTTCCCCATGCGGCGTCCGAAGTCCACGGCGGTGGCGGTAACCCAGGACGCGGTCTGTGCGGTGGTGATGACCTCGAGCAGCGGCATCTTCTCGACCGGTGAGAAGAAGTGCATTCCAAGGATCCGTTCGGGCCGACGCAGCACCGACGCAATCCGCGTGATGGGGATGGTGCTGGTGTTGGACGCGAGGATGCACTCGTCGCGCACGTGGCCTTCGAGCTCGCGGAAGACCTGGTGCTTGACCTCCAGATCTTCGAATACTGCTTCGATGACGAGATCGGTGCGTCCAAATCCGGCCCAGTTCGTGCCTCCCGAGAGGAGCGCGGTCAACCGTCGGTGCTCGAACTTGGTCAGTCGCCTGCGTTTCAGCCGCGCGTCGAGGATGTGACGCGCTCCCGCAATCCCCTTGCCGACCGCGGCCAGTCCCGTGTCGCGGAAGCGCACGTCCACGCCGGTTTGCGTGGCCGCCGTTCCGCCAATTCCACTCCCCATGAACCCCGCACCGAGAATGCCCAGTCGCTGCACTGATCGCGGCTCGACCCCTTCCGCGCCCCCAAAGTCCTTCTTGAGCGCGGTGGTGGCAAAGAAGATGCCGACGAGCGCCCGGGACACGTCACCCACTGCGAGATCCGCGAAGTGCCGCGCCTCTCGCTCCAGCCCGGCCGGGATGCCGTGCCGCAGCCCCTCGGCCACCGCGTCGAGCGCGGCAAGCGGGGCAGGGTAGTGCCCGCCGGTCTTCGCGAGCACCTGCTTGCGAGCGAGCGAGAACACGAGTGCCCGCCCCGCGGGATTCCCCTCCAGCAGCCAACCCTTGAGCCCCCCGGTCGGGCGGGTCGGGCGCCAGCCGTCTGCCAACCGCCGTGCCACATCGACGGCCACGCGTTCGAGGATGGCGGGATGGACCAGATCATCCACGATGCCACGGCGATACGCCACGCGCGCCGGAAGCACCTTGCCGGCGAGGATGATGTCGAGGGCCGCCTGGAGCCCGATGAGCCGCGGGAGACGCTGGCACCCACCTGCCGCCGGGATGATGCCAAGCTGGACCTCCGGGAGACCGAGCTTGGTCTTCTCGTGCTCCGTTGCCACGCGGTACGTGCAGGCAAGGGCGGCTTCGAGCCCCCCGCCGAGGCATGCACCGTGGATGGCCGCCACGACGGGCTTGCCAAGGGAGGGAATACGGTTGATGAGAGCCTGGCCGGTCCGGACGAGCGTGTGCGCAGCCTCGCGCGACGGGAGCGCGACGAACTCGTCGATGTCCGCACCAGCGATGAACGTGTCTTCCTTGCCCGACAGGAGCACGACCCCTCGGACCGTGGCGTCAGCTCCCAGGGAGGTGAGGATGGCGTCGAGCTCGTCTCGGACACCGCGTGTGATCTTGTTGACCGATTCGCCTGGTAGGTCGAGGACGACCCGGGCAATCCCGTCTGCGATGGTGACGGTGAAGGGCGTCATCGGCGCTCCAGGACCATCGCAAACCCCATCCCGCCTTGCGCACAGACGGAAACCAGCCCGAACTGGACGTCACGTCGCCGCATCTCGTTGGCGAGTGTCAGGGTGATCCGCCCACCGGTCGCGCCGAACGGATGGCCGATGGCAATCGACCCGCCGGCGACGTTCACGAGATCGAGGTCGACGTCGCCGATTGGCTCCGCACGCCCGAGACGTTCTTCGGCCCACGCGCGGGACTCGAACGCCTGGATGTTCGAGAGAACCTGGGAGGCGAACGCCTCATGCATCTCGATGAGCCCCACATCCCGGAGCGTGATCCCAGCGCGTTCCAGGGCGCGCGGGACCGCCAGCGCGGGCCCCATCAGAAGCTGCCAACCGGGATCCACCGCCGCCACCGCATGGGCACGAACGAACGCGAGGGGCTCGTATCCGTTCGCCCGAGCCGCTTCCTCGCTCATGAGCAGGATTGCGGAGGCGCCATCGGTCAAGGGGGAAGCGTTCCCCGCTGTCACACTGCCGTAGCGCCGGTCGAAGACGGGCGTGAGCGCCGCCAGTTGCTCGAGGGTCGAATCCGCCCGAATCCCGTTGTCCCGATCCACAGGCGCACCGTCCCCGGACAGGACCGGGGCGATCTCGGCTGTGAGCCGACCATCCTCCGTGGCCGCGTGTGCATACTGATGGCTGCGCAGCGCCCACCGATCCTGCGCTTCGCGGGCGATTCCGTTGACCTTTGCCATCTTCTCGGCCGATTGCCCCATGCTCTCACCAGTGGAGGGCTCCGCGATCGCCGGCGTGACCGGGACCAGGTCGCGGGGACGGAACCGGGCGAGCAACCGCAGCCGATCGCCGACGGATCGGGCCTTGCTGAGCGCAACCAGGAGATCCGAGAACCTGCGGGAGTGCAGGATGGGAATGTCCGAGAGGCTCTCGGCACCACCCGCGATCACGACATCCGCCCGCCCCGCCGCGATCTGGTCGGCACCGATGGCGATGGCCGTATTCGCCGAGGCGCAGGCTCGGTTCACCGAGGCGGCCGGAATGTCGCGCGGGAACTGGGGAAGCAGGCTGACTTCCCGGGCCAGGTTCGGGGCAAGGACGCTCGAGACGACCTGGCCGAAGTACATCTCATCGACCGCGTGGCCATCGAACTCACAGCGGTGCAGGAGCTCGACGGTCGCGAGCCGGGCGAGGTCCGCCGCGCTGAGGGCCCGCAACGTAGTCCCCGCCTTACAGAACGGAGTCCGGCTCCCGCCCACCACGGCGACACGACGGCCCGCCGTCCCCACACCCATTGGGTTAAGCTACCCTTCGGGTGAGCAGCGTGGTAGCGCGCGCCCTGGGGCGCGTGGCATCATTGTCCCGTATTGTTGATGGCGAACACGCTCGCGACGGCGGCGGGCCGACCGTCGATCATCTCGATCACCTCGCGTGACAGGACCACTTCAAACGGCTCCACGAGCCGCAGCAGTTCACCGGGCTCCAGAAGATGCTCCTCGGATTCTGGCCCCCAGCCCTGCTGGCGCTGTGCGAGGAGAAACGTCTCGGCGATGAAGTACCCACCGGGCTTCACGGCAGCCCGAAAATCCGGGAACCGTTCGCGGTCGAGGTAGTCGAACAGCAGGACCACGTCGAACGACGCGGGGGTGATTTGGCTGGATCGGAGGTCCATGTGCAGGGTCTTCACGGACACGTGCCGGCGCTGGGCCTCGCGCTCGAGCACCGCCAGGCTGTTGGCGTCAGAGTCGACGGCGACGACGTCGGCCCCGTACTCCGCGGCCAACAACGCATGACGGCCCGGTCCGGACGCCAGGTCGAGGACCCGCACACCCGGTTGAAAGACACCGGCGTGCCACGTGAACCACGCGCTCGGCGGCTGTCCGCGCTCGTTCCGTCGAGAGAATAGCGGCGTGATCTCCCCCTTTTCAGCCTCGACCCGCGCTGCGTCCCTGGCCGAATTGGCCAACGGGGCGGTAGACGTTTTGGTCATCGGCGGCGGGATCACCGGTGCCGGCATTGCCCGCGACGCCGCGATGCGCGGCCTCCGTACAGCACTCGTCGAGCGAGGCGACTTCGCAACCGGGACCAGCGGCCGCTCCTCGCGGCTGGTCCATGGCGGCCTGCGCTATCTCGAACATTACGCGTTCCGCCTGGTGCACGAGTCGGTGCGGGAACGGCGGATCCTGCTCCGGATCGCCCCGCACCTGGTGTGGCCCCGCTCCTTCCTGTTCCCGCTTTACGCCGGGGGCCGCGTGCCACGCTGGCAGTTGGCCGCCGGGATGTGGCTCTACGACGCCTTGGCGTCCTTTAGGAATGTGGAGCGCCATCGGTGGCTCAGCAAGCGGGCCATGCTCCGGGCCGAGCCGCGGCTCCGGGCCGAGGCACTCCTGGGAGGCGCCCGCTACTACGACGCCCAATGCGACGACGCTCGCCTTACCCTGGCCAATGTACGTGATGCCCACCGGTATGGCGCCCTCGTCGCGAGCTATGCCGAGGTCGAAGGATTCGATATTGCTGCCGGCAGAGTTCGTGCCGCCCGCGTGGTCGATCGCCTCACGGGCGACACGCTCGTCGCTCGCGCACAGGTCGTCGTGAACGCCACCGGTCCATGGTCCGATGCGGTCCGGCAGGACGGCTGCCGCATGCTCCAATTCTCCAAGGGTGCCCATGTCGTGATCGCCCGGTCCCGCCTCGGGCTGGCGGAGGCCGTCACCATCCTCTCACCAGTCGATGGTCGGGTCATGTTCGCGCTGCCCTGGGGCGACCTGGCCTACATCGGCACCACGGAATCACCCCTGGACGACGCGCCGGCAGACATCACCGCCGACGCTGCCGACGTCGTGTATCTGCTTCGCTCGGCCAATGCGGTGTTCCCCGATGCCCGACTCCAGCCCGATGACGTGATTGCCACCTGGGCCGGCGTGCGTCCCCTCGTGCGCCCGCCCAACGCCGTGGACCCAGGCGCGGTCCCCCGGGAGCACGTGATCGTCGAGGCGCCGGGGTTGGTTTCGGTCCTCGGCGGCAAGCTCACCACCTACCGCCGGATGGCGGCCGACACCGTGGACCGGGTGGCAGCGGCGCTGCACGGGCTGGATGGCCGGACCCTGCCCCCGCGGGCACGTACCGACTCCGAGCCCCTCCCGGGCGGCGAGACGGCCGATCTCGACCTGATCGCGGCGGAGGTGGAGCGAGAGGGAATCGCCTCACCGACCGCGCGGCGGCTGGTCCAGCGGTACGGCAGCGAGGCGCCGGCGGTCGCGCGTCTTGCCGCGGCTGACCCCAAGCTCGGCCTCCCCATCGCCACCGGGGCATCCGCGATCCGCGCCGAGCTGATCTACGCCGTACAGCGGGAGATGGCCCTGACCCTGCCGGACCTCCTGATCCGCCGCACGCACGTGTTCTACGAGACGCCGGGGCATGGACTTGCGGACGCCGCCGATCTGGCCGCCCTCGTGGCACCCGACCTCGGGTGGGACGCCGCGCGCTGTGCCGCTGAGGTTGACGCCTACCGCAACGAGGTCGCGCGGGCCGAAGCGTTCCGCCACCAGCTCCGCTAGCTCGCTGGGGATGCGGGCACCGCCGCCTGCTGCGCGCGCGCATGATCGGTCGCCACCGTGCGAATGGCAAACAGCACGATGCCACCGCCGAGGAAGGCGGCCGCCGGGAGCACGAGCATGGCCGTCCGCAAGCCAAACCGATCCGACAGGGTCCCCACCAGCGGATACGCGATGGCGTCACCGGCGATGTGAGTGAAGAACACGTACGTGCCGATCACCGACGCGCCGACCTGCGGGGGAACCACATCGAAGATGGCGGCCGTCATGGGACCGTGGTACCACGTGAAGAAGAACAGCGTGCTGAAGAAGACGGGAATGAAGAGATCGAGATTCTCGATCTGGAGCAGCCACAGTGCCAGCGGAGCTCCGAGCAGGAACCCCGCCGATCCCGCAATGACCCGGCCGCTTGCCCAGCGCTCGGCTAGTGCGTCCCCGAGCCGCCCGCCGAACACCGTGCCAAGCACCCCCGCGAGGAGTCCCCACAGGCCGATCGTTCGTCCCACTACCGCTGGTGTGAGGCCAAGCTCCCGCTGCAGATAGGAAGGCGACCAGGCCACCAGGCCGTTCATCGAAAACGTGATCAACGCCCCGCCCGCGAACAGCCAGGCCAACGTCGGGGTTCGGAGCACCAAGCTGGCAGCTCGCTGCAGCTCCACAACCCGCGGGTGGTGCGCACGGCGCTCGTGGCGGTACCGCAGCGCGCGGGGTGCAGCAAGGGCGAGTTGGACCGCGACACCAAGCCCCGCAAACCCCGAAAACACGGCCACGTCGAGATCTGCAGAGCCCTCGACCCGATTGGCGACGTAGGCACCCAGCGCGCCGAGCAGCGTGAACACCCAGACGACCCAGAGCGCCTTCACGACGCGCCAAGCGCCCAACTCGAGGCGATGCAGTTGCTCCAGGATGGGAAAATGGGTGCGGACGCGGGCAGGATCCCGGAGCTGCCCTGCAACCATGGCGAGAATGAAGCCCGGGATGCCAACGGCGAGAAAGGCCGCCCGCCAACCGTACAGCCCCTCGAGTTCGCCGCCGACCCAGATCCCCAGCACGCCGCCCAGCGCCAGTCCACCCCAGAATATCCCGAGGGCCAACGCCCGGCCTCGACCGGGGAAATAGTCGGCGATCAGGGACTGCGCCGCGGGGGTGTACGAGGCCTCCCCGACGCCCACCATGGAGCGACAGAAGAACAACTGGCCGAACGTGCGAGATAGTCCTCCGAGGGCCGTGAACGAGCTCCACAAGGTGACGCCGACGGCGATCACCGTCCGTCGGGACTTGAGGTCGCTCAGGATCCCGAATGGCACCGCGGCCAGTGCGTAGACCATGACGTACGCCGATCCGAGCCACCCGAGCTGCGCGTCCGAGAGGTGGAGCTCCCGCTTGATCGGCTCGAATAGGACGAAGATGATGCTTCGATCGAGGTAGTTGAGCACGTTGATGAGCGCCAACAGCACGACCGCGTAGCCCGCATACCTCCGCGATACGACGCCGGCACCCGTCACGGGGACTAGTCCTCTCCGGGGAGATGGGCAGCCAACGCCCGCTCGTCACGGGACGATTTGGCTTCCTCGTACGCCGTGCGGAGGAGGGTCATCAGCGCGTCGCGTCGCGCGTACAGCCGCTTGGGCGCTCGCGGTGCCACCTTGGCCAGCGCGTACGCGGCGAGCAACGGGAAGCCCACCGTGGAGTCCATGTACGCCACGACGGCGTCAGGAAGCCGCTCCGGATCCACCTTCCCCCAACTCACGGCTTCCGCCGGGGTCGCCCCGGACAGGCCACCGGTATCCGGACGCGCGTCCGTGATCTGGAGGTAGTAGTCGTGCCCCTTCTCGTCGATTCCAAGCACTTCCTGAATCTGCGGTTCCGTCTGCAATACGAAGTTCTTGGGACTTCCACCTCCGATGATCAGAACGCCGCTCGTGCCGCCGCTCCGCTTGGCATCGAGCACGATGGCACTCGTCTCATTGACGTCCGCGGACACGTCATACCGCAGTTGGAATCCCGCCAGCGCAAGCTCGGCGACGTTCATCCCGATGGAGGAATCTCCCGGCGAGGACGTGTAGATCGGCACCTCGAATTCGTGCGCAACGGTGAGCAGCGACTTCCGCGACAACCCGAGGACGCGCTCGCGCTCGCGCAGATACCCGCCGAGCAGGTAGTGGTACTCCGCCGTCGACATCGCCCGTTGGAACTCGGGGCGCGCGGAGACCTGTCGGATGAACGCGTCCGTTCGCAAGAGCACTCGGTAGTCGAAGAAGATGTCGTAGATCCGGACGACCCCTTCCTCCCGCAGCACCACATCATCGACGTTCGGCCGTCCCGTGTGCATCGCGAAGCCAAGGGCGAAGTGGGCATCGTGGTACAGATTGGCGCCGGTGGAGACGATCCAGTCGATGAACCCAGCCTCGATCAGGGGAATCACGGTTGACATGCCCAGGCCCGCCGGGGTGAGCGCCCCCGTGAGACTCAGCCCCACCGTGCCCCCGTCGGCGAGCATGCGCTCGGCGAACAACCGACTCGCTTCCCGCAGGCGGCCGGCGTTATAGGCAAGGAACACCCCGTCGATGAGCTCGGGAATCGTTTCGCTCCCGGTCAGGGGGCGGGGATCGATGCGCGGGCCACGAAGATACCGCGTTCCAGCGTTCGCCATGTCGGTGTCCGTCCTCTTAGGGAAGCCTCAGCCGGGGGGTGGGGTTCCGCGTCGCCCCGCCTGGATCTCCGATTCGACGACGATACGAACGGCCTCGGCGGGGTCGTCCGTCACGTCCATGAGTTGGAGGTCCTGAGGGCTGATCTTCCCCTCACCGGCAACCCGGGTGCGGAGCCAGTCCAGCAGCGGCTGCCAGTACTCCGCCGACATGAGAACCAGCTTGAAGTGCTCGATCTTCCCGGTCTGGATCAGGGTGAGCGACTCGAACAGCTCGTCCAGGGTACCAAACCCGCCGGGGAAGACGATGAACGCGCTCGAGTACTTCACGAACATCGTCTTGCGGACGAAGAAGTACCGGAAGTCGATGGAGCGATCGATGTGTGGGTTCGCGTTTTGCTCGTGCGGCAGTTCGATGTTGAGTCCGATCGACAGAGCGCCCGCATCCCGTGCTCCCCGGTTCCCCGCTTCCATGACGCCGGGGCCACCTCCGGTAATGACGGCGAAGCCGGCCTCGCCCAACAGACGGGCGGTTTCGCGGGCCGCCTGATACCAAGGATCGCGCTCGTCGGTCCGCGCGGACCCGAAGATCGCGACCGCACTGCCTACGTCAGCGAGTTCCTCAAATCCCTCGACGAACTCCCCCACGATGCGCAGCACCCTCCAGGGATCCGTGCTCGTGAAATCGCCAGGCTTCGTAACGGGGGGAGGCGACGACAGGAGCTGCGCATCGGCGGTCGGTGGCTTACCCACGCGACGTTCGGAGGGTCTCGAGGGCTGTGACATGATCCTCCACGACGTTGTAGAAGAACGGTGAGATCCGGACATGACCGGGCCGCGCGTCGGTGACGATCTGCCGGGTCGCGAGTGCCGCGACGTCGGCGCGTGGGTCTTCCGACGGGAGCATCACGATCGCCGACCGGTCCGCGGGCGCAGCCGCGACGCGGGGGTTGAGGCCAAGATCGCGGGCACGGTCGACGAGGTCCGTCGTCAGCTGCGCCGTGACCTCACGTATCCTGGGAATGCCCACTTCCTCGATCACGTCGAGACCGCCGAGTTGTGCATGAACCG
>Ga0224505_10000472_pt1 | contig 27534 bp, 21 predicted proteins | sample SF_Jan12_sed_USG_FD_169102 | JGI IMG/M metagenome (GOLD analysis project Ga0224505, IMG submission 169102) | Sediment microbial communities from San Francisco Bay, California, United States - SF_Jan12_sed_USGS_4_1 | ecosystem: Environmental > Aquatic > Marine > Sediment | place: USA: California... | reverse complement strand
ACAGGGAAATTCATTATCTGACCTTTACCAGTTCTTCCACGGTACGCAATTTTTGTCAGTTGTTTGATAATCGCCAGGAATTGCAGGAATTAACCCGGAACATTCCGGTGGCCGTCATTGGCCCGATCACGGCCCAAACCGTTCAGGAAGAAGGGTTGTCTGTGGATGTGGTGGCGTTGGAAAATACCGTTCCGGCTTTAGTCGATGCCATTATTCTCCATGCCGGGCAAGCTCCAAAGAATACGCAATTGGTATCCTAGTTATAATTCATCTTATGGTGTGGAAAGCTTTTGGCACCACGTTTTGTTAACCGATTGATGGGAGGAATAGCGTCATGGTTCCTGTTAAATCTTGTATGGTTCCGGTAGATAAAATTATTAAAGTTGACCGTGATATCCTGGTCAAGACCGCTGCGGAAATGATGCGGGATAATGGGATCGGGAGTGTCGTTGTGACCAGCGGAGAAGAAATTATCGGTATTCTCACCGATACAGATTTGGTGCGACGGGTTGTCGCGGCGGGAGCGGACCCGATGCACACAACGGTAGAAAAAATCATGTCTGCTCCCATTACTAGTATCGAGGAAGATCGGACCTTGTTGGATGCGAATGATTTAATGGCCAAGGAACATATTCGGCACGTAGGAGTGACCCGGAACGGAAAAATGGTGGGGTTGATTTCTGTTCGGGATCTGGTCGTCTTTTTAACAAATCTTCCTCGGAAATAAGGTGAGAGTGATTTCAGGGTTGGGCCCCAATAGCCCGTGGTTGAAAAAAGAACGTTGCCAGAGAGGCAATCAACGAAGAAGCATTCGACAACGATCATTTATCCGCGAATAAGACCAAGTATGGGATTCCCCATTCACCGATTACGACGATTACGCCAGTATGAAACTCTCCGGCGAATGGTCCGTGAGACGCAACTGACCCCGTCGAATCTTATCTATCCGTTGTTTGTGACCTTTGGCAAGAACAAACAGGAACCGATCGCGTCGATGCCTGGCCAGTGGCGCTGGTCGGTTGATCGTGTGGTTCAGGAGGCCAAAGAGGCCTGGGAATTGGGGATTCCGGCCGTCATTCTGTTTGGAATTCCTGAGCATAAAGATGAGCGTGGATCCACGGCCTATGAAAAGGAAGGGGTCGTTCAGCGTGCTGTTCGGGCCATTAAGGACCGATTGCCTGAGTTAATGGTGATCACCGATGTGTGCATTGATGAATATACCTCGCATGGCCATTGCGGGATTGTCCGTGAAGGCCGGATTCTGAATGATGAAACCCTCGAGTGTCTTCAGGCCATGGCGCTGAGTCACGCGGAGGCCGGGGTCGATATGGTTGCCCCTTCCGATATGATGGATGGCCGGGTTGCTGCTATTCGTCAGGCATTGGACCAACGGGGGCTTTCTGAAATGCCGATTATGGCCTATTCCGCCAAGTATGCCTCGGCGTTATATGCACCGTTCCGTGATGCGGCCTTCTCCAGTCCGTCCTTTGGTGACCGCCGGTCCTATCAAATGGATGCGGCCAACGCGAGGGAAGCCCTTCGTGAGGTTGAACTGGATGTTCAGGAAGGCGCCGACATTGTTATGGTGAAACCGGCCTTGTTCTATTTGGATATTGTTCGACGGGTTCGTGAGCTTGTTGCTGTTCCAGTGGCGGCCTATCAAGTGAGTGGAGAATACAGCATGATCAAAGCGGCGGCTCAATTGGGTTGGATCAACGAAGCTTCGGTCATGATGGAAAGTTTGTTATCGATTAAACGCGCGGGAGCGGATTTGATTCTGACGTATTTTGCCAAGGAGGCAGCGTGTCTCCTCAACCGTGATAGTGTATGAAGATTACTAGAGGATTACCGTCCCTCCCTCCCGCGTCCTGTCCTGTTCTCACCATTGGTAATTTTGATGGGCAGCATCTGGGGCACCGTGCCCTGGTGCAGGCTGTCGTAGATCGGGCTCAACAGATGAACGGGTTTCCTATGGTGTTGTCCTTTGACCCGCATCCCGTGGAGGTCTTGCGTCCTGGATATGCCCATAAATTTTTATCAGAGGACCATGAAAAGATTGCTTTTTTTGAACACCTTGGCATAGCAGAACTGGTGATTCTCCCGTTTACGAAGGCGTTAGCCAGTCTGACCCCTGACCAGTTTGTCGGTCAGGTGTTACGAGACGGCCTCGGGATCCGGAAGTTGTTAGTCGGAGAAAATTTTGTGTTCGGCAAGGGACGGAGTGGCACGGTGAAGGATCTGATTACACTGGGGATTGAGGGGGACTTTTCGGTCGAGCCGATCGCGCCGGTGATGATGGGTCAGGATGTGGTGAGTTCGACGCGCATTCGGAAATGTCTGGCCGCCGGAGATGTGACGCAAGGCGCACAATGTCTTGGGCGGCCTTACATGTTACGAGGGGCTGTCATTCCCGGAGAGAAACGAGGGAGTCAGTTAGGATGGCCGACAGCCAATATTCGACTCCCTGGACATCGGGTACTTCCAGCGGATGGGGTCTATGCCACGCTGACGGTGTTTAAAGGGGAGTGTTTGGATTCTATCGCCTACATCGGCAAACGTCCGACGTTTTCGGAGGGGGAGCGGTTGTTGGAAGTTCATATTTTTGATAAGACCGTTCAGTTTTACGGAGAAGAAATTTCGGTGCATTTCATTGAAAGGGTTCGCGGGGACATGACTTTTGTCCATGTTCAGGATCTTGTGAAACAAATGGATCACGATGGGCAGCGGGCCAGGGAAATCTTGCAGGACTATTCAGGAAAACCCAGAATTCCCGCAGTTATCCAGGGGAGAGGTTTGTAGATGGAAAGTCGGCTCCCTTTTGTTGGGATGGAAGAACAAGTTGATCAAGCCATTCGGGCGAATAGGTTATGTTCGCCAGGAGACCGGATTGTGGTGGCGGTTTCGGGTGGCCCCGACTCTGTGGCCCTTTTCAGGTGCTTAGTGACCCTGCGGGAACGGTGGAATTGGGACTTATGTATCGGGCATGTGGATCATGGCTTCCGGGGTGCTGAAAGTGAAGGGGACGCGAAGTTTGTGGAGGCCTTAGCGAAGAAGTTCGGAGTGCCTGTCATGGTTTGCCGGCTTCATCTCAATAAGCAGGATGCTAAATTGGAGAAGCAATCACTCCAGGAATATGCCCGAACGGTTCGGTATCACGCGTTAGAAAAGATGGTCCGTGACCGGAAGGCGACAAAATTAGCGTTTGGCCATACCGCAGATGATCAAGCTGAGACGGTTCTGATGTGGATGCTTCGCGGGTGTGGAACGGGTGGATTAGGCGGGATTCCTCCCAAACGGGGAGCAAACGTGGTTCGCCCTTTACTTGATATCCAACGGAGTGAAATTTTGAGTTATCTGCAAGAGCGACAGGAAGACTTTCGACTGGATTCCAGCAATTTTCAACCGGCATACCTCCGGAATCGCATTCGCCAGGACTTGATTCCTCAATTGAAAACGTATTCTCTTGGGATTGTGAACGTGTTGACCAGGCAGGCCCACATTCTTCGTGATGATCATGCATACCTCGAAGAATTAGCCCATGAAGCCTTTCAGCGCACGTGTGTGTCTGATGGAACAGGAGAGCGACAATTTGACCGTTTGGCACTTCTACAGGTGCCTTTGCCCATTCGTCGTCGGGTGGTTCGCCAGAGTCTTCAGCAGGTTGTCGGAAACACCCAGGGGCCGAGGTTCGATATCGTGGAGCGGGTGTTAGACCGGTTGGAACATGGGCAGTCTGGTTGGACGATAGAATGCAACGGGGTATTGGTCAGCCAGGAATATGACCGTCTTGTGGTTCGCCGTCGTGTGGAGAGGAATCTTCCTGCGGCGGATCTTTCCAGCGTGAGGGTGGTACCCTTGCCAATTCCTGGTGAGGTGGTATGGTTCCCTACAGGACAACGAATTATGGTTTCGAGGAAATCACCTCCAGTACTTGAGTCCCGTATTCACTCCTCGGAAATTCATCTTGATCCGGCGACGTTCACTCCTGAACTGACGTTACGAAGTTGGGTGCCGGGGGATATTTTTTGTCCCAAGGGTTTCGGTGGGCGGCAAAAAAAACTCCAGGACTTTTTCTCGGATCTGAAATTGCCCCGGTCACAGCGGAGGAAGGTGCCCTTATTGGTTGCGCCGGAAGGAATCGTCTGGGTTGGGGGATTACGAGCAGATGAACGGTTCCGGGTTACACCATCCACCACATCGGTGGTCGTCGCCAAGATGATTCTTTAAGATGGAAAAACGTATGGATCAAATTTTTGGAAAACCCCTCGTCACGCAAGAAGCCATGCGGGCTCGGATTAAGGAATTGGGAAAACAAATTTCCCAGGACTATCAAGGGAAGGATCTTTTGGTTGTCGGCGTGCTCAAGGGGGCCTATGTATTTTTCGCCGATCTGGTTCGAGTGATTCGATTGCCGATTCAGATTGATTTTCTCATCGGCCAGAATCACAAGAAAACCGGCACTTCAGGGAAAAGCGTCAAAGTGTGGACGGAGTTGACCGAAAAGATAGAAAAACGTCATGTGTTGCTGGTGGAAGATATCGTGGACTCCGGAGTGACCGCTCAATCCTTAGTCGCCAAATTGATGAAAAAGAAGCCAGCATCCGTGGCCGTGTGTGCGTTGATCAGTAAACCGGCCAATCGCAAGGTGGAGGTCGATCTCCGCTACGTGGGTTTTGAGGTGCCTCCGACGTATGTCGTCGGATACGGGCTGGATTTTAAACAAAAATATCGAAATTTACCCTACCTGGCCAAGCTCGATCCGAAGTTGGTTCGGGAAGACACTGAGGCATAATGCGGTTGTCAGCTTTAAAAAATGCGTGATACAATTCAAACGTTGATTTGTTGTCTTGATGGTATGGCTCATTTGAATCGTTAAGGGGGTTACCCTCGGCATGAACTCTCGTGTGAAAAACTTACTATTTTGGGTGTTTGTCTGTCTGTTCATGATTTTGTTATTCAACCTCTTTACGGTGCCCAATCAGCATCCTGAAGATCCGGTGATATTTAGCGAATTTATGGCCCATCTGGAAAAAGGGGATGTTGAACGGGTTATCATCAAACATAATAATATCAGTGCGATACTGAAAGATGGCACCCGGATCCAGACCTATTCAGTCGAGTATCCTGACCTGGTCAAGGTCTTGCGGGAAAAGTCGGTACAAATCGAGGCAAAGCCACCGGAAGATAACCCCTGGTATATCACCTTTCTGCTTTCCTGGGGGCCTTTTGTGCTCTTTTTGGGCTTGTGGTTTTTCCTGATGCGCCAAATGCAGATTGGCGGCAATCGGGCTCTATCATTTGGGAAAAGCCGGGCACGTCTCCTGACTGAAGAGAAGAAAAAAATTACTTTTGCGGATGTTGCGGGGGTGGACGAAGCCAAAGAAGAAGTGGTGGAAATCATCGAATTTCTCAAGGATCCTGCCAAATTCCAAAAATTAGGTGGGCGTATTCCTAAGGGAGTCTTGATTGTGGGGCCTCCAGGGACAGGTAAAACCTTGTTGGCCAAAGCGATTGCGGGTGAGGCAGGCGTCCCGTTTTTTAGTATCAGTGGATCGGATTTTGTGGAAATGTTTGTGGGTGTTGGAGCGTCCCGTGTTCGAGATCTCTTTGAACAGGGGAAAAAACATGCGCCCTGTATCATTTTTATTGATGAAATTGACGCGGTTGGCCGATTACGGGGCGCTGGCCTGGGTGGGGGGCATGATGAACGGGAGCAAACGCTGAATCAGCTGTTAGTGGAAATGGATGGGTTTGACACCACAGAAGGCGTGATCCTGATTGCGGCCACCAACAGACCGGATGTGTTGGATCCTGCCTTGTTACGACCAGGCCGGTTTGATCGACAAGTTGTGGTGAATCGTCCTGATGTTCGTGGGAGAGGGGAAATTCTCAAGGTGCATACTAAAAAAGTTCCCGTCTCATCAGATGTGGATCTTGATCGGATTGCAAGAGGGACTCCGGGGTTTTCCGGGGCGGATTTGGAAAATTTGGTCAACGAGGCGGCTTTGTGGGCGGCTCGCCTGGATAAAAAATCCGTAGACCAGATTGATTTTGAAAATGCCAAAGATAAGGTTTTGATGGGTGTTGAGCGTAAGAGCATGGTTCTGACAGAGGAAGAAAAACGCACGACGGCGTTTCATGAGGCTGGACACGCCTTGATGGCAAAACTCTTGCCAGGCACGGATCCCGTGCATAAGGTCACCATAATTCCTCGTGGACGAGCCCTGGGTATGACGATGCAACTGCCTATCGATGACCGACATAGTTATTCTAAGGATTTTCTCTACAATACCCTCTCCATTCTATTTGGAGGGCGTGTCGCTGAGGAATTGATCTTTAAAAGTGTGACAACTGGAGCCGGGAACGATATCGAGCGGGCCACTGAATTGGCGCGGAAAATGGTTTGTGAATGGGGCATGAGTGAAAAGTTAGGGCCGTTGACCTTTGGGAAAAAAGATGAAGAAGTTTTCCTTGGACGTGATTTTGGCTCGCGTCGGGATTTCAGTGATCAAGTTGCCTTGGAGATCGATAAGGAAGTCAAACGTCTTGTGGTTGAATCTTACGAACGAACCACCAGGATGCTGACGGAGCATATTCATACGTTACGGGCTATTGCCGAAGCATTATTGGAGAAAGAAGTGTTAGACGGCGTAGAAATTGAGCAGATCGTTCAACGGTCTTCGTCGCTTGAGCATGTGGCGGCCGTATAAGAGCTTTCCCCCTGTTTTTCTAATCTAATCCGGAATAGGCCAGAGACTCCAGTCTTAAGCTGAGTGAGGGGGGTCTTTACGTATCTCTTTTGATCCGGAAACCTCAAAAGGCTGGCTCCTGCTTTCACTATCTGGATCATGTTTCTCTGTCTACACATTGGCTGGCCGGGATGTTAAATAAATAAACCCACCAGCTTTATTTTGACCTTCCTTAGAGGTTTGATTTCCCCCCATCATTTTGCCTCTATGCTTACTATGGCCCTGTTTCATAGTCTTTCTGATCATCCCAGTCTTGCCAGGGATGGCAGAAACGCTGCATTATCTCACTGTCTCCAGGGAGATAATGAGTTTTTCATTGACCTGCTCAATTGACCTTCATGGCCATATCAATTCCCTCCTTTCACGAAATTCGTTGTCGAGAGAAGACCCTGTCCTTTGGTTCAAAGGTATTAATCATGGGTGTGCTAAATGTGACCCCGGACTCCTTTTCTGATGGGGGACGGTTTATCGATCCTGGGGTTGCCATGGAACGGGCAAAGCAGATGATTGCCGAAGGAGCAGACTTGATTGATATCGGGGGTGAATCCACGAGGCCGGGCGCGCCCTATGTGGATGAGGACGAGGAAATCAGGCGAATCAGACCAGTTTTTGAAGTGTTGGGGAAACACACCAACATTCCCCTTTCTATCGATACACGAAAAGCTGCCGTGGCTCAGGTGGCGTTGGATCTCGGGGCCGTCATGGTGAATGATGTGAGCGCCCTGCAGGATGACCCTCACATGGCTCAATTGGTTCAAGAATCGAATGCCGGGGTCGTCCTCATGCACCGGCAAGGGCATAGCGCTACTATGCAGAAGGCGCCGCATTATGATGATGTTGTGGGGGAAATAAAGGCCTTTCTGACTGAACGGATCTCGATGGCCCAGGCTGCGGGAATTCCGGCAGACCATATTATCGTGGATCCGGGAATCGGATTTGGAAAAACGCTCAATCATAATTTGAAAATTCTGGCCAACGTTGGAGAATTTCTTCAATTAGGACAACCTGTTCTAATCGGCATGTCGCGGAAAGCCTTCATTGGAGAATTGACGGGAAGGCCGGTTGGTGAACGAGAAATGGGGAACGCTGCCGCTCTCGCTACCGCAGTCTGGCAGGGAGCCCATATCTTACGGGTCCATGATGTGGGTGCCATGAACGATGCTATCCGGGTGGCTCAAGCTTTGCGAAATTCGTGCGACAAGATAGGAAGAGGATGTTGAAAAATTCTTCTAAGGGTATTTTTTGTTCCGTTGTCCTGCTTAGGTTCAGTCGTGAGGTTCCGGGCTCGCAACACCCGTTGGCCCAGGAGGGCGCTGAAAGGAATGTACGGCCCTGGTTGGGGAGGGGGGCATCCCGCCAGGCTCTTAATTATGTGCCTATGATGTAAGCGGGCCTATTTTCGGGGATTCCGGATTTTCTACAGCCTGTTTTAAAGTATTACGAAGAAAAAGGAATCATATGGGGAAATTATTCGGTACAGATGGGGTTCGTGGAGTCGCCAACCTGGATCCAATGACTAGCGAAATGGCTATGAAATTAGGTCGGGCGGCGGCCTATGTCTTCCGTAAACGGGAAGGCCGCCATCAGATTATTATTGGAAAAGATACCCGCATTTCCGGGTATATGCTGGAATCGGCCTTAACTGCCGGGCTGTGTTCCATGGGTGTGGATGTTTTGTTAGTAGGACCCTTACCCACGCCAGCGATCGCATTTTTGACGCGCAGCTTGAGAGCTGATGCGGGCGTGATGATTTCTGCGTCTCATAATCCCTATCAGGATAATGGCATAAAATTCTTTTCGAATGACGGAATGAAATTGCCGGATGAACTGGAACAACGTATTGAAGATCTGATTCTCTCGAAGGAAATTGAACATATCCGGCCAACGGCTGAAGCCATCGGGAAAGCCTATCGTATCGATGATGCCGAAGGGCGGTATATTGAGTTCGTCAAACGGTCGCTTCCCCGTGAGATGGACTTTCATAATATGCGAATCGTTTTAGATTGTGCTCATGGAGCGGCCTATCATGTGTTCCCAAAGGTCATCCGTGAGCTGGGGGCGAAGGTCTGGGTAATGGGGCATGAACCCGATGGATTAAATATTAACGACGGGTGCGGGGCGGTTCACCCCGAACGATTACAGCAGATGGTTCGAGATCGGAAGGCAGACCTTGGCATTGCGTTGGATGGAGACGCGGATCGGGCGCTATTTGTCTGTGAGCAGGGACAGGTGGTCAATGGGGATCATGCCCTGGCTGCTTTTGCTCTTGACCTCAAACGGCAAGGCCGGTTGCGGCAGGACACCGTCGTCGGAACAGTCATGAGTAATTTTGGATTTGAAGTCTGTATGCGAGAGGCTGGCATAAACCTCGTACGAACGGCGGTGGGAGATCGATACATTTTGGAACGAATGGTGGCTGATCACTATAATCTGGGTGGAGAGCAATCAGGCCATATGATCTTTTTGGATTATCATACCAGTGGCGATGGGATGATCTCCGGACTTCAAATGCTCAAACTTATGCAACGGGCTCAAAAACCGCTATCAGAAATTGCCATGTGTATGAGTTCCACCCCGCAGGTGTTATTGGGAGTCAAAGTCCCCCACAAACCGGACTTGCAGACTCTGCCGAAATTACAACAGGCCATTCAAGACAGGGAACGTTTGATGAATGGAACTGGACGGATTCTTGTGCGGTATTCCGGCACGGAACCCTTGCTGCGAGTCATGGTCGAAGGGCAGGATAGTGCGGTCATTCAGGGCATTGCGGAGGATTTAATCAATGTGGTGAAGTCTTGCATCCAGGAATGACCTGTTTGATCAGATCCAGTATCTTGAATAGTTTTCTCCACTGAAAGATTCTCCTTCAACAAGAATACGAGGGAATGGGTAACAAGATCCGTCTTCTCATCCCCTCAACCATTTTTGGTCAAAACGCGCCCATCTACATGTAACGTTGCACAAGAAGAACGGGATGAAAAGGACTGGGATCCTAGGGTGACGCCTGGGAGCAGGAAGGGCGCAGCATGCGGACACTGTGAATATTTTCATTAACAATGTGCGCTGTCCTATGTGATACTCTTTGGTGTTGCGTCCTATCTGGCCGGTCTATGGCTTGGCCCGCTTCTCGTCTCGTTTCCCCTGTCGCTTCTAGGGGCTCTTCTTAGTTTTGGATTTTTCCTAACCTGGCTCGAACAACAGAAACGCCTCATCGGACAGGCAGGACTCATCCTGTTTGCCCTTGTGGTGGGGGGAATCGGTCATGCCCATTGGGCCTCTACCGCTCAATTGGATTCAGATCTGGTTGCCGTGGCTCAAGACCATCCTGTCCCACTTGAGGGAGCCATTGTGGCTCCGGTCCGGCAGACCCCGGACGGGCTTGTGCTGTTAGTGGAGGCTAAACGAATGGAGAGGCAGGGGGAAAGGGAGGTGGTCCATGGGCGGATCCGTCTCACCTGGCGGGACTCCGGTGATCGTTCATTGGTTTACGGAGATCATGTGGCCTTCACAGCCAGGCTGCGTGAACCTTATGGAACCCTGAACCCTGGCGGTTTCCACTATGGGCAATACCTGCAGCAACAGGGGATTCATGCTGTTGCGACGGTGCAAGGTCCCGAAGCCATCCAGGTTCAGAGTATCCAAGAGTGGAACACTCGTGAACACATCCTGGGTGTCGTCGATCGCTGGCGCCAAACCATTCATCACGCAGCTGTCTCCAGTCTCACCAATCCGGCGTTGGGATTATTCTTAGGCATGGTGCTGGGAGAACAAAGTTATATTGAGCAGGATATTCGAGACGCCTTCATGGCGAGCGGAACTGTGCATATTCTCTCGATCTCGGGGTCCCATTTAGGCTTATTGGCCTTGTTGATTTTTGCCGGGGCGCGATGGAGTCTGGGCCTCTTACCGGCATCCTGGCAGGAACGGCTGTCCATGCGTCTCACGGCCACTCGCTTTGCTGTTCTCACCACTCTGCCAGCCGTCTCCTTTTATACTTTGCTGGCGGGGGCGGAAATGGCGACGGTCCGTTCGTGGATCATGATTGTGGTGTGTTGTGTCGGCATATGGATGGGACGGGAACGCAATCTGGTCACGGCGCTGGCCGTGGCCGCACTGCTCATGGTCCTGCCGCATCCTGAAGCCATCCACGATATTTCTTTCCAGTTGTCGTATCTCTCAGTCGCGGCCATAGGACTGGTGGTACTGGCGCGTAAAGAGAAAGAAGATCACCTATCAGGATTAGACAGGGCCTTTCCACCAGAGCAACACTCATGGTTCGCAAGTCTCCGAAACAAGGCCACGCTGGCCTGGCTCATCACGCTCGCTGTCAGCCTGACGACCTTGCCCTTGGTTGCCCATGACTTTCATCAAATTCCGTGGCTGGGGTTGTTGACGAATATGGTGATTGTGCCCTTGGTTGGAATGTTGATGATTCCTCTAGGCCTGCTGTCCGGAGTGGCCACCTTAGTTGGAGGAGGAGAAACCCTTCCTTTTGCGAGTGTGAACCAGTGGGTCTTCGACTTGCTCGCGCAGGTGGTACTGGGCCTCTCTCATGTTCCGGGAGCCGCCTGGTATGTCGCATCGCCAAGCCTCAGTTCGATGATGGTATTTTGGGGAATGCTGGCCGGATTGGTGGTTATGTGGCATCGGCCTTCTATCCGATTGGGATGCGTCACCGGCCTGTTGGCAATTCTGCTGGGGTGGGGATGGTCGCCACGGACGGGATGGGAACCGGGAACGGTGCGAGTAACATTTCTGGATGTGGGACAAGGGGATGCCACCGTTCTCGAATTACCGGATGGCCAAACCGTATTGATCGATGCCGGACCGGCCTATCGACGATTGGATATGGGGCGCGCGGTTATCGGGCCGTACCTCTGGAATAAGGGTATACGGCGGCTGGATCATGTCGTGGCGACACATCCGCAGTGGGATCATGTCGGTGGATTGCCGTGGGTGTTGCACACGTTTGAGGTGGGACACTATTGGAGTAATGGCGTCTTACGGACAGAGGGATTCTTTCATCAACTCCAATCCGCGGTGAAATCTGCCGGACTTCAGGAACAGATACCCACAGCAGGAACCGAAATTGTCAGTGCAGGACCCTGCTCTCTGACCGTGCTGAGTCCATCTCGCAGCCAAGGAACAGGGCCGTACGTCTCAACCACCGGGTCCAGTGGAACGGAACTCAATAATCGATCGCTCGTCACCAGGCTCGAGTGCGGGGGGCATTCGTTTTTGTTGACCGCCGATGCGGAACAAGAAGCCCTGGATGGATTGCTGCACATTCCGAATGGTCTTTTGGCTCGCGTGGTGAAAGTGCCGCATCATGGAGCCAGAAGTTCCCTGCATCGCGAGTGGGTGAAGCGGCTTCAAGCTGAAGCGATGGTCGCTTCGGTCGGTGTCCACAATCGGTATGGGCACCCGGCTCCTGAAGTGCTTGATGCCTATCAACAGCGAGGTCTTCCCCTGTACCGGACTGATCGTGATGGGGCGGTCTGGTTTACCGCGACTCTCGGCTCGTCCGACATGATCATTGCCACAACCAGGCAGGAAAGCCTTCTCCCTGTCCAAGCTGGTCCTCATATGTGGATAGAGGAATGGGCCAATTGGGCCCGGATATGGAATCGATGAATTTGGGGATTTCTGAGTGCGGTCGGCAGAAATTCAGCTTCTTCGTCTACCCCATCGGTACTGACACAGTTGAAACATTACCTGACAAGAGTCTGGGGCCAATGAGAAATCAACGCCTCAGATCTTACTAGAAAAAACCCTTGAGGCACGGGTATCTATTTTCTGTTAAGAAAGAGTGGTTGAAAAAAAGTCTGATGGCCAATCAAGAGCAACTGAAACTCATCAAAGAGGGCGTTGAAACCTGGAATGCATGGAGAATGACCAACCCTTCGATTCGCGTGGATTTGAGGGGCGGGAATTTCTCAGGCATGCATTTGCCAGGAGTCGATTTGGATGGTGCGAACCTTCAGGATGTCAATTTCAATAAAGCGAATCTTTCAGGAGCCATGTTGTCCGGAGCGAACCTGACTGAGTCCAGTCTGATGGAAGCGAATCTGTCCGGGGCGAATTTGAAAAATGCGAATGTGAGTGACGCTGATCTTCTCAAGGTCATCCTCGTGCGAGCGAATCTTGAGCGGGCGCATTTAAGCAAAACGGATTTGACAGAGGCAGATGTCACGGAAGCGAATCTGACCGAAGCCAATCTTCACCTGGCCAATTTGCGGGGTGCAAAGCTCGTCGAGGCCAATCTGGAAGGGAGCAAACTTCGAGAGGCGAATATGGTCCAGGCTGACCTCGGTGGAGCGAATCTCGCCAGTGCTGACCTTGCGCAGTCCAATCTCCGGCAAGCCAATCTCCGGGGTGCGAATATTGAAAAGGCATCCCTGATTCATGCGGACTTGGAGGAAGCTGACCTTCAGACTCTTCAAAACATGACGATCCTTCAACTGTCCAAATCCCGGTCTTTGCTTCGTGCTCGACTCGATCCACCAATCTACAAACAACTTGCAAAAGATTTTCCCCATTTATTCGGGCAGGGTTAAGTGAAAAACACTCTAGTGTGAATTTGGGAATGAACTCCAGTTTTTCATTAGGACATGCCGGATGTCTCTAAATGGAAAGAAGGCTTTAGAGCTGGAAGACTTCAGCAGAAAGACGGCCTCAAGTTTATAAAAAATGGTTTTTGATGTCCTGCCAAAACTTCGCAGGAAATTCTTCTGCATTAAATCCAGACTTAGTGTAGCCATGTGTCTAAGGTGTTATTCCGTAGATTCCGATGGGCTCTGTCCCTGGGAATCTATTAAGAGCGGATGCCGCTGACCATCTGTAGGATCATGGCTGTGACGAACATGAGGCTAATGCCGGTGAAGACGCCATAAGCCGATTGGACCCGGCGGGTGGCAGTATAAAAAATCGTGGTTAAGGAAAAGATGACGTACAACAGCGAGCCGGCGGCCATGGCAAAAAACATGATGGTGAAGTAATGAGACACCGCGAATCCGCTGATTAGAGTTCCTAAACAGGTTGGCAGACCTGCCAGCAACCCCATCATGATGATGTCTTTGAGCCCCGGTCTGGATTTTCCGGCCGAACCGATGATGGCAAATCCTTCCGTCCCGTTGTGTAAAGCAAAACCCATGATCAGGATGCCACTTAAAACCCATTCCCCCTGCATATACGCGGCGCCGATCGCGAGGCCTTCCCCCATATTATGGAGGCCCATTCCTAGGGCAATCATGTAAGGTAGGAACAGTTTGGAGGACTCTGTCCGGTTCCGACCCTGCTGGCGTTGCTCAATGAGTACCAGCCCCACAAACCCGATCAGCAAGCTGCCGAGAAAGGCGGCCCACGAAAGCAGATCGGTCGCCCCCGTAAATTCTACGGCTTCGTGCATGAGGTCAAAAAAGAGGTAAACAAGCACACCGGTGGCGATTCCGGTTAAATAGCCTTCCCATGATCGGCTTATGGCCTTTGCGATGACTAAGGCCAAGCCGATGCCCAGATAAACCGGGAAAACTCCTGCAATTGCTCCCAACCCGATTAATTGTCCAATTGATTCCATATATTTATTAAATCTATCAAATATCCCAGCTTGCAAGCAATATTGAAAATTGCTTTCAATTTCAAAAATAATCTAAAATTTATTGAAAAATCAGGGAATCTTGGCTGTATGGATGGCTTCAAGCAGTGTGCGAGGCTGAGTGAGCGGTTCCCATTGAAGGATGGTCAGCGAGTCGTCCACATATATTGGATGGCGTATGCCATTGAGCACGCAGGTCACACCGGGGGTGCTGGCAAGGGCCCAGAGGGCTTTACGGGAAAAGGGTTCATTCCGTTTGGCTTCCGGTAACAAGGGGTCGATGATCTGACGAATTTCTGCCAGCTTTTTGGCACTTTTTTGCGCGGCCTCCATGCGCATGACCTTGAGGAGGGAGACGAGTTCCGAGACATACCGATCCCTCCATGATTCCCAAATTTGTTCTTCTTCCTTTTTGCCGGCGAAATGCCGGGTGAGTAGTTGGAAGACCTGATTGGCATGTGGGGCGATCGTTTGTGATTCGATCTGGTCCCAGTGCTCCAGATTTTGGATGGACGATCGAATTCGTTTCAGTTCTTCAGCCCAGTTGAAATAATCAAGTGGAGCGGCTCCCTTTTCCGGTTTTGGGATCTGGGGTGCTAACACCTGCTTATAGTCGTGTTCCAGCGCGGCCACTTTTGGCTGTTGGGCATCAAAGTTCGTATTGGAAATTTCCACCTGGGGGTCTGCGAGGCGGATCATGCCTCCGCCTTTCTCAGGGATGGCATTCAGTGGCCGGTTGACCAATACGGCGATGTTGGCTTCTTGGGCTGTTTCCAACACCGTTTGTGAGGCATCGGGGCCGGTATTTTGGGTGAGTAGGGCTCCCGATTCAAATAAATTCATCGGGAGTTGGAGAACACGAAAATGATGGTGAGGAATCCCGGCCTGCTTTGCGGCAGCCTCAGCAGCCTTGAGCATTCGGGACAGCGACGTGGCTTCGGGATTATCAGGTTTGGCCGTGCAGGTATTTGAGGAGACTCCATAGTATTGCAAACGACCAGCCGCGATTTGTGATTCCAGATAGACAAAAGCCTGTTGAAGACGCCGATAAAATTCCTGTCGGAGGTCTTCCAGCCGTATGGGGTCGATCGACAATTGCCGATTCTTGGCATCCGACAGAAAATATTCTGGGTTGTGCAAGAGGCAGACATCCAGGGTTTCCAGGGCAAGGCGGTCAAGTGAGAGCATGAGCTGCTCTTCTAAAAAAACCGGATGAAGGCAATGCCAGATGCCTTTGCCATATTTGACCATCTCGGGAAACGGTTTGCCTGCTTGTTCCCTGGCCTCGGCGCGCGTGAGATTGTTCCCCTGCACGTAACCGATTTTGGAGACCACGATGACTTCATTACGCGAGAGAACCTGCTTGGTAATAAGATCCTTGAGCACCACACCGACCAGCCGTTCGCTGCCACCGTCGGCATAATTAGTAGACGTATCGATGAGGTTGCACCCGTCTTGTAAGGCTTTTTCAAGTGCCCTTTGATGGTCTTCCACTCCAACGTCGATCCGGTAGCCACCAAAGCCAATGCGAGAAGTTGTCAATCCCGTGGAACCAAAAGACGTGTATCCATGAGAGGTAGGGCGCGAATCGCGCGGGCTGGCTAATATTCTGGCCACGTACTGACCTGTTCCTTGAGGGGTTGCGTGTCCAGAGAGACCTTGGCTGGTCAGTGCCTGTAATTTTTCTCCGGCTGCTGAGGCGGTGCTTCCCTGAGGATTGCTCAGCGCGGACGGTACGGCTTGAGATTCGGTGATAGGGGTTTGGCATGCAAAATTCTTACAGACGTATAGAGTGGCTTTTCCGTTGATGAGAGTTTTTCCGGCGAGCAGGGGATGAGTGGATTCACTCTCCAGGTCTTGCCGATAGGCCAAAATGCGGTAAGGCACAAAACACGAATTGACCGAGCGTCGGAGTTGGTCATAGCCCTTGTCGTCGGGAGTTCCCACCAAAGCCAATTCCACCGGGCCTCGTAATAAAAAATCTACGACCATAAGACTCTTCGGAAACCCTCTGGGAACCTGCCCAATTTGTTGTCCGTAGGCCCTAATGGCCTTGGTGGCGGCGGTCCGAAAGTTTTCACGATCACCATGAAACGATAGGCGGGCTAAAGCCGATGCCGCCACGGCATTCCCGCTAGGGGTTGCTCCATCGGCGCCTTCCCGTCCACGGATAATTAAGGCTTCATGATCGGCGGCGGTGGTAAAGAATCCACCATGCGCTTGATCTTCAAAATCGTCCAGGATGCGCTCAGCCAAGGAGACTGCCTCATGGAGATACCGTTCATGCCCTGTGGCTTCATAGACGTCGATCATGGCTTCGGCCGCATAGGCATAATCTTCCAGGCAGGCATTGAGATGGGCGTGTCCCTCACGATAGGTGCGCCATAGTCGGCTTTCGGGGCGCGAAAGCGTGGTCAGCAAGAAATCGGCGGCCCGAATGGCACCATCCCGATAGGGTTGGTGGTTGAATACCCGACCGGCCTCGGCCATCGTCCCGATCATCATGCCATTCCAAGCGGTGATGATTTTGTCATCGAGTCCCGGCGGCACCCGTTTCAGTCGAGCCTGGTACACGGTTGGTTTCACCCGGAGGATTGTGTCACGTAAGCTTTCAGGGGAACATCCTAATTCCTGTGCCACTACTTCAAGTGATTTGGGTGTGCGTGGGATGTTGGTGTGTTCCCAATTGCCTCCCTCCGTGATGTCGTAATAGGCACAGAAGTAAGCGGCGTCCTGTTCATTGGTGACGATTTCACGAATTTGTTCCGGGGTCCACACGAAAAATTTGCCTTCCACCCCTTCGCTGTCTGCGTCGGTGGCCGAATAAAATCCGCCTTCCGGTGCGGTCATTTCACGCAAAATGTAATCCAAGGTCTCGGTCGCGACCTGGTGATACCGATTCTCCCCAGTGATTTGATAGGCCTCAACGTAGGTTCTTGCTAGGAGGGCATTGTCATACAGCATTTTTTCAAAGTGCGGGACCAACCACTCGTCATCGGTGGAATAGCGTGCAAACCCTCCCCCGATGTGATCGTACAGACCACCTGCGGCCATGCCATCGAGAGTTTTAGTGACCATGGAGAGGATTTTTCCCTCTCGACTCCAATGATATTGGCGTAAGAGAAACGAGAGTCCGGTGGCAGGGGGAAACTTGGGGGCCTGTCCAAATCCCCCGTACCGCGCATCGAAGTCGCGGGCAAATTGTTTGACGGCATCCTCGATCTCGGCTGCACCTACGGCAAGTGGGGAGGCCGGTTGTAGTGCGGCCCGTAGACGAGTGGTGAATCGACCGGCTTGTTGCACAATGTTGGCTTGATCCTTAAGCCACCCTTCGCCAATGTTTTTCAAAATTGTTCCGAATCCCGGACGACCATAGCGGTCGGTGGGCGGGAAATATGTTCCTGCAAAAATTGGCTCCTGATCGGGAGTGAGAAATACTGTCATGGGCCAACCGCCGTGCCCCTGGTTCATCGCGGTCGTGGCTTGCATATAGATTTCATCCAAATCCGGCCGTTCTTCCCTATCCACTTTAATATTCACGAAGTAGCGGTTCATAAGACCCGCGATGTCTTGATTTTCAAACGATTCCCGCTCCATCACGTGGCACCAATGGCAGGCTGAGTATCCGATTGAGAGCAAAATGGGTTTGTTCTCTTGTTTGGCCCGACTGAGTGCTTCTTTCCCCCATGGATACCAATCCACGGGATTGTAGGCGTGTTGCAGAAGGTAAGGACTGGTTTCGTGGCTCAGCCGATTGGGGTGGCGGATAGTTGTGGATTCAGACATAAGAGAGTGTGGCGGTTAGTGCATGCGTGAGAATTAATGCAAAATAGGCATGGTGTACGGTGCGAATATTTATAGCCTAAAACAGGTGTTAATTATTTTGTCTGCTCTCCGAGGCTCCGTTCATACAACAATACTTTCCATCCGTCTTCTTCCGAAATAAATCCATTGGGTTGGACTACGGGAAGCATCCCTGTTCCTGGCACCCGGCCGGTCTGTCCCATGCTGCCATTCTTGAGGACCCACATCATTTCACCAGGTGTGCGATAAGTATTAAATTTGGGGTTGGTGAAATTTCTGGGTTGAATAGGAAGGTTTTTCGCGGCTGCCCCATCCCCTTTCCCTTCCGCCCCGTGACAACTGATGCAGCCTCCACGTCCCAGAAAAATTTTTTCCCCTTCGGCCAGGATTTCCGGAGTGGGCTCAAAGGGAGGGTTCGTCGATTTGGCCTTAGCGAGCTCATTTGCGGGGACCCGGGAGATTTTGATGTTGAATTCACCCCCTGCGCTACCATAGCCCGCAGGGTTGACCGACCAGGCTGGTGTTGCGAGGATAATCGAAAGGAGAACGGTGCTTCCTAGAATAGACAGATGTTGATTCATGGAATCCTCCTTCAAGGCATTTTGGGATTAAGTAGAAAAATATTCATTAGGTTGTTGGCTGACCTGCGTGACCGGAGATTTTTCAGGGTTAGGTGTAAAGGTAGGCAGGATACCAATCCTGCCGGTGGGGGGCAATCTCTGCACCATCCTTATGCTGAACCTCTCTATCGTATCGCAACGGACCTCCTCGGGGTGAGGGCTGTTGTGTTAGAATTGGCCTCAAAATTTTCTTGAGCGTTGGCATTATGGCCCTTAATGAACAGAATAAACGGAAGTTTGTGGCCGGGATGAGTCGGAGGATTGCCAAACTCCGTGATCAATCTGAACAAAGTCTGGACTTTGCCATCGAAACCATGTTTCAAGAGCGCACTGATGCCTATTTGCACGTTGAACAGGGTCTGATAGAAGTCGATCGTATGTTAGGTCTGGTTGAGGGGGAGTTAGAGGAGATTACCGAGCTGACAGCCGCTCAGCGCCTAGAATCGCGGTTGGAATTTATTGAGGATCGGTTTGAAGAGTTTGAAAGCGAAATCCGGCAGCGCCCTCGTCGTCGACGGCAAAAGATCAATCTCTTCAATTTCTTTAAGGCCGCGGGTGGCGGAGGAGGGGAAGGACAGGCCACCTCGGCTCGTGGAGAAATCCGTTCGTCTGTCCAAGCTTACGAAGTGCTAGGTGTTGAATTTGGAAGTCCGTTGCCAGTTGTGACCAGAGCGTTCCGGGAGCGGGCAAAGAAAATCCATCCGGACATCCGACAAGGCGACCGCAGTTCGGAGCCGGAACTCCGACGGATTATCGAAGCCTATCAATTTCTTAAAACCGACTATTTTGGCAATGCGGCTTCGGATTCGTTTCAGCGGCCGTTTTAAGATTGGGTGGGCTGGGAGCCGTTAGACTTTGGACGAATCGGCTGCAAATTTCTTCAGATGAAAGCTTCTCGCTTCCTTGAGCCATCACACCACTAATAAGGTATAAGGCGACCGAAACTATAAATTTCCAGCCTCCTCATCCACTTTTTCGCTGTCGATCCCACTAGTTCGACGGACTTCCGGGATGGCTCTTGGTCTCATCCAAGGATTGTGTTGACCGTTTCCGGGGGACGGGCGAGAATGACGTGATCCCCTTTTTTGACCAAGGGACGTTGAATGAGATCCGGGTGTTTGATCATGATGTCTAATAATTCATCATCGGTGAAATGCGATTGTGGCAAGTTAAGCTTTTTGTATATCTCTTCCTTCGTTCGGATAATGTCCGAAGATTTGAGCCCGGCCTTTTTGAGTAACCCTTTTAGCGTGGATTTGGAAAATGGTTTTTCATAATAGTTTATTGCCGTGAAGGGTTGACCACTTTCTTCGACTAATTTGATGACCTGTCGGCAGGTGGAGCAGGTTGGTTTGTGATAAATCGTAATGTCAGCCATGGGCAAGCCTCCTTTGTGAGTGGACTGGCTACTCCTTCCGCCTTGACCTCCTTTTTGAGGCCATGCTACAAGCTGTTCCACCCTTATGCGGAAGGATGAGTCGATTGAATACGTGTGAACGAGGACAATTGTCGGGATGAGTGAACCTACCCCAACCCAAGAATTTTTTTGTGCTTCCGAGACGGAGCGAACCTTAAAGGATCTGCGCCTCAAACGCAAAGGCCAGCCTGTGTATGTGATGGGTCATGAGGACCAGTACAAGGGGAAGGAAGGGGTGTTTGAATTCTTTAATGTCCGGCTTGCGGTGGTCAAGTTTCCTGATGAAAAAACCCTTGGGTTTGATCCCATGGATTTGCTGCTGCCCTGTGAGATCAACGAGGATGGAGTGCCCTTTTTCGAAATTCGCTATTGTGAAACCTGCGACCAGGTGTTTCCTCTGACGTCTGCCGAATTTCATGCTCCGGTGGAGCGGAAGGAATGCCCAGAGTGCGCACCATAGTTTCTTGATAAGGAACCGTCTCTTGGGTTGATTGGGAGCTCATTCTCCATTTTTTCTTCTTTCTCTTGCTTCACAGAATCGACTTCTCCAAGATTCTTTTTTTCTGTTTTCAGTCGCTTTCAGGATTTGTTATGTGTAGGTGATTCCTGAACTCTTCTCGATCGTCTTCTCAAGCCCTAGAAAGGAACACGATCCATGACGCGTCGCCCGGTTTCTCGGAAATCATCATTGCTTCGAAACTCAAAGCGATCTCCCTCTCAGCTCTCCCCGTCCGGTCGGACCCGAATTGAACGGGATACGATGGGGCCTTTAGAAGTTCCCGTCACCGCCTACTACGGAGTCCAGACGGCGCGGGCTATCGAAAATTTTCCCATTAGCGGGATACGGTTTCCGCGTCCCTTAATTCGGGCGCTGGGATTGATTAAATGGGCAGCCGCCCTGACGAATGAATCGTTGGGAACTTTAGATCAAAAGCCGGCTCGTGTGATTCAACAAGCGGCCAGAGAAGTGGTGGCGGGACAATGGGATGAACATTTCCCTCTGGATGTTTTTCAAACGGGATCCGGGACGTCGACGAATATGAACGCCAATGAAGTGATTGCGAATCGAGCGTCGGAAATCCTGAATGGCGATCGAGGAAGCCGTAAGGTGCATCCCAATGATCAGGTGAATTTGGGACAATCCAGTAATGACGTCATTCCAACGGCCATCCATGTTGCGGCGATAGAAGAAATTCAAAGAAATTTATTGCCACGTCTGGGGCGGCTGCACAAGGCCCTTCGTCAAAAAGCGAAGCAATTTGACCGGGTTGTGAAGATCGGACGAACTCATTTACAGGATGCCACGCCCATTCGGTTGGGTCAGGAATTCGGGGGCTACGCGCGGCAGATGGAGCTGGCCATTCAGCGAGCCAAACATGCCCAAGCCGTGCTGGCGGAATTAGCCCTGGGTGGAACCGCGGTCGGAACGGGCCTCAATGCACATCCAAAATTTGCTTCGGCGGCCATCCGGCTATTGTCAAAGGAAATCGGCTATCCCATGCGGGAGGCCGAAAACCATTTCGAGGCCCAGTCCACTCAGGATTCGGTGGTGGAAGCCAGCGGGTGCTTGCGGACCATTGCGGTGAGCTTGATGAAAATTGCCAATGATCTTCGGTGGATGGGCTCGGGGCCTCGTTGTGGCCTGGGCGAAATCCAATTGCCGGAGACTCAACCAGGATCCTCCATTATGCCCGGTAAGGTGAATCCAGTCATTGCCGAATCTGTCACGATGGTGGCCACTCAAGTTATTGGCAATGATACGTCGATTACAGTTGCGGGGCAGGCAGGGAATTTCGAGTTGTTAGTCATGTTGCCGGTGATGGCCCATAATCTCTTGCAGTCGATTGACCTGCTTGCGAAATCTGCCGAAAATTTCTCACGTCGGTGCGTGGAAGGACTTGTGGTCAATAAAGACACCTGCGAAGGGTTCATTGAGAAAAGCCTGGCTATGTGCACGGCGCTGGCTCCTGCTATTGGATATGAATCAGCGGCGGCTATTGCCAAGGAATCCTACAAAACCGGTCAAACGGTTCGGGAGCTTGCGCGAAGTCAAGGTGTTTTGCCGGAAGCGAAGATTAAAGAACTTTTAGATCCCTGGCGAATGACAGGTTCTTCCGGCTCTCGAAAGCCGGTTCGTTCGGCTGTTAAGCTGATGAGGAATTGAACGGAACCGGATGATCCGGTCAGGAAGGTTCGGGTAGGGAGCGCTTACCCATCTCCCCACCTCAATTTAGTGCGTAACACTTCAAAGTAACTTCGGTCGGGAAAACGGATGAGCTGCGTGCGATGGTCTGAAGCTCGAACATGTACAAGGTCCCCCCTCAGCATTTCCGTTCCCACCTGGCCATCGATTGTCGCCATGGCCGGTTCTTGACTTGTCAGTTCAACGGTGATTAGCACATCGCCAGGGGCGAGGAAGGGGCGGTGCGAAAAGGTGTGCGGGCAGATAGGATTAATCAGCAGCACTTCCAGCCTTGGATCTAAAATCGGTCCTTTTGCCGATAAGGAGTAAGCAGTCGATCCTGTCGGGGTGGCAATGATCAATCCATCACCACGCAAGTTTGTCATGAAGGCGTGATTCACCCATATCTTGGTTGCGATCATTCTTGCCAAATGCCCTTTGCTGATCACCAGATCGTTTAATGCTGAATAGTTGCCGAGGATGTGATCACCCCGCTGGAGCTGGATTTTTAACATCAAGCGTTTATCCAGTTGAAATTTTCCCGCGAACACTTTATCCAAGGCCGTGGGGAGATCGTCGAAGTTGATTTCAGTGAGGAAGCCCAGGCCGCCCATGTTAACTCCCAAGATGGGAATCTCTCGCTGTTCAACAAGGCGTGCTCCACTCAACATCGTCCCATCCCCTCCCAGCACAATGAGAAGATCAGCTTCCTTTGCGATTTGTAGGCGTGTGACGCTATCCGGGGATGGGGAGCCTGGAGGAGAGTCAATGAGGACAGTTTTATGATGTGCGATCAGCCAATCATGAATGGGTTTGACTCCCTCCAGGATATTGGGTGCGTTGGGTTTGGTGATGATACCGATAGTCTGGAAGGTGGCCATGACTTTTGAAGGGGTGGTGTTGCCTGGATCCACGATGGTAGTGTCTTGACTGGCTGATAGCAAGAGAAGGTTGATTCGAAATGAGTAGGCAATTATTTCCATGCTTTGAGACAAGCTTTTCTTAGACTGATGTTACTGGTAGAGTTGAGAGTTCCTGGCATTGCTGAATCCTCTATTTCCAGACTTCTAACTTGACACTTTTGAGGGTTCACGGATAGACTGAAACAGTGAATTTTTCTCGAATTTTTTGTGGGTTATGGACAAATCAGTGAGCGAGAGGTTTCGCCAATAATCGGCTAGAGGAGGTCCAATGTTCGAACGATTCACGGATCGTGGTAGAAAAATCATCATCCTTGCCAGAGAAGAAGCGGAACGGCACCAAAACGATTACTTGGGCACTGAACATTTGGTGTTAGCCATCCTTCGAGAATCGGATGGAATTGCCCTGATGATCATCAAGAAAATGGGCCTTTCCCCGGAACAAATCCGTCTAGAGATCGAACGGAATTTGCCTGGAGGCGGGACGACCGTCACGTTCGGGGAAATTCCATTCAGCCCAAGAGTTAAAAAAGTCATTGAGTACGGTGTTGAGGAAGCCAGACTGCTGGGGCACAACCATATCGGGAGTGAACATCTGCTTCTAGGGCTCCTTCGAGAAGAAGAAGGCATAGGGGGGAAGGTTCTTCGAAGTCTAGGAGCCAATCTCTTAACGGCCCGACAACTGACAGTTACGTTCTTGCGGAAATCCGGAACGCGTGAACGGGATAAGAAAAGCAGCACCCCTGCCTTGGATGAATTCGGCAGAGATCTGACGCAATTGGCTCAGGAAGGGACACTTGATCCTGTCATTGGACGAGCAGATGAAATCCAACGTGTTCTTCAAATCCTCAGCCGTCGGACCAAAAATAACCCCGCGTTGATTGGTGAATCCGGCGTTGGAAAAACCGCTATTGTGGAAGGGTTGGCCCAGCGGATCATTGGCATGGATGTCCCGGATAATTTGTTGAATCGTCGGGTCATTGCCTTGGATTTGGGTTCTTTGGTTGCGGGTACGAAATATCGTGGACAGTTTGAAGAACGGCTGAAAGTGGTCATGAAAGAGATTTCCCAAGCGGGGAATATTATTCTCTTCATTGATGAGCTTCACACTCTAGTGGGCGCTGGTGCTGCTGAAGGATCCATCGATGCGGCCAATATGTTAAAGCCTGCATTGTCCCGTGGGGAAATTCAATGTATCGGTGCGACGACGCTGGATGAATATCGTAAGCATATTGAAAAGGATGGAGCGCTCAAACGGCGGTTTCAGCCTATTTATGTTCAACCTCCTTCTGTGGAAGAGACCATTCAAATCATTCAGGGCCTTCGTGACCGATACGAAGAACACCATGGAGTTGAAATTACGGATGAGGCTGTTGAAGAAGCTGTTAAGCTGAGTGAACGGTATATTACGGACAGGTTTTTGCCGGACAAAGCTATTGACCTTATTGATGAAACCGGTTCCCGGGCTAAATTGCTAACGTACGCCCTCCCTCCGGAGTTAAAGTCTCTTGAGCAGGAACTAAAAAGGGTAGCTCGTGAGAAAGAAGTGGCGATCGGGCTTCAGAATTTTGAGGAAGCGGTGAAATTCCGTGAAGAGGAAGAGCGATTCAGGAAATTATTGGATGATTCCAAACGCGATTGGAAGAAAAATCAAGAGAAGAACCGACCGGTCATTTCCGGTGAAGATGTGGCCTATGTCATATCAAAAATCACCGGGATTCCCCTCTTTAAACTCGAAGAGGAAGAGTCTGAGAAGTTGCTGCATATGGAGGAATACCTTCATAAGCGGATTGTGGGGCAAGAAGAAGCCATTTCTGCCGTTTGTCGGTCTATTCGTCGGTCACGGGCCGGATTGAAGGATGCCAAGAAACCAATTGGGTCGTTTATTTTTCTTGGCCCAACAGGTGTAGGGAAGACCGAGTTGGCGCGAGCATTAGCAGAGTTCTTGTTTAATACCGATGACGCCTTGATTCGGGTAGACATGTCAGAGTACCAGGAAAAATTCACCAGCTCACGTCTCTTTGGCGCCCCTCCTGGCTATGTAGGGTATGAGGAAGGTGGGCAATTAACGGAAAAAGTGAGGCGCCGTCCCTATTCGGTTGTCTTATTTGATGAAATTGAAAAAGCGCACCCGGATATTTTCAATGTGTTGCTACAAGTTCTGGATGATGGGGTGTTAACGGATAGTTTAGGCCGGAAGGTGGATTTCAAAAATACCATTTTGGTGATGACATCAAATCTAGGGACTCGATTCATCCAAAAGGGAGTGTCCATGGGATTTCAACGTGAGGGGGAAGCAGATCATTCCTCACGTATGCGAGGCGAAGTATTAGCCGAGTTGAAGCGCCATTTCAGTCCTGAATTCTTGAATCGTATCGATGAATTGGTTGTCTTCCACCAACTTGCGAAAGAACATTTGGTGAGTATTGTGGATATTCTCATCGGGGAGCTTAATGCTCGTCTTGTGGAAAGAGGAGTGCACTTAGATGTGTCCGATGAAGTGAAGCAGTGGTTGATTGACGAAGGGTTTGAGCAACAATATGGTGCCCGTCCCCTTCGCCGGACTATTCAACGCCGTCTGGGGGATCCGCTCTCTGAAGAACTGATTAAGGGGCGGTTTAAAGATGCAAAGAAAATTAAGGTTGTCTTGACTGATCACACTCCAAACTTTATTGAGGAAGAGGCTTTAGCGAGTGTGTGATTGGAAGTAGGGAAGGTCAGATCGTAGATGAGACCCTCAGGACTGTCAGTCCTGAGGGTCTTGTTGTTTTTTGCCAAATGAACGTAGGTGTCATAAAGGACTCTGCCAGTGGTTTTAGGAATTGAAACCTCGTGTGATGAAACATCCGTTGCCGTGTTGGACGGTGAGGGCCATATCCTCTCGAATGTATTGGATTCACAGGTTGACGTGCATGCGCGTTACGGGGGAGTCGTTCCGGAATTAGCCTCGCGCCGTCATATGGAGTGCATGGAACTACTGACCAGGGAAGCTTTAGAGCTTGCCAAGGTTTCTTTTTCACAATTGACGGGCATTGCGGTCACCAATCGTCCGGGATTGGTAGGCGCTTTACTTGTTGGCGTGAATTTCGCAAAAGCTCTGGCTTATAGCATCAATATCCCCTTTGTGACCGTGAATCATTTAGAAGGACATTTAGCGTCAGCGTGGCTGGCCAATCCCCAGTTGCGAACGCCTACCATGGTCTTGATCGCGTCCGGTGGGCATACGCATTTAGCCTTGGTTTCTCATCCTGGAGAATACCGGTTCATCGGATGGACTATGGATGATGCGGCAGGGGAAGCGTTCGATAAAGGCGCAAAAATGCTTGGACTGCCCTATCCGGGTGGGCCCGCTATTGATAAACTCGCTGAAAATGGCAATTCTCAATTTGTGGCTTTTCCTCGCCCCAATATTCACAGTCACGATTTCAATTTTAGTTTTAGTGGCCTGAAAACAGCACTCCGTTATTTTTTGCGTGACGAACAGCAGAAGGGACATTCTTCCTTACCCGTGGCAGATGTGGCCGCCAGTTATCAGGAAGCCATTGTGGATGTGCTGGTGGAAAAACTCTGTCGTGCTGCGCGGCACTATAACGCCAAAGCCATCTCGGTGGTGGGAGGTGTCGCCGCTAATTCCCGTCTTCGTCTGAAGCTTGAGGTGCGAGCGCAGATATTGGGGCTGGATGTGACTCTGCCTCCACGGGCCCTATGCACGGACAATGCAGCGATGATTGCGGCTGCCGGGTTGGAAAAACTTAAGCGCAAGGAGAGGGCGACATGGGACGTGGATGCGATCTCTACGCTGCAATGTAAACAGGATGTGTCCTCAATGGCCGGGATACAGTCTCAATTACACACTTGATAGGGCCAGAGGAGAACGCCTATTCCTACTGTTCTGGGTAATCTTCATGGGTTGAAGGCTAACCATATTAGCCGATTGGAGCGTCTCTATCGGCGACGGATCTCTCCAGAAAAAGTTGTGACGCCTGAGGTGGCTCGGGAATGTGCCGAACTCACCTATGATACAAGGCGGCAAATTGGGCTGTTGATAGACCGACAAGGAAAAATTGAGTCAGTCTTGATCGGTGACCACCACGAGTTGGTTATCCCGCATCTCTCGCGGACCCGCTCCGGACTTCGATTGTTGCGTGGGGTTCGCTTGGTCCATACCCACCTCAATAATCAACCGTTGACACAGGATGATCTGACCGACTTGGCTCTCCTTCGGTTGGATTTAATTATGGCTCTCGG
>Ga0224505_10000471_pt1 | contig 27542 bp, 24 predicted proteins | sample SF_Jan12_sed_USG_FD_169102 | JGI IMG/M metagenome (GOLD analysis project Ga0224505, IMG submission 169102) | Sediment microbial communities from San Francisco Bay, California, United States - SF_Jan12_sed_USGS_4_1 | ecosystem: Environmental > Aquatic > Marine > Sediment | place: USA: California... | reverse complement strand
CAAGGACTACGCACTCGACGTCTACAAGACGGTCAAGCGCATCCACGACGGCACCGACCAGATGAAGGTGATGTCGGCAGCGGCGCAGAAGTACAGCTGGGACAACAAGTTCGCCATCTTCCGCACCCTGCTCGATGGCGTGATTCAGCAGTGCGCCACCGAGATCCAGGGGCGCTGGATCGGCAAGCTGGCAGGCGTGGACGTGTTTGGCGAGAGCCATTGCCGCGCCGCGCTGATCTACGCGCGCTGGGACGACTGAGAGTCCGCCCATCCAAGAGCAAGAGAGCCGACCACGAAAGCCTATGTCGTCACCAAATGAGAGCAGCATGTCTGCGTCAAAGAAGATCATTGCCGTCATCGGCGCAACCGGGAATCAAGGTGGCAGCGTTGTGCGCGCGCTTCGGGCGAGTGGGCAATTCCACGTCCGCGCCTTGACCCGCAATCCCGGCAAGTACCCAGAACTCGGTGACGAGGTCGTCGAAGCGGACCTCAGTCGCCCTGAGACACTGAGAGCCGCATTTGACGGTGCATATGGCGTCTTCGCCGTCACCAATTTCTGGGAGACAGGGACCGATGAGTGGGCGCAAGGCATGGCCGCCGTCAATGCTGCAAGAGCGGCAGGTGTCGAGCACTTCATCTGGTCCACTCTGCCGAACGTCGAAAAGATCAGCGGCGGAGCCTTCGACGTACCGCATTTCACGCACAAGGCCAGAGTCGACGAGCTGGTCAGACAGGCCGGTTTTGCGCATCACACGTTTGTGGTTGCCCCGTTCTTCTACCAAAACTTGAACGGCATGCTCGCTGCTCAGCTGCAGCCTGATGGCTCAGCCGCCTGGACGCTGCCCATCGACCCGACGGTAAAAGCGATTCACGCGGGCGACATCACGGAACTAGGAGCGGTCGTGGCCGGTGCGTTTTCCAACCCTGCCGCAGCCGGGAACGGACAGGTCCTGCCGTTGGTCGGCGACCTCTTGAGTCTTGACGACATCGTCAACACGCTGAAGCGACAAGGTCACAAGGTGGCCTTCAACCAAGTGCCCGCGAGCGTCTTCTCGACCTTCTTCGATGGCGCGGCCGAACTCGCCCAGATGTTTGCCTATTTCGAGAAACATACCTACCTGGGGTCAAACCACGATCGCCAGATCAAGCTGGCCAATGAGATCGCTGGCAAGCCTGCGACCGACTTCGCAAAGTGGGCCAGGACAAGTTTCTCGATGCCCGCTGCTGCGAAACCCACATGACCCGGCGGCAAGGAAGTTGTCCCACATCTGACGACCTTGTATCGCCTTACGCGAAGTGCGTTTCAGACTCGCGTCAGAAGAAGTTGCGGTAACTCGAGGTCTGCGTGGAGTTGAAATGACTGCGATCAGGCAGGAAGACAAGCAGCCTCCCACCCCACGATGCACGATGCGCGCGGTGGTGCTGAGCCAGCCCGGCGGCCCCGAGAACCTGGTGTTGTCGACGGTGCCGCTGCCGCGCGCGCGGCCCGGCTGGGTGCGGATCGCGGTGCGCGCGTTCGGGCTGAACCGTTCCGAGTTGCACACGCGGCTGGGCCTGTCGCAGGGTGTCTCGTTCCCCCGCGTGCTTGGCATCGAGGCGGTGGGCGTGATCGACGAACTGCCCGAAGGGGAGAGCGATGGCGGCTTGTCCCGAGGCCAGCAAGTCGCCACGATGCTGGGCGGCATGGGCCGCGTCTTCGACGGTGGCTACGCCGAGTACGTGGTCGTACCGCGCCGGCAGGTGATCCCGTTCGACTCGACGCTGCCTTGGGCCGTGCTCGGCGCCGTTCCCGAGACGCTGCAGACGGCCCATGGCTCGCTGACCATCGGGCTCGACCTGCAGCGAGGGCAGACCCTGCTCATCCGCGGCGGCACCTCGGCGCTGGGCCTGGCCGCTACGACGCTGGCCAAGGACCGCGGCGCCACAGTGCTCGCCACGACGCGCCAGCCCGAGCGAGCTGCGGCACTGCGCGCCCAGGGCGTGGATCACGTGATCATCGACGACGGTCAGGTCGCGCGCGCCGTGCGCGCCATCGCACCCGAAGGCGTGGACGCCGCGCTGGAACTGGTGGGCACGCCGACCTTGCCCGACACCCTGCGCGCCACGCGTGTGCACGGCACGGTGTGCTTCACCGGCATGCTGTCCAACCGGTGGACGGTGGATGAGTTCTACCCCATCGACTACATCCCGCGCGGCGTCAGGCTCACGGCCTACGCCGGCGGTGCTGGCGACCTGCCGGTGTCGGTGCTGCAGGCGTATCTCGATTGTCTGGCTGCCGGCGACCTGGCCATCGGGCCGCTGCACACCTACACGCTGGACGACATCCCGCGGGCTCATGCGGACCTCGAACACAATCGTGTCTTCGGCAAGCTGGTGGGCGTGATCGACCCCGCCGACCTCGCCACCCCCGTGCAGCGATAGGCCCATCATGCGAGCAGCCTGGTACGAGCGAAGAGGGCCGGCGCGCGAGGTTCTGGTGGTGGGCGACATGCCCACCCCCGGGCCCGGCGCGGGCGAGGTGCGCATCCGGCTGGCCTTCTCCGGCATCAACCCCGGCGACGTGAAGAAGCGCGCCGGCTGGCAAGGTTCGCCGATGCCATACCCGCGCGTCGTGCCGCACAGCGACGGCGCCGGTGTCATCGACGCGGTGGGCACGAGCGTGCCAGCTGCTCGTGTCGGCCAGACGGTCTGGTGTTACGGCGCCCAGTCCTATCGTGCTTTCGGCACCGCGGCCGAACACGTCGTGGTGCCCGCCGAACTGGCCGTGCCCCTGCCCGAGGCGGCCCGTTCGCAACCCGGGCTCCTCGAGCAGGCCGCGTGCCTGGGCATCGCTGGCATCACGGGCCATCGCGCGGTGTTCGCTGCCGGCCCGGTGACCGGGCTCAATGTGCTGGTGTGGGGCGCCGCTTCGGGCGTGGGCGCGGTAGCGCTGCAGATGGCCCACCGCGCCGGCGCGCGCGTGCTCGCGGTGGTGCGCCGTGCGGAGCAGCTGCCCTCAGTGCGTGCAATGGGCGCAGCCGAGGCCTGGATGGCCGACGACCCGGCACTGGTGGACCGGATCCGCCTTGCCGCTCCCGAGGGTGTCCATCGTGTCGCCGAAGTCGACTTCGCCGCGCACATCGACGTCAATGCCCAGGTCGTTGCGACCGGCGGCGTCATCAGCGCCTACTACTCGTCCACCGACCGCCCCGAGATCCCGTACTGGAAGCTGGCCTTCGCCGATGTCTCGCTGCGCCTGCTGGGAAGCGACGACTTCCCGCCGGCGGTGAAGGCCGAGGCGGCACGCGAACTGACGGCCGCGCTGCTCGAAGGCCTCCTGCGCGCGGACATAGCCGGCAGGCTGCCGTTGCAGGACATCGCGTTGGCTCATGAGCAAGTGGAGCGGGGTGCGGGCGGTCGTGTTCTGCTGAACCTGGCCGCCGATGCATCCGCTCAGGTTTAGCCTCGCTCTTGGGGGGTGGGTCGGCAGGAACCTCACCGTATCAAGCCCTGGAGGATTTTGGCGATGGAGTTCACGGCACGCCACACCCAAAGACCACTTTGTGGCTCACAGATCTACAGGAGCTACGTCGGCAGTGGGTCGCTTGTTCGCCTATGATGTCCGCTTTTCGGGAACGGTAAGATCGGCCAGGAACGGACTTTCGACCGGGTCGACGAGCACGTTCAAGAATGCACCGACTGGAGCTCCACGAGGCCCGCTGCCTCCAAGAGGTCGTTAGCGGCATTCAGCGCCGTGTGAAACAGTCGGCGCGAACCTACGGCAGGCGCGTTGTAAGGCCGCGGGCGGCACTGAGCCGCGCCGCGTTCAGGGTGAGGGCTGGCCGCGGCTCGAGCGCGCTGGGAACTTTACATTCTCTCCGCTGGCTGCTCGATGGCTTCCAGCAGATTCGCATCCAGCTCGGGAATCTCCGCCAGGCTCTTCGCATCCTCGACCAGCGGCTGGAGCTGCTCACGCAGGTTCAGCGACAGCGCGTGCAGGTCGCGATAACGGCTCACCAGGGTCGCGCCATTACGCAGCACGTCCGCCAACCGCTGATCCTGCTGGCGCTTCTCGGTGCGAAGCGTATTCAGCGCGGACTCGACCTGGCGACGAGCATCCGCTTCTTCCTGCTTCTGCTTCTTGAGCGTGTTCATTTTCTTCAGGACGTTTGCGGGCGAGTCGGCCAGCGCGGTGTTGATCGCCTTGAGCGACATTTCGCGCTCGGCCAGACGGTCCTTGACCTTCTGCAGGTCCGTCGCGGCGGCAGCGCGCTGGTTGGCCATCTGCTGGACCGCGCCGTCGTACGCGGCTTTCGCCTCGGTAGCGGCTTTCTGCGCAACTGCCAGGCCCTGCTCGCTCTCGGCCAACTTCTTCTCGAGCGCACTGATGGCGACCGTCGCCTCTTTCTTCGCGTTGAGGAGTTCGGTATCCACCTCGGCGACCTTCTTCAGCGCGGCCTCGAGTGCTTCCTTCAGCTCGTCCTGCGTGCACTCCGGGTGGAGCTTGAGCGCGTCCGTGGCCGCTCGCATCAGGATCTGCTTGCTGATGGCGAGTTCTTTCCAGACTTTCAATTGAAGGTCCTGCTGCGTTTGACTCACGTCGTTCCTCGCGGGCTATGGAATGGATCAATCGGGATAGCGAATTGTAAACCAGAGGCACGCAGGCTGCGCCGCGCCGACGTTGCATGCGCCGTGCGAGTTCCCGGGCTTTGACGGGAAGTCGCTCAGGCGCGGTCGATCAGGCGTTTGTTCCGGGTCTTCCCCGGGCGAGCGTGTCTGCCTTTCCGCTCGCCCGGGGAAGACCCGGAACAAACGCCCATCAGACTGCCCGCGTGACGGCCAGCGAAGCATCGACCTTGGCTTCGGGCTGGACCACGATCGACGGCGGCAGCATCTTGTACATCACGGGTGTGACCAGCCGGCCGAGCAGTGTCGACGACAGCAGGCCGCCGATGATCACGATCGCGAGCGGCGAATACAGCCCCGACCCCTGGATCGCGAGCGGCAGCAGGCCGCCGATCGCCGTCGCGGACGTCAGCAGGATCGGCAGGAAGCGGATCTCGCCCGCCCGCGTGATCGCGTCGTCGAGCGGCACGCCCTGTTCACGCAGCTGGTTGGTGAAGTCGACCAGCAGGATCGAGTTCTTGATCTCGATGCCGATCAGCGCCACGATTCCGATGGTCGCGGTGAACGACAGGTCGTAGCCCGTCAGGAACAGTGCGATGAAGCCGCCGGCCATGCCGAGTGGAATCACGCCAGCGACGATCAGCATCGAGCGGAAGCTGCCGAACTCGAGCACCAGCACCGCCAGGATGCCGAACACCGCGACCAGCACGGCCGTGCCGATGCCGCCGAAGCTTTCCTGCTGTGCTTCGAGTTCGCCGCCGGCCCGAATCGAGTAACCGGGCGGCAGCTCGAGCTGCTGCAGGTTCCTGAGCACGCCCTGCGTCACCTCGGCCACGTTCATGTCCGCGGTCGGGTACGCCGTCAGCACGTATTCGCGCAGACGATCGTGCCGGCGGATCGCGCTCGGCGCCGTTGAAAATACCGGATCGGTCAGCTGTCGCAACGGCACGGGTTGTCCGTTCGCCGAGGTCACCACGATGTAGTCGAGCGCCTGCAGCGTCTGCCGCCCCTGCATCGGCAGGCGCAGCGTGATGTCGTACTCGTCGCCGTCCGGCTCGCGATACCTGCCGACGTTGAGCCCCGCAACGGCTGCACGCACCGTGCGGTCGGCCTCGACCGGCGCGACACCGAGCAGCGCAGCCTTGTCGGAATCGATGCGCAGGTCGAGGTCGGTGCGCAGGCGGCGCGCCGGGTTGTCGACGTTGCGCGTCCCTGGCGTGGCGACCATGAGCGCTTCGGCCCGGTTCGCCAGCGTCTGCAACGCATCGAGGTCGGGTCCGACGATGGCGATCTCGATCGGCGCGTTGATCGGCGGGCCGTTGCGATAGCTCTCGACGATGATCCGCGCGCCGGCGTAGCCGCTGAATGTCTGCCGCAGTCCTTCGAGCAGCGCCGGGGTTCTGCGCGGGTCGAACTGCTGCAGCTCGACGACGACTTCGCCGACGTTCGCCTTCTTCTCCTCGGGGAAGATGTTGTAGTAGACGCGGGGATTGCCGCGGCCCACGTTCGCGAACACGTGCTTCACTTCCTCGTGCCGCTGCAGCTCGGTCTCGATGAAGCGCACGGCACGATCGGTATCGGCCAGGCTCGCGCCGGTTGGCGTCTCGACGGCGATCCGGAACTGCGGGATGTCGGCGTTCGGGAACAGGCTGAAGCCCATCAGGGCAGTGAGGCCGAACGCCGCGATGACGAAGGCGAGCGCGGCCAGCAGCGTGCGCCTCGGTGCGGCCAGCGCGACGCGCAGGGCCGGACCGTAGATGCCGTGGATCACGCGCATCAGCCCCTGCAGTGCCTTGTTGCCCGCGGCACCGTGCCCCTCGGCTTGGAGCAGGCGGCTCGCCAGGAAGGGAATGACCGTCAGCGAGACGAGCAGCGACGCCGCCACGGTGTACAAGACCGACGCCGGCAGCGAGCGGATGAAGATGCCCGCGCCTTCCGGCAGGAACAGCAACGGCAGGAACGCGAACAGCAGCGTCGCAGTGCAGCCGATGACCGCGAGCGCGATCTGGTCCGTGGCCGCGATCGCAGCCTCGACCCGCGTGTACCCGGCGCGCAGGTACCGCTCGATGTTCTCCACGACGACGATCGAATCGTCCACCAGCAGGCCGAGGGCGAGCACGAAACCCGCGATGGAAAGCTGGTTGAGCGAGAAGCCGGTGAAGTAGAGCGCCGCCAGGCCGATCGACAGTGAAAGCGGGATGGAGATCATCACCACGCCCGCCGCCCGCAGGCCCAGCGGAATCAGCGTCAGCAGCACCAGCCCGATCGCGATTGCGAAGTCGAGCCCCAGGCGGTCGAGCCGATGCTTGACGTTGCGCGTCTGGTCGAAGCCGCGCTCGAGCTTCACGTTCGGCGGCAAGGTGCGCTCGAAGCGGGCGAGGCTGCCGTCTATCGCCTTACGTACGTCGAACACATCGACGCGGTCCTTGGCGCTCGCGGTCACGAAGACAGCGCGCTGTCCGTTGTAGCGGCCGATGTACTGCTGCTCGCTCGTATCCCACGAGACTTCGGCCACGTCGCGCAACCGAACTACGCGTCCGTTGCGGCTCGCGACGACCGTGCCGGCGATTTCGTCGAGCGATTCGTAGCTGCCCGAGGTCTTCAGGTTGAACTTGCGCAAGCCGAGGTCGACCGAGCCGCCGGGGATGGCCGCGTTCTCGCCGCGCACCGCGGCTTCGACCTGTCCGAGTGAAATGCCCGCGCGACCCATCCGTTCGAGATCGACGGCGATGCGGACCTCGGGCTCGGGCAACGCGAACACTTCGCTGCGCCGGACGCCGGGCTGCGTTTCGAGATCGTCGCTGAGCGCGCGGCCGAGGTCGTCCAGTTCGTGATACGAGGCGTCCGGGCTGACCAGGGCCACCTGCATGATGTTGACGAGACCGGAGCCGGTGCGCCGCACCTCGAGGCTCGCGATGTCGGCGGGCAGTTCGGCACGGATGCGGTTCACCTCGCGCACCACCTCGTCGTATTTTTCGTCCGGGTCCTGGTCCCACTGGAACTCGACCTGGATGATGCCGACGCCATCGAGCGAGCGGCTGTCCATGCGCTTGATGTCGTCGAGTTCGTTGACCGCGTCTTCGATCGGGTCGACGATCAGCCGCTCGATGTCCGCCGGATCTGCGCCCGGATAGGCGACCACGATGATGGGCACGGGCGCATGAAATTCTGGGTCCTCGGCACGTGGAATGTTCCTGAGCGTGGTGAACCCCACGCCGAGCAACAGGCCGAACAGCAGCAGCGTGAACTGCCAGCGCCGGACGGCGAATTCCCATAGGCGCACGGTTCAGCCCCGATCGTCGGTGACGACGCGGACGCTGCGCCCGTCCGTCAGCCATGCCGCGCCATCGGTGATCACGGGTTCGCCCGTGGTGAGGCCCGCGGTCACGATCACCTGCTCACCGAGCAGAGGGCCGAGCGTGACGTCCTTGCGGCGTGCGACGTTCTTCGCGCGATCGAGCACGTACACGGTGGCACGTTGGCCGTCGGCTTCCACCAGTGCCGTGAGCGGCACGACCGTCGCGTTCGGTGCGACGTCTGGAAGTCGTGCGAGAGGCAGTGTGACCTTGGCCACCAGCCCGCGTGCAAAGCGAGCGCCCTGCGGGTTCACTTCGACTTCCACTTCAAAGGTGCCCGTCACGCGGTCCGCGGCGGCGCCGATGCGCGTCACCTTGCCCTCGAATGCACGGCCCGGGAAGGCGTCGAACGTCACTTGCGCCGGCGCACCCGATTCCATGCGCACCACGTCGCGGTCGGCCAGGCCGACGCGCACGACCCAGCCGGAATCCGTCGAGCCGACTACGACCACCGGCTGTCCGGGCTGCACCAGCTCGCCGCCCTCGACCATGCGCTCGAAGACGATGCCGTCCACCGGCGCCTCGATGCGCGCGAAGCGCGCGTTGAACCGCGCTGCTTCCAGGCTGGAGCGGGCGACGTTGTAGGCGGTCGTGAGGTCCTGCACCTGCTCTTCGGTCGCGACTTCGTCGAGGCGCAGCTGCTGCGCGCGTTCCAGGTCGCGGCGCGCCTTGTCGACGCCCTCGGCCGCCTGCGAGACCGTGGCATCGACTTCGGCGCGCTTCAGCTCGGCGAGCACCTGGCCCTTGCGCACGATGTCGCCGGACTTGACGCGCATCGAATCGACGACGCCGCCGACCTTGAAGGCAAGGCGAATTTCGTCGCGCGGTGCGAGCACGCCCACCGCGCGGGTCTGCGCGGTGACTGCGACGCTGGCCACCGGTACCGTGCGCACCGCCGCGGGCTGGGCGTCAGCAGCGTCGTTCTGCTTTTCTGCGTTGCACGCGACGAGCAAGGCCGCCACGGCTACGGCGGACAACGCCTTCCAGGCTGGCTGCTTCACATCCGCTCCTGATCCATGCGGCGCGCGTCGCCGATGGAGAATTCGAGTTCTGCGAGGCGCGCGAGGTATTCGGCCCGCACTCGCGTGACGTTGAGCTGGGCATCGGTCTGCGCACGCCGTGCGTCGATGAACTCGGCCTGGTTGATCTGGCCGAGATCACGTTTGCGGCTGGTGATCGTGAATGCGCCCATGGCTGCTTCGGCGCGCTTGGCGGCGGTGTCGAGCGAGGCCTCGGCGACCTCGAAGTTCTCGAGCGCCTGCTGCACTTCGAGGCGCACGCGCTGGCCAGCGAGTTCGCGCGTCGCACGCAGCTGATCGGTGAGGGCGCGCGCTTCGCGCAAGGCGGCCTGGTCCGCGCCGCCGCGGAACGCATTGAAGCGCAGCACCAGTGATGCGAGCACGTAGCGGTCTTCGTCCGCGAAGCCGTAGTCCGTACCCTGGATGCCAGCTTCGGCACCAAACGCGAGCGATGGCTTGAAGGCCGCGCGCGCCAGGTCTTGCCGCGCTTGGCCGACAGCGATGGCTGCATCGAGGCTTTTCAATTCCTCACGGCGCTGGCTCGCGACGTCCTGCAGCATCGGTGCGTCCACCTGCCGTCCCGCGAGCACGGCCAGCAACCGCGCACGGAAGCGTTCGATCGTTTCGGCGTCGAGCGCTGCGTTCGGCAGCGGCTGCGGCAACGGCGCGTTGCGCAGCAGGTTCACGTAGCTCTGCGCGATACGCACGCGGCTCGCCGTTGCCAGGCGTTCCTGCTCCACTTCGAGCACGTCGGCCTCGGCGCGGTAGACGAGGTCGCGCGTCACCTTGCCGTTGCGGTACAGGCTTTCGTTGGCCTTGAGGTTGGCGCGCGTGGCTTCGAGCGTGCCGTCGAGCACCGTCACGGCCTGTTGTGCCGCGATCCAGCGGTAGTACGCCTGCTTGACGTCGCGGATGACCTGCGACCGCAGCGCGGCGAGGTCCGCTGCGGCACGCGCGGCGTCGGCTCGCGTCGCGTCGACGGCCGGACCGATGCGCGGTTCGTACAGCGGCTGTTCGAGCACCAGCTTGGTTTCCTGCTCCTGGTCGCGCAGGAACGCGATCGACTCGTTGCGGACACGCGGAAACTGCGGCGCCCGGCCCTGCGCCACCAGCATCTGGTCGAGCGTCTCGTACACGGGATTCAGCAGGTCGCCGACCGGGAATTCGATGGTGCGACCGCCGTCGGCCACCGAGTAGCGCGCAGCGAAATCGATCACCGGCAGGTAGCGCGCACGCGCCTGGTCGAGCGCGGCGAGCCGCTGCTGCACGGTCGCGCCGGAAGCGCGCAGTTCGAGGTTGGCGGTGAGTGCTTCGTCGATGACCTGTCGCAGCCCGTCCTCCATGGTGACGAGGGACTGCGCGGCAGGCGCGGGAGCCGGCGGCGATGCCGCCTGTGCGAGCGGCACGATAGCTGCGGCGAGCCACGACAGGAGCAATGCGGCCACGTGCTTCATGGCTGCAGCGCCCGCAGCGCGAGGCCGAGGCCATGCTCGATGAACGACTGCACGGACGTGCCTTCGTGCTCGATCTGGCCACCCTTGGTCGACGCGATCTGGATCAAGCCGTGCGTGAACGCCCACAGCGTCAGCGCAGTGACGAACGGATCGCCGATGTCGGCGCGGATGGAGCCGTCGGCCACACCGCGATTGAGCGATTCGACGATGACTTCGTGGACACTGTGGCCGGCAACTTCGCAGGCTGCTTCGTTGCACGGGGTGGCGTCCGCCCCGTGTTCGCCGGCCGGGTGCGCCTGGTAGCGCGCGCAGGCGTCGAAGTAATGCGGCATCTCCACCGAGAAGGCCAGGTAGGCGCGGCCAATGGCCTCGACCTCCGCAATGCCGCTCGGCCGGCCTTGCCGGGCTGCGAAGAAGCGATCGTGCAGCGCCCCGAGCGAACGCTCGACCAGCGCCATGTGCAGGTCGCTCTTGTCCTTGAAGTAGACGTAGAGCAGGGCGCGGCTCAGGCGGGCCCGGCGCGCGACCTGGTCCATGGTGATCGCGTCCCAACCGGTTTCGGCATAGAGCGCTTCGGCCGCATCGACGATTTCGGTGCGGCGGCGATCCTTTTCTTCCTGGCGGCGTTCAGTCAGGTACGACATGGTTGACATCGTGACTCAAGATTGACAGGATGTCAACATATAGACACAAGTGTAGTTTGCTCATCGACAGGGGCAATCGACGGCATCGTCAGGTTCTGTTGGTGCCGCGCACCGGGGGTCCGACAATCACTGCCGTCAAAACCGATCCGTACAACGGATTGCCGCCGCCCAAGGAGTTGCCATGCACCAGACCCGCAATGACCTTTCCACCAAGACCCGCGCCAAGGTGGTGGCGGTCCTGAACGCCCGCCTGGCGGACGCGATCGATCTGCAGTTCCAGGCCAAGCAGGCGCACTGGAACGTAAAGGGGCCGAACTTCATCGCCCTGCACGAGCTGTTCGACAAGATTTCCGGCGACCTCGGTGGACACGTCGATGACATGGCGGAGCGCATCACCGCGCTCGGGGGGACTGCCGAAGGCACGATCCAGGCGGTGGCCGGCCGGTCGAAGCTGCCCGCCTACCCGCTCGGCCTGGCGGAGGGCCGCGCGCACCTGGAAGCACTCGCGGGCGCGCTCGCCAGGTTCGGCAAGAGCGTGCGCAAGGCCATCGACGAGACTGGCAAGGCCGGCGATGCCGACACCAGCGACCTGTTCACGGGCATCTCGCGCGATGCGGACAAGAGCCTCTGGCTGATCGAGGCGCACCTGCAGGCCGACCGCTAGCCCATCAGCAGCCGGCTCTCGACCTGCTCCACGTCCTCCGGACGTCCCCACAGCACCAGTACGTCCCCGACTTTGAGCCGGGTCTCGGGATCGGGGTCGCGGCCCGTGATTGCTTCGCGCCGGATCGCGTTCACCGTGACGGGGCCACGTTCCAGCCCCAGCTCGCGAATGGTCTGGCCCACCCCGCGTGCGCCCGGTGGCAGGACGACCGTGTACAGCTGCTGCCGGTCCTGCCGATCGTCCTCGGAATCCAGCGGCGCGCGGTCTTCGCGTCGGCGGAAGAAGCTGCGCAGGATCGTGTAGCGCTCGTGCCGGATCTGCTCGGTCGTCTCGAGCACCTCGGCTGGCGGCACTCGCAGCAACAACAGCACGTGCGACACCAGCGCCAGGCTCGTCTCGAAGACGCCGGGCACGACCTCGGTCGCGCCAGCGGCCTGCAGCGGCTCAAGGAACTTGTCGTCCTCGGTGCGCACCAGCACGGGCACTTCGGTTCGCAGCCGGCGCACGGCGCGCACGATGCGCACGGCCGTCGCGGGCTCGTCGAACGAGATCACCACGACCGAGGCATGCTCTAGCCCGAGGGCCCGCAGCACGTCGGGATGCGTGGCGTCGCCGTACACCACGGGTTCTCCCGCCATGCGCGCTTCGCGGACGCGGAACGGGTCGAAATCGAGTGCCACGAATTCGAAGCCGCGCCGTTCGAGGACACGCGCGAGGTTCTGTCCGACCCGGCCGAAGCCGCAGATCATCACGTGTTCGCGCCGGGTGATTTCACGCGTTGCCGCAGTCTCGAGCGCGAGCTCGGACGGCTGGGCCGGCGGCCGGCGCAAGATCCTGTCGGCGATGCGGCCGTTGTAGCGCACGAGCAGCGGCCCGAGCAGCAGGCTCAGCGCTACGGCGGTCAGCAAGACCTGGACCAGGCGGTCATCGACTGCATCGCCGCGCAGCAGCAGCGTGAGCAGCGCGAAGCCGAATTCGCCACCCATGCTCACCGTAACGGCAGTGCGCAAGGCCTTGCGGTTGTTGGGCACGAACCACCGCACGACCAGCGCGACGATCACCGTCTTGGTGAGCAGGAGCGCCGCGATGAGCAGCAACACGAGCGGCAGCTGCGTCAGCAGCAGGCGCAGATCCAGCAGCATGCCGACAGACACGAAGAACAGGCCGAGCAGGATGTCCTGGAACGGTTTGATCACCGCTTCGGTCTGGTGCCTGAACTCGGTCTCCGCCAGCAGCATGCCGGCCAGGAATCCGCCGAGCGCCATCGACAGTCCCATCCGGTCGGTGGCCCACGCGGCCAGCAGCGACACGAACAATACCGTCAGCGTGAAAATCTCGGTGCTGCGGTGATGCGATATTTCGCGAAAGAGCGGGCGCAGCAGCCAGCGTCCCACGAGCAGCACGACGACGAGCGCCACGAGGCCGCGCCCCGCCATGCCGAGCAGCCACAGCGGTCCGGGGACCTGTCCCGTCACGCTGAGCGCAGTGGCGAGCGCCAGCAGCGGCGCGAACGCGAGATCCTGGAACAGCAGGATGCCGACGGCGAGCCGTGCGTGCGTGCGCGTCAGTTCCATCTGGTCGCCGAGTTGCCGCAGCACGATCGCGGTGGATGACATCGCGAGCGCTCCGCCGATGACGACGGCGGCACCTGCGTTGACACCGAAAGCAAAAGCCATTCCCCCGAAGGCCAGGCAGCAGAGCAGCACCTGCAGGCCACCGATGCCGAGCACCTCTGACTTCATCGCGACCATGCGGGCCAGCGAGAATTCCAGTCCCAGCGTGAATACCAGGAACACCACGCCGATTTCGGCGAGTACCTGCACGGGCGTGTCGTTCGGCACGAGGCCGAGCGCATGTGGCCCGAGCACCATGCCGACCAGCAGGTAGCCAAGGATCGGCGGCAGCTTGAAACGGCGCACCAGGCTCAGCACGAGCAGCGAGCCGGCGAGCAGGATCAGGATCTGGCTGAGAAAGTCGTGCGCCATCGGGTCTCACGCGGCGGATGCGCCGATGCTAGCATTCCAGCGAGGCATTCCCGCCCGTGGAGATCCACCAGCCGCCCTGACCGGTAGCGCACGTCCGGACAGCTGCCATCATGTCGCAATCCCCAGCATTCGAGGCCCGCGTGGATTCCGCCGAGGGACGGCTGGCGCTGGCCGGCGACTGCCGCGCCGCCGATCTCGTCGTGCTCGAGTCTGCCTTGCGGGAATGGGCCGGGGCCGGGTCGCGCAGCGTCGACCTTGCCGCGGCGGGCCGCTTCGACATCGGGCCGGCCTGGATCCTCAAGCGGGCCATCGCCGATGCGGCGACGCCGCCCGTGGTGAGCGGCTCGCTGCCCGCGCACTTCGCATACCTCGACGAGCTGCTCGACGGCGCGAGTGCGCGCACCGCGGACATCGCGCCTATGCCGCAGGAACCGGCCGGACTGGTCCGGCTCGGCCACGCCATCGAGGCCCGTGGCCAGAGCTGGTTCGAAGCGCTGACGTACGGCGGCAAGCTGGTCACTACCGCGGGCTCGGCCTGGCGTTCCTGGAAGCACCTGCGCGTTCCGTCGGTCGTGCGGCACGCCTACGAGACCGGTTACCAGGCCGTGCCGGTCGTCGCCGTGATCGCTTTCCTGATCAGCGTGATTTCGGCGTATATCAGCGCGCAACAGTTGCGGCCCTACGGCGGCGAGATCTACACCGTCGACATCGTGGCGCTCGGCGTACTGCGTGAGCTCGGCGTGCTGCTCACGGCGATCATGGTCGCGGGCCGCACGGGCAGCGCCTATGCGGCCGAACTTGGCGTGATGAAACTCAACGACGAAGTCGACGCGCTCGAGTCGATGGGCATCGATCCGTACGAGGTGCTGGTGCTGCCGCGGGTCCTCGGCCTCGTCATCGCGCTGCCCCTGCTCACCATCGTCGCCGATTTCATGGGGCTGTTCGGCGGCGCGATGCTGACGCGCTACCTGATCGACCTGCCGTGGCCGCAGTTCTTCACGCGGCTCGACGAGGCGATCGCGCCGACGACGTTCTGGGCGGGCCTCGTCAAGGCGCCGGTGTTCGGGTTGCTCATCGGCCTGACGGGCACGCTGCGCGGGTTGCAGGTGCGCGAATCGTCGCGCGAACTCGGCCGGCTGACGACGGTGGCCGTGGTGCAATCGATCTTCCTCGTGATCTTTGCCGACGCGCTGTTCGCCATCTTCTTCCTCGAGATCGACTTCTGATGGGCGCCGCCGCTCCCGCCGTGATCATCTCGGTGCGCGACCTGGTCAATCGCTTCGGCCAGCAGACCGTGCACGATGGCGTGTCGTTCGACGTGCATGCGGGCGAGGTGTTCGGCATCGTCGGCGGTTCCGGCAGCGGCAAGTCCGTGCTGCTGAAGACCATGCTCGGGTTGCGCAAGCCCGATTCCGGCGTGGTCGAGGTCGAGGGGCACGACATCACGCGCATGTCGGACCGCGAGCTGCGTGCAGTGAAGCAGCGCTACGGCGTCACGTTCCAGCACGGGGCGCTGTTCACGTCACTCACCGTGACGGAGAACGTGATCCTGCCGGTGGTAGAGTTGCTCGAGCTCGAGGAAGCCACGCTGCAGAGCCTCGCCGAGCTGCGGCTGCGCATGGTCGGGCTGCCGGTCGATGCCGGCGCGAAGTTCCCGGCGCAGCTGTCGGGCGGGATGATCAAGCGCGCGGCGCTGGCGCGCGCGCTGGCGCTCGATCCGGCGCTGCTGTTTCTCGATGAGCCCACGGCGGGCCTCGATCCGATCGCCGCCACGGCCTTCGACGACCTGGTCCTTTACCTGCGCCGCACGCTCGACCTGACGGTGGTGATGGTGACCCACGATCTGGACACCCTCGCGCGGACATGTGATCGTGTCGCGGTGCTCGTCGACGGCAAAGTCATCGTGGATACGCTGCCCGGCATCGTCCGGAACGAGCACCCGTGGATCCGGGAGTACTTTCACGGCGCGCGCGGGCGCCTGGTGACCCCGGCAGGAGAGGGCGAAATCCGTGGAGCGTGACGCGAAGTACGCGACCCTCGCCCTGTTCGCGCTCGCCTGCGTGGCGGCAGCCGTGGCGTTCATCTGGTGGTATTCGGGACGTGGCGACCAGCGCGATTACCAGACCTATGAGATCTACTTCCAGGGTACCGTGAGCGGCCTTTCGAAGGGCAGCCCCGTGCGTTATCTCGGCGTGGACGTCGGCCGCGTGACGCGTCTCGGCGTGGACAAGGCCGATCCGCGCCAGGTGCGGGTCGTCGCCGAAATCGACTCCAGTGCGCCGATTTCGGGCCGCACGCTGGCGAAGCTGGGCCTGCTGGGCCTGACCGGCCTGCTCTACATCGACCTGCAGCAGAACCCGGATGCGTCCGGCGAGAGACCGCTGCAGCAGGGAACGCAGCACCCGGTCATACCATCGCGCAAGAGCAGCATCGAGGCATCCATCGAGCGCTTGCCGGAAATCCTCGGGCAGGCCACGGAGGTGCTGTCGCGCATCGCACTGGTGCTGTCGGACGAGAACGTGCGCTCGGTCGGACAGACGCTCGCCCACGTCGAGAAGGCTGCGGGAGACCTGCCCGAGACCATGGCGGAGGCGCGTGCGCTGGCGACCGAGCTGCGCGGAATATCGAGCTCGACGCTCGAGCTCACCAACCGCCTGAACCGGACGCTCGGCAAGGTGCAGCCCGATCTCGAAGCGACGCTCGCCAACGCGCGCATCGCGTCCGACAAACTGGCGCGCACGGCCGATGGCCTTGATCACCTGCTGAACGAGAACGACGGTGGGCTCGGCAAGACCGCTGGCGCCAGCGTCGCGGAGCTGCAGCAACTCCTGATCGACGCCCGCAGCGCCAGCAACGAAGTGCGCGAGCTCGCACGCACGCTGCGGGAGCGGCCGTCGAGTGTCCTGTTCGAGCCGCAGACGGCTGGCGTGGAGATTGCGCGATGACGATTGCAGCGGCCCGGGCCCACCTTCGGCCGGCCGCGTGGCTGGCCTGCTCGTCGTCGCTGGCGCTGCTGCTCGGAGGGTGTGCGGGCAGCCTGCTGCAGTCCGACGCCAAGCCGCCTGATACTTTCCGTCTCGGGTTCGACCCCCCGACTGCAGCAGCCACGGCCAGCGCAACGCCGTCGATCGCCGGGCTCGCCCTCGCGGTCGCTCGTCCGCGTGCTGCGGTTGCGATCGACACGGATCGTATCGCCGTGCACGCCGCGGGCAATCGCTTCGATTACTACGCCGATGCACGCTGGGCCGAATCCGCCACGCAGATGCTGCAGCAGAACCTCGTCAGCGCGCTGGCGGCTACGGCGCAGTTCGGTGGCGGCGTCATGACAGCTCCGGCGCGGGTGCCGACGGAACTCCTGCTCGACGTCGAGCTGCGACGATTCGAAGCGGTGACCGCAGGTGCCGATGCAGCATCCCCGGGTGCGGCACCGGTGGTTTACGTGCAAGTGCAGGTGAGCCTGGTCGATTCGCGCCGAGTCGCACGCGTCACGAGTTTCGTCAGCGAAGCCGCCGTGCCCGCGTCCGAGAACAGGTTGAGTGCGGTCGTCGCGGCGTTCGATCGCGCGAATGCGCAGGTCGTGAGCGACATCGCTGAGCGCGTGCAGGCCGCGCTTGCGGCATTGCCGGCCACGCCGTAGTTCCGGGCGGTGGCACCCTGCGGGGGCTCCGACCCGGGTTTCCCGCCGGTACGTGCGGCACGTCGCGTGCCTGCAGTCGGCGTCCGCGCCGGCCGGGGTCAGCGCGGCAGGACGTCGAGTCTCTGCTCGAGTTCCGCACGGTCGGCGATGACCAGGCAGCCGGGGGGCAGGGTGGCTTGGTCGATGCCCCGCGCGCCTTGCCCACCGATCCACACGGGCACGTCGGGCCCGAGCGTCTGGCGAATGACCGTGAGTTGCGAGGCGAGCGCGGGCACGCTTTCGAGCAGGATCACGCTGATGGCGACGAGCGCCGCGTCGACTTCACGGGAGTAGCGCGCGATCTCGGCGGCCGGCAGGTCGGGTCCGAGGTAGTGAACCTTGCAGCCGTGGCTCGCGCAGATCATCGCCGACATGAGCAGCCCGAGTTCGTGGCGTTCGCCAGGCAGCGTCGCGAACACGATCGGCTGCCGGCGGGCCGTGCGGTCGTATGTCTCGACGATCAGGCCGATGTGCCGGCGCACACTTGCCGACACCATGCGCTCCTGCGCGATCGAGAACCGGCCCGCGTGCCAGCGCTCGCCCACTTCGCGCAGCAGGGGCTCGAGCACCTCGTCGATCAGCTGCGCGGGCGGCAGCAGCGAGATGGCGAGGGTCAGCGCCTGCTCACACGAGGCAGACGAGTAGCGCTCGGCGCCTGCGAGGATGCGCTGGACGAACGCGGACGGGGCTGCGACGGGCGGCGTTACCGCGCCCGGCTCGTGCAGCAGTTCGACGAGGCCCGGCTCGTCCAACTGCGCCAGCCGGCCGATGGGATGCCCGCGCTCCGTCGCTTCCCGCAGGCGACGCAGCCGCAGGACGTCTTCCGGTTGATAGACGCGCCGGCCCAGGTCGTCCCGCTGCGGCACGACCACGCGGTAGCGCCGCTCCCACGCCCGGAGGGTCTCCACGGTCAGGCCCGTGGCCTGCGCAACGGCCTTGATCGAATACATGCGTGGTAGGGGCGGCGACTGGCTGGTGACTGGTGCGAAGACTCGCGGGATTGCGACGGACGAAGCAAGCCGATACCCCGACCATTCTCTGGCACGGCGCGATTGGATTCACAAGGCCGATGCCGCGGGCCAGGCCTCCATCAGGCCCGCATCAGGCCTGCACCTGCAGGACCGGGTGGTCGCCGGTCGCCTGTCGCAGCAGCAGTTCCAGGAACGCGTCGCTCGAGATGGCGTCGCCGAACAAGCGACCCTGGCCCATCTGGCAGCCGCTGTGGAGCAGGAAGTACCGCTGTTCCTCGGTCTCGATTCCTTCCGCGAGGACCTGCAGTCCGAGGCTGCGCCCCATCTCGATGATCGTGCGCACTATGGTGGCGTCGTCGGGATCGGTCGCGGCGTTGGTCACGAACGACCGGTCGATCTTGAGCGTGCTGATCGGGAACTGCTGCAGGGCGCTCAGGCTGGAATACCCCGTGCCGAAATCGTCGATCGAGAGGTGGATGCCCATCGATCGCAACTCGTCGAGCAGCGGCAGCGTGCGTTCCGCATCGAGCATGAGTGTCGTCTCGGTGATTTCGAGCTCGACGCAGGAGGCGGGAACGTTGTGCCGCTCGAACACCGACCGGCAGCGCGGGATGAAGCTTGCCTGGCTCAGTTCCTTCAACGACAGGTTGATCGCAACGCGGCCCGGATCGCTCACGCGCTGCTGCCAGGCCGCATAGTCGGTGCACACCTGGTTCAGCACCCAGGCGCCGATGTCGAGGATCAGCCGCGATTCCTCGGCCAGCGGGATGAACTGCGACGGCGCGATCTCGCCGTGTCCGGGCAGGCGCCAGCGCAGCAGGGCCTCGGAGCCCACCACTTCGCCGCTCGCGAGGTCCACCTTCGGCTGGTAGCGCAGCACGAATTCGTCGCGCTCGAGCGCGCGGCGCAGCTTGCTCTTCAGCAGCAGGCGCTCGACGGCAGCGGCATTCATCTCGGGCACGTAGAACACGTGGCAGTTCCGGCCCTGGCGCTTGGCGTGATACATCGCCGCGTCCGCATTGCGGATCAGGTCGATGACGTTGTCGGCGTGTTCGGGCACCAGCGCCACGCCGATGCTCGCCGTTACGTCGATCTCCTGGCCGGGAAGGTGCACCGGCCGGGCGATCTCACCGAGCACGAGTCGCGCGAGATCGTGGCCCTGCTCGTGGCCTGCCTGTTCACCGTGGATGCCCTCGGCGAACACAGCGAATTCGTCGCCGGCCAGGCGACCGGCGACCGACTCGCGCGGCAGCGCCCGGGTCAGTCGTTCGCTGATCGTCTCGAGCACGCGGTCGCCCGTATCGTGGCCGAAGGTGTCGTTGATTTCCTTGAAGTTGTCGATGTCGATGTACAGCAGCACGAGGCCGCGTCCCTGCCGCGTGTTGCGCGTGATCGCCTGGTGCAGCTGGTGCTGGAACTGCATGCGGTTCGGCATCTTCGTGAGCGTGTCGTACCGCGCGAGGTAGCGGATCCGCCGCTCAGCCCGCTTCCGTTCCGTGATGTCGCGCAGCACCAGGATCGTGCCGCGGTTGCCGCCCGCGGGTTCGCGCCCGAGGGACGAGATGTGCACCGACACCGGAATGGTCTGGCCACGCTGGGTGCGTATCACCGTTTCGCCGGGTGCCTGCTGCAGCCGCTCGAGGCTGAAGGCCGCCAGGTGCTCTGGCGCGATCAGGTCCTTGAACGCGACACCGATCAGCTCCTGCCCGGGCACGCCGAACAGGTCGGCCGCCGCGGCGTTTGCGGTTCGCATGCGCCCGTCCGTCGTCATGACGAGCACCGCGTCCTTGATGCCGTTCAGCACGTCGTCGAGAAAGTCGCGCGAGATCGTCGTGGTGGTGAGCGCCTGGCGCATCTGCTCGAGCGAGCGTTCGAGTTCGGCCACTTCGGCAACGCCGCTGACCGCGACGGGCTTGGCGTAGCGGCCGCGTCCGATCGACTGCGCGTTGTCCATCAGCGCAACGAGCGCGCGGTCGATCCGCATCATGAGCAACAGGACGACGAGGGCCGCCATGAGCGTCAGCAGGGCGCCGGCAATTGCGACGTTGACCGTTCGATCGTCGTACGTCTCCTCGACGATTCCCTGCAGCTGCTCGTGCGCAGCGGCGATGCGGGGGTCCAGCGCCGCGATCGCGTCCAGTTGCGCATCGACAGTGCGGAGTTCCTCTCGCTCCGCGGCTTCGTCGTAACGGGTGACCGCAGCGACGCCCGCGGTCAGCAGCGCGCCCACCGTCAGTACGGCGAAGACGTAACGCAGCTTGAGTTCCGGTCCGACCATCGAGGTTGAGCTCTCCGGGCTGCTTCCCCGCCCCTTCGATCTCATTATTTTGTGTGCGGTTCGACCGCCTGCGCGGCATCATATCCGACCTCGATCCCGGGAACACCGACCGCATGAACGCGCTGGAACTGACGGGTCGCGCGCGCACCCACGTCATCGAACTGGACGCCCCGCGCTGCACGCTGCACTACGAGGCCGTGGCCGCTTTCCTCGGCATGCGCGACGCCGCGGGCGCCGAGGGAATCGACCTGCAGGCGATCTCGAGTTTCCGGGACTTCGACCGGCAGCTGGTGCTGTGGAACCGCAAATGGCGGGGCGAGCGGCCGCTTTACGATCGCAGCGGCGCGCTCGTCGACCCTGCCACGCTCGCCGAGCCGCAGCTTGTCGACGCGATCCTGGCCTGGTCCGCCATCCCGGGCGGCAGCCGGCATCACTGGGGATCGGATATCGACGTGATCGATGCCGCCGCGATGCCGGCGGGTTACCAGGTGGAACTGGTGCCGGCGGAATACGCGTCCGACGGCGTGTTCGGCCGGCTCGCGGGCTGGCTCGACCGCAACCAGGGTCGCTTCGGCTTCTTCCGGCCCTATGGCTCGGACCGCGGGGGTGCGGGCATCGAGCCCTGGCACCTGAGCTACGTCCCCGTGGCCCGCGAGGCCGTCGAGGCGCTGTCGCTTTCTGTCCTGCGCTCGGCCATCGCGGGTGCGGACATGCTCGGCAAGGAATACGTCCTCGACCGGCTGCCCGAGATCTACACCCGCTTCATCCTGGCGGTCGACCCGCCTTTCTTGCCTGAGCGTCCCGGAAAGACTGCACTCGCTTGAGGAACCAGCGCGGGAACCAGCGCTTGAGCCGCCAGGCCCAGCGGTATTCCGGCGGCCAGACGACGTACAACTCGCCTGCGGCCGCGGCTCCGAGCAACGCGAACGCGGCTTCGTCGGGGTCGTGACCCGAGTTGTCCATGATCCTGTGCGCGAGCCGGTTCTCTTCCGGCGGCGCCCGCATGTGGTCGAGCAGGTGGGTGCGGAAGAAGCCCGGCATCGCGCAGGATACCTGCAGCCCCGTCCCAGCCAGTTCGCTTGCCAGCGTCTCGCTCAGCGCAATGACGCCGGCCTTGGTGGCGTTGTAAGCGGACATCTGCGGCGCCGCTGCGAAACCCGCGGAACTCGCGATATTGAAGATCAGGCCGCGACCCTGGCGCTTCATTACCGGCAAGGCCGCGCGGCACCCCCAGACGACCCCGAGCAGGTTGATGCCGACGATCCAGTTCCAGTCGTCGACCGGGGTGACCTCGACCGCGCCGGCTACGGCCACCCCCGCGTTGTTCACCAGCAGGTCCAGGCCTTGGTTTGCCTGGCTGAAGCCATTGACGGCGGTGGCGACGAACTCATGCTCGGCGACGTCGCCGGGGTAAGCGGTGACGCTCGCGGCTCCCGCGGTCTGCAGCTGATCGACGGCGCGCTCCAGTGCCTCGCGATCCAGGTCGAGTACGCCCAGCGTCCAGCCCTCGCGGGCCAGCAGCCGGGCCATCGCCAGGCCGAGTCCGCTCGCAGCGCCGGTTATGAAGGCGCGCTTTGACGGAAAGCGCCGGGACAGTAAGGTAGCGGGGGAAGGGTGTGTCATCACGCCATGCTAGCGGGGCTGGCCGACCGGCGAAACGGCCGGTTACCGCAAAACGTACGCCGCCGCAGGGAGCGAAGCTTGCGCAAGGTTCACACGGCCGAGTCCGTCATCGAGATTGCGCACCTGCGCAACGTGCTCGAACAGGCCGGCATCGCGTGCTACGTCGGGAACGAGCGCCTGGGTGGCGCGGTCGGTGAAATCCCGTTCGTGGAATGCTGGCCTGAGCTCTGGGTCCTGCGCAACGGCGACGCGCTGAGCGCACGGGGCTTGATCGATACCGCGCGTGCCGCGGTCGTCCCGTCTCCGGACTGGATCTGCCGCAGTTGCGGCGAGCGTGTGGAAGGACAGTTCGACGCCTGCTGGCGGTGCTCGGCCCCGGACGGGATTACCGCGGCGGCTGCAGGATCCGATCGCTGATGCCTGGCGCCGCCTCGCTGACCATCGCCGGCCGGTTCAAGGGACCACCCGATTCCGGCAATGGCGGCTACGTCTGCGGTGCGTTCGCCGTTGCCGCGGGAGCCGAACTGCGCATCCGGCTGCTGGCGCCGCCTCCGCTCGACACCCCCTTGGCACTGGAGCACACGGCAACCGACGACCTGTGGCGGCTGCGGCACGGCGAGCAGGTGGTGGCGTCCGGGACGCCGGCCGGACCGCTCCAGCTCGAGGTTCCGCGCGCGCCGCCGTACGTACAGGCGGTCTGGGCATCACAACACTACGTGGGGTTTCGCGAGCACTCGTTCCCGGATTGCTTCGTCTGCGGCCCGCACCGCCGCCGTGGCGATGGCATGCGGATCTTTCCGGGGTTGCTCGACTCGGGTATGGTCGCCGCGCCCTGGATTCCGGCGGACGACCTCGACGCGGGCGACGGCAAGGTGGCCGTCGAGTTTCACTGGGCCGCGCTGGATTGCCCCGGTTACTTCGCCGCGATCGGCGACACGCCCCGGACGATGCTGCTCGGCGAGATGCAGGCGCACGTGGATCGTCGCGTGCACGTCGGCGAGGCCTGCATGGTGCTGGGTTGGTCGATTGCGAGCGAAGGCCGCAAGCACCGGTGCGGCACGGCTATCTTCGATGAAGACGGCGAACCCTGCGCCCGGGCGTTGACCACCTGGATTGAAGTCGCGCTTGGAAGGTCAGACCTTTCGCTGCCGTAGGCAGTCGATCCGGAGCCTTTCCCCGAGCTTGGAAAGGCAGACACGCGCTCTGGGAAAGGCTCCGGATCGACCGTCTCGCGGCATCGCGCCGCGGTGATCAGCGGCGCGCGAGCAACGCCGTCAACAGTCCCGCAGCCGCGAGCAGGACGCCGGGCATCCAGTCCGTGCGGAAAGCCAGCCACAGAATCCCTGCCAGCAGCACTGCCGCCCCGATGATGGTCTGGTCGCGGCGCCTGCCGCTCGCCTGGATCTCGCGCCGCAGCTCTTCGTACGACTCGCTGTCCACCCCGATGCGCAGCGTGCCTTCGGACGCCTTCTGCACGAACTGCTGCAGCAGCTGCGGCAGCATGCGTATGGACTCGGACAGGTCGGGCAGTTGCCGGCGCAGTTCCTGGGCGATGTTGCGGCCGCTCAACCGGTCCGCGCCCCATTCCTGCATGATCGGCTGCGCGGTCTTCCACAGGTCGAGCTGCGGATAGAGCTGCCGTCCGAGGCCCTCGATCTGCAACAAGGTCTTCTGCAGCAGGATCAGCTGCGGCTGCACGCGCATGTCGAAGCGGCGCGCGACTTCGAACAGGCGCATCAGCACCTGCGCGAACGAAATCTCGGAGAGCGGCTTGTTGAATATGGGTTCGCACACGGTGCGGATGCCCGCCTCCAGCTCGTCGATGCGCGTGTCCTTGGGCACCCAGCCCGAATCCACGTGCAGGCGCGCGACACGGTTGTAGTCGCGGTCGAAGAACGCGAGGAAGTTTTCCGCCAGGTAATGCTGGTCGCGCGCGTCGAGCGAGCCGACGATGCCGAAGTCGACCGCCGCGTACACCGGCCGCTGCGGGTCGTCGGTCTGGATGAAGATGTTGCCGGGGTGCATGTCGGCGTGGAAGAAATTGTGCCGGAACACCTGCGTGAAGAAGATCTCCACGCCGTTCTCGGCGAGCGCCTGGATGTTCGTGCCGCGCAGCAGCAGTTCGTCCATGTTGCTGACGAGCACGCCGTGGATGCGCTCCATGACCATCACTTCGGGCCGGCAGTAATCCCAGTACACGTCGGGCACGTACAGCAGTTCGGAGCCGGCGAAGTTGCGGCGCAACTGCGCGGCGTTCGCCGCCTCGCGCATGAGGTCGAGCTCGTCGAGGATGGTCTTCTCGTACTCCTGCACGACCTCGCAGGGCCGCAGCCGGTGGCCCTCCTTCGAATAGTCGCGCGCGAGCTCCGCGAGGACGTACATCACCTCGATGTCGCGCTCGATCTTCGCCCGGATGCCGGGACGCACGACCTTGACGACGACTTCCTGACCTGACCGCAGCCGCGCGGTGTGCACCTGCGCGATCGAGGCCGCAGCGAGCGGCGTCTCGTCGAACTCGGCGAACACCTCGCCCACCGGCTTGCCGTAAGCGCCTTCGATGATGGCCCTGGCTTCCGCCCCCGGGAACGGCGGCACGCGATCCTGCAGCTTCTCGAGTTCGTCGGCGATGTCGACCGGCAGCAGGTCGCGCCGCGTGGACAGCGCCTGGCCGAACTTCACCCAGATCGGGCCGAGCTCTTCGAGCGCGAGCCGGATGCGTTCACCACGCGGTCCGCCCTTGCGGCGCTCGAACCAAGTTGCGGGCGAGAGGTAGAACGCGAACCGCAGCGGGCGGAACAGGTGCGTCGCCAGAATGATCTCGTCGAGCCCGTGGCGGACGAGTACGCGCTGGATCTGGAGCAGGCGGGTGGCGACGCGGAAACGCATGGGGAAGGGGTCAGGGGATGGGGGGTTAGGGGTTAGTCGGAAGCGGCTGCACGTCCGGCGTCGAGTGTGCAGCTACTTCGAACCTGACTTGGCGCGGGATTCGACGCGGTTCAGACGCGCTTCGAGCCGGTCGGTCGCTTCGCGCAGCCGGTCGACGGCTTCTAGAAACTCCTCGACCTCGACACGGGCTGGTACGTCGCGGCCCTCTTCCTGCAGGTATTCGGCCACGTTGCTCGAGAACGAATCGGCGGCCTTGCGGCCCCAGTCGAAGAAGCCACGCGCGATGTTTGCCACCTGGTGCGCCACGACGTCGCCCACGACCCGTGACAGCTCTTCCTCGAAATCCGGCTGGGCGTGTCGCAGCAGGTCGCGGAACCGCTGGGCGACCTCGGCGTCGCCCGCGATGCGGATCGACGAGCCGCGCAGCCGGTCTTCGGCGCCGGGACCCACCAGGGACAACAGGGAGATGGGTGAGCCGGACAGCGTCGCGTCGGCCTCGCCTGCGTCGCGCGTGTCGATCGCGATACGGCCGTCGGTGACGCGGAAGAACAGCGTGATCGGCGTGCCTTCGAACACGAGCGAGAGCGCACGGCCTTCGAGCTGCTGCGCCAGCGCCGAGGCGCGCTCCGATTGCGCGACGTTGCGGTTCAGCATCGTCGACAGCCGGTGGAAGATGGCAGCGACCGGATTCGCGCTCAATAGCGGAACCCCTTGTGCACGGCGACGATGCCACCCGTCAGGTTGTGGTAGCGGCAGTCTTCGAGGCCGGCTGCGCGCATCAGGCCGAGCAGCGTCTCCTGGTCGGGGAAGCGGCGGATCGATTCAGCGAGGTACCGGTAGCTGTCCGGATCGTTCGCGATACGCGCGCCGAGCCACGGCAGCACGCTGAACGAATACGCGTCGTACACGGGCTTGAGCCCGGGGAATACCGGCTTCGAGAACTCGAGGATCAGCAGCCGGCCGCCTGGCTTGAGCACGCGCCGCATCGAGGCGATCGCTGCCGCCTTGTCCGTCACGTTGCGCAGGCCGAAGCCGATCGTGACGCAGTCGAACGTCTCGTCGGCAAAAGGCAGGCACTCGGCATTGGCGAGCGAGAACTGCACGTTGCGCAGCAGGCCGCGGTCGAGCAGCCGGTCGCGACCGACTTCGAGCATGGCCGCGTTGATGTCGGAGAGCACCACGAGGCCCTTGTCGCCGACCTGCCGGGCCATGCCGGCAGCGATGTCACCCGTGCCACCCGCGACGTCGAGCGCCGACATCCCGGGACGCAGCCCGGTCTGGCTCAGCGTGTAACGCTTCCAGAGCCGGTGCACGCCGGCCGACATCAGGTCGTTCATGATGTCGTACTTGTCGGCTACGGAATCGAACACCGCGCGGACCCGGCGTGCCTTCTCGGGGGCCGGCACCTCCTCGTAGCCGAAATCGACCGACGGGGTCGCTGCGGCGGAGGCGGGAGCCTTGCGGGGTGGGGCTGTTTCGCTCATGGGAACGGGCATTCTACGCCGTTCCGGTCTGCCGCGGCCTCCCCGGGTTGCGCGGGGCTCAGGCTTTCTTCTGTGCGACCTGGGTAGGGTACGGGATGCCGAGCTGCTGCAGCCGGCCGAGGTAGTGCTGCCACTTGGCTGCGCGCGTCTCCCCGAGTTCGTAGAGGTAACCCCACGTGTAGAGGCCGGTGTCGTGGCCGTCGTTGAACACCAGCCGCACCGCGTAGTTGCCGATCGGATCGATCTTGACGACCTGTACCTCGTGCTTGCCGAGCTGCAGCGTCTCCTGGCCCGGGCCGTGTCCGCGCACCTCGGCCGAGGGCGAATAGACTCGCAGGTACTCGAACGGCAGCTCGAACCGGCACCCGTCGTCGAACGCCACGTCGAGCACTCGCGACTGCCTGCGCAGCTTGATCTCGGTGGGCGTGCGCGCAGCCCAACGCTCCTGGTCCGTCGTCGCGGCGGTCACAGGATGTACCGGGCGAGGTCTTCGTCCTGCGCCAGCTTGCCGAGGCTCGAGTCGACGTAGGGCGCATCGATCACGAGTTCAGTGCCGAAGCGGTCGGAGGCGTCGAAGCTGATCGCCTCGAGCAGGCGTTCCATCACCGTGTGCAGACGGCGCGCCCCGATGTTCTCGGTGCGCTGGTTCACGTCGAAGGCGACTTCGGCGATGCGACGGACACCACTCGCATCGAACTTCAGCGTCACGCCTTCCGTGGCCAGCAGCGCACCGTACTGGGCGCACAGCGACGCGTCGGGTTCGGTCAGGATGCGCACGAAGTCCTCGACCTTGAGCGCTTCGAGCTCGACGCGGATCGGCAGGCGACCCTGCAGTTCGGGGATCAGGTCCGACGGCTTCGACATGTGGAACGCGCCCGACGCGATGAAGAGGATGTG